>Ga0272446_1002944_pt1 | contig 22269 bp, 14 predicted proteins | sample YNPCB0061_FD_194587 | JGI IMG/M metagenome (GOLD analysis project Ga0272446, IMG submission 194587) | Hot spring microbial mat communities from Yellowstone National Park, WY, United States - YNP-CB-006-1 | ecosystem: Environmental > Aquatic > Thermal springs > Hot (42-90C) > Sediment | place... | reverse complement strand
CCGCCGGCGGGCTCTGGACCCGGACCGTGCTGGACGAAACGCTGGTGGACGGCCATGCCCTGGCCACGGGCGACCTGCTCGGCCTGGGCCACGACCAAATCGTCGCGGGCTGGCGCGCCATGAACCGGCCCGACGCCCGGGTGGGCATCAAACTGCTGGTCGCGCGCGACCCGGCCGGGGACGTTTGGGACAGCCATCCAGTGGATGACAACACGATGGCTTGCGAGGACCTGGTGTTGGCCGACCTCGACGGCGACGGTGACCTGGACATCGCCGCGGCCGGCCGCGCCACCCGGAACGTGCAGATTTACTGGAACCAGCGCCGGGAGGCGCGTTGAAGCCGCCCACCCAGTCCCCGCCCCGGCCTGGCGGCCAAGAGGTGAGTCTTTGGGCTCGACGGAGTCTCGCCCCACCAATATTGCGGGCTCGACACAGTCTTGCCCCACCAAGCCCAGGGCCTATCTCACCCAGATGGCGGCACTGGCATAGGTTTGGGCTCGACGGAGTCTCGCCCCACCAACGTTGCGGGCTCGACCGAGTCTCGCCGCACCGGCAAGACGCCGGGGCTCCGTCACCGCGTCCACACGTACACGCGCGTGGCGGTGTTGGCCGGGAACTCGACGTTGACCGTGGCCTCGGCCGGATTGGCCGCGCTGTTGTTGATCTCGAAGTCGTAGCTGCGCGTGGCGCCACTTTCCGGGGTCAGGACCAGCCGCGCGGGCACCGAGCCGCCAAAGTCCTGGGCGCGCACCTTCACCGTCTGGGCTGCCGGGGCGCCAAAGGGCAGGATGACCTGCACCGGCCCCGCGCCCACGGCCACGGCGGTGCCGGCCACTTCGACCAGGTCCAGGCGGGGCAGCGGCGTGGGTTGCACCAGCATCAGGCTCCCCACCGCCACGACGTGACCGGGCTGCAAGTTGAGGGACATTTGCGAGCGGTCCAGCGTATCCACACGGATGCGCCCGCTGCCGAAACCTGCTCCCTCAGAGCCCTGGGCCGCCACCGAGCCCGTGCCGGAAACTACCGGCGCCACCAGTCGCACGGCGCCGCCGCTGCCGCCGTTAATCGCGCTCGCGATCCAACCGGCCCCGTTAGCGTCAATACGCCCGGTGAGGTGGATGCGGGTGCTGGAGGCGATGAGAAGGGCGCCGCCACCTCCGCCGCCCCCGTAGCCAGGAGAACCGGCAGTGCCGCCCCCGCCCGAGCCGCCCAGCAAGGGAACGAGCAGGGCACTGCCATACGGCGTGCCGTGACGGGTGCTCGCACCGTAGTTTACCGTGTCTGCATAAGTGCCATGGCCGGCGCCATCGGCGTTTTGGGTGTTCGTGCCCGCCCGGCCGGCACCGGGGCCGTGGCCGTCCCCGGGCGGGGTGCCCACGCTGCCGGGCGTGCCGCCGTCAAAGCCGCCCGGTCCACCCTTGCCGGCGGCACTGGTGCTCCCCCGTCCCCCACGCACATCTATGGTGCCGGCGATGGTGACATCGCCCGTGGCCAGGATGGTGACCGGCGTGTTCAGGGCATTGGGTTTGAACCGGAGGGTGCGCCCACCGGCCACGTTGACCGTGGTCGCATGGAACACCCCGTCGGGCGGCAGGTCCAGCGTGACGTCCGCGGTGGTCACGTTGATCGGCCCGTAGGAACCGTCGCTGCCGGAGTTGAAGGCCTGACCGAGCGCCGGAAGCGCGCCGGCCAGCAGCAGGATCAGAACGAGCAGGGTTTGAGTTTGGGTTTTCATGGTTTTTGGCGTTTGCGGTTACGGATCGGTTACGGATTGTTGTACCGGACCTCGACCGGAGGCCGGCCGACAAAGGTGTTGAACGGAGACTCGCCCGTCGCCGGCACGGCCGGACGCAAGACCAGCGTGGGCGGCCGGGCCAGCAGGGTGTTGAAGGGCAACTCGCCCGCGGCCGGCACGGCCGGACGCAAGACCACCGTCGGCGGCTTGGCCAACAGGGTGTTAAAGGGTAACTCACCCGCTCCTGGCACAGCAGCCCGCAAGACCAGCGCAGGGGGTCGGGCCAGAATCCACAAGCGCGGCACGGAACGCGGGTCCAGCGGGTCGCTGGCTCCGCTGACTTCGGCCTCGTCGGTCCAACCGTCCCCGTCGGTGTCCGGGTTGAGCGGGTCGGTTGCCGGCGGTCTGTTCGCGACGATTGGTCAGGCTGTCCCGGTCGGGGTCTTCCTCGCCGTCTTCCACGCCGTTCCCGTCGGTGTCGCGGCGCAGCGGGTCGGTTTGGGAGCGGAGCACCTCGAAGCTGTTGGTCAGGCCGTCGCCGTCGCGGTCTTCGTCGCCGTCGCGAACGCCGTTGCCGTCGGAGTCGGTCCGGGTGGGGTCGTAGCCGAGGGCCGTTTCCAACTCGTCCGGCAGGCCGTCCGCGTCCGCATCCTCGAAGGAGTAGGCGCGGAAGGTGAAGTTCACCGGCGCGGCCAGGCGGTTGCCGGCCAGGTCGGTGAGCGTCTCGGCGACGCGCACCTGGTAGAGGCCCGGCGGGAGGTCGCCGGCGTGCCGGAGGTACACGGCGCGAATTTCGGGGTGCGACTCCAGCGCCACGGACAGGGGCACGTCATCGGCCGTGCCGGGCACGCCGTCCGGGCCGGCGGACATCAGGCGGAGCGCGGCCTGGGTGAGCGTGGTCTCGGCGAGCGGTTCGCTGAAGAACAGGGCCACTTGCGAGAGCCGGCCCACCAGGGCGCCGGCCGCCGGCACTGTGCGCACCAGCCGGGGCGGGGTGGCGTCGGGCACGATCTGGATGGTCAGTTCCTCGGACCAAGTGGCGTTGCCGCCGGTGTCCACCGCGCGGGCGCGGAGGGTGAAGCGGTCGGCGCCTTCGGACCGCACCGGCACCAGGAAGCGGAACTCGAAGGGATAATTGCCATCGGTGAAAGCCGGCTGGCCGTTGAGATAGAACTCGACATGGCGCACCTGGACGTCGTCGCTGACCTCGGCGGTGACGGTCTTCAATTCGCCCTCGCCAGCGCGGTTCTCGGGGAAACGCCCCGTCAGGCGAAGGGTGGGCGGGCGGCCCTGGCGGTCGTAAGCCAGGTAGTTGAGCACCTGCAGGCCGGCGGTGTGATCGGCGACGTAGGCCAGGCCGTTGTTCAGCGCCAGGGCACGGGCCACGCCGGGGGTGGGGAACTCGGTTAGAAAGGCGTCCACCACGGCGGGATCGCGCACGTCGTAGAGCGAGACGTGGTGCGGGCCGTCGAAGGCCATGTTGGGACTGACGGTGGCCACGCCCAGCCCGGAGCCGTTGAGGACGATTTGCTTCCAACCGAACTGCGCCGTGGGCCGGTACGTGATCAGCCGCGGCGCGGCGGGGTCACTCACGTCCAGGGTGTTGTAGCCCCGGTTGTGGACGGCATAGGCCGTGTCCCCGCCCACAAACAGGCGCATGCGGCCGTGGGCGGAGTTGACGTTGCCCGGGCTGTCCGCAGCGCCCAGCCGGACCAGAGCGCCGCCTTCCAAGGCCAGCACGTGGAGCCGGCCCTGCGTGAGCGCATAAAGATGGTCGCCAGCGAACACCAGGTCCTCGACGGCCGGACCGCCCAGGCCAAGGCGGTCCAGTTGCAGTCCGGTGGTCAACTCGAAGGCGACCACTTCTCCGGTGTCGGTGCCGGCCACGCCGAGGGTGGCAGCCACGGCCACGCACCGCACGGCGGGCCCGAGGCGCACTTGGCGCAGCACGGCGGGGCCGCCCGGCGCCTGAAGGTCCAGCACCGCCACGCCGGCCGCGCCGCAGGCCACGGCGGCGTAACGGTCGCCGCACGCCACGGCCGTGGCCGGCCCCGGCGTGGCCAGGAGGCTGACCAGGGTGGGATTGAGCCCTTCAAAGACATTAACCACGGCCACGCCCGCCGAGCCCAGCGCGACCACGGCCAGGTCGTTGGCAATGCTAAGGTCCTGCGCCTCGCCCGGCAACGGCACGGTGCCGAGGATGCCGGTGGCGACGGCCAGCCCGCTCAACGGGTCAGTGCCTTGCCGGACTTCGGCGCCGTCCAGCAGGCCGTCGCCGTCGGTGTCCGGGTTGTTGGGGTGGGTGCCGAGGACGGCCTCGGCAGCATCGGGTAAATCGTCGGCATCGGCATCGTCGGCGGGGTCGAGGAAGACCAGCTCAAACGGGGCGAACTCGCCGGCGCGGCCCACCGGGGGTGTGACGCCGCGCGAGGTGGCCAGGGCGTTGAACTGCAGGACGTAGGCCTCGAGCACGTAGGGCGTCTCGGCGGGCAGGCGCAGGGAGAGGTCGCCTTGGGCGTTGAAGCGGCCGCGTTGCTCGAAGCCGGGCAGGGTGAGCCGGTAGTAGGCGTTGCGCAGGCCGCCCAGGGCCACCAGACCGTTCACACTTTCGGCATAGGCGGTTTGGGTCAGATGCTGGAGGTCCCGAATCGGCTCGAGACCGGCGACGCCGGTTTCCAGGTCGGCCACGAATTGCGCCGAATCGGCGAGCAGGGTGTCCATCAGCGCCAGGATTTCCGGGTCCGGGTCGGCGGCCGGTCGGGCGCCACCGTGGAGTTGACGTTGGGCGCCGGGCAGGGTGGTGGCGGCGATGAGCGCATCGAAGGAAGCGCACACGGCGGCCAGGGGCGCGGAGCGAATGGATTTTTCGAGGTCGCTGGCTTTTTGGATCAGCGTGTCCGTCATGTTCACGGCGGGGGTGAGGAGGTCACAAAGGAACTTGATGACCCGCCCCAAGCAGTCGCGGTTGTTGCAGAGCTTCTCGAAGAGCACCTTGATCAGGCCACTGGCGCATTTGGCGACATCCACGGCCTTCGAGACGGGGTTCTGGGCGGTGAGGACCTCGTAAGCATTGACGGCATTGTCCTTGGGGGCCTTGAGCAGTTCGAGGCCGGCCTTGAGGGCGGCCTTGTCGAGCTGGCCGGTGCGGTATTTTTCGCGCAGGGTCTCGATGCTGCTGATGACGGTTTTGACCTCGTTGATGCTTTCGACGGCAATCGAAATCAATTGCAGGACGCGGGTCATGTTCTTGACGCAATCAAAAGCCGCCTTGCCCACGTCCCAAGCATCGCCCCAGCCGAAGCCCGGGCAGTCCGGTTCTTTGTTGGGGCGCGCGTTCATCTGGCTGCCGGGCTGGGCGCCGTGCCAGCCGGGCTGCCGGATGCCCACGCCGGGGTCGGTTTCGAGGAACTGCCCGTCGGCGGTCACGGTCATGGGCCCGGCGATTTCCCATTCGCCGGTGTCGTGATTGAAGCTCCAAAGGGCGCTCTTGGCCCCGGGCGGCAGCGGCTGGCCGGTGCGCGGGTCGGGCAGGTTCGGGAAACGGATGGGGACCGGCTGGTCGAAGTTCTGCGGGCCGTCGGTCTGGACGGTGATGACCAGCGGGAAGTTCAAGCCGGGCGGCAGCGGCTCGGGCAGGCGATCGGGCGCGACCGGCGCGATGCCCACGCGCCCGCCGCGGTTGCCGGCTTCATCGAACAGGTTGTTGGGCGGCACGGTGAGGGAGACGCCAGCCAGGCCGGGATTGGCGGCGAGCACTTCGGGCGGGAAGGTCACCGTGGTCGGGGCGGTCGGGCTGACCGGCTGGAGGGTGTTGGCCCGGATGAGCGGGAGGTAGATTTCGCCCGAGCCGCCGGCCAGGTTGTCGGTGCGGCCGGCGCGGGCGGTCCAGCGTTTGCCCACGAAGGGGTAATAGTCGCCGCCCGGCCAGTGGCTTTCGGGCGAGGTGCGGCCGTCCACGTGCACGAAGAATTCGCCGGCCGGGCAGGGCTCGAGGCGAAACCGGCCCTCGGCGTCCGTGACCGCGCGCACGGTTTCTTCCGCGCCGTCCACGGTGACGGTCACCCCGGGCAAGGGGCGGTTCACAAAGGTGCCGTTGGGCCCGGGCACCGGCTCGGACGCAAACACCCGACCCACCACCGCCGTGGCGGGCACCGGGGTGAGGCTGGTGGTTTCAAAGGTGCTGACCAGTCGCCCGCCGGGGCGGCCGTCGTCGTCGCCGTCCACCGCCTGGTCGGCCAGGTCGCGCAACCGGTCGCCCTCCAATGTCACGGTCACCCGCGCGCTGCCGGGCAGGGGTTCGAGGTAAAAGAGCGTCGCCGTGCGGCGGTCCGAGGACAGTTCCAGGCGGCTGAGCAGCCGCCGCCCTGCGGCTTCGGCCCAAAACACGTTGCTGGAAAGCACCGTGCCCGCCGCCAGCGGCCGGCTGAAGCGCATCACCGTCTCGCGGTTGACCGAAACCCCGGTCTCGCCCGGGCCCGGCGAGACGCTCGCGTGGGTGACATTTTCTGGAATCGCCGGATCGGTGCCGCGACGGTACTCCTCGAGATTGCTGACCCCGTCGCCGTCAAAGTCCTCGCCTGCGTCCGCCGGTTTGAGCGGGTCGAGGAAAGTCGGGCGCGCCAGCTCGAAGAGGTCGTCAATGCCGTCGCGGTCCACATCCAGCGGGACGGCCCGGGGCACGCGCTGGACGCGATAAAAAGCCGCCGCCGCCAGCGGGCGCGCGTCCGTGAGCGCCTGCACCCCGTCCTGCCCCAAGACCAGCAGCACCGGCTCCCAGGGCCCGGGCAAATGGGCCGCCCGATAGAGCACAAAGTAGTGCTCCGGCGAGCCGGCGATTTCCAGGCGCGGCCGGCCGGCCGTGTCCTGCTCGGCGCGCAGGATGCGAAATGCCCCGGTCTGGGCAACCCCCGCCCAGGCCATGCCCAATCCCAGCACGCCGGCCAGTCCGCGCCAAAATCGCCCCGCCCGTTTGCGCCGCAGACCAAACGCCGGGCACGTCCGGCCGGAGTCCGGCCGCCGGAGAGGGACGGGTTGCTTGGGCATGATGGTAAAAGGAAATCACAAGTTCTGGAAAAAACAACCATAAACTTACGAAATTTTTTTTAATGCAATCACTTGGGGGTAAATCCGTTCCAAAACAAGCTGGCGTCGAGACGACTCCGCTGCCGCTTCTGCTCGAGTCCAGCAAGGGAACGCTTAAGCTGACTGACGTCGGCGCTACGAGTCCGCTTCGGGTCCCCGCGCCCACTCCGGCATCCGGCATCTGGCATCCGGCATCTGGCACCTGGCATCCGGCATCTGGCCTCCGACGTCCGCCTTTCCGCCGGGCAGCACCACGCCGCGAACGGGCCTTAAAGTTGCACCGGCTTCACTCGCTGGCCGTCGCGGATGCGATTGCCCGGATGCAGAATGACCGTTTCCCCCGGCTGCAGCCCTTCCAGGACCTGCACCTCTTGCGTGCCTGCCCGGCCGGCCTTGACCGCGCGCAGCCGGGCGCGGCCGTCCTCGACCACAAAGGCCGCCCACTCGCCGCCCCGCCGGAAGAGCGCGCCCGACGGCACCCGGACCACCGCGTCCGCCTCCCAGACCACCACGCGGGCTTCGACGCGGTAGCCGTCGCCCAAGCCGCGCCGCGCCTCCGGCGGACTGAGGAGGTCGGCGATGACGTTGACGCGCTGCTCCTCGACGCCGAGGGCGGAGACCTTGGTGAAGGCGGCCGGCTCGACCCGGCGCACGCGGGCCTGGAGGACCTGCGGTCCGCCCCATTGATCCAACTCGACCGGCGTGCCGGGCGCCAATGCCGCGCCGTCGCGCGAGAGCATTTCGATGACGACCTCGAGGTCGGCGGGGTCGCCCACTTCGAGCAACGGCGTGCCGGCGCTGACCACGCGGGCGCTGGGGTCGAACACGCGCAGCACGCAACCGCTGGCGGGCGCCCGCACTTCGGTGACGCTCCGCGCGGGCGCGGCCCCGCCGGCGGAGCCGCCGAACTCGGCCAGCGCGGCCTCGGCCTCGCGCAAGGCCCCCTCGGCCACGCCCAGTTCGCGCGCGGCGGCTTCGGCGCGCCACTGGGCGACCTCGAGTTCCTGGATGGACACGGTGCCCTCGGCGAAGAGCCGTTGAAAGCGTTGCAGTTCGTTGGTGGCAAAACGCAGCGCCGCCCGCGCGCGCTCGACCTGTTCGGCCGCGGCGGCCCGGCGCGCGGTGGCCAGCTCGCGGCTGCGCGCGTCCAACAACGCCGGCGGCAGCGGCTCGATCACCGCCACGACCGTTTCGCCCGCGCGCACGGCGTCGCCGGGGTCCAGCGTGATGCGACGCAACTGGCCGCTGACCGGTGCGGTGACCAGGTAGCGGTGTTTGACGCGGGTCTTGCCCTCCTCGGTGAGGAAGACCCGCAGGGGCCCGCGCGTGACGGGCGCGGTCTCGACCGGCACGGGGCGGGGCCAAAAACCGGCGGCGATCAAGCCCAGCAACAGCGCCAGCGCCAGCCCGGGCAGCCAGCGACGGGTGTGGCGGTTGGCCGCTGCGGCGCGGGGGCGGGTGGTCGGGACGGAGGCAACGGGAGGAGGGTTCATGGGTTATTCCGGCGCCTTGAGGGCGCTGACGAGGTTGATCCGGTCCAGCCGGCGCAGGACCACCAGGGCCGAGGCGACCGAGGCCAGAAACACCGCCAGCGCGGCGAAGGCGTAGTTGGCCGGGGTCAACACCACCGGCACACGCACGGTCTCGGTGTTGACCGCCGTCACGATGGCCGTCGCGAAGCCGGTGCCGAGCGCCAGCCCGATGGGCAGCGCCACGGCCCCCAGCAGGCTCAACTCGGTAAGCAACACACCGCCCACCTCGCGCCGGGAAAAGCCGATCACCCGCAGCGTGGCCAGCTCGCGCGCGCGCTCGGCCAGGGAAATGCGGGCGTTGTTGTACACCACGCCGAAGGACACGATGAGGGCCAGTACCAGATAAACCTTCTGGAACAGCCCGATGCTCGCCGCGGTGGTCCGGCGGAAATTCTCGCGCAGCGACTCCTTGATGGCCACCCAGCTCACGCGGGGAATCGCCTTGAGCGCGCGCAAAAACTCCGCCTGCCGGAGCGGGTCCACGCAGAAACTGGCGCCGGACACCCGGTCGCCCTCGCCCAGGAGGCGGTTGAGCGCGTGCAGGTCCATGTAAGCGGCCACGCCGGCCAGGTCCTCGGCCGTGCCCACCAGCGGCGCTCGCAGCACCGGCCGGCGGCCTTCGAGCACTTCGATCACCAGCTCGTCGCCCGGGCGCGCCTCGAGCACTTCGGCCAGCTTGGCGGAGAGGACCACGCCGTGGGGCGGCAGGGGAATGCGCCGGTGGTCCGTGCCGATCACCCGGTTGTGCAGCGCCTCGGGCAGTTGCCCCTGCAAAGGAAGCTGGCGCGCGCGCGGGCCGTGCCGCAACCGCACAAACGCGGTGCGAAACGGTTCCATCGTCTTCACCCCGGGCAGGCGCCGGAAGGCGTGGGTCACGGCCACGTGCGCCGGCTCGACCAACCCCACACTCAGGTCCTGCCGCTGGAGGGTGTCCCACTGGTAATCGAGCACGTAGGCCACCGAGTCGCGAAAGGCGTTGGGCACGATCAAAATGCCCGTGGCCAGCGCCAGGCCCGCCACGGTGAAGAGCGCCTGCACCGGGCGGCGCTCGAGGTTGCGCACCGCGATGCGGAAGGTGTGCGAAAGCCAGCGCGCGATGCCGGTGCGCTCGAGCAGCGCGGGGCGGTAATCGGCCGGCGGCTCCGGCCGCATGGCCTCGGCCGGCGGCAACCGCGCCGCGCGCCGCACCGCGCTCCAGACCCCCAACAGGGCCGCGCCGGCGCACACCCCCAGGGCCAGCCCCAGCGCGACGGGGTCCAAGCGAAACTCGAGCGCGGGAAACCGGAAGAAATTCGTGTACAACCGCACCAACCGCTGGCCCAGCGCGGCGCCGCCCGCACTCCCCAGCACCGTGCCCAACACCACCATCACCAACGCGAACTTCAGGTAATGCACCGCGACCTGGCGGTTGGTGAAACCAAAGGCCTTCAGGATGGCGATCTGCTCGCGCTGCAAATTCAGCAGGCGCGACAAAATCGCGTTGGTCATAAACGCCGCCACGCTCAGAAACACCACCGGGAAACCCACCGACAACGCCCGCAGCACGCGGATTTCGTCCGAGACGCGGATGTCCGAGGGATGGTCCGCGCGGCCAAACGCGCCACGGCCGCCGTACGGTTCGAGCAACCGGTCCACCGCGGCGATCACGGCCTGTTCACTCGCGCCGGGTTCGAGGGTGAGGGTGACGAAATTGAAGGCGTCCTCCAGGTCGAAAGCCGCCGCCACCTCGCGGTAGGGCATCCAAAAAATGCCGTAGGTGCGGTTGTCCGGCAGGGCGGCGCCAGGGCGCGACTCGAAGACGAACTCGGGCGAGAGCACGATGCCCGAGATCCGCAGGCGCTGGCGGCGGCCGTTGAGCAGCATCGTCACGGAATCGCCCGGTTGCAGGCCATTGGCCTCAGCGAACGCCTCGCCCACCAGCGCCTCGCCGTGCCGGCCGGGCTCCAGCCAGCGCCCGCGCCGCAAGAACAGGCGGTTGAGTTCCGGCGGGCCGACGTCGGGCAGCGAGCGCACCTGGCCGCTGGCCGGTTCGTCCAGGCCCTCGAGGTCCAGCGTGACCTGCATCGCGATGCCCGGCTGCACCGCCGCCACGCCCGGCAGCGCGCGCAAGCGCTCGGCCACGGCCCGCGGCGCGCGCTTGAGGTGGGCAAACACCTCGGCGAAGCGGTGCGCCCGGTAGTACTCGGCGCGGGTGCGGTCGAGCGAGTAAATCAGGCTGCGCGCCATGATCATCATCGCCAGCCCGCAGGCCATGACCAGGGCCACCGCGACGGTCTGGCCCTTGAGGCGGGCCAGGTCGCGCGCCAACTTGCGGTCGAGGAGGGACACTTTCACCAGTTCAAACTGCTGGGCGGGCAGCGGCGGGAGTTGACGCGCAGGTGGTGCACCCGGCCGTCCATGAAGTAGATCACCCGGTCGGCCAGGTCCGCCATGACGGCGTTGTGGGTGATGATGACGGTGAGCGTGCCCAGCTCGCGGTTGATGCGCTCGATGGCCTCGAGCACCACGATGCCGGTCTTCACGTCCAGCGCGCCGGTCGGCTCGTCGCACAAGAGCACCTCGGGGCGCTTGGCGATGGCCCGGGCGATGGCCACGCGCTGTTGCTCGCCGCCGGAAAGCTGGGCAGGGAAATGGTCCAACCGCCCGCCCAGGCCCACCAGGTGCAGGGCCTCTTCCGGGTCCATCGGGTCTCGGGCGATCTCGGTAATCAGGGCCACGTTTTCGCGCGCCGTGAGACTGGGGATGAGGTTGTAGAACTGGAAAATGAACCCCACCGCGTCGCGCCGGTAACGCGTGAGCGTGTCCTCGTCCGCCGCGGTCAGGTCCAGGTCGCGAAACCACAGCTCGCCGCTGGTGGGCACGTCCAGGCCGCCCAGGTTGTTGAGCAGGGTGGTCTTGCCGCTGCCCGAAGGCCCCAGCAACACCACCAGTTCGCCCGCGTACAAATCCAGGTCCACCCCCGCCAGCGCCTGCACGGCCGCCGGGCCCTGTCCATAGACCTTGGTGAGGCCGCGCACGCGAAAGACCGGGTCGCGCGCCGACGCGGCCGTTGCGTTATGGGGCATCAAGACCATCTCCGCCAAGCGGTTGGTAGCAGCCGCGACGGGGGACAGCAAGCGTCGTTGGAGCGGCGCCACGCGCTCGGAGACCGCGCGAGGAAATTCGCTTGCGGAAGCCCAAGCGGGTGCCTCGCAGCGGGCGACCCGCAAACCCACCGAACCGCGTTTACGGGGGAAAGACGCGGTACCCGACCGCGTGCTCGTGTAACCAAAGGCCGTCGAGACTGGCCGGGTGAACGCGCAGGCCTGGATAACGAGTTTGAGCGCCGAGCAGCGCGTCTCGCCAACGGACGAATTCCATATGCCCGTCGCCAAAGGCCACGGTGGCGCCCCGGGAGTGACGCCGCGCCGGGAAGTCAATGATCGTCAGCGGCACCGGCGTGCCCAAGCCGTAGGGGTCGCCGGTGTTGCTCAGGTCCACCGCGAAATACCCGTCATTGATCATCGCCTCCTCCTCATCGAGGACGGTGAACGTGCGGCTCGGCGCCATCAGGTCGTGCGTGTGCCGAAAGATCGGATGGTTGGTCCCCGCGCCCCAAAGCCAGCGCGGCTCGGCGTTCAGCCGCACCGGGTTCACCCGACAGTTCAGCGACAGGCTTCGCACCGCATCCGTCCGGTCGGCCGGGCATTTGAACGGGCGGGGGTCCTTGAGGTACAGCGCCAACAAGGTACGCGTGGGGTCCGCGAGCGAGTCTTTATCGCGGCGATCCGCCGGGTCGGCCATATTGCCATAGGCCCAGTTGGGCACCAGTTCCCGTCCCGCGAGGCCGTCGTAGTTCCAGGGGAACCGCTGCTCGTGGTCCGCGGCATATAGTTCGATTGCCAGCGCGACCTGACGCAGATTGGAAAGGCATTGGGTCTTGCGGGCCTGCATCTTGCTTCGCGCCAGCGCGGGCAGCAACAAGCCCAGCAACAGGGCGATCACGGCGAGAACAACCAGCATCTCTACCAAAGTGAATGCCCCGCCCGGGTGTGGCCATTTCCCCGGCCGGGAATAACGGCTTGAGCGGAATCCGGTCAGCGCAGAAACGCACCCGGTGCTTCTTTTGTTCGCGGCACCCACACACTCACCTCCTCGCTCGCGCAAATCTGCCGGTAGTGTGCCTCGATCGCCTCGGCCAGGACCATCGGAGACAGGTCGAGCCTCGAGGCGAACAGCACCTGCGCGGTTTGCGCCCGGATTTGCGCCGCCAGTTCCACGTTGTCGAGTTCGCCAACCCAATATCGTTTTTTGGGCAGCACCGCATACCACGGCATGGGCTTGAGACCGCAGTACACCGCATAAGGTCCCGGCACCAACTGCAGCATGATTGGCGGGTGGGAGCGGTCCATTGGGATCTGTTCCCGAACACACCGGACGATCGGGTTGTCCTGCCAACGACCGATGGTTTGGACACGACGCATCTCGGCTACGAATGCTTCCCCCCACCCCCAGAGGCACGCGACGGCAAAAGCGGCTGACAAAAGCCTGCCGCCGGTCTGCAGCCAGGCACCCGGTCGGGCGGCCACGCTCCACCGAATTGCCTGCCAAAGCCCGACTCCTGCTAGCAAGGCCAGCGGCACGCACAGATGTAGCGAATAATAGTTCCACCACGGGAAGTGAATTGCGAATACCAAGGCCACGGCGGCAACCCATAGCCCGAGCACGACGGCCGTCCAACGGCGGGGTGATCGAACCAAACAGAACAGTCCTCCGACGGCGGCCAGGCTAAAGAGCGGCTGCCGGGAAAACCAGTCCCAGCGGAAGCGGTAAGCTGCCCGGGCTTCGGTGTCGAGCAGCGGATAGGCAGTGAAATGGGTGCCCAGCAAGTGCGGCCATGGTGCTCCATCGCTGCACACGTGCCAAACCGCTGCGGTCGTCGCCACGAAGGCGAGCACGGCGACCCCCAGTACCTGCCAGGACTGCCGCCCTCCGATAGAAAGGAGTCCAACGGCTGCCAACCCAACCACCACGGGCACGACACTGAGGGCGGTTAACTTGGTCATGACCGCCATACCCAGTACACTCCCCCCGAGCGCCGCCAACAGCCATGACCGGTGGCCCACGGCCGCCAGCAGCAACCAGGCGCCCATCACGCCCAGTGACAACGCAGGGATTTCGAGGGTGGTGGATGCCGAGGATGGGAGAAACAGGGGACTGGCGATCAAAAATCCGGCGGCGCAGGCCAGTTCTCCCCGAGAGAGTCCCAAAACCGTGCCCACGCCACAGACCGCGACGAAAAGAGCCCCGGCAAATACGAAAGTTGCGCGCCGGAACCACTCCATGTTCGTGTCCCCTACATGAGCCAAACCGCTCAAAGCCAGGGTGTAGAGCGGTGGTTGGTCGTTCCACACCTCGCGGTACAACCGATGGCCCCGGGCCACGGCGATCACCTTGTTGACCTCCATCCACTCATCGCCAGCGTTCGAGAAACAGGCGAACGCGCCCGTGGCCTCGTGCCACGCCAGGAGAAGCAACGCCGCACCGGCACCCACCAACGGCTTCCGCCAGGACGGCCGACCCGCCTGAGACAGAAACGGTGCCGCTTCCACAACGACGCTATGGCGAGTTTCTCCGCGCATTCAGGACGAGGTGCAGGCCCGCCGCGCTCAGCAGGGCCAGCAGACTGACCGTCACAACGTTCGTGGCCTGAGTGCCCCAGTAGAGCAACCTTGGTAAATACCCAAGACAAGGGCACGGCTCGCTGGAAGTGAAACCGTGAACATACCGATACACCGCCGAACAAGTCGTGAACCACAGCAGGGCCACTCCCGCCGTGAGGTTGCTGAACCGGCGGGAGACCTGGACCGTCGCAAGCGTCAACTCGGCCACCGCCGACATAGCCAGGACAATTCCCGTTGGAATTTCCAGCACCGGGTCGGGCGAGTGAAAGAACGCGCGCTGAGCCGCCAGACTGGCCAGCTTCAGAACGGCCGTTGCAAACAACACGAGGGACGCCACCCCTCGCGCGAGTGAGCTACATTCCCGCAGCCGCACAAATCACTGGGAGCCATGCCACCACTCAGACTTAAGTGTCACCGCCGCCACTCCCCACCACACAACGATTCGTCTGAAAGCTCCTAAACGAACCATACGATCCGCTATAACAGATTTGGTTTTCTTGACCGTCCTTCATCATTACATAAACTCTGCGGCAGTTCCGAGTCGTGATTGTCCATCCAGAGGAGCCCGGGGTGAGCAGAAGAGTTTTCTGGGACACGTATACTTCCCACGACGGTCCGACCCTGGCCCAGCCTTGCCATCTGCATTCCGAATCATTTGGGTATCCTGGAGGATAAACCTGTTCACACTCCGCTGTCGCGTCAATTCGATAACACGCTGGCTCAGCGGTTGCTGCGATTGTTACCAGCCCCACCACGACGGCGAGTACGTTGGACCATTTTGTTGCAATCATGTGCGTTTTGTTGGTGTTGTTGTTTTGGTTTTTCGGACGAGGATCGCGGCGACCACCGTGGCCGTCGCGATCAAAGCAATGCCACCCCATTTGATCACGCGGTACGGCAACACCCATCCCAGGAACACGACTTTCCTCCACGAGGGGTGGCTGGCCGGGAACATCACGAGTTTCCCGTCCCGAATCTCCATGACGGCGTAAAAACCTTCCCGCACATAGGACTCGGGACGGAAGTGCACCAAAGGAATGGGAGAATCGCTCAGTTTCAATGAAAGCAGTTCCACTTTGCACACGAACGGATTGTCAGGAAGGTCGGGATCATAAACGCTGAAAGTGACGGGGATAAAACTGGGGGGTTCCAGTTCCCCTCGAATCTGGAACCTGCTCACCCCGCCCACGATGTCGTCGCCGGTCGTGGTCCCACTGAGCTTGTACCTGAGGCCATCTCCTGAGCGTTCGACACGCTCGATCGTCACCTTCTTAAAAAAATCGGTCGCAGGAGGATTCGAACCCTTCTGGCGTCACTCGAAAATCGGTCTCTTCTTGCAAGGGTTCGCTGCCGAGGCGGAGAAATGCCAGACCCAGGCGCGCCACGGCGTAATTAAGCGTCAGGGTGAGTTTTACATGGTTGGTCTCCTTCGAACTCAAATCCCGTGTCCGGACAATCCGCAGTTCGGAAAAATGCCGTGACGCGGTCCAGAACTCGTCTCCACAACGGCCAACTGCATCCACCTCCCGGGTGAGGACCCGGGCGCGCAAAAGCTTCTCGGACGGGGCCATCTTGACCACGTAATTGGATCCATCAGCCACCAAGAGCAGATATTTGACCTTGCCATCGGATTGCGTCCGGCGCGCAACCAATTCGCGGATTCGCGGCGGTTCCTTGAACCACCCCTCCAAGTCCAATCCGGCTGGGTCAGCGAAGGCATCCAAGGCCAGCGCAAAGCCGGAAACCAGCACTGCAACAAGCAACCGCCCGCCGTCCTTGGGCGCGGCCGACGTTCCCCGACTCGTCGGGACAGGCTGGGTAACTAGTGGCGATGGGTACGAATCCATCATGCGTTAATAGTTTTTTACCGCTTGCCAGTAATCTATGTCGAGTCACGGGTTTTCGTGATGGCATGCCGGACCTGCTTGGCTTGGAAGTTGCATTATTGAGTTAAGCTATAACTTTTGCCACGGCTGGACTGGAGCGCACCGCCCGAGGTAATGGTCGGCTGGGCATTTGGGCAGCGGGGGAGTCATTGAAGTACGACGCCAACAAGGTGCGCGCAGGATCCGCCAGCAAGCCCGTATCGCGGTGATCGGTTGGGCCGCCATCTTGCCATAGGCTCAGTTGGGCATCAGTCTTTGTCCTGCCAAGCCGTCGTAGTTCCAAGGGAACTGCTGATCGTGGTCCGCGATGTACAGTTTGAGCACCAGCGCAACTTGCCGCAAATTGAAAAGACATTGAATCTTGCGAACCTCGGCCCGGTTCTCCGGCTCAGGGGAGGGAGCAGCAAGGCTAGCAAAAGCACGAGCCCGGCAAGCACCACCAGCATTTCCAACGAGATGAGGGTCCTGCCCGCCTACTATCGTCAGGAGAAGGAATGCCATGTCTCCCGTCAAGGCGCTCCGGGCAGGCGGTCCTGGGGCCCCGAGAGGAGAGTCTTGCAAGAAGGTGAATTGAGTCGTCACAAGCCCAGGCGTTTTTCTAGATCGGAAATGTCGCTCAGCTTCGGCGACATCGGGAAAGTGTCGGCGATGTGCTTGTGTACAAACAGGGCCAAATACTTTACCCGGGTAGCCAGGATGTAATGATTGTCAAGCCACGATTCCCAACCAGCCTTGAACTCCTCCTCACCGACGAGCAACATTTCAGGCTGCCATCCCCGGACCAGCGATAGCAGCTCCGCTTCGCTCAGTTGACCCGACCAGAATCGTTTTGCCGGCAGCACGGCGAGGGGAGGGGGCGGGAGCACCCGGGCATGAAAGGCATAAATACCGTTACGGGTGAACATCCAGTGCGCACGCGGGGCATAATGCCGCAGGGTCTGCACGAGGGGGTTGTAAGCGATCCGCTCGCTTGAGCGGACGGCCAGGAACTCGCGAGCAAGCCGTTCTCCGCCGTACACCGTCGCCAACGAAATCAGAAGCACTTGCACCATCAATGCACCAGCCCACGCCCAACGGCCCAATCGGGATGGGGGTACAAAGCCACCGCGCAATTTGGACACAGCATCCATCGCCAAAGCAAAAAGCCAGGCCAGGGGAATAGCCAAGTGCAGCATATAGTAATCCCACCAAGGGCGGTGGTGCAGGTGAACCAACAGGGCGGTGGCCAGCCACACCAGCGGGAAGAGCAGCCGGTGCCAGTCCTTTCGCCAGACGAGCAGCCCAATGCCAACAAATGCTCCGGCCACACCTTCCGGGAAATCTGCCAATTGGGCGAGCGTGAGGCGGTAGCCCTGCTCCGATGCCAGCCGCGCCCGCAGTGCCGGGGAGTGATGGAAAGCCCATAACTGGTCATAGCCACCGCTGCCCATGACCCGGGCCATGAGCGCATAGTTGCCCACCAGCGTTCCCAGCCACAAGCTCACGGCCAGCAAGCGGTGCGCCCAAAGCCTGGCAAAACGGCTGGGACGGAACGCACCGGTTCCGGGCTGAGTGCCGGGGTTTCGTGCCTCACAATCAGGGCTAACGAGGCTGTCGGGTAACCGACTACCTCCGGGACTCAGGAGCAGTTGGAGCAGCAATGCGGGCATCAATATTCCCGCGGTCAGTTTGACTTGTAGCGCCGCCGCCAGCGTCAGGGCTGACCCGACGATCCAGCTGGGGTGGAGCAAACGACGCCGTTGTTCCAGAAACCAGCCGGCGCACAGTCCCAAGGCAAACGCGGGCACTTCCAGCATTACCGAGACCGCCAGGGTAAGGAACATCGGAGCGGCCATCAAAATCCCAACACCGGCCGCCGCCGCGACGAACCCTGTCTGCCCTCGGATCCAGTGCGCAAATATCCAGACCAAAAGGGCACCAAAGCCCGCCGCCAGCAAACGCGCCGCCAACAGCGAAGGTCCCGTAACAGAGAAGAGACCTGCCAGTAGCAGGGTATGGGCGGGCGGTTGATCGTTCCAGACATCCTCGTACAACGTGTAGCCCCGATGGCAAAGAAAGGCCTTGATCAGTTCAAAGCCCTCGTCACCGCCGATTTCCAACGCGCTGCCCAGCGGTAGGCAGGTGGCGATCCTCAAAAAGATCACGACACACCAACCGGCAAAACGGCGTTCCGAATACCGGATTGAGTCATCGGGCATCACGGTTGGCTCGTCTTTTTTGTGCCTCGCGGGCGCTGCCCAGAATCAGAAAAACCAAGCTGCCGGTCAGCCAAAACAGGAGCAAGACGATCAGGAAGAAATTAACCGACCGAGGTGGCAGCCACATCCAGGCCGTCACGCCACCCAAACAGCCGCATGGCTGATCAACGCCCATCAACCACAAGGCGACGCGGTAAAGCAGAAACACGAAGCTGGTCAAACCCAACAACAGCAAGCTCCGGTACCACTCAAGGCTTCGCCATGCCATGAATCCCAGCTAGACTTCCCACAGCCCCGTAAGCGCCATAACGGCGGCCCAGGGCATTTGTGTCAGCGCCTCGGTGGCACCCGCCGTCCGAGCCGTCGGGACCGTCAGCAGCTTTGCGCACCCGACAAGGATCATGAACAACGCGGCGGTCTTGATGAAAGGCTTTACCAAGCCGACAGCCCTCGCCTGCAATCGCGCATCCATGCTCACCAGCGCGCTGCGCATAAGGTCACCTCCCCGCGGCACTCGTGCTGCAGTGCTGCCCGCGCGCTTCGCCGATGATCCAGACCGCCCATGCCAGGGTTTACGCCCAAGGCACGGCACGGTCCGGGGGCAGGAACAGGCTGCATCCGGCGCCAAGGGATGCACCGGACTGTTTAAGTACCTGAGCTGCAGTTCGCACCAGCGGGCACAAACTCGTAGTAGGTGCCTCCCACACACCTGAGTTCGTACCTTTGTCCATTGACCTCGGCAATACACACGTAACTGCAGGTGACCGAGGTGCCCGTTGCCGAGAAAGACCGCTGACCGGTGGTGCCGCTGTTGGCGCCAACGTCTCGCCAAGATTGGACACCGGGAGCGTCGCAGCTTATTGGGTTTCCATCTCGATCATACCCTGTGCATACGGTGTCCGGGCACACGGGCCGAATGGAATGGTAACAGATCAGTGCATTCGCCGTTGTCCACCCGGTGAGGATCAGGACTACGAGCAGTGTTCGTCTCATAGGTGATGGAGGTTTCCAGCAATTCCGCCCGATGGTTTGTGTGCTTGCCGGTTCCGGGCGTAGAACCAGAAGCAAAAAAGCGCCGCCGTTGCCACAATCACAAAGAATCCCAGACGTACCCATTTGTGCTTGGAAGGGTGAATCCGCCACGCCTCGGAGGGGCGCACGGTCCGGTAGATTTGGCCGCCTGTGTGGACCCATCCTACGTTGTTGGTAAACACCATGACGGTGAGGTTGGTCCAAGCGGTGCCGGGGGGAAGAAAACGGCCCGGCGTGTATCCCGCTGCCGGTAAATCCTCCACTCCCAGGCTGGATTCCAAGATTTCATTCGTAGTGTACTCTAAGCCACCTTTCTTGAGGGGGATTTCCCGTACAATATGACTTGGCATCCAAGGAGGCAGGTTGGTTCTAAGGTAGGCATAACGAACCCGGATGGTGGTCGCGCCCTGGGGGGCTTGATACACATAAACCAGTTCCTTGACCCGCCCGTCATCCGCCGGAACCAACCGGCCCTGAATCGTGCTGCGGCTTTGCCGGCCTTTGGCTCGAAATTCCCAATGGCCGGTCCACTCCAGCGTGTCGCGATCCATCCCTTCGATGCCCAGGCTTAAAAAACTCTCCAAGAACCGGAGTCTGCCCACCGCGTGAATCCGGGGCGCAGCGTTCGTACCGCTCACTTCAGGGTTTTTGTCCGCCAGGGTGAGGTCGAGTCCTTTCAGGCACCAGAAGTCCGTTTGCGAGGCGCCAACAATCTCCACTTGTGCCGGGCCGGGGGGCGAAGTCGGGTTCCACAGGTTGGTCAATTGCTTGACGTAGAAGGTATCTTCTTGAATTGCCGCCTCGAACTCAACCGGGGACGAAATGGGTTTGCCATTCACCCTGAAATAGCTCGGGTCCTCCAGGTAGCGGATGTACCGCACCCGAAGCGGTGAGGCCAGGAATGACTTAAAGGCTTCGATGTATTCCACGTCGGCAACCGGCTCCGGCATGTTGGCGCCGGTGCACAGCGAGGACTGCTCAGGTTCGGCAGTGCTTGGGAGTGTCGCCGTGACCAGGGCCCACACGGTCCACAAGACCAGCCCCTGATGCGCGAAGCCTCGTGGCAGGTCGGCTTCGCTTCCGCTGGCGAGCCCGCCACCGTCAAGCGCGTCGCCGAGCTGTGCGCCGTGCCTTCGATACCGTTGCCAACCAGATCCGTCCCGCAATGCTCTGCGCAGGTACTTGATCGGCCCCGAGCGGGTGATTGCTTGCTTGCTACTCATGGCGGATTGATCAAAAACAAACGTGGGGACTCAAAAACCTCAAGTCACGTTTTTCCGTGGTACCTGACATCCCGCGTCCGGCACCCAAGGGGTGAGTCCATCGCCTTGGAAACCCAGACACCCTATGCCCCCCCCCGCAGGTCTTCCTCCGGTCAACCAGGCAGCAACGGCCGCGGCTCGATTGGGCACACCCAACTTGCGGCGGATGTGCCGCCAGTGGCTGTCCACCGTGTGGACGCTCAGGTCCAAAAGCTCTGCGATTTGTTTGTCGGTTAGCCCCATAGTGGCACCCTCGAGCACGCGTCGCTGCTGGAGGCTCAGGCGACGAAGCGGTTGGGCATGGTGCGGGTTCAGGGACTTATTAAACTGGCGGACAACGAGGCTGGTGTCAAGACGTTGAGTTCGGGGTTCGAGGCATCTGCATGAGGGCCCTTAACCGGGAACGCCGCTCCGGAGTTCACCGTCCTCAAACCCGCCAGCCGGGGATTTCCCCTGCACCGGCTAATTCTCAGAACGCTCCGGCTTTTCCCGCGCGACCAGGTGTACGATGGCCTCCACCACGGCTGCGGCATCCAGGCGCCTCATGCACGCGTGCGGTTCGACCACGCGCGTCCGGCAGGTGCGCTGGAAGCACGGGCTGCACGGCACGGCGCAGCGCAACACGAGGTGCCCCGGCCCGTACGGCCCGGTGTAGCCCGGGTCGGTCGGCCCGAACAGCGCCACCACCGGCGTGCCCGCGGCCACGGCCAGGTGCAGCGGGCCGGTGTCGGTGGCCAACACCGCGCGGGCGCGGCGAAACATCGCGGCCAGCACCGGCAACGGCGTGCGGCCGTCCAGCCGGCGCATCGGCGTGCGCATCGCAGCGGCGATTTCGTCCAACGCCACGCGGTCCGCCGGCGCGCCGGTGAACACCACCGGCAACCCGCGCCCAGCCAGCGCGTCGGCCACGGCGGCGAAACCGGTCGCGGTCCAGTTCTTGGTAGGCCAACGGGTTTGCGGGCAAGCGGCGACGAAGGCCGCGCCGGCCACGAGTCCCACGCCGGCCAGCAGTGTGGCCGCCGCCTGCTCGGCCTCCGGAGCCACGGGCAGGTCGTACCGCACCGGACCGCGCGGCACGCCCAGCGCGTCCAGCAGGGCCAGGTTGCGTTCGACGGCGTGCGCGCCCGGGTCGGGCAACGGCGCGCGACGGTCGTAGGCCAGCCACGCCAGCTCGTTGCGCCGGCGGCCCGGGCCGGGGCCCAATTTGGTAGTGGCGCGCGCGGCGGCCACCCAAACGGCGCTCTTGGCCAGGCCCTGAAAATCCAGGACCAGGTCGTAGGAAATCGCGCGCAATTCGCGCAGGAATTGCAGCACCTGCCGGGCGGCGCGGACCAGGCGCCCGCGCCGGAGCAGGTCCAACCACGCACGCCGGGGCAGGACCAGCACGCAATTCAGGGCGGGGTGGCCGTGGAGGATTTCGGCGGCGGCCGGCTCCACCAGCCAGGTCAGGTGTGCGTCCGGCCAGTGGCGGCGCAAGGCGGTGAGCGCGGGCAGCGTGTGGATCACGTCGCCCAGCGAACTCAGCTTGACGATCAACACGCGCACGGCGGGGACGGGGTTCAGGACAGCGTCGAAGCCTGGAGCAGCAAGGGCCGCGGGTGCGGCGTCCAGAAGGCGAATCCCTTCAAGCGCATCCGGTAGCGCGGTTGGGTGCGGTGCAGCCAGTCCACCATCTCCGCCGCGTGGGCGTCGTCATGGTAGGTCGTCACCGCCAGTTGCGGGGCGGCGGCGCGGATCAGGCCCGCGGCCCCGCGCAACACGTCCAGGTCCGCGCCCTCGGCGTCCACCTTGATCAGGTCCCGCGCGCTCAGGGCCAGGCCGCGCTCGCGGCAATACTCGTCCAGCGTGGTGCACGGCACCTCGGCGCCGCCGGCGGCGG
>Ga0272446_1002943_pt1 | contig 22271 bp, 19 predicted proteins | sample YNPCB0061_FD_194587 | JGI IMG/M metagenome (GOLD analysis project Ga0272446, IMG submission 194587) | Hot spring microbial mat communities from Yellowstone National Park, WY, United States - YNP-CB-006-1 | ecosystem: Environmental > Aquatic > Thermal springs > Hot (42-90C) > Sediment | place... | reverse complement strand
GTGTACTTCGTGCGCGAGCCGGCAGACACGACTCTTTCGAGAGTCGACACAGCCAGCGGCGAAGTGGAGCGGGTGCTGTCGGGCCTTGTGCCCTATTGCACTTCCTGCTGGTCGCTGGATGAGAACGGTATTTACTATCTCGGCGTCCGCCCCAAAGCGCCGGTGCAGCAGTCGCTCTTTTATATGGATTGGAAGACGCGCTCGGCCCGCCTGGTAGCCGATTATCCCGAACCGATCCTGCCCATCGGCATCGGCCCGTTCTCGCTCGCGCCCGACCGGCGTTCCATGCTGGTTGTGCGCCTGGACCCCTCCAACGCCGACGTGCTGCGCGTGGACAATTTCCGCTGAACCGCATTCACGCGTAGCAACGGATTTCGAACACGCGCGCCAGATCGCTGCCGTTGGCAGCCAGGACGCGCAGGCGCAGCCGGTCCGTTTCCACGGGATCGAAACGGTGGCGCCGCAGCCGCTGATAATTGCCGGCGACGCGCGCCAGTTCTTTGCCTTGCGCCTCCAGAACATAGTCGCGCACTGTTTCCGGCTGCGGCCCCCGAATGATTCCCTTGTGGGCCGATTCGCTGGAAGTAAGCGTGAGTTCCCGCTGAAAGCCCGTGTCGAAAGTGATCTGGACCTCGGCGATCTTCACAGGCTTGCTCCAGCGCAGTTCGATCCACGCGCCGCCATCCTGCATGCGCCCCTGCCATTGGTGAACCGCTTTGCCGGGGATGTCCCGCACCCAGCCGTCGATGACGTTGGAGGCTGGGGCGTGCGCCTCCTCCGAAGAAGCGCGGACCTCGGCTTGGCGCGCCAGGTCATGGTCGTCCTCGTTGCGGACGTCGCGCAGGGACTGGTCGTCCCTGAGCAAAATCTGCTGGAGCCGCTTGACCTGCGCGGCGTCGCGCGCCAGGTCGCGCGGCGCGAGCTTTTCCTTCAGGCACACCGCCGCCGCCGTTCCCACCGCCTGGCCGATGCAGGCGCAGGTGGCCATGACGCGAGACGAAGTGAAGGCCGCATGCGTGGCGCTGATGTTGCGGCCCGCCATCATCAGGTTGGAGATGTTCCGGCTGTAAAGCGAGCGCAGCGGGATGCCGTAGACTTCGGGCGGTTTGAGCACCGTGTTGGGAGGCAGGTCCGGACGGTCGAAGCCGCCGGGCGGGTGGTCGTCCATGGGCCAGCCGCCGATGGCCACAGCGTCGTCGAAGGCGCCGCGCATCAGGTCGTGCTGCGTGAGGATGTGATCGCCCACCATTCTGCGGCTGCCCCGCTTGCCTGTCATCATCCCGATCCAGTCCAGCGCCCAGTTGGCCGAGGACGGGTGGTCGCCGCTGTTCTTGACGTAGTCCCACACGCCCAGCGCGATCGACAGCAGCTCAAACCGGATGCGCTCGTTGTCGCGGATCGTGTCCAGGTGGCCTCCCCACTCCACCCACCAGTAGCCGTACTCCCAGCTCGTGATCTTGCGGAACCGCAGTTGTTCGCGCGTTACCTTGCGCGCCCAGGCAGGCGGCGTGAACGGCATGGGGCGGCCATAGTCCCGCGATGTGAAGAGAATGCTCGATCCCAGCGTCTCGCCGTCGGCTTTCTCGGGCGCCAGGCTCTCCCCGAATTCAGACCGCGCTTCCCGCCCCGACCGCATCTCGGCGCCGGCTTCCAGCCCGAGCCGGGAATCGCCGGTCGCATCCACAAACAAGGGGGCGCGGATCCGGTATAGGTGCTCGGTTTTGTCGCAGCGGGCATAAACCTCGCGGATTCTCCCGCCATCGACTGCCGCCCTGAAGACAACGGTCTCCAGCAGGAGCGTGATGTTGGGCTCGCTGACCACCTTGTCGTACAGCAGCAGGTCCCACATCTCCCAGGAGCGCTGCGGATTGCGGACCGCGTCTTCCAGGCGCAGCTCTTCAATCAAGCCGCCTTCGCGCCAGCCCGGACGCCCCTTGTGGCAGTTGGCGCCGACCACATGCATCTTCACCTCGCTCGATGAATTTCCACCGAGCCGCGAGCGGTCCTGCACCAGCACCACGCGCGCGCCGTGGCGCGCCGCGGCAATGGCAGCGCACACCCCGGCGAGCCCGCCGCCCGCCACGAGAAGGTCGGTCTCCAGATCCACCAGCGCCATGTTGGGCTCATGAACCTCGGCGGCGGGAGACCGGCGCGGCGGCGCGATCAGGCGGAAGCGGTCCGCCGCCGGGGGCGGGGGCTGCACGCTCCCGCCCGCAAATACATAGACGGAGTAGCCGGTGAACGGGAAAGCGGCCAGAAGATCACGCCGTTTCATGGGACTTTGCCTCAGGAGAAAAAGAACTCTGCCGATGCCACGCAATTGGTTTCCGGAGTCAGCCGCACCCAATGGGCGGAAAAACCTTCAGGGAAGATGTGCCGCGCATAATTGGAAGGTCCGCCAGTGGAGATCCGGTCGTAGAAGACCCATTCGCCACTGCCGAGGAAATCCGTTTCGATGACAAACGAGGCGCTTTTGTCCGTTTTGAGGTGCACCATTTTCTTCTCAAAACCGGTCAGGAGGAAAGGCTCCGATGGCTCGCCCGCGTTGACCGCTTTGCGCCGCCATGGACCGCCCCACCCCTTTGGTTTGCCCCAGGACCAGAGATCGTCGGTCTTGCAGAACCAGATGCCGGACTGCGGCTGCCCCACGTACAGATTGGCGTCCTGGTTGGGCGAGGTCTGGTTGCCCCCCAGAGCCAGCAGTCCGCGGAAAGCGCAGAAATCGGGAATGGTCCGCAAGTGGCGGCAAATGGGCACAAGGCCCCAGATAGCGTTTTCCCAGGCAACCGGCTGCAATTCGAAAAACAAGCCGTGGATGTCCATGAGGAAGTGCTCGGTTTCCACCTCCCGGATCCGCATCCACTCCGTTTGCCAGGCGTGCATGTATGCCTGCGTAGGTCGCGGCAGCCGGTATTTTTGCCATTTTCCGTTCACGCAGGCCCAGAACAGAGTGGACGATTCGTCCCATCCGGTGCAGAAAATCACGTTGCCCAGATTTTCCCTTCCGGCGCATTCCATGTGGGGCTTCCCGCTCAGCCGGTTCCAGCTCTTGCCGTCCCATTCGTGCAGTCCGGAATCGTCGTCGCCGAACTCGTAGAAGCCGTTGGCCGCCACCACGACTCTCCCCTGGCCGGTGTAGCCGCCCTTGAAGTGCGGGCGGGAGTTCAGCTTGAGCTGTTTCACCAGATCGAACAGAAGGCGCCGTTTCAGCGTGTTGACGTCGACCTCATAGAGCAGCCCCTCCATGGTGAGCTGGTAAACGAGATTGGCCGGATCAGACAGATGCCGCATGGTGGCGGTGATCCGGTCGTTTTTGAACTCCTCAAGGAACCGGCAGTTGCCCTTCATATCGATGGCATAAGGGCCAATGAAGGCCTGGTGGGACTCTTTGTGGATCATCCGGTTGGCGTGCGTGCCGTCGTGAACGTGAACCAGCGAGGGCTGGAGCCGTTCGTCGATGCGGTACAGCCCCAGGCCCGTGCCCGTGCGCGGCGTGTGCGAGTTGTAGGTGACCGCCCACAAGGCGTCCGCCCACGGCATCAGGGCGCCGACGCCGCACTCGGACCTCGCCGGCCCCGAGTCGGCTTTCAATCCGATGTTCGGAATGCCGGAAAATTGGCTTTGCGCCGATGCGGCGGCGCCCGCCAGCAGCGAAAGTATGGTTCTGCGGGAAGTCATGCTCTGATCCTCTCTCAGCGAAAACTGCATTTCCAGGCGCTGCCGGCCAAGCCGATGTCCCTTTCCCGGCCCTCATCGGCCGGGGGCGTTGCCCGGGCGGGATCAAGAGCCGCTCACGGCACCAGCACGCACAAGTCGCGCAGATTGCGGTAGCGCTGCTCGAAATCGAGCCCGTAGCCGACGACGAAGCGGTCTTCGATGGTGAATCCCACGTAATCGCCGTGCACCTCGATGCGGCGGCGGGAGGGCTTGTCGAGGAAGGCGACGGTCTTGAGCGAGCGCGGGTCGCGCTGCTCGAGCAGGTGCTTCAGGTAGTTCAGCGTAAGCCCGGTGTCGATGATGTCTTCCACCAGCAGCACGTCCTCGTCCTGAATGGGACGGTCGAGATCCTTGGTGAGCTGCACCTGCCCGGAAGTCGTGGTGCCCTCGTAGCTCTTCGTGCCGATGAACTCGATCCGCAGCGGAACGTCGATGTGGCGGATCAGATCGGCAAGAAACACGAACGAACCCTTCAGCACGCCCACCATCACGAGCGCGCGCCCTGCATAATCGGCGCTGATCTGGCGGCCCAATTCCGCCACTCGCTGCTGGATCCGATCGTGCGGGATGAGTACCTCGAACCGGGCGCCGCTCATGCCCACTAGTCTGCCACGCGCAGGCGCGGGCTGGGCGGCCCGATGTGGATGTGCGCAGCGGAAGCTTTGCCGCGCACCGCGCTGCGGAAAGCATAGTAAGGGATCTGCTCCCGCTCCAGCCACTGCCGCAACCAGGCCCCCTCCGGCGAGTCCGGCAGCAGGGCCACGTCGACGCGCCCGCGGTGGTCCAGCCCCAAGCGGCGGTGGAAGGCGGTCTCTCCTTGCGCGCTCACCGGCAGCGCCCGGCCGAACTGCCGCCGGAAGGCGTCGTCGATCTGGCGGAATTGCGCGAGACTGAAATAGCCGCTGCCGCCAAAGCGCTCTTGCAGCGGCCGGCTGTCTTCGTCTTCCTGAGACAGCGCCAGCGCGGCTTCCAGTTGCGCCATGTCGGCCAGTTGGCGGATGAACTCGGCGCGCGAACGCGCCAGCTCCAGCGTTCGGCGGCGCTCTTCGAGCTCCTCTTCCAGCAGCTTCAGCTCGTTGCGCGCCAGCACGCCCTCCTGTACCAGTTGGCGCACGCTCTCCATCTTCTCCTCGACCCGGGCCGCGCGGCGCTCGGCGGCATCCACCATCTGGGCGCACAGCTCGAGCCCGAGCTCGTCCGGGCGCATGGAGGAATACAGGGTGCGGTTCAGCACGTCCGCGTCGCCCAGGTCGGCGGCGCTCTCGCGGATCTTTTCCACCAATGTCTGCCGCCATTCGAGCCGCTGCCCGAACAGCGCCGGCAGGCAGGCGATGGCGGCGCAAACAAAAAGCTTGCGCACCGTTTTTATTGTAGTACGATACCGGGTAGGGAGAGGTTCTAACCGAAACTCTTGCGGAAACGAAAAATTAACGGGGCAGCTCCTACCACCGCCACGGAAAGCCCCACGTGGCTCATCGCCCTGCGAGCCGCCGAGTCCAAGAAAGCTTCCGGAATCCGCGTGCTCGACCTGCGCGAAATCGCGTCGTTCTGCGACTATTTCCTCATCTGCACCGGCACGAACCAGAAGCAGAACCAGGCCATCTGGGATGAAGTGGCCCGGCAGATGAAGTTACAAGCTGGTGGAACGCCGCTCAGCGTCGAGGGATACGAACACGGCGAGTGGATCCTCGGCGATTTCGGCGACGTGATCGTTCACGTCTTTTCGCCGGAAAAGCGGGAGTATTACCAGCTCGAGCGGCTCTGGCGGGACGCCAAGGACGTGCCGGTTCCGCCAGAAGCGGCAGCCTGAGCGCCGCCGCGGCGCAGCGGTGTCATGCCGCGCAAATGTCGGCTGCGCGGCTGAGGGAGCCGCCGCGCGCTTCCAGTTCCCGCATCATCGCCGCCGCTTCGCCCTCATGCAGCGAACGCACGGCGTCCTGGACCAGCGTCACCCGGATGCCCCGTTCGAGCAGCCCGAACACCGCATGCCGCACGCAGATCTCCGTCGCCACGCCGTACACCACGGCATGCTCCACCCGGAGCTGCCCCAGCAGGCCGGGCAGTTCGGGGATCGTAAAACAATCGACGCTTTGCTTGTTTAAAACAATCTGGCCTACCTGCGTGCAATCCGGTTTCCGCTGGCCGAATGTGCCGGCCACGCAGTGGGGCGGCCACAGGGCGAACTCCCGGTCGTTTTCCGCGTGGGCGTCCGCCGTGGAGATCAGCGGGATGCCGCGCTCCTTCGCATGCCGGTTGAGCCGCGCCACCTGCGGCAGGATCCGTTCCGCGCCGGGCACGTACAGCGCCCCCGCAGGCAGCATGAAGTCGTTCTGCGTGTCGATGTCGAAAAACGCCGTGTTCATCGCCTTGCCCTTACCTCCCCGGCCAGTTGGATGAGTTCCTCGCTGAGATCGATCCTGTAGGGCGGGTCCACTTCGAACAGCGTCCTCAGTTTCTTCGGCAACGCTTCGATCGCCCGGCGCCCGCGCTCCCGCGCCTCGGACGCGGCAGGCAGCGGCACAACGAGTTCGCCGCGCAGGATCACCGGACGCAGCAACGCTTCCGCATCCGCCGAAGGGCACTCGTGCGTCCGGCCGATCATGTCGTGGCCGCAAAATCGGAACACCTGCTTGGCGCCGGGAAGCGTCGCCTTGTCCGCGCTGAACTTGGCCGTATAGCGGCGCCCCAGGGGGGAATCGTGCTCCACGAGCTTGTAGACCGCTCCGTGATTCGGCGCATCCATCGACGTGGCCAGCTCCGTCCCCACGCCAAACGCATCGATCGGCGCGCCCGCGGCCACCAGTTCGAGAATCTTGTACTCGTTCAGGTCCCCGGTGGCCATGATCTTCGCTTCCCGGCAGCCGCCCTCGTCCAGAATGCGCCTCACGGCGCGGGACAGTTCGATCAGATTGCCGCTGTCCAGCCGCACGCCCCAGAAAGGCTTGCCGAGCGACACCGCCTGCCGGGCCCCTTCCAGCGTGTCGTAGGTGTCGATCAGATACGTCGTGCCCTCCCCCAGCAGCGCTTGCAGCCGCTCGAACGCCTCGCGCTCCGTGGGGAAGCTCTGCACCCAGGAGTGCGCCGCCGTGCCGAACACAGGTATCCCGAACCGCATCCCCGCCAGCACGTTCGATGTGCCGGCGCAGCCGCCGATGAACGCCGCCCGCGCCGCGTACAGCCCCGCCTGCGGCGAATGGGCGCGCCGCGTGCCGAACTCGACCACCGCTCTGCCGCCGCTCGCATCCACCATCCGCGCCGCCTTGGTCGCAATCATCGTCTGGAAACCGACCATGGACAGCAGGTACGTTTCCGGGATCTGCGCCTCCATGAGCGGCGCGCGCACGGTCAGCAGCGGTTCCCCGGCGAACACCGGAGTGCCCTCGGGCACGGCGAAAACATCGCCGGTGAAACGGAAGCGCCGCAGCGCATCGAAAAAGCCCGGCTCGGCGCGCCGGAACTGGGGCAGCCCCTGGAGGTAGCGGATCTCGTCCTCTTCAAAGCGGAGATGAAGCAGGTAGTCCGCCGCCTGCGCGAGCCCGGCGGCGATCAGATAATTGCGGTTCGGCGGCAGACGGCGCACAAAGAGTTCAAACGTCGCCGTCTCCTCCGCCTTGCCTGCCGACCAATAGCCCGCCGCCATCGTGAGCTGGTAGAGGTCGGTCAGCAGGGCGTCCACTGCAATGGTGTCCTTCCGGCGAGCTCGCCCGCCTACTTCTTCTTCTCTTGCGGGGCTTCCTTCACATCGGAAGCCGCCTTTTCCAGATCTTCCACGCTGGACGCGGCGATTTCATAAAGCGCCGGCTCTCCTTCGCGGCGCGCAATATACTTGTCGCCGCTCTTCGAAATGAGCACCTTTTCCGCTCCCTTGGCGGTCACGGAAATTTCGATCAGCGGTTGCGTGAAGCCCGACGCCGGGAACGAAACGGCCGACAGGTCGCGCAGCCGGTCGATCAGCGTCTGCACGCCCACCGAATCCATGGCCTTGCCGCTCTCGGTCCACTTCTCCCCGGACTTGCTCAGGCTCAACTGCCGCTTGGGGCCGCGATATTCAATTTTCGCCGGATCATCAAACCCGAAATCAAGGAGCTTCTTGTTGCGGAAGTCGTCCAGACCTTTGTCCACGGCTTTGGCGTCGAATTCCTGGACCAGATGGACCCCCTCCACGGCGGAGCTGCGCGCGTAGTACTTGTCCTTGTTCTTCCGAAGCTCCAGTTTCTGGGGGCCCGCTGCATCGGTCACAGTGATCGCCGCTACCGTTTCGCCCGCCTTGAACTGCTTCTCGAGATCCGCCTTCTGGTCCGAGGTCAGCAGCGGATCGAGCTTGAGATCCTGCAGCCGGCGGATGTAGTCGTCCACGCTCCAGCCGTCGGCGCGGTACATCTGCGGGCGGCTGATCACCCACGAGCCCTGCGCGTTCTTCGAAAACTCGACCGTCTCCTTCTTTCGCGCGATCTCCACGCGCACCAGCTTGTCCCGGTCGAAGGTGAGAATGCGTTTGTCGCGCAAATCCACGGCGAGCTTGTCGAGTCCGCCCTTCACCCAGGAGGTCAGCAGGTACACCTTGGGATCGCCGTCCACCTGCGCGAAGCCGCCGCCGCCCACGGGCGCGTCATCCCCCAGCAGCACGCTGCGCGTCTTGCCGTCTTTCAGCGTGATCATCACACGCGCGCGCGGCTCTTGCAGCCCGAAAACAGCCAGGTCCGCGGGCTTCTCTTCCACCACTTTGTCGGCGTTCAGCGCCGCGGCGGAAGACACCAGGCTTTCCACGGCAGACCTGTCGGCTGCCAGCGCTTCCGGCGCCGTGATCTTCCACGCGCCGTCGCCGCCCTTCTCGATCCGCGTCGTTTCGCCTTCCCGCCGCAGGATCTCGATCTTCGTGATCTCGTCCTGCTTGAGCGACAACAGCTTCGGCGATGACGGGCTTTCCGGCTCTTCTTTCTTTTGGCGGTTGGACCACCAGACGGCTGCCGCCAGCGCGGCGAGCACTGCCGTCGCGATCAGCAGACCCTTGGGACGCATCGCTCTACCTCCTGCGCCACCAGACGACGATGCCCAGAGCGATCACCACCAGGGGAATCACGAATTGCGAGACCGTTCGCACCAGCGTCATCTGGCTCCGCGTGAGCTGGATCCGGCGGTCCTCCGGATCCTTCGGGCGGATCGAAATCAGGTCCTCGTCCGAGCTCAGCCAGTTGAGCATGTTCATGACCAGATCGCGGTTTCCGCCAAAGCCCAGCGCATAATTCGCGGCGAAGTCCGACGAGCCCACGACGACGAAACGGCCCTCCACGGCATTGCCGTCCTTCTCCTTGCCCGTTCTGTACGTGCCGGCCGCGGCCACACAGTAGGACTGCGGCTCGCCTTTGGGCATCGCCAGGGCGCCGGTGGCCAGGTTCAGGTTGGTAGCCGCAATCGAGTTCCGCGACGTCGAGACCAGCTTCTCCACGGAGGTCTTGTCCGTCGGCTTCGGCTCCATCGAACGCACGATCGGGAACGCCGTCGCCGTGCGCTTCATCTCGCGCACGATCGGATGCGTTTCGTATCTCGTGCCCAACGCCGTTTCCGGCCCCAGCCCGTACAGGCCGCCAATGCCGGAAGTGTCCAGGATCAGGTCTTTGTTCAGCTTCACGCCCCAGTCTTCCAGCACCTTCGACAGCGCCGCATTCTCCGCGACGCTGTCCTTGGGTGTTTTCAGCGGCGGGTCCGCCAGGAACAGCGCGCGGCCGCCCTCCTCGACATACTTCTTCAGCGCGTCCACCACCGGCTGCGGGTAATCCGTGCGCGGGCCGGCGACGACGACGATCGTGCACGCCTCGGGGATCTGCGGCTTCTCCAGCAGATTGATGGTGTCCGTCTTGTAGTTGTTCTTCTCGATCAGTTCCTTCAGGGACGAATAGGCGGGAGCGTCGCTCTCCTCCAGCGAGTGCTCGCCGGCGCCGGTAGTGAAGCAAACCGTCTTCACACCGGACTTCAGCAGGCGGATCATCGCCGAAGTGATCTCTTCTTCGGAGACGCTGCGGGCCTCCTCCCGTTTGCCGGCGGTGGAAAGAATGACCGTGCCGGTCCGTGTCACGCCGTATTGCTTGGCGATGGTCGGCTTCTTGAAGGGGTCGACATAAACCACCTTCAGCTTCGGAGACAAATTGTCATACCGGTCCAGCAGGTCTTTGGCGCGGGCGAAATCGGCCGTCTCGTCGAAGTAGGCGATCTCGACGTCCGCCTTCAGGCCTCTGACAACCTTGATCGTCTGGTCAGCCAGGGAATACCGTTTGTTCGATGTCGAATCGTAAGACTTGTTATAACGGCTGGCCAGAAAATTGGCGGTCGCCAAAATCGCCAGAACAACGAGAATATAGGTGGATGTATAAGCCCCGTAACGCGCCTGACGGGATTTGAGAAACGGCACTTTCATCTCTTACGCCCTCCACCGGAGCGACTCGAGGCTCCGCGACGTCAGGAAGATCCCGAGGAAAATCAGAGAGAGAAAATACACGGCGTCCTTCGTATCGATGACGCCCTTCGAGAACGGCTCGTAGTGGCGGACCACCGACATATAACCCATCACCGTGGCCCAGGCCGCAGTTTCGTATCCCGCCACCCACTCAAACACCCACAACAGCAAGCAGGCGCCGAAAGTCACCGCGCCGGCGATGATCTGATTGCGCGTCGTCGTCGAAATGAACGCGCCAAGGGCCAGCAGCCCGCCCGCCTGAAGAAGCAATCCAAGATAGCCGACGAGCATCGGCCGCCAGTCCGGCTTGCCGTAGGCGAACAGGAACCCCATGTTGAGAAGGCTGATGCCGAGCAGGCAGGCGTACAGGATCACGGCGGCGAGCCACTTGCCCACGATGATCTCCATGTCCCGCACGGGCGATGTCATCAGCAGTTCGATCGTGCCCTGCCGCTTTTCCTCGGCGAAGAGCCTCATCGAGATCAGCGGGATCAGGAACAGCCCCACCACGGAAGTGTTCATCAGGAGCGGCCGGATGATCATCTCGTTCACATCCATCGGAAAGCTCCGGCCCATCATCGTGGACTGCATGCTGATGTTCACGAAGTAGCCGACGGCGTTCCAGAAAAAGAACCCGAAAATGGTGGCATACATCGCCAGCAACAGGTACGCGATCGGGGACGCGAAGTACGATTTCAGCTCTTTCTTGCAAATCGTCCAGACGTTCCTCATTGCCGCCCATCCTTTCCATCCGCGCCGGCAGCCTTCTCGGATGCCGTCAGTTCCAGGAAGACTTCTTCGAGGCTCATCGCAATCGAGCGCAGCTCATGGAGAGACCATCCGCTTTCGACGATCCGCCGCGCCAGCGAGGCGCGCACGTTTTGTCCCGGGGCGGATTCCACTTCAAAACTGTGCAGCCCGTTTCGCGACTCCCGGTGCACCACCCGGGTTACTCCACCCAGCCCCGCGAGCGCGCCGCGGATGTCTTCCGCATCCGCTCCCGCCACTTCCACCAGAACCGCCTCCTGCCCGCGCAGCCGCGACGTCAGGTTTTCCACCGTGTCCTGCGCCACGATCCTGCCCTTGCTAATGATGATCACGTGGTCGCACGTCTGTTCCACTTCCGGCAGAATGTGCGTGGAGAGGATGATCGTGTGCTCGCCGGCCAGCGAGCGGATCAACTGCCGCGTCTCGTGAATCTGCTTCGGGTCGAGCCCTGCCGTCGGCTCGTCCAGAATCAGCACGTCCGGGTTGTGCAGGATCGCCTGAGCCAGCCCCACACGCTGACGGTATCCCTTGGAGAGCTTGGATATCAGCTTTCTGGAGACGTCCGCCACAGCGCAGCGTTCACTCACCTCGGCCACCCTGCGGCTGACTTCGGCGTTCGGGATGCCTTTCAGCCGCGCCACGAATGCCAGGTATTCGTGGACCTCCATCTCCGGATACAGCGGCGGGCTCTCCGGCAGGTATCCGATGCGCCGTTTCACTTCGAGAGGCTGATCCAGCACATCGCAGCCCGCCACGGAGGCGCGCCCGGATGTGGGCGGCATGAAACACGTCAGGATGCGCATCGTCGTCGTCTTGCCGGCGCCGTTCGGCCCAAGGAAGCCAACGATCTGCCCCTTGCCGACCTCGAAGCTGATGTCGTTGACGGCGACATTGCGGTCGTATCGTTTCGTGAGATTCTGGACGCTGATCATCGGGTCATCCTCGATGCGGGATTCCGGGACGCAAACCGTCCCGCCAGAGGGAGCGCGGTCGCTGCCCTCGCCCAAGTCCTTGACGCTACATAGGATAGAAGAGCGCCTCGGCGGGTGTCAAACGCAAAGCACCGGCGTTTGCGGCAGGTTGCGGCCTTCCTCTATCATTAAAGGGTTCACACGGAACGCATTCCGTTTCTCGAACCACTGTCTTCGGGCTGCAGGCCGCAACCGCATGCGCCGTTCCAACTTGTCCTTCGTCCTCGCCGAACTCATCCTGAAGGATTTCCGCGTCCGCTACAGGAACATGTCTCTGGGGGTGTTCTGGTCGCTGCTGAATCCGCTCACGATGATGGCGATTCTCACATTCGTTTTCACCAAGGTCTTTGAAAGCCGGATTCCGCACTACCCTTTGTATGTGCTTTGCGGGCTGATCCCCTACAATTTCTTCACTCTGTCCTGGGTTACAGGCACAGTCTCGATCTCCGAAAACCCGCCGCTCGTGAAACGCGTTCCAATGCAAACAGCCCTGCTGCCTCTGGTTTCCGTTCTTTCCAACACGCTTCACCTGTGCATCCAGCTTCTGCTTGTTTTCGCTCTTGTGCTTTGGTATGGCCTCCCTGTCACCTGGCATTATCTCTGGCTTCCGGTCATTTGGAGCCTGGAATTGCTCTTCATTTACGGTCTGACCCTGGCCTCCAGCAGCCTTCACGTGCTGATCCGTGACGTGCGTTACGTTGTCGAGTCCGTCAACCTCGTGCTGTTTTGGCTGGTGCCCATCTTTTACAGCTTCGCCATGGTGCCGCAGAAGTACAGGAGCCTGTACGAGTTCAACCCTGTGGCGGCGCTTGTGCTGGCCACGCAACATGTAATCCTGGGCCACCGTTCGCCGCCACAGGCGCTCATGTGGAAAATGACGGTTGTTTCGGCAGTTTTTATGGGGCTTGGCGCCTTCGTTTTTTTCCGGCTGAAGCGCCGGTTCTACAGGTATTTATAAATGAGCGAGGTCATCCGGGCTGAACATCTCTCCGTAGTTTACCGCTCCAGGGGCAGCCGTAAACTGTTGCGGCAATACCTGCAAGACCGGCTGACCGGAAGGCTGGCCGAGGGTTTTTATGCCCTCCATGACATCAGCTTTACTATTTCCCGGGGGGAAAGCCTGGCCGTGCTTGGCGCCAACGGCGCCGGCAAGAGCACCCTGCTGGCCGTGCTCGCGGGCCTTCTTGAACCTGATGCAGGGCGCATCGTTGTCGACGGACGGGTCGCCACGCTGATGGAGCTCGGATCCGGCTTTCATCCCGATCTCACAGGCTGGGAGAATCTCCGGCTCTACGCGGCCATTTTGGGCATGTCGCGCGGTGAAGTGCGCAATCAGGCGGAAAAGATCGTCGATTTCGCCGAATTGCAGGGCTACATGGACCAGCCTTTGCGCACGTTTTCGTCCGGGATGGTCCTTCGGCTCGCCTTCGCCGTCGCCGTTCATGCAGCCGGTGACGTAATCCTGATCGACGAAATTCTTGCCGTCGGCGACGCTGCGTTTCAAAAGAAATGCCACCGGCGGCTGGCGGAAATGCGCCAGCAGGGCGCCACCCTCGTTTGCGTCTCGCATGTTTCCGGAATGCTCGAGACGCTCTGCTCCCACGCGATATGGCTGCATCATGGCCGCGCCGTTCGTTTCGGCCCTTACCGGGACGTGACGTCGGCCTACACCGCCTTTATGAATGGCACCGACCGCCATCTCTGGGACGCGCTGCCCGATTCCCCGGTCCGGACGTCCGCCTGAGGCTACCGCGGCTCCGCCACGTTCCAGCCCGTGACGTGGATCGCTGGCGCTTCCCCGCGGCAATCCGCCTCCTGCAACTCCGTCCGGACAGAGACTGTTTCTCCCGGCATGAGTGTCAGGTAATTCTCCGAATAGAGCGCCGGCAGGATCCGGTCGCCGCTCTTGCTTCTCATAGCCATCAGCCGAACCATCACTGCGGGTGTTTGCGCCGGATTGCGCAACTGCGTCTCCAGGATCCACGCACCGCCTTCGCGCCGCGCCGCCGTCCGCGCTTCCAGCGTCACCTTGGGCAGGTTTTTCAGCGCCGAGTAGTCTTCGCCCGCCGCGCTGCGCCAATACAGGTTCGAGGAGACAAGCTCCCCGCCCTTCCGCAACTCCAGGCGGATGAAGTACACAGGCGGGAGATTGGCCGGGATGTCCAGCTTGAGCGGAGCCGTGACCGTGTCTTCCCTGCTGTCCAGTCCCGCCGTGTTCTCGCGCAACACCTCGCCGCTCAGCCCCAGAATGCGAGCGCTGACGATTAGCCCCGAGATGTCTCCGGCATGATAGTTCACTACCTCCACCGAGTTATTGACCGGATTCCACTGCACATGCAATGGCTCGTTTGCCTTCTTCGCGCCGAAATAGGCGGCGGTGGGCTCCAGGTAGTAATCGTAGGTCTGCCAGACGAAAGACGGCCACGCCGGATGGCTCATCCAGATCAGCAGCCCCATGCGGTTGCGGCTCTGCGCTTCGAACATGGCGCGGTAGCCTTCGTAGTTCAGCAACTGCGCCAGTTGCGTCCACTCGCGCGCGTCGCGCGCCGGTCCGAAGCGCTTCTCGATCAGCCCGCGGAAGGACTCGCCGTCCTGCGCCCCGGTGAGGCAGAAGTCGTGAATGCCCCACAGCCGCCCCTGCGGCCACGCCTGGTCTTCCGGGATGAACTCGCGCAGGCTCTCCCACGTGACGATATTCGGCATGCCCATCTCGCTGTGGAACTTCGGCGTGGCCCGCTCTCTAAAGTAGTATTCCAGCGGCATCGCCCGGTATGGCCCGTGCCCGCTCACCACTTCATCGGCGGAGCTGCTGATGTAATGCATGCGCGGGTGCAGCTCCGCCACCAGCCTGCGCAGCTCGCGGTCCAGCGGCGCCGGCGGGAATCCTTCATTGCGGCCGCAATAGAGCCCGATGGAGGCGTGGCGCCGGATGCGTGAAATCAGGTCGCGCGCGTTGTCCAGGAACATCCGGTGGTCGTCCGGGTCGGGCCCGTCCCAGGGGTTCGCCAGCCAGAAGTCCTGCCAGACCACGATGCCATGCCGGTCGCACGCCTCGTAGAACTCTTCCTCGCCGATCATGCCCACCCAGTTGCGGATCATCGTGAAGTTCTGGTCCCGGTGGTAGCGGACCGCCGCGTCATACTCGCGCGCGCGGTAACGCAGCATCGACTCGCTGAAACCCCAGTTGCCGCCGCGCGGGATGAATCGCCGGCCGTTGATCCACATCCGCAGGGCGCCGCCCTCCTCGCTGAAGGTGAATTCCCTGACGCCCGCCTGAAACGCGGCCTCGTCCGCGGCGCGGCCGCCCGTCTCGAACCGTGCTTTGACCGGATAGAGATACGGCTCCCCGTAGCCGTTGGGCCACCACAGCCGCGGGTTTTCCAGGCGCAGGTACACCGGCACGGCGCGCTTTTCACCCGGCTTCAATTCCACCTCCTGGGCGAATTCCCTTTCGCCGAATTGGCCGCGCAACGTTCCGGCAACGGGACGGTTTTCATGGTTTTGCACGAACACTTCCAACCGGACATCCGCCGATTTCCTGTCCCCGCTGACGCGGCTTGTCACCAGCGGATCCGACACCGTCACCGCGCCCGCCGCTGACAGATACACCCGGTTCCAGATGCCCGTGTTGCGGCCCCGGATCGTCGGAATCCAGTCCCAGCCGATGGAGGCATGGAACGCCGGGTTGTCCGCGCCCAGCGCGCCGCCGTTCTTGTCCGGGTTCTGGAACGTCTTCTCCTTCACGCTGCCCGGGGTGGCGTTTTTCTCCACCAGCACCGCCAGCGCGTTTTTCTCCCCCAGGCGGACCTTGCCCGTGACGTCGAACCGGCCCCGCAGGAACGCCCCTTCGATCCGGCCCAGGAACTCGCCGTTGAGCCAGACCTGCGCTTTCCAGTTGATCCCGTCAAAATTCAGCCAGAGTTTCTCCCTCTTCAGAATCGGAGGCGCAACAAATTCATTGCGGTACCAGAAATCCGAATGGAAGAAAGAGTCGGAAATCATCAACTGATTGTCGGCGTAATTGGGATCCGGAATCGCGCCGACGTTCAGATAGGACGCGAGGACCGTGCCCGGCACCGTCGCGGGGATCCATTCCTCGTCGGAGAACCCTGAACGGCTGAGCGCCCCGGGGCGCGCAGACACCAGGTTCGCGCGCTGCAGCCGCCAGCCGCCGCCCGAGAGCAGCAGCCGGCCGCCCTCTGCCGCTGGCTGAGGCCTGGGCGCCCACACCGGGCCGCCTCGGCCGTACACTTCAAACTCGGAGAGAATGTAGCCTTCTTGCCGCGCAGGCTTCGTCATCAGCACACGGACGAACCGGGCCTTCGCCGGCGGTGACAGCGTGAGATCATCCGCGGCTGAGCTCCCGGCACGCAATCCCGCGGCGTCCTGCCATTGTTTTCCATCCCCCGATATCTGCACATTGCCTTCCGCTGCGCGCCAGATCCAGTGCAGGGTCACGCGGTCGATCGTGCACTCCGCGCCCAGGTCTACCATCACCCACTCCGTGCCCGCGCCGGCGCTCTTCCAGGCGCTCGTGAAAGAATGCGGCCCGCTCAACAACAGCCGGGATCCCGCGGAGTAGGGCGTGATCTCCCCGATCCGCCACTGCTCGACAGAGGCCGCGCTAAACTCCACGCGGAACCAGCGCGCCACCGCGGCGGGCGCCAGAGGAATGCTCGCCTGAAACTCGTGCTTCGGGCGCTCCCGGCTCTCCAACCGCCCCGCCTCGCGCCAGTTGGTCCCGTCGTCGCTGACTTTCACCGTAATCGTCCAGCCGGCATCACCCTGATTGCGCAGATTCAGCCTTGCTTCGACGTCGATGCGGTCCGCCTGCACTGGCCCTTCGCCCCCGAGAAACGCAACCTGCACCCAGCCGCGCGGACCTTGCAGATCGACCGATGTCACCCAGTTGCCGTCCAGGAGCCACTCGCGCTCGTTTTTCTCAAGCGCCGCCTTTTCGCTGCTTCCGGCCGCCAGCCAGCGCGGCAACCGCTGCTCGCGAATCCCGTCAGTGACGAGCTGCGCCGTCAGGTTGTAGTCATAGCTGGAGGAATGCCACGCCGCCCGGTGCAACGCCAGGTTGCGGTGCGTCGCCTGATCGGTCCTCGAAACCGGCGAAAAATCCTCGCGTGGATCGCCGGGATACACGCCCAAGCCGCGCGTCTGCGTCTGTCCCATCACACACCCCGCAATGAAAAGCAAAAACCAGGCGGAAGTTCGCATTGGAATCTCCTCGAAACAGCGATGATACAACCGCGCCGGGCGGACTTCCCGCCGCCGCCCCGCGCTGTGTTACTTCGGATCCCCCTCTTCCACCCAGGCCAGGTTGAAGTGGGCGTGGCGGATGGTCTTGCGCGGCTGCCCTTCAGGCAGGTGGTTCAGGAACACGCTGTAACTGGCGTGGATCGTGCCGTCCGGCGCCTGGAAGATCGACGGGTAATGGAAAGAACCGGGCCGGTCGGCGCGGGTGTCCAGTTCCAGGCGCCGCTGCCACTTCCACGTGGCGCCCTCATCGTCGGAGATCGTCAGCGCCAGCGAATGCCGCCCTTTCTCCGTGTCGTTGTTGATCATCAGCCAGCGGCCGTCGCGGAGGTTGATCACTTCGAGACCCGTGCCCGGGTTCGGTATGCCGGTGTCTTCCGCCACGCTCCACGTCTCGCCCTGGTCCTTCGAGTAGCTCACCTGCACGCGTTTCGGCGGCGGGCCGTTGTCTCTCATGTAGGCGACAATCGTGCCGTCCTTGCGGATGGCGAACGTCGGCTGGATCCCCGCTACGCTCGCTATCGGCTGCGATCCGCGCCAGGTCAGGCCGCCGTCGTCGCTGATCGCCACCAGCGAGAAATCAAACCCGTCGGAGTACATCGGCAGCAGAATCCTTCCGGAGGGCAACTGCACGGGATGGGCGCGCGTCATCCATCCCAGCCGGGCAGTCAGCTTGTCCTTCGCCATTTCGGCGATGCGCGCCGCCATCTTCTCCCACGGGGTGCCCTGCATGCGCCGCGCCAGTTCCGCCGCGGTCTCCTCGATCTTCACGGGCTTCGGCAGCACAAGCCCCGCGCGGTCCCAGCGCGGCACGCCGCCGCCAGCGTACTTCTCCGCCATGCGGAAGTTGGTGACCGCGCTCTCCCACAGGTTGGCCAGGATCGTCTGCCAGAACAGCCAGAGCCGCCCCTGGCGGTCGACGAAGAGAACCGGGTTGGTGTCGGGATAGCCGGGCTCGTCGGCCAGAACAAAAGGCGTTGACCATGTTTTGGCCCCGCGCGGCTTCACCGCGCCCATGATCTGCACGTCGTCCGCCGTCCGCTCGCCCGAGCCGCGGTACCAGCACACCATCAGGCCGCCATCCGGCAACCGCACGATCGCCGAGGCATGGTTGTGTTTCGCGTCCAGCGGGAAGATGTCCTCCTTGACCAGGAAAGGCTTCTCCGCCGCCACGGAGGGAAGCAAAGCGAAAAAAAGCAGAATCACAGGATGCAGCCGCATGCTCAGACTATTCTTCCACGCCGCGGCGCGCGAACGGCAGCGCCAGCAACCCGAAAACAACGGCTGCCACCACGTCGCCCGTCAGGATGTACCAAGGCCACGGCCCCATGAAATCGAGCAGCGACGGCGCGTGCGGCTTGCCGCACAGGTACATGTAGTTCGTGTGGAAGACCGTGTTGAAGCCGCCCACGAACGCCGCCCAGACGTGCAGCACCAGCATCCCCCGCCAGAAGGCATGCCGCCGCGGACGCGCCATGCCCGACCAGGCCAGAAAGACCAGCGCCGCGATGACGCCGCCATGCGCCGTGAAGAAGTACATCGTCGGGTAGGACCAGAACGGCGCCCACAACTCGGGCGTCAGCACCGCCATCGAGGCGCCGCCGATGCCGACGAACCACGTGGCATCGAACAGCCACCGGTTCAGCGTGAGCAGCGTGAAGACGGTGAGCCACAGTGAAAGGTCGCACAGGTTGAGCGGAAGCGCCTCCGGGAAGCGCACGCCCTCCGTGTAGAGCCGGTATGCGTACCAGACGAGCTCGTTGACGGCGAGAAAAACGCCCGCGGCAAGGCGAACGGCGCGGCCCCGGCGCGCCTGCGGACCGGCGGCGAGCCGCAGCACCGCCGCGGCGGCGGGAATCGCCAGGATCACGCCCCAATGGCGGGCGCCGAACAGGACAAAGTCGGTTTCCACCGGATCAGCGCAGCTTCACAGGAGCGCCGCCCGCCTCGCGGCTGCGCTGGGCGGCGTCCATAAAAGAAAACATTTCCAGAGTTTCCTGTTCCGGCACCGGCGGCACGCGGGACTGGAAAAACAGCACGATCCGCTCCACCAGCCCGCGGTAGCCGGTGTACAGGTCCTTCTGCGACTGCCGCACCTCCTTGCCGGCAAACGTCACCGCGCCGTATCCCCCATACGGCCGCGTCAGGCGGATGGCGGCCACGCGGCCGTCCTTCCACCTTCCGGTGACGATCTCGGCATCCGGCGCATACGTGCGCGTCACTTCCTCGCAGCCAGTGCCCATCAGCGCGTAGAGAATCTCCACCGCGTGGATCCCGTACCAGGACAGGTCGAGCTGATGCGTCGGCTCCAGCGGTCCCGGCCCCCACACCAGGGCGCCGCCGAGCCCTTCCATCTTCAGCTCCGGCAGCAGCGACGAATACCGCAACGCCGACGAGCTGAACCACCGCACGCCGTATTTCTGCGCAATCCGCGCAATCTCCCGCGCGTCCTCCAGTGTCGACGCCAGCGGCTTGTCGATGAACACGGGCTTGCCCGCGCGCGCAATTTCCCTGAACTGCGCCAGATGCACGCGCCCGTCCACGCTTTCCAGCAGCACGGCGTCGACCTTGCCGAGCAGCGTGGCGATGTCAGGCACGATCTCGACACCAAACTTCGACTGCAACTCGGCCGCGTATTTGTCCACGCGGTCCCGGCTCGACGCCAGATCCGGGCTTCCCCCTTTGTATGCGGCCACCACCCGCGCCCCCGGCACATGGTCCTTGTGGTTCGGGTCATTCAGAATGGAAGTAAACGCGATGACGTGCGAGGTGTCCGTGCCGGCGATGCCCAGCCGCAGGTCGGCCCCGCCGGCGCACGCCGCCGCCAGGGCCAGGAGTGGCAATATCTTCATGGGCGCATTCTATCCGGATCGCGCCTTCGAGTGAATGAGGGGCCCGCGTGCTGGACATTGTCAAGGTGACATTTTCCGTAACGCCGGAGTCGCTGGAAGAGGGCTACCGGCAGGGCATTTTCCCGATGGGCCACGAGGGCGAGCGCGCCTTCACGTGGCACCGGCCGGATCCGCGCGGCATCATCCCGCTGGAATCCTTCCACGTGCCGTCCTCGCTCCGCCGCACGCTGCGCCGCGGCGGTTTCACAATCACGGCAGACAAAGCGTTTCCCGAGGTGATCCGGGTATGCGCATCGCGCCCCGGCGTGTGGATCACGCCGAAACTGCTCGCCGTGTATGAGGAAATGTACCGCCGCGGCAAGGCTCACTCGCTGGAAGTGTGGGCCGGCGGGCGGCTCGCCGGGGGCATCTTCGGAGTGCATCTGGGCGGGGCGTTCTTTGCGGAATCGAAGTTCCACCGGGTGACAGACATGTCCAAGGTCGCGCTCGTCACCCTGCTCGAGCGCCTGCGCGGCGCCGGCTTCGCGCTGTTCGACGTCCAATACTGGACGCCGCATCTGGCGCAATTCGGAGCGGTGGAAATTGCCCGGCAGCACTACGAGGCGCGGCTTCGAACAGCGCTCCAGCTTGAATGCCGCTTCCCTGCCGAGTGACTACGGCTTCAGCCAGCGGTCCAGCCACGCAAAGGCGTCTTCCTGCATCGGCACGTCGAAGCGGTGGGGCCCGTCATAAAAACGCGCGGCGAAGAGGTCTTTCGCACCGGCTTTTTCGTAAATCGCATGCAGCCTGTCCACGGCCGCCTGCATGCCTTCCAGCGGGAACAGCGCGTCGCCGCGGCATTGGAGCGCCATCAGCGGGCGTCCGGCGCGCAGACCGGCCACATCCGGCAGATCCATATGGCGGTGCAACCCGGGCACGAAGTGCACGAACGAGTGCGTATCCATGTGCGCCCGCATCATGGGCCTCACCGTGGAGAGGAACCCCGCGATGCAGCAGGCGCGGATGCGGTCATCGAGCGCGCCCAGAAACAGCGAGCGCCAGCCGCCGAAAGACACGCCCACGCAGCCGATCCGCTTCGGGTCCGCCTCGGGCCGGGTGCAGAGGTAGTCGACCGTGCGGATGTCATCCCATGCGGTGACGCCCGGCCAGGCAAGGCCCGCATAGGCCAGCGTCTTGACGAGGGTCGATTCCTTCGCGCGGCACTTTGCGTTCAATCGGCGGAATTCCTCCAGGCTCAACTTTTCCCGATCCCAGGCTGCAGAGATGTCTTCCGGCGCCACGTAGCGGCGTTCGCCGAAAGGAAAGGCATCGATGGTGATGACCACGTAGCCGCGGCGCGCCAGCGCGGTGGCCGTGGGCCGGCCGCCGTAATTCACTTCGTGATACTCGCGCATGGCCGGGTGGTTGTCTCCGAAGTCGATCACCTTCTCTTTGCCGAACAGGAACATGCCCCCGTGCGAGTGCAGATCGACAATGGCCGGGGCCGGCGCTTTCAGATCCGCGCGCCGCAGCAGGTACGCCGGGACGCGCACGCCGGGCGCGGTGGAGAAAAGGATCTTCTCGAACACGATGCCGCGCGTCTCGATCCGCGCCAAAGTCTGCGCCTGCGGCGCTGCGCGCGCCGGGGCAGGGCCGAGCGCGGAGAGCACCGCCGCGCGCGCTTCGCTGCGCCATGTCTCGAGGTTGCGGAACCGCTCGTGCAGAAATGAGAGCGGATAGTCCGCGGCGGGCGCGAGCGCTTCGATCGTGGGGAAGAGGTTGCCGGAATCCGCATTGACCGTATCGGGCGCGCTTGCATCCGGCGGCATCTCCGAAGCGGCGCGGGAGGCGACCGCCGCGCTCAGCAGTCCGCGGCGGGTGAGGCGGGTGGCGGGCATTTCTTCATTGTGCCGCGATGACAGCGGGGCCATCGCGCCGGGGCGCGGCTCGGTAGCCACCCAGGCCCTCGTGCTTCCTCAATGAAAACGCCCCGGCAGCGGGGCAACACTGCCGGGGCGTTTTGCTCGTGTCTTCGGGAGGCGATCTACGTCGACATCGACGCCAGGAACTCGCCGTTGTTGCGCGTCTTGGCGAGCTTGTCAAGCAGCAGTTCGATGGACTCGACCGGCGACAGCGGGGCGAGAACCTTGCGCAGGATCCAGATGCGGTTCAGCTCCTCGCGCGGGATCAGCAGCTCGTCCTTGCGGGTGCCGCTCTTGTTGATGTCGATGGCGGGGAAGATGCGCTTGTCCACCAGGCGGCGGTCCAGAT
>Ga0272446_1002942_pt1 | contig 22275 bp, 22 predicted proteins | sample YNPCB0061_FD_194587 | JGI IMG/M metagenome (GOLD analysis project Ga0272446, IMG submission 194587) | Hot spring microbial mat communities from Yellowstone National Park, WY, United States - YNP-CB-006-1 | ecosystem: Environmental > Aquatic > Thermal springs > Hot (42-90C) > Sediment | place... | reverse complement strand
AGCGACCTCGTCGGCCTCCAGGTCGCCCTCGTCTGCCGCACCGACCTCCGCGCCGACTGCCCCCGCTTCCTGGCCGCGATGCGGCGAGGACGGCGGGCGCCCCGGCCCGAGGCGGCCGCGGCCGAGGGGCCGGATCGCCTCCGAGCGAGCGACGTCGGACCGACGGAGCCTGCCCGGGCGGCGTCGCTCGCGGCGAGCGTGGCGGCGCTCCCCCGGGCGCGTCTGGCGGCGAGCGTCGTCCTCGGGTTGGCCGTCGTCGTCGCCGCCGTCGGCACGCTCCGGCCGGGTGGGCTGACCATCGCGGCGCTCCAGGCGACGTCCCCGCCGAGCCCGTCGGCCTCGCCGAGCCCCTCGCCGACCGCGACCCCGCCATCGCCGAGCCCGAGCCCGATGGCGCCCTCGGCGAGCCCGCCGCCGTCGCCCGAGGAGCGTCCCTCTCCGTCGTCGGCGACGCCGTCGGTCTCGCCCGGGTCGAGTCTGAGCGACCGGTACGCCCTCCTCGAGCCGTGCCCCGACCGACCCGACTGCTACGTCTACACCGTCCGTCGGGGCGACAACCTCTGGAGCATCGGCGACTACTTCGGGGTGCCGCTGGCGACGATCTACGAGCTCAACCCCTGGGCCCGCTCGACCGGGCTCCGGGCCGGCCAGAAGCTCGTTCTCCCACCGCCGACCCGCTGAGGCCCGGCCGAGCGTGCCGGTCGGGGCGGACTCGGCGGGGCCGGACCAAGACCCGAGGTTCGCCCAGCCCAGCCGTCCCGGTTCTCGTCCTCACCTCGCCAGCCAGATGAACCAGCGTTCGCCGACCGGGGCGATGAGGAGGGCCCGCGTGCCGGCGCTCGCACCTCGAACGGCCGGGTGGTCGACGAAGACGAGCCAGGCCCGCTCCAGGTCGGCCGTCGCCGCCACGTCGAGGTAGGCCTGACCCAGAAAGTCCGGACCGAAGAGCGCCGGATCGCGGGTCGGGTCGCCGACCTCGAAGGACGTGCCGCCAGCGGCGTTGTAGGCCGCCTCGAGCTCGGCGTACCGGGTCAGGCTGCCGATGGCCGCCTGGCTCGCGGGGGCGAGCATCGCCCAGGCTCGGGCGAAGTCGCCGCCGGCTCGAGCCGTCTCGTAGGCCGTGGCGAGCGTCCTCGCCAGGGCAGCATCCGCGTTCTCCGTCGCCGACGGCGGAGGAGACGAGGGCGATGGCGATGGGGGCTCCGAAGGCGGCGGGGTGGGGGAGGGCGTGGCGGGGAGCGGGGTCGGGGCGCCGGCCTGGGTGGCGCTCGCCGGCGGGCTTCCGGATGGGGTGGGAGCCATCGGCCACGTCCGGGCGACGACGGCAAGGACGAGAAGGCTGAGGGCGGCGGCAAGGACCGGTCCCAGTCCCCGGTTGCGACGGCCGGTCGGCGGCGGCGGAGCCGGCCGATCGCTGAGCCGTGCCCAGGCCGCGAGGAGCTCGTCGGCCGTCTGGGGATCGCGCGCTGTCATCTCGATCCCTCCGTTCTGCTCGTCGCGTCGGCGAGCTTCTGTCGGCCTCGGCTGGCGGCAGCCCGGACCGACCCCTCGCTTCGCCCCAGGAGATCGCCGACCTCCGCGTAGCTGAGGCCGATGACGCCGGTGGCGACGACGGCCACGCGCTCGGTCGCGGTCAGCCGGGCGAAGGCGCTCTGGACATCGAGCCAGGCCTCGGTGTCGGCCGCCGTCCACCCGGCCGCGAGCGGAACGCGGAGCCGCAGGCGGCGCCGGAGGGCTCGCCAGCGATCGGTGAGGAGGTGGCGGGCGATCGTCAGGCCCAGGGGAACGATGTCCCTGCCGTCCCCGAGCCCGTCCCAGCGGACCCAGAGTCGGGCGAACACCTCCTGGGCCACGTCCATCGCCTCGTCGGGGTCGTTCGTCCAGGCCAGGGCGAAGCGGTAGATGGGCGTCCAGGCCCGGCTGTAGGCATCGTCGAAGCGCGGGGAGGCGGCAGGGCGTTCCATTCCTACGGTATACGGCCGACGAGATCGAAACGCACGGCCGGTCGCGTCCGTTCGTCGGGACTCGGCAGGCAGGGGCCCAGGATCGGCAACACCGCATCGGCATGGTACGCCCACCTCCTTCGGCGCCCAGGCGTGGCGCCCGGCCGCGGCGCCGCCCCGCATCCGGCGCCGGGGGCCGCCGCTCCGTCCGCGCGATCGAGGGTTGACGTCGGCCTCGGAACGGCTAGAATGCAGCGAAGTGGCACGAAGTGGTGCTAAGTGGGGCATCCGCCCATAACCCAGGCGGCCGCCGGCCGCACCAGCCCCGACGAGGACGACCCGAGACGTGTTCACCGGCGAGTACCGGCACTCGGTGGACGAGAAGGGACGGATCGCCGTCCCGGCGCGCTTCCGCGCCCAGCTGGCGGGCGGCGCCTACGTCTCGCGCTGGATCGACGGCTGCCTCGCCATCTTCCCGGCGCCCGCCTGGGACGAGCTGGCGGCGAAGGTCGCCGGCCTCCCCATCTCCGACCCCGGCTCGCGAGCCTTCGCCCGGTTCCTCTTCGGGGGCGCCATCGAAGCCGAGCTCGACCGCCAGGGCCGCGTCCTCCTGCCGGCCTACCTCCGGGAGTGGGCCGGTCTCGGCGGTGAGGCCGTCGTCCTCGGGGCCCGCGACCACGCCGAGATCTGGGCACCCGAGCGCTGGGAGGCGGTCCGCCGCGAGCTCACCGACCCCGCCGCCCTCGCCGGTCGGCTCGAGGGCCTCGGGATCTAGGGGGGTCGACCAGATGCGCTTCCAGGGTCCGCTCGGGTACCGACCATCGGAGGGGGTGCCGTGGTGACGGATGGGCACCTGCCGGTCATGGCGGGCGAGGTCGTCGAGATCCTCGCACCGACCCCCGGCAGCCGTCACATCGACGCCACCGTCGGTGGCGGAGGGCACACCGAGCGGATCCTGGAGGCGAGCAGTCCGGACGGTCGGGTTCTCGGCCTCGACGCGGACCCGGCCGCCATCGAGCGGGCCCGGGCCCGGCTGGCGCGCTTCGGCGAGCGGGTCGTCCTCCGGCAGGGCAACTTCCGCGAGCTGGGGCGGATCGCCCCGGAGGCCGGCTTCGGAGCCGTCGAGGGCTGCCTCTTCGACCTCGGCCTCTCGTCCGACCAGCTCGCCGATCGGAGCCGGGGCTTCGGGATCCGGACCGGCGGACCCCTCGACCTGCGCTTCGACCCGAGCCGGGGCAGACCGGCGGCGGCGCTCCTGGCCGAGCTCCGGCCCCAGGAGCTCCGAACCCTGTTGCGGCGCTACGGCGAGGAGCCCTTCGCCGACCGGATCGCTCGGGCCATCGTCGAGCGGCGGGCCACCGCCCCGATCGAGCGGGCCGAAGACCTGGCCGGCCTCGTCGAGGCGGTGGTCCCGGGGCCACTTCGAGGACGGCGCCGGATCCACCCGGCGACGCGGGTCTTCCAGGCCCTCCGGATCGCCGTGAACGACGAACTGGAGGCGCTCCGCGAGGGCCTCCTGGCCGCCGTCGAGCTCCTTCGGCCCGGCGGTCGGCTCGTCGTCCTCTCCTACCACTCCCTCGAGGACCGGATCGTCAAGCGGTTCATCGCCGCCGAGCGGCGCGGTTGCACCTGCCCACCGGAGGCGCCCGTCTGCGTCTGTGGGCGAAGGCCCCGTCTCCGGCCGCTGACGCGGCGTCCACTGCGGCCCGGTGCCGTCGAGGTCCTGACCAATCCCCGCGCCCGAAGCGCCCGCCTTCGGGCCGCCGAGCGTCTCGCCGCCTAGGAGAAGGGCGCCCGATCCGGCGGGCGGGCCGCCGGCCGGGCCGACACGGGAGGAGCCGAAGGATGGCCAAGCGTCACCAGAATCGCCGCCGCCGGGCCTACGGGCCTCGGCAGCACGAGGTCCACGAGCGACGGGCGCGACGGCGGGAGGCCGACCTCCAGCGCTGGCTCGCCGTGGCCGACGACGCCCGGTCGGTCGAGGCCACCGGCCAGGGCGGGAAGGCGTTTGCCTTCGGCCCCTGGCTCGGCCGCGACCTCGACGCGCTCCCACTCGGTGGGGTCGACTGATGGCCGTCTACGAAGGCGCCCGGCCCAGGCCGGGGCTCGTCCTGCCGCACCGGCCGACCTCGCGCTCGACCGTCCTGCCCCGTCGTCGCCTGCGGGGGGCCGTGCGGGCGCAGCGTCGGCCCCGCCGCGTCGGGGTCGTCCTCGGAGCCATCGTCGTCGCCTTCCTGCTCGCCTTCTTCTCGCTCTCGCAAACCGTGCGGGTCGCGGCGACCGGCTACGAAGCCGAGCGACTCCGAACGACCATCGAGCAGCTCGATGCCCGGGCCCGCGACCTCCGGTCCGACCTGAACCGGCTCGGACGCGAGCCGGCCATCCGGAAGGAGGCGACCGACCTCGGCCTCGTCCCCCTCGGCGATCCCGTCGTCCTGCCGGCCCGCTGAGTCGGTCGAACGCGCTCGGCGATGCTCGGTCGGACCGACTCCCGCCCCCGGCACCTCGTCGTCCTCGGCCTCCTCCTCGGCGTCGCCGTCGCCCTCGTGGCCCGGCTCGGCTGGTGGCAGGTCGTCGAAGCCGAGACCCTCGCCACCCGGGCCCGTGAGCAGACGACGATCCGGATCGCGGAGCCGGCCCGGCGCGGCGAGATCTACGACCGGAGCGGGACCGTCGTCCTCGCCACGACCGTCGACCGCTCCACCGTCGCCGTCGCCGCCGACCGCCTGACGCCGGAGGAGCAGGCGACCCTGGCCGAGCGCCTGGCCGAGCTCCTGGACCTCGACGCCGCCGGCCGAACCGAGCTGGCGGCCCGACTCGCGAGCGGGCGGCCGTACGTCGTCGTGGCCCGCGATGTCGCCGAGGAGACGGCCGCTCGGCTGCGAGCGGCCATCGAGGCGGGGCAGATCTGGAACGTCAGCCTCGACGCGACGCCGACCCGGGTCTACCCCCAGCCGGGCGGCAGCCCCGACGGGTCGCTGGCGGCCCAGCTCCTCGGCTTCGTGAACCGGGACGGGGTCGGCCAGTACGGCGTCGAGCAGTGGTATCAGGAGGCCCTCGCCGGCTCGCCCCGGATCCTCGTCGCTCAGCGTGACTCGGCCTCCCGTCCGATCCCCGACACGGAGCGGGTCGTCGACCCGGGGACCCCGCCCCTCGACCTGCGCCTCACCATCGACGCCGGACTGCAGCTGGCCGTCGAGCAGGAGGTCGTCGCGGCCTGGATCGCCGATCGGGCGGCGAGTGTGTCGGCCATCGTCATGGATCCCGCCTCGGGCGCCGTCTACGCCTCGGCTTCCTATCCAACCTACGACGGGAACGCCTATGCCGACGTCGCCCGGCAGGACCCGGCCCGCTTCGTCGACCCCGTCGTCGGCCAGGTCTACGAGCCGGGTTCGGTCATGAAGATGTTCACCGCCGTGGCGGCTCTCGAGCGCGGCGTCGTCGGGCCCGAGACCCCGATCCGCGATACGGCCTCGCTCAGCCTCGACGGCGGCCGGACGGCGGTCCGGAACGCCGATCGGAAGGGGATGGGGACGATCCCCTTCAAGGACGTCATCGCCTACTCGCGGAACGTCGGGGCGGCCCGGGTCGCCCGCCTCCTCGGCCCGACCGTCCGGGACGCGGCCATCGCTCTCTACGACACCTGGACGAGCTTCGGGATCGGGGCCCCGACCGGCATCGACGTCGCCGGCGAGGTCGCCGGCCTGGCCCGCGACCCCCGGATCCGTGCCTGGCGCGAGATCGATCTCGCCAACGGAGCCTTCGGTCAGGGGGTTGCGGTGACCCTCGTCCAGCTGGCGACCGCCTACGCGGCCATGGTGAACGGGGGGACCCTCGTCACGCCCCACGTCGTGGCGGCCGTCGGCGACCACGAGGTGGCGCCGGCGCCTCGGGCCACCGGCCTCGTCGACCCACGGACTCGCGACCAGCTCGTCGGGCTCATGGCCCACGTCGTCGAGGCGGTCCCCTTCTACCGCAACCGAACCCTCGTTCCGGGCTACGTCGTCGGTGGCAAGACGGGCACGGCGCAGATCTGGGATCCGACCCTCAACGAGGGGGCGGGCGGCTGGATCCCGAACGCCTACAACTACACCTTCGTCGGCTACATCGGTCGGCGCGAGCCGGAGCTCATCGTCGCCGTCCGGATCGGCCACGCCGAGCCGAAGGTCACGAGGGTCGGCGCCCACTCGCTGCCCGTCATGTCGTTCGAGCTCTTCCGGCGGATCGCCACCGACGCGATGACGAGTCTCGACCTTGGCCGGACCGACGGAGGCGGCGGTGGCTGAGCCAGCCGGCGGGATCGGCCGACCCGACGGCCCGACCAGGGCGCCGGGCGCCTGTGCGACACTGGAAGCCGTGAACGTGGTCTCTCAGCCTGACGCCGACCGCCGGTCGGCCGTCCGTCCCGACGAGCTGGCGGAGCTGACCGGCGGCCGGCTCGTCCTCCGGGGATGGCGCCCGATCCGCGGTGCCGCCGTCGACTCCCGGCGCGTGACAGCGGGCCGCCTCTTCGTTGCCCTTCCCGGTGAACGGACCGACGGGCACCGATTCTTGGGCGAGGCCCTCGATCGGGGCGCGGCCGGCCTCCTCATCCGGAGCGACTGGCCCCTCGACGCCGGGACGCGTCGGGCGGCCGAGGCGGCCGGGGCGACGGTCTGCGCCGTCGCCGACCCGCTGCGCGGCCTCCACGCCCTCGCTGCGGGCTGGCGGCGGCGCTTCGACCTCCTCGTCGTCGGGGTCACCGGGAGCATCGCCAAGACCTCGACGAAGGAGGCCGTGGCCAGCGTCCTCGGTCGGCGCTTTCGGACCCTCAAGAACCCGGGCAACCTCAACAACGAGATCGGCCTCCCGCTCACGGTCCTCGACCTGGCGCCCGAGCACGAGATCGCCGTCCTCGAGATGGGGATGTACGTCGGCGGCGAGATCGCCGACCTGGCCCGGATCGCCCGGCCGCGGATCGGCGTCGTCACGGCGGTCCAGGAGGTCCACCTCTCGCGGATCGGCTCCCTCGACGCCATCGAGGCAGCGAAGGCGGAGCTCGTCGAGGCCCTGCCGGCCGCCTCCGAGGGCGGGGTCGCGATCCTCAACGCCGACGACCCCCGGGTCGCCCGGATGGCAGGCCGGACGGCCGCTGCGGTCCGGACCTACGGCTTCGACCCCGCGGCGGCGGTGACGGCCCGCGCCGTCCGCTCCTTGGGCTTCGAGGGGATGGCCTTCGAGCTCGTCGTCGATGGGGTCGCCCGGCCGGTCCGGCTGCCGCTCCTGGGACGCCTCGCCGTCCACAACGCCCTCGCAGCGGCGGCCGTCGGCTCCGCCGCCGGGCTCGCCGTCGACGAGATCGCCGCGGCCCTCGCCGACGGGTGGTCGGTGGAGCATCGGGGCGGCGTCGTTCGGGCCGGCGGGGTCGCCATCGTCGACGACACCTACAACGCGTCGCCCGGTTCGGTCCGGGCGGCCCTCGACCTCCTGGCCGGCCTCCCCGGTCGCCGGATCGCCGTCCTCGGCGAGATGCTCGAGCTCGGCCCGGCCCACGAGCGGGGGCATCGGGTCGTCGGCGAGGCGGCGGCGGCCGTCATCGACCACCTCGTCGTCGTCGGTCCGGGTGCCCGAGGGATCGTCGACGGTGCCCTGGGCGCGGGCTTGCCGCCGACCCGCGTCCGCCATGTCCCAGATCGGGCGGCGGCGATCCCGGTCCTCCTCAAGCTGCTCCGGCCGGGCGACGTCGTCCTCGTCAAGGCGTCGCGGTCGATCGCCCTCGACGGCCTCGTGGCCGAGCTCGTCGGTGCCCTCGGTGGCGAGCCCGAGGGAGGCGGACGATGACCATCGAGCTCATCCAGGGCCTCCTCCTCGCCTTCGCCCTGGTCGTCATCCTCATGCCGCCCTACATTCGGCTCCTCCGCTACCTCGGCTTCGGCAAGCAGATCCGGATGGACGGCCCCCAGAGCCATCTCGTGAAGGAGGGGACGCCGACCCTCGGCGGGCTCCTCGTCATCGCCGTCGCCCTGGGCCTCTACCTCCTCCTCGGTCGGGTGGAGGGAGGGATCATCGCCGCCCTGGCGGCCCTGGCGGCGATCGGCCTCCTCGGCGCCGTCGACGACGTCCTGAACGCCCGGACCGGCGAGGGGATCCGGGCCCGCCAGAAGCTGCTCTGGCAGAGCGTCTTCGCCCTCTTCTTCGCCTGGCAGATCCGGCAGACCTACGGCCTCAGCGGCTTCCGGGTCCCCTTCGTCGGCGACGTGACCATCGACCCGACGGTCTGGGTCCTCTTCGCCGCCTTCGCCATCGTCGCCGCCAGCAACGGCGTGAACATCACCGACGGCCTCGATGGGCTGGCCGGCGGGACCCTTGCCATCGCGTTCGTCTGCTTCCTCATCATCGCCCTCCTCAACCCGGTCCCCCTCCCCGGCGGCGGGATCGGAAACCAACCGAACGTCGCCTTCCTCTGTGCGATCCTCATCGGGGCGCTCCTCGGCTTCCTCTGGTTCAACGTTCACCCGGCCCAGATCTTCATGGGCGACTCGGGCTCCCTCTCCCTGGGGGCGACCCTCGCCGTCATCGCCATCATCACCGGCCAGCTCCTCGTCCTGCCGCTCATCGGTTTCGTCTTCGTCGTCGAGACCGGCTCGGTCATCCTCCAGGTCGCCTACTACAAGCTGACCGGCGGCCGGCGGCTCTTTCGGATGAGCCCCCTCCACCACCACTTCGAGCTGGCTGGCTGGGACGAGGAGAAGATCACGCTCCGTTTCTGGATCGTGGCCGTCCTCGCCGGGCTCCTCGGGGTCACCCTCTTCCTCGCCTCCATCGACGCCCTCCGATGAACGAGTCCACGGCCGCGCGCCCGACCTCGCCGACCCGCCCCGCCCTCGATCCCGTCGAGCCGATCGACCTCGACGGCCTCAGCCTCGAGGCGATCCGCGCCGGCGCCCTCGCCGACCGCCCGGTCACCGTCCTCGGGCTGGCCCGGAGCGGCCTGGCCCTCGCCCGCTTCTTCTCCGCCGTCGGGGCCCGGGTCACCGTCTACGACCGCCGCCCGGCCGCCGAGCTCGAGCCGGCCATCGAGGCCCTCGCCGACCGGGCCGTCGCCCTCCGGCTCGGGCCCGAGGTCGACCCGGCGACGACCTGGGCCGGGGCCGCCCTCGTCGCCACGTCGCCCTCGATCCAGCCCGACTACCCGACGGCCGAGCCGCGCCTCCGGGCCGCCCTCCGCGACCTCGTCCGCCGCCGGGCGGCCGGGGATGCCTCCGCCCCGCCGCTCGTCTCCGAGCTCGACCTCTTCCTCCGGCTCTGCCCGGCCCCGACGGTGGGCGTGACGGGGACGAAGGGCAAGACGACGACGGCCGCCCTCATCGCCGCCGTCCTCGCCGCCGACCCGAACCATCCGGTCCTCCTGGGCGGCAACATCGGCCGGCCGCTCGTCGAGGAGCTCCTCCGGATCGACCCGGCGCATCGGGTCGTCGTCGAGATCTCCGAGCTCCAGCTGCCGACCCTGTCCCGGGGCACGACGGTCGCCGTCTACACGAACGTCACCGCCGACCACCTCGACCGCCACGGAACCGTCGAGGCGTATCGGCGGGTGAAGCGTCGGCTGGCCGAGCTCGTCGACCGCGCGGGCGCCCTCGTCCTCAACGCCGAGGATCCGGTCACGGCCGCCCTGGCCGGGCTCGGCGGGGTGCCGACCGTCATGTACCGGCGGAGCGTGCCGATCCCGGGTGGGGTCGGGGTCCTCGACGACTGGATCGTCGCGGCCGGGGTCGAACGGCTGCCGCTGGCGGGCGGCGGGCCGGCGGCGAGCGGGCCGATGGGTCGAATCCTGCCCCTCGGCGAGCTCCGGCTGCCGGGCGAGCACAACATCTCGAACGCCCTCGCGGCGGTCGCCGTTGGGCTCCTCTTCGGCCTCGCGCCCGACGCCGTCCGGCGGGCGGTCGCCGGCTTCGCCGGGGTCGAGCATCGACTCGAGGTCGTCGCCGTCGTCGACGGGGTCCGCTTCGTGAACGACTCCCAGGGCACCCAACCCGACGCGGTCGTCGCCGCGCTCCGGGCCTTCCCGCCGCCCATCGTCCTCATCGCCGGCGGGCGAGACAAGGGCGTCGATCTGGCGTCCCTCGGGCCGGTCGTCGCCGAGCGGGCCGTCGCCGCCGTCCTCATCGGCGAGAGTGCCCCGCGCCTCGAGGCGCTCTTCCGCTCGGCCGGGCTCGAGCGGATCGAGCGGGCACCCGACCTGCCGACGGCGGTTCGGCGGGCCGACTCCATCGCCCGGGCGGCGCTGGCAGCCGGCTCGGGCAGGCTGGCACCTGAGGCGACGGTCCTCTTGAGCCCCGCCGCCGCCTCCTTCGACATGTTCGTCGACTACGCCGATCGAGGCCGGGCCTTCAAGGCGACCGTCGCCGAGATCGCCGCCGAGCGGGGCGGGCCGCGTTCCGGCCCCGGACCGCGCCCGGGGGTCGCCGACCTGTCCGAAGCGGTGCCGGAGGGTCGCCGATGACGACGGCGACCTCGCGCCTCAGCCACGTCCGGCCGCTGGCCCGACCCCAGCGGACGAGCCTCCGCCGCGAGCGCCACGAGATCGACGCGGCGATCCTCGTCGCCGTCGTCGCCCTCGCCTCCATCGGGATCCTCATGGTCTACAGCTCCTCGGCCATGAAGGCCTATCTGGCGACCGACGATTCCTTCCGGGTGGTCGGCCCGCAGATCGTCTGGGCGGCGATCGGGCTCGTGGCGATGGTCGTCGCGAGCCGGATCGACTACCGCTACCTCCGGCTCGTCTCGGTCCCCCTCTTCGCCGTCGCCGTCGCCCTCCTCGTCCTCGTGCTCTTGCCGCCCATCGGGCCGCTCCAGCCGATCCGGGTCGGCGGCTCGGCCCGCTGGCTCCAGCTCGGCCCGCTCCCGGCGATCCATCCGGCCGAGGTCGCCAAGCTCGCCCTCGTCGTCTACCTCGCCCACTGGCTCGCCCGGCGGGGCGGTGCCGTGCGGGGTTTTCGGCGCGGCCTCCTACCCTTCCTCGCCATCGCCGGACCGGTCGTCCTCCTCGTTCTCCGCGAGCCCGACCTGGGGACGGCGGGTGTCCTTGGGCTGACGGCCCTGGTCATGCTCTTCGTCGCCGGCGCCAGCCTCCTCTGGTTGGCCGGTCTCGCCGCCGGGGCCCTCCCGCTGGTCGGCCTCCTCTTCCTCCGCGACTACCAGCTCGATCGGATCCGAGCCTGGCTCGACCCGTGGGCGTACCCGGACTCCATCGGCTTCCACACGATCCAAGGGCTCCTCGCCCTCGGCCTCGGCGGGCTCGTCGGGACGGGGCTCGGCGAGAGCCGGCTCGCCGGCGGCCTCTTCCTCCCGAATGCGAGCAACGACTTCGTCTTCGCCGTCATCGGCGAGGAGTTCGGCTTCCTCGGCGGGCTGATCGTCATCGTCCTCTTCGGCGTCCTCGCCTACCAGGGGATCCGGGTCGCCCTCGGCGCGCCCGACACCTTCGGTGCCCTCCTCGCGGCCGGGATCACGGCCTGGCTCACGCTGCAGGCCTTCATCAACATCGGCGTCGTCGTCGCGCTGTTCCCGATCACCGGGATCACCCTCCCCTTCATCTCGGCCGGCGGGTCGTCCCTCATCGTCAGCTTCACGGCGGTCGGCATCCTCCTGTCGATCAGCCGCGAGACCGTGGAACGAGGTACCTGGAACGATGCGTCTCCTGATGGCGGGCGGCGGCACGGGCGGGCACATCTACCCGGCCCTCGCCGCGGCAACGGCCCTGCGAGCCCGACTCCCCGACCTTGACCTCGTCTGGGTCGGCGGTCGCCGCGGGCTCGAGGCGAGCCTCGTCCCGGCGGCCGGGATCCGGCTGCGTCGGCTCGTCCTCCGCTCCCTCCGCTCGGTGGATCGGGACGTCCACCTCGTCTTGGACCCGCTGCGGCTCCTCGCCTCGATCCCCCAGGCGACGGCGATCCTGCTCGCCGAGCGACCGGCGGCGGTCGTCGCCACGGGTGGCTACGTGACGATCCCGGTCCTCGTCGCCGCGCGCCTGCTCGGGTTGCCGAGCCTCCTCTGGGAGGGGAACGTCGTCCCCGGCCGGAGCGTCCGGGCCACGGCCCGGCTCGCCTCGGTCCTCGCCGTCGCCGATCCCTCGACCTGCCGTGCCCTCGGCCGACGGAGCGGCTGCTACGTGACCGGGACGCCGATCCGCGACGTTCGGGCCGTGGACCGGGAGGCGGCCCGCCGGCGCTTCGACATCCCGCCCGGGGCGCGCGCCCTCCTCGTCTTCGGCGGCTCCCAGGCCGCCCGGCGCCTGAACGGCGCCGTCCTCGAGGCGCTGCCCCGCCTCTGCGAGCGGTTCTGGTGCCTCCACGTGGCCGGGGCCGACGGCTACGCCGCCGCCCTCGCCGCCCGGGAGGCGTTGCCGCCCGACCGGCGGAGCCGCTACCGGCCGTTCCCCTTCCTCCACGACGAGATGGCCGACGCCCTCGCCGCCGCCGATCTCCTCGTCGGCCGGGCCGGCGCGTCGACCCTGGCCGAGGCGGCCGCCTTTGGCCTGCCCGTCGTCATCGTTCCCTATCCGGGCGCGGCGGGGCACCAGCTCGCCAACGCCGAGCGGGTCGTCGCCGCCGGTGCGGGGCGACTCGTCCCCGACGAGCGGTTCGATGCCGCCGCCCTCCTCGATGCCGCCGCCCTCCTCGATCGGCCGGCCGAGCACGCCGCCATGGCCGCCGCCGCCCGCAGCCTCGCTCGGCCGGGGGCGGCCGAGGCCGTGGCCGAGCTCGTCCTCGCCCTCGCCCAGCGGCGGCCGCTCCCCGAGCCGGCCCGGATCGAGCGGCTCGCCGCCGGGTCGGCCGCCTAGGAGGGGTAGGAGGAGCCGATGCCGGACGAGGACCCGCCGATGACCGAGCCGTCGCCGACCATCGAGCCGCCGCCGGCTGCCTTCGACCCGATCGCCGTCGCCGCCGACATCGCCCGGCGGATCGGGGTGAAGGTCGTCCGGAACCAGCCCCTCGCCCGCCTGACGACGCTCCGGGTGGGTGGGCCGGCCGACCTCTACGTCGTCGCCCGGAACGCCTTCGAGCTCCGCGCCCTCGTTCGCTACGCCCGGAGCCGGAACCTGCCCCACGTCCTCCTCGGCCGGGGCAGCAACGTCGTCGTCGCCGATCGCGGGATCCGGGGGCTCGTCGTCGCCGTCCGGGCCGAGGGGAGCCGGATCGAGGGCGACCGCTACAGCGCCGAGGCCGGCGTCCCGATGGCCCGGGCCGCCACCGAGACGAGCGCCGCCGGACTGGCCGGCCTCGAGTTCGGGCTCGCCATCCCGGGCACCGTCGGCGGCGCCGTCTGGGCGAACGCGGGTGCCCACGGCAGCGACGTGGCGAGCGTCCTCGTCTCGGCGACCGTCCTCGCCGCCGACGGTCGGGAGGTCCAGCTCGGCCCGACCGAGCTCGGCCTCGGCTACCGGACGAGCCGCCTCAAGGTCCCGGTCGGTCCCGACGACGTCACCCCGGCGGGGCTCGGTGCGGCGCCGGTCCCGGTCGTCCTCTCGGCGACCTTCCAGCTCCGCGCCGACGATCCGGCCGCCATCCGGGCCCGTTTGGACGAGATCCGGCGCTGGCGCCGGGAGCACCAGCCGCTCGGCCTCCCGTCGGCCGGGAGCGTCTTCCGGAACCCGCCCGGGGACGCCGCGGGGCGGCTCATCGAGGCGGCCGGCTGCAAGGGCTGGCAGGTCGGCGGGGCCCGGGTCTCGGAGCGCCACGCCAACTTCATCGTCACCGAGCGGGGAGCCCGGGCGGCCGACGTCCGCGCCCTCGCCGAGCGGATCCGGGCCGCCGTGGCCGAGCGCTTCGGGATCCGGCTCGAGTACGAGGTCGTCTTCCTCGGTGACTGGGCGGAGGCGCCCGAGCCGGTCGACCCGTCGCTCCCGGGGCCGGCCGCCGGATCGGAGGCGGACCGGTGACGGTGGGTCGGTCGATGCCCGATCGCGAGCGGCCGGTCGCCGTCCTCTTCGGGGGCCCGTCCGCCGAGCACGACGTCTCGATCGTCTCCGGCCTCGCCATCGGCCGGGCCCTGGCGGCCGGCGGCCGCTCCGTCGAGCCGATCCTCATCGACCTCGAGCGGCGCTGGTGGTCGCTCCCGGCCGCCGTCCTTGCTGCCGAGCCGCCCGACCCGGTCCGCTTCGACGACCCGGCTCGGCTCGGGGCCGCCGGGCCCCGCTCGGCCGGCGAGGCGGTCGCCGACCTCGCCCGTCGGTCGCCGCCACCCGTCGTCTTCATCGCCCTCCACGGGCCCTACGGCGAAGACGGGACCGTCCAGGGCCTCCTCGAGGCGGCCGGGCTCCCGTACACCGGCTCGGGGGTCGCCGCCTCGGCCATCGGGATGGACAAGCCGCTCTTCAAGCGCCTCGTCCGCGGCGTCGGGCTGCCCGTCGTCGACTGGCTCGAGATCCCCCGGGCCCGCTGGCAGCGCGAACCGGCGGCGGTCCTCGCCGAGCTCGACGCCTTCGCCGGCCGGACCGGCGACGCCCGCCTCATGGTCAAGCCGGCGGCCCTCGGCAGCTCGGTCGGGATGACCCTCGCCCACGGCCCCGAGGAGCGCCCGGCGGCCCTCGAGCTCGCCTTCCGCCACGACGAGCGGGCCCTCGTCGAGCGCTACGTCCCCGCCGCCCGGGAGCTCGAGGTCGCCGTCCTCGGCAACGACCCGGATCGCCTCGAGGCCTTCGGGCCCGGCGAGATCTGGCCCGGCCGAGAGTTCTACGACTACGAGGCGAAGTACCGGCCCGGGCTCTCCCGGACGACGCCCCGGGCCGAGCTCGACGAGGCGACAGCCGCCCGCCTCCGCGAGCTGGCGACGGCGACCTACGTCGCCGTCGGGGCGGCGGGCTTCGCCCGGGTCGACTTCCTCGCCGCCGGCGACGAGGTCTACGTGTCCGAGATCAACACGATCCCGGGCTTCACGCCGATCAGCCTCTTCCCGGCCATGGCGGCGACCGGGGGCTACGACTTCGGGCGGGTCTGCGAGCGGATCGTCGAGCTCGCCCTCGAGCGGGCCGCCGCCCGGGCCCGGCCGCCCCTCCGACCCACCGACTTGCCGAGAGGCGTCCGATGACCCGTCGCCCCGGCGTGGCCCGCCTCCGCCAGGCCCGCACCGTCCGGTCGATCCGGCGCCGGAGCGCCCGGCCCTCGCCGGCCCGGGCGGCGGCGGCCCTCGTCGCCCTCGCCGCCGCCGCCGCCCTCTACGGCCTCGTCGGCTCGCCGGTCTTCGGCGTCGAGCGGGTCGTCGTCGACGGCGCCCGCCTGACGAGCCGGGCCGCGATCGAGGCGGCTCTCGGTCTCGATCTCGGGACGAGCGTCTTCGGCCTCGCCGTCGATCGCCTCGAGGACCGCCTCCGGAATCTGCCAGCCGTGGCCGCGGCCCGGGTCCGGGTCGTCCTCCCCGACACCGTCGCCGTCGAGATCGTCGAGCGGCGGCCGATCCTCGCCTGGCGGGTCGGCGACGACCTCTACCTCGTCGACGGGGAGGGCGTCCTCGTCGCTCGGGTCCCGGTGCCGGCTCCTCGCCCCTCGGCGTCGCCGGGCCCGGGCGAGCCCGCCGACCCGCCGGCGACGCTCCGACTCGACGACGCGGTCCTGCCCGTCGTCGACGATCGCCGGACGAGCGGTCGGCCGTTCGTCCTCGGCGCTTCCCTCGGGGCCGTCGAGCTCGACGCGGCCCGCCGGCTCGGCTCGCTCCGCCCCGTCGACGTCGGATCGGCGGCACCCGAGCTCCGGGTCGCGCTCGACGACGCCGACGGCTGGACGATCCGACCCACCGGGGGTGGGGGCGAGGGGCCGAGTTGGGTCGCCGTCTTCGGCGTCTACACGCCGACCCTCCGACCGACGACGATGATCCCGGGCCAGGTCCGCCTCCTGCGGAGCCTCCTCCGCGACCGCGAGCCGGCGGTCGAGCGGGTCGTCCTCGCCTCGGAGACCGACGGGACGTACGTCCCCCGACCGTCGCCCGGGACGGGGGAGGGGAGGACGAGCCCGTGATCGGCGGTGGTACCGGGGCCCTCGGCCGGCGGCGGCCGCCGGGCCCGGAGGGCGAGGCGGCTTGCTCGGGCGGATCGGCGTCGGGTAGCCTTCTAGAAACCCACCGGATCGAGGGCGTCGCTACCGTGTTCCTCCCACTCGCGGGGCTCCTGCTCGGCGTGCTGGCCGGCCTCCTCCTCAACGTGACCGTCGGCTTCGAGCTCAGCCGCTACTCGGCGGTCGCCATCCTGGCCGCCCTCGACTCGGTCCTCGGCGCCGTCCGAGCGGAGCTCGACGGCGTCTACGACAATCGGATCTTCGTCAGCGGCTTCGTCGTCAACGCCCTCGTGGCCGTCGCCCTGACGTTCATCGGCGACCGGCTGAGCCTCGACCTCTACCTGGTCGCCCTCATCAGCTTCGGGTTCCGGATCTTCAACAACGTCGCCCTCATTCGGCGACACTTCTTGTAGCCGGCGCCGAGGGCCGGCCGTAGCGGAGACGAGGAGAACGTTGGAACGAGAAGCGGTCCTGGTCGCCATCGACGTCGGGACGTCGAAGGTCTGCGCGCTCATCGGCGAGGTCAGCCGGGATGGGCGGCTGACGATCATGGGCCACGGGACGGTCCCGGCGTCGGGCCTCCGGAAGGGCGTCGTCGTCAACATCGATCAGACGGTCCGCTCCATCGCCGACGCCGTCGAGCGAGCGGAGCGCCTCTCGGGCTGGAAGATCGATCGTGCCTTCGTCTCGGTCGGCGGTGGCCACATCGAGAGCCTCAACTCGACCGGCCAGGTCGCCGTCACCGCCCACCACCGGGAGGTGACCCGGGAGGACGTCAACCGGGCCATCGAGGTCGCCCGGGCCGTCTCGATCCCCTCGAACCGGGAGGTCCTCCACGTCGAGCGGCGCGGCTTCATCGTCGACGGCCAGGAGGGCGTCAAAGACCCGCTCGGGATGAGCGCCCTCCGCCTCGAGGTCGAGACCCACATCGTCACCGCCTCGGCGACGGCCGTCCAGAACCTCTCCAAGTGCGTCGCCGCGGCCGGGGTGAAGATCGACGAGCTCGTCGTGAGCGGCCTCGCCGCGGCCGAGGCGGTCTTGACCGAGACCGAAAAGGATCTCGGGGTCGCCGTCGCCGACATCGGAGCCGGGACCATCGACCTCGCCCTCTTTCGGGACGGGGCGCCGTTCCACACCGCCGTCCTCCCCGTCGGCGGGATCAACGTCACGAACGACATCGCCGCCGTCCTCAAGACGAGCCTTCAGGCGGCCGAGGAGCTCAAGATCCGGCACGGCACCTGCGACCTGGGGAGCATCGGCGACGACGAGGCGATCGGAGTCGCCGTCCTCGGCGACGAGGCCGGCCGGACGGTCAGCCGCCGCGAGCTCGCCGAGGTCATCGAGGCCCGGATGCGGGAGACCTTCGAGCTCTTGCGCGACGAGCTCGCCTCGGCCGGACCCGGGCTCCTCCCGGCCGGGGTCGTCCTGACCGGCGGGGCCGCCCAGCTCGCTGGGGCCGGCCAGCTCGGTCGCGAGGTCCTCGGCCTCCCGGTCCGGATCGCCGCCCCGGCCGGGATCGGCGGCCTCGTCGACACGCTCCTGACCCCGGCCTACGCGACGAGCATCGGGCTCTTGCTCTGGGGTGCCGCCGGACTGGGGAGCGGCGAGCCGCTCCGCTTCGAGTCGACGCCGGCCATGGGCCTCCTAGCCCGGCTCCGCGAGGCGCTCCGGAGCGTCTTCCCGTGAGCTGCCCTGCCCGTCGCCCACGATGGCGTCCATCGAGCTGACCGTCGAGACGGGCCGCCGGCGAGGCCTCTTCGACCTCACCGAGCGGTGCGCCCGCTTCGTCGCCGAGGTCGCCGCCGGCCGCGACGGCCTCCTCAACCTCTGGCTCCCCCACGCCACGGCCGGCCTCGTCGTCGTCGAGCTCGGGGCCGGCTCGGAGGAGGACGTCGTGGTCGCCCTCGACCGACTCCTGCCCCGCGACGATCGCTGGCGCCACCGGCACGGCTCGCCGGGCCATGGGGCCGATCACGTCGTTCCGCTCCTCGCCCCGCCCTCGCTCTCGGTGCCCGTCGTCGGCGGCCGGCTCGCCCTCGGGACCTGGCAGTCCATCTGCCTCTTGGACCCGAACCCGGACAACCCGAGCCGCCGGGTGCGGCTCACCTTCCTTGCCGCCTGATCGGCCGTCGCGCCTCGGCGACGACGGGAGCGACCCGAACCGGCCGTCCACTGGCTATACTCCCCAACAGCCCCGGACGGGCCGCCGCCCGGAGCTCGGAGCAGCCCCGGGAGGCGCTCGCGACGAACCGAACCAGACCGCTCACCGCCAGCCCGGAGGAGAGGCGATGCCGCTGCGATCCGATTCCGAGAACTTCGCGCTGATCCGCGTCATCGGCGTCGGTGGCGGCGGGAGCAACGCCGTCAACCGGATGATCCGGGCCGAGATGATGGGCGTCGAGTTCATCGCCTGCAACACCGATGCCCAGGCCCTCCTCCAGTCCGACGCGCCCCACAAGATCCGGATCGGCGACAAGATCACCCGGGGCTTGGGCGCCGGCGGCGACGCCTCCATCGGCCAGCGGGCGGCCGAAGAGGATTCGGAGAAGATCGCCGAGGCTCTCCGCGATTCGGACATGGTCTTCATCACCGCCGGGCTCGGCGGGGGGACCGGCTCCGGGGCGGCCCCCGTCGTCGCCGAGATCGCCAAGGAGCTCGGTGCCCTCACCATCGGCGTCGTCACGAAGCCCTTCAGCTTCGAAGGGAGCCGCCGCAAGCTCGTCGCCGAGCGGGCGGCCGAGGAGCTGAAGGCGAAGGTCGACACCCTCATCACGATCCCGAACGACCGCCTCCGCGACGTCGTCCAGAAGAACACGAGCGTCCTCGACGCCTTCAAGATCGTCGACGACGTCCTCCGCCAGGGCGTTCAGGGGATCAGCGACATCATCACCGTCCCCGGGCTCATCAACCTCGACTTCGCCGACGTCCGGGCGATCATGAAGGACGCCGGCTCGGCCCTCATGGGGATCGGCCGGGCGAGCGGCGAGAACCGGGCCGTCGAGGCGGCCCGCCAGGCCATCGCCAGCCCCTTGCTCGAGGTGAACATCACCGGCGCCCAGGGGATCCTCTTCAACATCACCGGCTCCTCGAACCTCTCCCTCTGGGAGGTCACCGAGGCGGCCGAGGAGATCCGCGCCGCCGCCGACCCGGAGGCGAACATCATCTTCGGGGCGAGCTTCAACGAGCGCCTCGGCGACGAGGTCCAGATCACCGTCATCGCCACCGGCTTCGACGGTCGGCCCCGCCAAGCCGGCTACCGGAGCGAGAGCGCGTTTGCCACCGAACCGGCGGCCCGCGCGGCCCGCGAGCGCGACTTCCTGACCGAGCTGGAGCGCCAGCGGCAGGCGGCCGAGGCCGAACGACCGACGACCGACGACCGCTCGGCGGCCTCCATCCGGGTCGATCGGACGGCCGAGCCGGCGCCGAGCGTCCGGCGCGCCTACGACGCCGACGATCTCGAGATCCCGAGCTTCCTCCGGCGGCGCTAGGCGACCGCTCGCGGCCGGCGACCCCCGGTCCGAACCCGAGCGACGGCGCACGAGATGGCGACCCGGCTGGCGGCCCGACCATCTGACCTCGGCCCCACGCCCGGTTCGGTCCCCGATCCGACCGAGGTGGCCCGGCTGCGGGCGGCCCGGACCCGGATCCTCGACCGGATCGCAGCCGCCTGCCGCCGGGCCGGTCGCGATCCGGCCGGGGTGACCCTGGTCGCGGTGAGCAAGACGGTCGCCGTCGAGCGCCTCCGGGCGGCGGTGGCGGCCGGGCTCGACCTCTTCGGCGAGAACCGGGTCCAGGAGGCGGCGGCGAAGGTTCCCGAGGTCGCCGGGGCGCGCTGGCACCTGGTCGGTCCGCTCCAGTCGAACAAGGCCCGCCGGGCGGTGGAGCTCTTCGATGCCATCGAGACCGTCGACTCCGTCGACCTCGCCGTCCGCCTCGATCGGATCGTCGGCGAGCTCCGTCCCGGAACCCGGTACCCGGTCCTCCTCCAGGTCAACGTGGATCGGGATCCGGCCAAGGCCGGGCTCGACCCGGAGGCCGTCGCCTGGGCGCTCGAGCGGATCGCCCTGCTCGCCCACCTCGAGGTCCAGGGCCTCATGACCATCGGCCGCCTCGTCGATGCGCCCGAGGCCGCCCGGCCGACCTTCCGGGCCCTCCGGCGTCTCGGCGAGCGGCTCCGTCGGAGCGGGCTGCCCCTCGGCCCGGAGCTCTCGATGGGCATGTCCGACGACTTCGAGGTCGCCGTCGAAGAGGGGGCGACCATCGTCCGGGTGGGTCGGGCGATCTTCGGCGAGCGCCCGCCGGACTAGCGCCGGCGCCGGTCCGGTTTCGGCGCCGGGGTCGCTCGCGGCCGCTGGTAGACTCGTAGGCGTGGCCGCCTTCCTCGCCAACTTCGTCTCGCTCCTCGTCTTCGTCCTCTGGCTCCTCGTCCTCGGCCGGGTCGTCGTGTCGTGGGTCGATCCCTTGGGCCGGAACGCGCTGTCGGCCTTCCTCATCCAGACGACGGAGCCGCTCCTCGCCCCGATCCGCCGCCTCCTGCCGCCGACGGGGATGATCGACTTCTCGCCGCTCATCCTCATGCTCATCCTCGGCGTCATCCTCCGGGTGGTGCGCTTCTGAGCCGCCCGGCGGGGGTTCGCTTCGAGGTCCGGGTCGTCCCGCGGGCGGCCGTCGACGGGATCGAGGGGGTCGTCGAGGGCGCGCTCCGGGTTCGGGTGACGGCCCCACCCACGGGCGGCGCGGCGAACGAGGCCGTCCTCCGGCTCCTCGCCGCCGAGCTCGGCGTCCCGCGGCGGGCGGTCCGGCTCGTCGCCGGGGCGACGGGGCGGCGAAAGCTCATCGCCGTGGAGGGGCTCCGGGCGGACGAGCTGGCGGCCCGCTTTCCCGGCCTCGCCCTCTGAGGGGCCCGCCGCCGGCTGACGAGGGCGGCTCGGGCCCGAGGCGCTATCATCGACGCCGTCCGACCCTTCGGGGTCGCCGCCGCGGTGGGCGATTAGCTCAGCTGGTCAGAGCGCGCGGTTCACATCCGCGAGGTCACTGGTTCGAGTCCAGTATCGCCCACCACTTCGAAGCCCCCTCCTCGCATCCGAGCCGATGGCCGCGCCGGAGCCGATGCAGCGGTCCGCTCCGGCATCCGGCGATCCGGTTCCCACCCCGCTCGCCGGCGTTTTGGGCCGCCGCGTCACACACGGGGCGGATCGATCGTCGGAAGGTCGGTCCTCCTCTCACGACCAGGACGACGCCCCCGCCCTCCTCCCGGGGGCGTCGCCGCTTTTCGGCGAGGCCCGAGCGCCGGCCGACGGTACGATTGCCGTCGTGCCCGACGCCCCCCGGAACCCCGACACCGAGCCCATCGCCTCCGGGCGATCCTCGGGCTCGGCGCCCGTCGTCGAGCTGCGGGGCGTCACCGTCCGCCGGGCCGGTCGCGCGGTCCTCGGACCCCTCGACTGGACGGTCCGGGCGGGGGAGCGATGGGTCGTCTTCGGCCCGAACGGCTCCGGCAAGACGACCCTCCTCGCCGTCGCCGGTGGCTGGCTCGCCCCGTCGGTCGGCGCCGTCGAGATCCTCGGCCGGCGCCTCGGCACGGTCGACGTCCGCGAGCTCCGGCGCCGGATCGGGCACGCGAGCCCCGCCCTCGAGCCGCTCCTCGACGGTCGTCTCACCGCGCTCGAGCTCGTCGTGACGGCGCGCGCGGCGGCGTTCGGACCGTGGTGGGTCGCCTGGAGCAACGCCGACGAGGTTCGGGCCCGCTCGCTCCTCGAGCGCCTCGGTGTCGGGCACCTCGCCGAGCGCCCCTTCGGCACCCTCTCCACCGGGGAGCGGCAGCGGGTCCTCATCGCCCGGGCGCTCATGCCGGAACCGGACCTCCTCGTCCTCGACGAGCCGGCCGCCGGCCTCGATCTGGGCGCTCGCGAGGAGCTCGTCGCGGCCCTCAGCCGCCTCGGGAGCGAGCCCTCGCCGGCCGCCATCCTCCTCGTCACCCACCACGTCGAGGAGATCCCGCCGTCCTTCGATCGGATCGTCGTCCTCCGAGCGGGTCGGGTCGTGGCGGCTGGGCCGATGGCGACGACCCTCACGGGGCCACTGCTGTCGGCGGCCTTCGACGTTCCCCTCACCGTGGAGGTCAGCGCCGAGGGACGCTTCCACGCCCGCCGCGACGGTCGGTGAGCGGAGGGACGCGTTCCGCCGCGGAAGGACGGCGGCCTTCCCCCTCCGGCTGCCCCGCTCGGGCCGGTGCGCGAGTCCTCGTCAGCTGGCGGCGAGGCGGCGGAGGACGGCCGGCAGGATCCCGCCCTGACGGTAGTAGT
>Ga0272446_1002940_pt1 | contig 22292 bp, 19 predicted proteins | sample YNPCB0061_FD_194587 | JGI IMG/M metagenome (GOLD analysis project Ga0272446, IMG submission 194587) | Hot spring microbial mat communities from Yellowstone National Park, WY, United States - YNP-CB-006-1 | ecosystem: Environmental > Aquatic > Thermal springs > Hot (42-90C) > Sediment | place... | reverse complement strand
CTGGCGGAGGCGCATGGGCTGCGCGTCGCCACCAGCCGCCCCCGCGTGCCCTTCAAGGAGACGATCCGCGGCATCGCCCGCCACCATGCCCGCCACCGGCGCCAGACCGGCGGCCACGGGCAGTTCGCCGACGTGACCATCGAGGTGGCACCCCGCCCGCGCGGGGCGGGCTTCGCCTTCGAGGACCGCATCGTCGGCGGCGCGGTGCCGCGCAAGTTCATCCCGGCGGTGGCCGAGGCGGCGGAGGAGGCGGCGCGCAAGGGCCCGCTCGGCAACCCGGTGGTGGACATCCAGGTCACGCTGCTCGACGGCGCCTTCCACAGCGTCGATTCCTCCGACATGGCCTTCGCCACCGCGACCCGGATGGCGATGGCCGAGGCGCTGGCCAAGGCGGAGCCCGTGATGCTCGAGCCCGTGGACCACGTGACCGTGCTGGTGCCGCAGGACGGCACCGCCGCGGTGCAGCGCCTGCTCACCGCCCGCCGCGGCCAGATCCTCGGCTATGCCGAGAAGGAGGACTGGCCGGGCTGGGACGAGGTGCAGGCGCTGGTGCCGGAGGCCGAGCTGCACGACCTCATCATCGAGCTGCGCTCGCAGACCATGGGGCTCGGCACCTACACGCGGCGCTTCGATCACCTCGCCGAGACGCGCGGACGATGAGGCGCGCCCCGGGGGGGCCGGCCTCCCCCGGGGCCTTGGCGGCGCGGCGGGAGGCGGCACACTGCGCGCGAGGATGGAGGGGAGAGGCCGCCCATGGACACCCGGTACACGGTCGCCGACCTGGTCGCGGAGCTGCTGCCGCGGATCGGCGTCTCGACCGTCTTCGGCATCGTCTCGGTCCACAACATCCCGATGCTGGACGCGATCGGGCGGCGCAACGCGCTGCGCTACGTGATGTGCCGGGGCGAGATGGGCGGGGCGCACATGGCCGATGCCTATGCGCGCGTCTCGGGCCATCTCGGCGTGGTGTTCACAAGCACGGGGCCGGGCATGGCGAATGCGATCCCGGGGCTGGTGGAGGCGCGCTTCGCCGGCTCCCCTGTGCTGCACATCACCGGCCAGACGGCGACAAGGCACATCGACCGCGACGCGGGCACGGTGCACGACGTGCCGGGCCAGACGGCGATGCTCGCCGCCGCCGGCAAGGCGGCCTTCCGCGTGCGCAGCGCGAACGAGGCTTTTGGCGTGCTGGTGCGCGCCGCGGCCGAGGCGCTCTCCGCCCCGCGCGGGCCGGTCTCGGTCGAGATCCCGATCGACCTGCAGCGCGCGCCGATCGCCCGCCCCGCCGGCCTCGATGCGCTGGTCCTTCCCGTCGCCGCGCCGCTGCCGCCCAACCCGGCCGAACTCGACGCCGCGGCCGAGATCCTCGCGGCCGCGAAGCGGCCGATGCTCTGGCTCGGCAATGGCGCGAAGCAGGCGCGCGCGGCGGCGCTGCGGCTGATGGCGCTCGGCTTCGGCGCCGTCTCCTCCTGGAACGGGCGCGGCATCGTGCCCGAGGACCATCCGATGACCCTCGGCGGGATGCATGGCAACGGCTCGCCCCGCGTGGAGGCCTTCTATGAGACGGTGGACGCCATGCTCGTCGTCGGCTCCCGCCTGCGCGGACACGAGACGGCGGACTTCTCGCTCAAGCTGCCGCGCGTGCTGATCCACGCCGATTGCGACCCCGCCGCCCATGGCCGCACCTATCCCTGCCGCCTGTTCGTCCATGGCGATGCGGCGCTGGTGATGGAGGGGCTGGCCGATCGGCTGGCCGGGCGGTCCGCGGTCGATCCGGGCTTCGCCGCCGATTTCGCGGCGATGAAGGCGCGCGCGCGGGAGGAGTATCTCGCCACCCTCGGCCCCTATGCCCCCTTCCCGGATGCGATCCGCGCCGTCCTGCCGCGCGACGGCGTCTGGGTGCGCGACATCACCATCGCCAACTCCACCTGGGGCAACCGGCTCTTCCCGGTCTACGACCCGCGCTGCGCGGTCCATCCGGTGGGGGCGGCGATCGGGCCCGGGCTCGCCCTCGGCATCGGCGCGGCCATCGCGGCGGCGGGGCGCAAGACGCTCGCCATGGTCGGCGATGGCGGCTTCTCGCTCGGGATGTGCGAACTCTGGACCGTGGCGCAGGAGAAGCCGGACCTCGTCACCATGGTCATGAACGACGGCGGCTATGGGGTGATCCGCCACATCCAGGACGCCGTGGCCGATGGGCGGCGGTTCGGCCACGACCTGCTCACGCCCGACCTGCAGGGACTGGCCGCGCTGGCGGGGCTGCCCTTCTTCCGCGTCTCGCGCGCCGAGGCGGTCGGCTCGGTGCTGGCCGAGGCGCTGGCGGTGCGGGGGCCGGCGCTGGTCGAGGTGGACATGCGCGCGATCGGCCCGGTGCCGCCCTATGCGCCCTATTCGACCATGGGCCGGCACGCCGAGCGCGCGCGGCAGTAGCCCCGCGGAGGGCGCCGGTCACAGCGGCGCATCGCGCCTACCGCGCGAGGAGGAGCCGCGCCGCCCACCCGGCCATGCCGCAGCCGGCGATCACGGCGGCCATCGGCACCGCCGTGCCGTCCTGCAGCGCGCCGAGCAGCGCCCCCGCCACGGCGCCGATGGCGAACTGCAGCGTGCCCATCAGCGCCGAGGCGCTGCCCGCCACCGCCCCGTGCGGTCCCATGCCGAGCGCGACCGTCAGCGGCATCACCGCCCCGATCATCGCCACATAACAGAAGAGCGGCACGAGAAGCGCCGGAAATCCGCCCGCCCCGCTCACCGCCGCGGCGAGCAGCGCAACACCGGCGAGCGGCGGGACGCGCATGACGAGCGGCAGCAGGCGGGCCGGCGCCACCCGCTGGGCGAGCCGCCCGACGACCTGCCCCGCCACCATGATGCCGAGCGCATTGGCCCCGAAATAGAACCCGTACTGCCCCGCCGGCACGCCGTGCAGCTCCATGAACACGAAGGGCGAGCCGCTGATGTAGGCGAACATGCCGGCGATGACGAAGCCGCCCGCGAGCGCATGGCCCATGAAACGGGCATCGCGCAGGAGCCCGCCCCAGATGCCGAGCGTGGCCAGCACGCCCTCCCGCCGCCGGCGCGCGGGCGGCAACGTCTCCGGCAGGAAGAGGGCGACGAGCAGCAGCAGCGCCGCGCCATAGCAGGCGAGCGCCCAGAAGATGCCGCGCCAGCCGAAGGCCGGCAGCAAGGCGCCGCCGATCAGGGGCGCGATGATCGGCGCCACGCCCATCACCAGCATCAGGCGCGCCATCAGCCGCACCGCGCCGCGTTCATCCGTGACGTCGCGCACCACGGCGCGGGAGACGACCATGCCCGCGCAGCCCCCGAGCGCCTGCATCAGCCGCGCACCCGTCAGCGTGCCGATGTCCGGCGCGAGCGCGCAGGCCGCCGCCGCCAGGGTGTAGAGCCCGAGTCCCGCGAAGAGCGGCCGGCGGCGTCCGTGGCGGTCGGAGAGCGGGCCGTAGAGCACCTGCCCGAAGGCGAGGCCGAGGAAATAGACCGCGAGCGTCCCCTGCACCGCCCCCGCCGAGGCGCCGAGCGAGGCGCCGAGCGCGGGCAGCGCCGGCAGGTACATGTCGATCGAGAACGGCCCGATCGCGGCCAGCGCGCCAAGGATCAGCGCGAGCCGGCGATGCCCCGGCGCGCTCACGCCTCCGGCGCGGCGGCGAGCGCCTCCGCCGCCAGCGCCAGCGCCTGCTCCACCGCCGCCCGCCCCTCGGCCGAGAGCGGGGCCTGCGGCGGCACCGGATCGCCCACTGCGAAGCCCTGCATCTCGAGCGCCCCCTTGATGCAGGCGGCGAGCGAATGGGCGGTGAAGAGTTCGTTCACCCGCCACAGCGCGCGCTGCAGCGCCATCGCCGCCTCCCACCGCCCGGCGCGGCAGAGCTCGTAGAGGCGCACCGATTCGCGCGGGATGGCGCAGGCCGGCCCGGCCATCCAGCCGCGGCCGCCGATCATCATCACCGCCGCCGGGATGTGCGCCGAGGCGGCGAAGACGTCGATCCGCCCCTCGGTGCGGTTCAGGATCGAGAGCAGCCGCCCGGTGTTGGTCGAGGCATCCTTGATGCCGACGATGCGCGGATGGTGCGACAGCGCCTCGATCGCCGCGAGCGAGAGGTCCGAACGCTGGAAGTTCGGGTTGGTGTAGAGCACCACGGGCCTGTCGGTCGCATCGGCGATGGCGGTGAAATGGGCGACGACGCCCGCCTCGCTCACGGGGAAATAGGCCTCGAGGATGGCGAGGATGCCGTCCACCCCGATGGCCGCGTAGTCCCGCGCCTGGCGCACCGCGTCCGCCGTGGCGGTGGCGGCGACACCGGCCACCACAGGCACCCGCCCGCGCGCCGCATCGACCACCACCTCGACGATGCGCCGCCGCTGCGCCGCATCCAGATAGGCGAACTCCCCCGTGCTGCCGAGCGGTGTCAGGCCATGCACGCCCGCGGCAATCAGGTGGCCCACGAGGCGGCGCAGCTCCGCCTCCAGCACCGTCCCGTCCGGCGCGACGGGGGAGACGAGATAGGGAAAGACCCCGTGGAAGGGGCTCATGCCTCGCGGGCCCGCTCGCGCAGGACGTGCTTCTGGATCTTGCCGGTCGAGGTCTTGGGCAGTTCCGCGAAGACGATGTGCCGCGGCACCTTGAAATGGGCGAGGTGTTCGCGCGCAAACGCGATCAGCTCCTCGACCGTTGCCGTTGCCCCGGGCTTGAGCTCGACGAAGGCGCAGGGCGTCTCGCCCCATTTCTCGTCGGGCTTGGCGACCACCGCCACCACCGCGACGGCGGGGTGCCTGTAGAGCGCGTCCTCGACCTCGATGCTGCTGATGTTCTCGCCCCCCGAGATGATGATGTCCTTCGAGCGGTCCTTGAGCTGGATGTAGCCGTCCGGATGTTTCACCGCGAGGTCGCCGGTGTGGAACCAGCCGCCGGCGAAGGCCGCTGCTGTCGCCTCCGCGTCCTTCAGGTAGCCCTTCATGACCACATTGCCGCGCATCATCACCTCGCCGAGCGTGGCGCCGTCCGCCGGCACCGGCGCCATGGTCGCGGGGTCGAGGACGTCGAGCCCCTCGAGCGCGAGGTAGCGCACGCCCTGGCGCGCCATCAGCGCGGCCTGCTCCGGCGCGGGCTTCGCGTCCCAGGCGGCGTGCCATTCATTGACCACGGCGGGGCCGTAGACCTCGGTCAGGCCATAGACGTGGCAGACCGCGAAGCCGGCCGCGCGCATCGCGGCCAGCACCGCCTCGGGCGGCGGCGCGCCGGCGACGATGAACTTGACCTGCCGGGACAGCGCCCGCTTCTCTCCCTCGGGCGTGTTGAGCAGCGTCGCCATCACGATCGGCGCGCCGCACATGTGCGTCACCCCCTCCTCGGCCATCAGCCGCCACATCTCGGGCCCGCGCACCGCGCGCAGGCAGACATGGGTCCCCGCCTGCGCCGTCACCGTCCAGGGGAAGCACCAGCCGTTGCAGTGGAACATCGGCAGCGTCCAGAGATAGACGGGGTGCCTGCCCATCTCGGCCGAGAGCACATTGCCCACCGCGAGCAGATGCGCCCCGCGATGGTGGTAGACGACGCCCTTGGGCCTGCCGGTGGTGCCCGAGGTGTAGTTGAGCGTGATCGCGTCCCACTCGTCGCGCGGCAGCGGCCAGGCGAAGGAGGGCTCGCCCTCGGCGAGCATCGCCTCGTAGCCCACCCCGCCCAGGGTCTCGCCATGAGCGGCGGCGGGGGCGAGCGGGTCGGCGACCTCGATCAGGAGCGGCCGCGCCGCGGCCTGGGCGAGCGCCACCCGCACCACGGGCATGAACTCGCGGTCCACCACCAGCGCCTTCGCCTCCCCGTGGTCGAGGATGTAGGCGATGGTCGCCGCATCGAGGCGGGTGTTGATGGCGTTCAGCACGCCGCCCGCCATCGGCACGCCGTAGTGGCATTCGAGCATCTCGGGGATGTTGGGCAACATGGTCGCCACCGTGTCCCCGCGCCCGATGCCGCGGCGCGCCAGCGCATGGGCCAGCCGCACGCAGCGCTCGCGCAGCTCGCGGTAGGTCCGGCGCGTGGCGCCATGCACCACCGCGAGCTGGTCGGGGAAGACCTGCGCCGCCCGCTCGAGGAAGAGCAGCGGCGTCAGCGGCTGGTGGTTGGCCGCGCAGCGCGCGAGGCCGGAGTCGTAGTCGGTCATCTCAGCGGTCTTCCCAAACCGGCTTGCGCTTCTGGACGAAGGCGCCGATGCCCTCGGCGGCGTCGTGCGCCATCAGGTTCTCGGTCATGACGCAGGCGGCCTCGCGGTACGCCTCGGCCAGCGGCTTCTCGACCAGCGCGTAGAAGGCCCGCTTGCCGATCCGCACCGTGAGCGCGGAGCGGGAGGCGATGTGCCGCGCGAGGCCGAGGGCGGCCTCCATCACCTGATCCGCCGGCACCACGCGGTTGACGAGGCCGATCCGCAGCGCATGCGCGGCGTCGATCATCTGCCCCGTCAGCAGCATCTCCATCGCCGCCTTGCGCGGCACGGCGCGGGCGAGCGGCACCGCCGGCGTCGTGCAGAACAGGCCGATATCCACCCCCGGTGTGGCGAAGCGCGCCTGCTCCGAGGCCACGGCGAGGTCGCAGGTCGCCACCAGCTGGCAGCCGGCGGCGGTCGCCACCCCCTGGACGGCGGCGATGACCGGCTGCGGCAGGGCGGTGATCGCCTGCATCACCCGCGCGCAGGTCTGCATCGCCCGGTCGTAGAAGGCGCGGCCGCCGTCCGCGTCGGCGCGGTGGGAGACGATCTCCTTGAGGTCGTGGCCCGCGCAGAAGGCCGGCCCGCTGGCGGCGAGCACGAGGCAGCGCACGCGCTGATCCTCGCCGATCGCCGCGAGCGCGTTCTCGAGCGTCTCGAGCATCTCGAGCGAGAGGCTGTTGCGCGCCGCGGGCCGGTTCAGCGTCAGCACCGTCACGCCATCCGTCCCGTCCTGGCGCAGCAGCAGCGGCGCCTCCGCCTCCCTCTCCGTGGCCGCGCTCATGATCGCTCCCTCCTGCTCCTCGGCCGTATCCTAGCCTGCGGGCTGCGCCGCTTGAAGGCGCACCCTCGCCCTCAACGCGGGCCGGCGGCGTCGGGCCAGAAGCGCACGCCCTCGCGCGCCAGCCCGCCGCCGACGCCGATGGCGGTGCCGTCGGCGCGCCAGCAGGCCGCGCCTTCGAGCGCGCCATCGGGGTGGAAGGCGATGGCACACATCCCGCCGCCCACATGCGGCAGGCGCTGGATGCGATGCCCGCGCGCGGCGAGGGCGGCGCGCACCTCGTCCCCGAAGGCGGGCTCCATCTCGACCGCATCGCCCTCTGTCCACAGCCGCGGCGCCTCCACCGCCTCCTGCAGCGACATGCCGTGGTCCACGAGGTTGAGCAGGGCCTGCATGACCGAGCCGAAGATGCGCAGGCCCCCCGGCATGCCGAGCGCATAGGCCGGCCGGCCGCCGCGCAGCGCGATCATCGGCGCCATCGAGGTGGTCACCCGCTTGCCCGGCGCGATGGAGAGCGCGCGGCCCGGCCGCGGATCGAAGGTCGCGAGGTAGTTGTTCGGAATCATCCCCGTCCCGTGCACGAGGAAGCGGGCGCCGAAGGTGGAGTTGATCGTCTGCGTCATGCAGGCGATGCGTCCCTCGGCATCCGCGACCGTGAGGTGCGTCGTATTGGCGCCCTCGGCCGCGGCGATGCCCGCGCCCCAGTCCTGCGCCCGCGCCATGTCGATCCGGGCCCGCCGCTCATCCGCGTAGGCGCGCGAGGTCAGAAGCGCGACCGGCACCTCGACGAAGGCCGGATCGCCCGAGGCGGCGGCGCGGTCGGCGAAGGCGATCTTGAGGCATTCCGCGATGAGGTGCAGCGCATCGGCGCTGCCGAAGCCCATCGCGCGCAGGTCGTAGGCCGAGAGGATGTTCAGCATCTGCAGCACATGCACGCCCGAGGCCGCGGGCGGCGGCGGCAGCAGCACCTCCACCTCGCGGTAGGGCCCGCGCAGCGGGGCGCGCTCGATGCTGCGCCAGGTGCGGAGATCGGCGGCGGTGACGATGCCCCCCGCGCGCGCGATCCCCTCCGCCACCGCCTCACCGAGTGCGCCGTCGAGTGCCGCCGCCCCCTCCTTCGCAATCGTCTTCAGCGTCTCGGCATACGCGCCCTGCACCACGCGATGCCCGGCCTTGAGCGGCGCGCCGCCCGGCAGGAAGACGGCGCTGATGGCCGGATCGCGCGCCATGTCGGCGGCCGCCTCGGCGGCGCATTCGGCAAGGTAGGGGGTGGCGCGGAAGCCGCGCTCGGCATGGCGGATCGCGGGGGCCATCACGTCGGCGAGCGGCAGCGTGCCGAAGCGCTCGAGCATCCCGCACCAGGCCTTGAGGTTGCCGGGGGTTGCGACCGCGAGCCCGCCCACCGCATTGGCCCGGCCCACCGCATCCAGCACGCGCGGCTTGTCGGGCGCGGCCGGGGTGAACATGTCCGCCCGCGCGGCCGCGGGGCAGGTCGCCATGCCGTCGATGATGGTGTGCGTCCCGTCCGGCAGGCGCAGATGCGCCATGCCGCCGCCGAGCAGCCCGACCATCATCGGCTCGACCACCGTCAGGGTGAACAGCGCCGCGATCGCCGCATCCATCGCGTTGCCGCCGGCGGCGAGCATCTCGGCCCCGGCGGCCGAGGCGAGGGGATGGTTGGTGACCACCATCCCCCTCGTGCCCGTGGCGGAGCGCTTCTCGCAGGCGAAGCGGGTGCCCGCGCGGGCGGCCCAGTCGGTCGTCATCGGGATGGCGTCTCCTTCAAGGGGGTGGGGAGGCGATGCGCAGCACGAGATGCGGCCGGCAGAGATCCTCGCCCGCCCGCTCCTCCGTCCGGCCATCCGCCCAGCGGATGCGCAGATCGGCGCGGCAGGCGGTGCCGCGCGGCGGCGTCAGATGCAGGGACTGGCCGGGGGGCAGCGCGACGCGGCCGATGAGGGAGTCGCCGAAGCGCCCCTCTCCGGCCGGGGAGAGCATGACCGCGGTGATGATCCCGGGCCCGAGATTGGTGAGGGTGAAGGGCTCCGCCTGCGCGTCCCTCTCGCCCGCGGCCGCGAGCGCGAGCAGGCTCAGCGCGGCGACGCCGCGCCGGGCGCCGTGCTCCCCACGAAACGCAGCTCCGGCCCGGCGCACAGATCCACCCCCGGACGTTCCTCGGTCCCGCCGCCAACATAGACCGCGCGGATGTCGAAGACACAACCCTGCCCCTCGGGCGGGCGCAGCAGCACGGCATTGCCGGGGGTGATCTGCGCCCGGCCGAGCCAGTCCTCGGCGTCCGGGGCCGCGCCCGCGCGCGTGAGGTGAAGGCGCGTGATCGTCTCGCGCGCGGCGTTGACGAGGCGCGCCGCCGGCGCGGCGGGCGCGGGCGGCGAGCCGAGGCCGAGCATCCTCCGCAGGTCCGGCGCATGGGTCCAGGCCGCCACGCCCCCCCCGGCCAGCGCGAGCGCCGCGACCAGCAGCAGCGCGGAGCGCCGCCCGGCTCGCCCACGCCCCGCGGCCGTCGGCGGGGGCGCCGGGAGGGGGGGCGCCACCGCGGGCGGCCGCAGCGGCGGGGCGGCGGCGGCCGCCGGAAAGGCGCGCGCCGCCGCGGCCAGCGCCGCCGCCCGCGCGCGCGGCATCTCGATCGTCGCATCGGCGGCGAGCGCGAGCCGCACCCCGGCGGCAAGGGCATCGGCGTGGCGCTCGATCGGCGGCGGGAAGGCATCGAGCCAGTGCGCACCGGCCAGGTGCAGCCGCAGCGCGCCGCCCGGCTGGCACGGCTCGATGCGCACCGGCACCAGCGCGAGGCTCTGGGAGACGGCGGTGACGACCTCGTTGCGCACATGGGGGGAGGCCGCGGTGTGGCGCGAGAGGACCAGCACCATGGCGTGGGCGCGGCCGATCGCGGTCAGGATCGCCTCGCCCCAGTCGGCGCCGGCCTTCACGTCGCGCGGCGCCATCCAGCAGGCGATGCCGCGCGCCTCGAGCGCCGCGCAGACCGCTTCCGCGGCGGCGCGGTCGGCCGAGGCGTAGCTCAGGAACACGTCGTGCGGCATCGGCGGGGTCCGTAACGGCGGCGTTCTGGCACAGGCCGCGCCGCGGCGCCATCGCGGGCGCGCGGCGCATTGCCGCCCGCCGCGGCCCGCTTCTAGGATCGGCCGCGTCCGCGCGGCAGGCCCCGGCATGACCGACACCCTCGCGGAGGTCCTGGCTCTCGAGGCCGAGGGCCTCCTCCTCTCCGCCCATGACCGGGCCATGGCCGCCCTCGCGGAACGGCCGGACGACACCGCGCTGCGCTACCGCGCGACGCTGACCATCGCGCGGGCGGGCGCCACCTCCCGCGCGCTCGACCTGTTCCACCAGCTTGGGCTCGATGCCGAGCCCGATCCCGAGATCGCCGCCCTCGGGGCGCGGCTCATCAAGGACCGCGCCCTCGAGCAGCCGGCGGCCGCGCGCGGCCCCCTGCTCGCCGAGGCGGCACGGCGCTACCGGGACCTCTGGCGCCGCACGGGGGAGGGCTGGCACGGCGTGAATGCGGCCGCGCTCGACCTGCTCGGCGGCCACCGCGAGGCCGCCGCCGCCATCGCCGAGCGCGTCCTGCGCGACCACCGCGACGGAGGCGACTACTGGTCCGCCGCGACCGAGGCCGAGGCCCTGCTCATCCTCGGCCGCGTCCTCGAGGCCCGCCGCGCGCTCGAGGAGGCCGAGGCCCGCGCCGGGGCCGACCTCTCGGCGCGGGCGACGACGCGGCGGCAGTTGCGCCGGGAGGCCGTCGCCCTCGGCCTCTCGCCCAACATCGTGGACGCGCTGCGCATTCCCGCCGTGCTGCACTACACCGGCCACATGCCGAAGCCCGGGCAGGACGAGGCGGCGATCGAGGGGCTGATCGCCGCCGCACTCGACGCCGCCATCGCCGCCCAGGGGGTCGGCATGGCCTTCGGCGGCCTCGCCGCCGGGCTCGACATCCTGGCGGTGGAGGCGCTGTTGCGCGCCGGCGTGACCCCCACCGTGGTGCTGCCCTGCGACCCCACGACCTATGAGGCGGATTCGGTCGCCCCCGCGGGGGAGCGTTGGATCGGTCGCTACCGCGCCCTGCTGCCGCGGGTGCGCCTGCTGCAGCTGGACGAGCGCCCCTTTCCGGGCGACGACCTCCATCTCGCCATGGCGGCGCGGCGGGCCATGGGCCTCGCGCGGCTGCATGCGCGGCACCGGGACGGGCGCGCGGTCCAGGTCGCGGCCTGGGACCAGGCGCCGTCGCGCCGCGCCGCCGGCACCGGCGCCGATGTCGGCGCCTGGACGGCGGCCGGGGGGCGGACCATCCACATCGGCTGGCCCTGGCCGCGCGATGGCGACGGCGAGGCGTCGCCGGCGGCGCGGCGTCGCCTCATGGCGGTGCTGTTCGGGGACCTGCCGCGCTTCTCCGCCCTCGACGATGCGGGGCTCGCCGCCTTCTACGAAGGTCCGCTCGCGGCGATGGGGCGCGCGCTCGACCGCCACCCCGCCCGCTATCGCAACGCCTGGGGGGACGCGGTGCAGGTCGCCTTCGAGGATGTCGCGGCCGCCGCCTCCTGCGCCTTCGACATGCGCACCGCGCTCGCGAGGCAGCACCCGCCGATCCATCCGCGCTTCGCCCTCGACTTCGGGCCCCTGTTGCCGGTGCATGACGCGGTCCAGCGCGCCGAGAAGTTCTCGGGCCGGGCCATGACGCGCGCCGCGCGCATCGAGCCGGTCACGCCGCCCGGGCGCATCTACGCCACCGAGGCCTTCGCCTGCGAGGTGGCGCTCCTGCCGCGCGGGTCCGGCCTCGCCTGCGACTATGCCGGCCGCATCCCGACGGCCAAGGGCTTCGGGTCCCTGCCGCTCTACGCCCTGCGGCGGGCCGGCTTCGAGGAGGATTGGGCATGAGCGACGCACGCCTCGCGGAGGATCTCGGCCGCATCACCCTGTTCCGCGACCTGCCGCGGCCGGCGCTGGATCGTATCGCCGAGGGCGCGCGCCGCCTGGCCCCGGCCGATGGCGCGCCCCTCTTCGCCCAGGGCGACCCCTCCGACGCCGTCTATGCGGTGCTCGAGGGGCGCGGGCGGGTGCGCGTCGGGGTGCCCGACAGCGCCGCCAAGCGCCTGATGGTCGAGGTCTTCCGCGCCGGCGACGTGTTCGGGGAGATCGGCGTGCTCGACGGCGCGCCGCGCAGCGCCGATGCCCTCGTGCTCGGGGAGGTGCGGCTCGCGCGCATCGCCGCCGCCTCCTTCCTCGCGACGGCGGCGCGCGAGCCCGCCCTCGGCCTCGCCCTGGCGCGGATGCTCTCGGCCAGGCTGCGGCGCACCTTCGGGCTGCTGCAGGATGCGACCTTCGCCCCGCTCGAGGTCCGGCTCGCGCGCCAGGTGCTCTACCTGCTCAAGACCGACAGCGTGCGCACCGAACGGGGCGTGCGCCTCGCCGCCCGCTTCCGGCAGGGGGACCTCGCCGATCTCCTCGGCGCGACGACGCGCAGCATCATCTCCATCCTGAACGGCTGGCGCGCGGCCAACCTCGTCGCCTACGACACCGAGAAGGCGTTCCTCTTCGTGCTGGACGAGGCGGGCCTCGCCGCCGTCGCCGCCGGCCCGCGGGAGGCGCGGTGAAGCGCTTCAGCGCCCCGCCGCGCGGCGGCCTGCGACAACCGGGCGCGTCATGATGCTCCGCCTCCGGCTCGGCTGCCTTCTCGCGGCGGCGCTGTCCCTCCCCCTGCCGGTCCTGGCGGACCCGCCCACCGCGAAGCCGCCCCCGGCCGAGCGCGACGCCGCCGACCTCCCCGGGCCCGCCTGCCGGCCCGCGCATCGCGCCCTGATCGAGGATGCGCGCCGCCTCGCGCTCAGCCGCCTCGAGGAGGCGATCCGCCTGGTGCGGGAGGAGCCGGACCACCCCCATCTGCGGCGCTGGTTCGGCGACGGCTCGCGCAGGGCGGTCCGCCTGACCCTGGAACTCACCGCCGAACGCCTCGCCGCCCCCGAGGGCTTCGAGATCCACTGCAACGACCCGCAGTCCTGCCAGGGCAGCCGCTTCGCCTATGCGCAGCCGGGCGCCCTCGTCATCGGCCTCTGCCCCTCCTATTTCCGCGCGCGGACGGAGGGGACGGATTCGCGCTGGGGCATCCTCATCCACGAGGCGAGCCACCTCGCGGCCAATACGCGCGACCACGCCTACCGGCCGGAGGGCGCGCTCGCGCTGGCCAAGGCGGAGGGGATGCGCGCGGTCGAGAACGCCGACTCCTACGAATACTTCGTCGAGACGCTGCCACGGTGAGGCCGCCCCGCGCGCGACGGGAAGGCCCCGCCGGCCGGCCCCGGCAGGAGGGCGGGGCGCGGCGCGGCGCGGCCGGCAAGCGGCGGATCAGCCGCGCGGCATGCGGAGCAGGAACAGCGCCGCCACCGCCGCAAGGCCGAGCCCCGCCGTCAGCCACAGCGCCGCGGCCCCCTGCGCGTCCACGAGCAGCCCGAAGGCATAGGGGGCGAGCGCCTGGGAGGCGCGCGCCGGGGCGGTGATGAGGCCCTGCCGCCGCCCGTAGCCCACCGGCCCGAACAGCGCGAGGGGCAGGGTGCCGCGCGTGATCGTGAGCAGCCCGTTGCCGCCGCCGTGGATGAGCACGAAGACCGCCGCCATCGGCGCGCCCCCGGCGAGCAGGACCAGCACCGCGAGCGGATGGGCCGCGGCGGCGATGCGGGCGGAGACGAGCGGGCTGACCTTGCGCAGCAGGCCGAATTCGAGGATGCGCGCCGCCACCTGCGCCGGGCCGAGCAGCGCCCCGGCCGCCACCGCCGCCGCCGCCGTCGCGCCGGCGGCCTGCAGCAGCCCCGGCAGATGCGCCCCGAGGGCCGAGGCGCTGAAGCCCGCGGCCGCCAGCACGAAGGCGAGCAGCGCCATGTCGCGCGGCCGCGGCGCCGCCTCCGTCCCCTCCGCCGCGCCGGATGCGACCTTCGCGGGCGGCGGGGCGCGCGGGATGAGCAGGCGGTTGAGCGGCAGGCCGAGCACGAGATGCAGCGCGGCCCAGCCGAAGCAGGCGCCGCGCCAGCCCCATTCGGCCTCCATCAGCGCGGTCGCCGGCCAGCCCACCGTGCTCGCGAAGCCGGCGATCAGCGTGATGCCGGTGATGCTGTTGCGCGCCTCCCGCCCATAGAGGCCGGCGAGCGTCGCGAAGGCGGCGTCATAGAGGCCCATCGCCATGGCCACGCCCATCACCGCCCAGGCGAGGCAGAACAACACCGGTCCGGGCGAGAGCCCCATCAGCCCAAGGCCGATGGCGAAGACGATGTTCGAGACCGCCAGCACGTCCCGCCCGCCGCGCGCATCGATCGCCCGCCCCGCCGCCGGGCCGAGCAGCGCCGTCAGCAGCAGCGCGGCCGAGAAGGCCGCGAAGACGGTGGCGCGCGAGACGCCGAACTCCGCCGCGATCGGCGTGGCGAGTATGGCGGGCAGGTAGTAGGACGATCCCCAGGAGAGGGTCTGCGTCGTCCCGAGCACGGCGACGGTGAGGGCGCGGTTGGCGGTGGGCCTCATCGCGCGCCATCCTCCGCCCGCGACGTGCCGCCGCCAAGCCGGATCAGGTCAGGCGTGATCCGTGATCTCGCGCCCGAAGAGGGCCCTGTAGCGCTCGGCGACCCGCGGCTTGGCCTCGGGGTTGATGATGCGCGGCGGGAAGCGGCCGGCGGCGAAGGCCGAGAAGGCCTCGGCCGCGATGCGCGCGATCATGGCCCGGCTTTCCTCCGTCACGCCCGCCGTGTGCTGCGTGCAGATGACGGCCGGATGGGACAGCAGCGGATGGTCCTTCGGCGGCGGCTCCCGCTCCCAGACATCGAGGCCGGCGCCGGCGATGTGCCCGCGCCGCAGCGCCTCGAGCAGCGCCGCCTCGTCGTGGATGGAGCCGCGCGCCGTGGTCACCAGCACCGCGCCCGGCTTCATCGCGGCGAAGGCCGCGGCCCCCATCATGGCGCGGCTTTCCGGCGTGAGCGGGCAGTGCAGCGAGACGACGTCGCACTGCGCGAGCATGGCGTGCAGGTCGTCGACCTTCTCCGCCCCGCGCTCGGCGACCGTCGCGGCGTCCACATAGGGGTCGTAGGCGAGCACGCGGCAGTGGAAGGCGGCGTTCAGGATGGCCGCGGTGCGCGCGCCGACATGGCCGATGCCGACCAGCCCCACGGTCTTGCCGTCGAGGTTGCGGCCCATGAACGCCTCGCGCCGTTCGGCCCGGCCCTCCCGCATCGCGGCGTGGCATTCGGGAAAGCGCTTGAGCAGCGCGAGCATCATGCCCACCGCATGCTCGGCCACCGCCTCGGCATTGCCGCCGGCCTGGTTGACCAGCAGCACGCCGGCGCGGGTGCAGGCGGCGGGATCGATGGTGTCGTAGCCCGCCCCCTGGGAGGCCGCGATCAGCAGGTTCGGCAGCCGGGCGAGCAGCGCGTCGGTCACGTGGAAGGGCCTCGGCAGCTCGTCGCGGGAGGCCCTGACGTAATAGCCCTGGCAGGTCTCGAGGAGCTTCAGCGCCGCCTCCTCCCCCTCCTCCAGCGTCATGCGCACGATCTCGAGCCGCGGGTCCCGGGCGGCGGTGTCGAGGAAGGACTGGTGCGGCACCCGGATCAGGTAGGCGACGCGGAAGCGGTCTGTTCTCACCCTGGCGTTTCCCCCGTTGCTGGACCGCGCCTGCGTAGCGCGGCGCGGGCAGGGGCGCCAGACGGGGCCTCAGCGCCTGAGGGAGAGGATGTAGGCGATGACGTCGTCCATCTCTTCCCGCGTCAGCCGGTAGTCCGGCATGTTGGCGTGCGGGGTCTGCAGGAAGACCCGGAGCGAGAGGGAGGTGGTGGAGGGCATCGCCGCGATCGCGGGCAGCGGCGGCGCGGCGTCGGAGGCCGGGCCCGGGCCGCCGGCCCCGATCTGGTGGCAGTTGGCGCACCAGGTCGCAGCCAGGCGCCGGCCCGCCCGCACATCCCCGGGTTCGGGCTGCGCGAGGGCGGGGCCGGCCGCGAGGCCGAGCAGCAGGAGGGTGGCGAGGCCGCGCATCCGCATCGTCATGGGGTTCATGCTGCCGCGCCGCGGCGCGGCGGTCCAGCGCTCATGCCAGATAGGCCCCGCCATTGAGGTGATAGACCTGCCCCGTGGTCCAGGCCGCGGCGTCCGAGGCGAGGAAGGTCATCAGGGCCGCGATCTCCTCCGGCCGGCCCATGCGGCCGAGCGGCACCGCCCGCGCCATTTCGGCGAGTTCGGCCTCGGTGTTGCCCTGGCGCGGCTGGGCGGTGTCGGTCAGGCCCGGCGCGACGGCGTTGACGCGGATGCCATGCGGCGCGAGCGCCAGCGCCATCGAGCGCGTGAGGCCGATGATGCCGGCCTTGGTCGCGGCATAGTGCACGCCGCGCGGCGCCCCGCGCACGGCGGAGGAGGAGAGGTTCAGGATCACCCCCCGGATCCCCGCCGCGACCATGTGCCGCGCGGCGGCCTGGGCCGAGAAGGCGCTGGCCTTGAGGTTGACGGCGAGCACGCGGTCCCACTCGGCCTCGCTCATGGCGAGGAAGTCCACGCGCGGGAAGATCCCGGCGTTGTTCACCAGCACGTCGAGCCGGCCGAACCCGGCGATGGCGGCCTCCACCAGCCGCGCGGAGGCCGCGGCCGAGCCCAGCTCCGCCTGCAGCAGCAGGGCGCGGCGCCCGGCGGCACGCACGTCGGCGGCGACCGCCTCGGCCGCCGCCCGGTCGTCGAGCCAGTTGATCGCGACGTCGTGGCCGGCCGCGGCGAAGGCCCGCGCCGCCGCGGCGCCGATCCCCTGCTGCGCCCCGGTCACCAGGACGGCCCGTGCGGTCATGGCGGCACCTCCCTTCGCGCGGGAAGCATCGCGGGGCTTGCCGGCGGGCGCAACGGGTGGCACCCCTCGAACCGAGGGGAGGGAGAGGCATGGACATCGCCGGCTTGTTCGCGCTCGACGGGCGGCGCGCCATGGTCACGGGGGCCTCCGGCGTGCTGGGCAGGCACTTCGCCCGCGTGCTGCACGCCGCAGGCGCCGCCGTCGCGCTGGCGGCGCGGCGGATGGAGGCGACCGCCGCGCTCGCCGCCGAACTCGGCCCGCGCGCCGTCGCCGTGCCGCTCGACGTGACCGAGGCGGCCGCCATCCCCGCCGCCTTCGACGCGGCGGAGGCCGCGCTCGGCGGGCCCTGCGACATCCTCGTCAACAATGCCGGCATCGCGGTGACCAAGCCCTTCCTGCAGCAGCAGGCCGCGGACTGGGACGGCGTCATGGCCGTCAACCTGCGCGGCTGCTTCCTGGTGGCGCAGGAGGCGGCGCGGCGGATGGCCGCGGCCGGGATGCCGGGGGCGATCGTCAACATCGCCTCCGTGCTCGGCGAGCGCGTCATCCCCGGCGTCGCCGGCTACACCGCCGCCAAGGCCGGGCTGCTGCACCTGACGCGGCAGATGGCGGTCGAACTCGCCCGCTTCGGCATCCGCGTCAACGCCATCGCCCCGGGCTATGTCGAGACCGACCTCAACCGCGACTTCTTCGCCTCCGAACCCGGCCAGGCGATGATCCGGCGCATCCCGCAGCGCCGCCTCGGCGCGCCGGAGGATCTGACCGGCCCGCTGCTGCTCCTCGCCTCCGCCGCCGGTGCGCACATGACGGGTGCCACGGTCACGGTCGATGGCGGGCATTCGGTCAACGCCCTGTAGGAACGCGCCCCATGGATTTCGTCCTGCCGCCCGAGATCGAGGATGTCCGCCAGCGCATCCGCCGCTTCGTGGAGGAGCGCCTGATCCCGCTCGAGGCCGACCGCGCCAACTACGACGAGCACGAGAACATCGCCCCCCATGTGCTCGCCGAGATGCGGAAGGCGGCGAAGGCGGAGGGCCTGTGGGCGCTGCAGATGCCGAAGGCGGTGGGCGGCCAGGGCCTGCCGCGCATCGGCATGGCCGCCTGCTACGAGGAGATGAACCGCTCCATCTTCGGCCCCGTGGTGTTCAACGCCGCCGCCCCCGACGACGGCAACATGATGATCCTCGACCGCGTGTTGCCCGAGGCGATGAAGGAGGAATGGCTGCTGCCCATCGTGCGCGGGGAGGTGCAGTCGGCCTTCGCCATGACCGAGCCGGACGGCTGCGGGTCGGACCCCGGCCTGACCTACACGCGGGCCGAGCGCGTCGGCAACGACCGCTGGCGCATCACCGGGCGCAAATGGTTCATCACCGGGGCGGGCAATGCGCGGATCTTCATCCTCATCGCCCGCACCTCGGAGGATGCGCGCAAGGGCCTCACCGCCTTCCTCTTCAAGTCCGACGCGCCGGGCTGGAAGATCGTGCGCCGCATCCCGATCATGGGGCCGGAGGAGCATGGCGGGCATTGCGAGCTCGTCTTCGAGGGGCTCGAGGTGCCCGACAGCCAGGTCCTGCTCGGCGTGGGCGAGGGGCTGAAGCTCACCCAGATGCGCCTCGGCGTCGCGCGGCTGACCCACTGCATGCGCTGGCTCGGCCTCGCGCGCCGCTGCCTCGAGATCGCCATGGACCGCATCAGGCAGCGGGACTCCTTCGGGGCGAAACTGATCGAGCGCGAGAGCGTGCAGGGCCTGATCGGCCAGGCGGCGATGGAGATCGAGATCGGCCGGATGCTGACCATGCGCGCGGCCTGGGCGCTCGATCAGGGCTCCTTCGCGCGCAAGGAGGTGTCCATGGCCAAGATCGTCGTGGCGGACGCCCTGCACCGGGCGGCGGATACGGCGCTGCAGCTCCTCGGCGCGCGCGGCTATTCCAAGGATACGGTGGTGGAGTGGATCTACCGCTACGCCCGCCAGGCGCGCCTCGTGGACGGGGCCTCGGAGGTGCACCGCATGGTGCTCGCGAACCTGCTGCGCGCCGAGGGCGACGGCTTCTTCCGCTGGGGCCGGGCCGGGCATGGATGAGGCGCGCCGCGCCCGCCTGACGGCATGGCTGCGCGCCGCGAGCGGCGACGCCGCCCTGCGCATCGAGGGGATGGCGCTGCTCTCGGGCGGCGCGATCCAGCAGAACTGGGCGCTCGACGTCTCCGGCGGGCGGGAGTGGGTGCTGCGCACCGACAATGCGGCGAGGCTGGCCGTCAGCCATGGCCGCGGGCAGGAATACGCGCTGCTGCGCGCGGCCTTCGCCGCCGGGGTGACGGTGCCCGAACCCCTCTTCCTCTGCGAGGATGCCGCCGTCATCGGCGCGCCCTTCTTCGTCATGCGGCGCGTGGCCGGAACCGCCGCGGCGCACCGCGTGGTGCGCAGCGAGACGCTCGGCGGCGGGCGGGAGGCCTGCGTGCGCGCGCTCGGGCGCGAACTCGCGCGCATCCACGCGATCCGCCCGCCGCGGGAGGATCTCGCCTTCCTCGGCGCCCCGCCGGCCGATGCCTGCCGCGCCTTCATCGCCGCCCAGAGGGCCGCACTCGACCGCCAGCGCACCCCGCGCCCGGTGCTGGAATGGGGCCTGCGTCACCTCGAGCGCACCGCCCCGCCCCCGGTCCCGCCCGTCCTCGTCCACAACGACTTCCGCACCGGCAACATCATGCTCGATGAGAACGGGGTGACCGCCGTGCTCGACTGGGAGTTCGCGGCCTGGTCCGACCCGCATGCCGATCTCGGCTGGCTCTGCGCGAAATGCTGGCGCTTCGGCAATGATGCGCAGGAGGCGGGCGGCATCGGCCCGCGCGCCGCCTTCTACGAAGGCTACGGCGCGGTCGAGGACGCCCGCGTGCGCTGGTGGGAACTCGCCGCCCATATCCGCTGGGCCGCGATCGCGGTGGACCAGGCCGAGCGCCACATCTCGGGCGCCGAACGCAGCCTGGAACTGGCGCTGACGGGGCACATGGTCCCCGGCCTCGAATGGGAGATCCTGCGCATGGTGGAGGGGCGCGATGCTGCATGAGGAACCGGGGGCGGCCGACCTCCTCGCCACCGCGCGGGAGGTGCTGCTGCGCGAGATCCTGCCCGCCCTGCCGGCGGAGAAGGCCTTCGCCGCGCGCATGGTGGCGAACGCGATCGCCATCGCGGCGCGGGAGATGGCGCAGGAGGATCCGGAACCGGCCCTGCTCGCCCGCATCGCGGCGCTGGCCGGCGATGCGCGCGCCTTCGCCGCCGCCATCCGGGAGGGCCGCTTCGACCCCGGCACGCCGCGCCACGCCGAGGCGGCGGCGCTGCTTCAGGACATCACCCGCGCGCGCTGCGCGGTCAGCGCGCCGCGCGCCATCGGCAAGGGATGAACCCATGGACGACGACCTGCTGAGGACGCCCGCCAACCACGTTCCGCTCTCGCCGGTCTCCTTCCTTGTCCGCGCCGCGCGCATCTGGCCGAAGCGCGCGGCCATCCTCCACGGCGCGCGGCGGCTCACCTATGCCGAGTATCTCGAGCGCAGCCGGCGCCTCGCCTCGGCGCTCAGCCGGGCCGGCGTCGCGCCGGGGGATGTGGTCGCCGCCCTCCTGCCCAACATCCCCGAGATGCTCGAGGCGCATATGGGCGTGCCCATGGCCCATGCGGTGCTGTGCCCGATCAACACGCGGCTCGATGCGGCCACGGTGCGCTTCATCCTCGGCCATTCGGGGGCCAAGGTGCTGATCCTGGAGCGCGAATACGCCGCCCTCGGCGCCGCGGCGCTCGCGGGGACGGAGAATGCGCCGCGCGTCGTCGTCGTGGACGATCCCGAAGGCCCCGGCGGCGCGGCGATCGAGGCCACCCCCTACGAGGACTTCCTGGCCACCGGCGATGCCGCCTTTCCCGTCGAACCCCCGGCGGATGAATGGGCCGCGATCTCGCTCTCCTACACCTCGGGCACCACGGGCGACCCGAAGGGCGTGGTGGTGCATCACCGCGGCGCCTATCTGAACGCCTGCGGCAATGCGCTCGCCTTCGGCCTCTCGCCCGCCAGCGTCTATCTCTGGACGCTGCCGATGTTCCACTGCAACGGCTGGACCTACACCTGGGCGGTCACGCTGCAGGGCGGCACGCATGTCTGCCTGCGGCGGGTGGAGCCTGCGCGCATCTTCGCCCTCATTGCCGAGCACGGGGTGACGCATCTCTGCGCCGCGCCGGTGGTGCTGACCATGCTGATCCATGCGCCCGAAGAGGCGAAGCGCGCCTTCGCCCATCGGGTGGCCATCGCGACCGGCGGCGCCGCCCCGCCCTCTTCGGTGATCGCGGCGATGGAGCGCATGGGCTTCGACGTCACCCACCTCTATGGCCTGACGGAATGCTACGGCCCGTCGCTCCTCTGCGCCTGGCAGCCGGAACTGGCGAGCCTCCCCCTGCCCGAGAAGGCCGCCTTCATGGCGCGCCAGGGCGTGCCGCTGCCCACGCTCGAGGACGCGGCCGTGCTCGACCGCGAAACCGGCGCGCGCGTGCCGGCGGACGGGAAGACGCTCGGCGAGATCGCGCTGCGCGGCAACACGGTGATGAAGGGCTATCTCCGCAATCCCCGCGCCAATGCCGCCGTCTTCGTCGATGGCTGGTTCCGCACCGGGGATCTCGGCGTGCTGCACCCGGACGGCTACATCGAGGTCAAGGACCGCGCCAAGGACATCGTCATCAGCGGCGGGGAGAACATCTCGAGCCTCGAGGTCGAGGAAGCCCTCTACAGGCATCCGGCGGTGATGGAGGCGGCGGTCGTCGCGCACCCGGACGAGAAATGGGGCGAGGTGCCGCACGCCTTCGTCACGCTCAAGCCCGGCGCGAGCGCGACGGAGGCCGAGATCATCGCCCATTGCCGCGCCCATCTCGCGCATTTCAAGGCGCCGCGGCACGTCACCTTCGGCCCGCTGCCCAAGACGGCGACCGGCAAGATCCAGAAGTTCGAACTGCGCCGGTCGCTCGCCGGACCCTGAGCTACTTCGCCGGCGGCTGCGGCTTCGGCGCCGGCTTCGGCGCCGGGCGCGGCGGCGTGGACGGGCCGGAGATCACGTCGAAATCGTATTCGGTGCGCTGCATGGCGGGCCTCTCATGGTGGGGCCGCCTCGTTGCCTGGGGGTCTTGCCGGAAGCGGGACGGGAAGGGTCCCGGAACGCGAAAGCCGCCAGGGCGGGGCGGCTTTCGGGGAAACTCGGTCGCGTCGACGTCCCTCAGGCCGCTGGGGGATACCAGCGGTACCAAAATCGGCCGAAGGGGAGCGGACGCGGGAGCATGGTGCTCTGAATAGTCCGGGACGGCGCCTTCGGGCAAGCGGGCCGCGCGCCCGCCCGCCGCCCTGCCGCCCCGGCGCCACGCGGCGGCGAGGCCCGGGGCGACGAGGCCCCGCCCGAGCCGCCGCGACGCCCACCGCCGGGCGCGCCCCATGACGGACCGGCCGGGCCGCGCTA
>Ga0272446_1002939_pt1 | contig 22305 bp, 14 predicted proteins | sample YNPCB0061_FD_194587 | JGI IMG/M metagenome (GOLD analysis project Ga0272446, IMG submission 194587) | Hot spring microbial mat communities from Yellowstone National Park, WY, United States - YNP-CB-006-1 | ecosystem: Environmental > Aquatic > Thermal springs > Hot (42-90C) > Sediment | place... | reverse complement strand
CGGTTCGCCCCTCGTCGAGGTCTCAACGCAGCCGTCCCCGAGCGGCGGACCGGATGAGTTGAACGCTGCTTCCCACGCATGAAAAACCGTTTCTCCCGCCGCCGTTTCCTCCAGACTTCCACCCTCGTGGCCGGGTCGGGGCTGATCCTGCCGCGTGCCCGGCTGGTTTTCGGCGCCGAGGCCAACACGCGCCTCCGCGTGGCCGCCATCGGCGCGGCCGGCCAGGGCCGGAGCAACGTGGACAACGTGGCCGCGCTGGGCGCCGCCATCGTGGCCTTGTGCGACGTGGACCACCGCCACGCCGCGGACACGTTCAAGAAGTACCCGCAGGCGCGCGTTTTCACCGACTTCCGCCGCATGTTCGATACGCTGGGCGACGGCGTGGACGCGGTCCTGGTTTCCACGCCTGACCACACCCACGCCGTGGCCGCCGCGGCCGCCATCGAGCGCGGCAAGCACGTCTATTGCGAGAAACCGCTCACCCGCACCGTGCACGAGGCCCGCGTCCTGCGCGAAGCGGCGCGCCGGCACCAGGTGGTGACCCAGATGGGCAACCAGGGCTCGGCCAGTGCCGCCCTGCGGCGCGCGGTGGAACTGGCCTGGGGCGGCGTGCTGGGCGAAATCCGCGAGGCCCATGTCTGGTTCGACGGCGGCAACGGCCCGCTCGAACGCCCCAAGGACACCCCGCCGGTGCCTGAGACTCTCGATTGGGACCTGTGGCTGGGCCCGGCCGAGTACCGGCCTTATCACCCGGCCTACCTGCCGGGCGCCTGGCGCGGCTGGCGCGCTTTCGGCAGCGGCATCGGCGGCGACTTCGGCTGTCACACGGCCAACATCGCCTTCCGCGCGCTGCGGTTGGACCTGTTGTGGGAACCCGACCCGGCCGCGGCGCCCGGCGAACGGCGCATCCGCGTGCAGACCTGGCCGTCCGAGGTCAACGACGAAGGCTACCCCCGGGCGTCGCGCACCGTGCTCGAATTCCCCGCCCGCGGCAGTTTTCCGCCGGCCCGGCTGACCCTGTACGCGAAGGAAAAGCCCGCCGAAGACCTCTTGCTGGGCTGGCCCCGGGGCGGCTGGGGCGATTTGTTGGTGGGCAGCAAGGGCTCGCTCTACTCGGAGTGCCCGTGGAACACCCGCTACGTGCTGCTGCCCGAGACCCGGTTCGCGGATTTCAAAGGCGGCCCGCCCGAGACCCTGCCGCGCACGGACAACCACCACCGCGAGTGGCTCGAGGCCTGCCAGGGCCGGGGCCGGACTTTCTCGCCTTTCAGCCTGGGCGGCCCGCTCACCGAGTTGCTCCAACTGGCCAACCTCGCCGGCCTGGTCGAGGGCCCGCTCGAGTACGACCCGCTCACCGGCCACGTGGTCAACCACCCGAAAGCCGAGGCCCTGCTCCACCGCGAGTACCGGCCCGGCTGGCGCCTGTGAATCGGGGAAACACCGGCGTGCCGCCGGGGCGCCAGCACGCCGAACCGCGAAGCCCGGAACAAGTTCGTGAAAGGATTGCATTCAAGGTGGGCAAGTTGTTGCTCCGCCATCAGCCTGCTCGGTTGGCTCTCCGGAGGACCGGCGCAAGCCGCGGAGGCGCCCGCAGCGCCCGAGGTTCGCCGCCAGTTTTCCGAGGCGGACACGGTTTTCGCCAACCCCGGCCAGGGTTGGATGACCTCGGCGCGTCGCCCGCCTGCGCAGCCGCGCCTGCCCTACTCGGTGGCCTACGTGCGATTCAACTGGGCCGACGCCGAGCCCGAGGAAGGCCGTTACCACTGGGCATTGATTGACGATGTCATCGCCGCCTGGCGGCCGCGCGGCGTGACCGTGGCGCTACGTGTGATGACCTGCAACGCTCACAGCGAGGGCTACTACACCTCGCCCAAGTGGCTTTTCGACGCCGGCTGCAAGGGCCACGAATACCTGCGCGGCGGGGACGACCCCACCAGCGGCGGCCGGCGGATTCCGCGGATCGAGCCGGACTACGCCGACCCGCTCTACCTCGAAAAACACGGCGCCTTCCTCAAGGCCCTGGGCGCGCGTTACGACGGCCACCCGGACCTCGAGTTCCTTGACATTGGCTCCTACGGCATCTGGGGCGAATGGCACACACCGCATCCGGCCCCGCTCGCAGTGCGCCAACGCATCGTGGACCTGTACCTGGCCGCCTTCCAGCGCACGCCGCTGGTGTTCATGTCCGACGATGCCGAAGTGCTGGCCTACGCCTTGAGCCGGGGTACTGGTTTCCGGCGCGACGGTGTGGGCTCGCCCTGGCACGAGCAGAACTGGATCGGCTCCCCCAAGTACGCCGGCGTGCCGGACATGGGCGAGGTGTGGAAGCGCGCGCCCATCGTCTTCGAGTGGTTCGGCGACTACGACTACCTGCGCTCGCGCAACTGGTCCTTCGAGGCGGCCGTGGACTTCATGCTCCGCAACCACGTCACGATCATCCACGACAACCTCGGCCGTGTGCCGCCCGAGGCCCTGCCCCGCTTGCAGGAGCTGGCCCGCCGCGCCGGCGCGCGGTTCGTGCTGCGCGAAATCGCCCACCCGGCCACGGTCCGTCCCGGCACCGTGCTGCCCCTGACCCTTACCTGGGCCAACACCGGCGTGGGCCGGATGCCGCGCGCTTACCGGCTCCGCCTGGCGCTGGCCGATGCCGCCGGCCGGCGAGTGGCAGAAACTGATGCGCCAGCCGACCCGCAGCAGTGGTTGCCAGGCGAACACCCGGTCACGGCCGACCTGCCGACACCGGCCGCCCTGGCCGCGGGCGAATATGCCGTGCTGGTGGCGTTGCTGGACCCGACCGGCCGGAGCCGGCCCTGGCGGCTGGCCATCGAGGCCCCGGAACAAGACGGCTGGTATCGCGTCAGCCAGGTACGCGTGTCCGCCGCTCAGTAACCAAGCCGGCGCGCCGCCGCGAGCGGGTTGGTGGCGCTGACCACGTAGCGGTCCAATTGCCGGTAGCCTTCGTTGATGCACTCGAAGACGCCGTGAGCCTGGAAATCGGCCACCAGCGCGCGCCACATTTCCCGTCCCAACTCGGGCGCGCGCTGGGCCAGGGCCCACATCATCCAGCCCGAGGCCGTGGCCCAATACGCCCCGTTTTGGTAGCGCTCCGGCGCCACCGGCGTCAGCAACCGCTGCCAGTGCTCGCCCCGGAGCAGGTGCCGCACCTGGCCCTTGAACAGGAACTGCTCGCGATGGCGCACCAGAAAATCGAGCACGCGCGCGCGGCGCTCGCCCAAGGGAAAGTCCAGCCAAAGGGCGTAGGCGTTGCCCCAGATGTCGAGCTGACGGCAGTCCTGGCTGGCGGCCCAAAACGCGCCCGCCGCGTCATCCCAGAGGCGGACCAGATGGGTCTCGATCCGCCCGGCGCGCGACCGCAGGTCGGCGGCGGCCGGAGTTTCTCCGAAGCGTTCGCACCAGTCCGCCAGCCGCCGACAGGCCGTCCAGTACAGGAGCGACTCGAAGAACAGCTCGCCGGTCTTGCCCACGGTGTCCGTGAAGCCGTAAGGCGAATGCGGCCGGGCGGGGTCGTTGAAGACCAGGCCGGCGGGGCTGCGGGGCACGTAGTCCAACGCCCGACGCAGCGGCGCGAACCACTCGCGGAACAGCCGCTGTTGCGCGGCGGGGGTGCTGCGTTGCCAGTGCGCGTCCGCGGCGATCACGAGGAAGGCGGCGTTGTCCAGGTTCGGCTCGCCCAGCGGACGGTCTTCCGGCCCGGCCACGTACACGGCCACGCCGTCGGGGCGCACGCGGTCCGGCGCGGCGCCGTCGGCGCGGATGCCGCGAATGAGGTAGCGGAGGGCGGCCTCGACGTGTTCGGGCGGGAGGAGGTCGCCGGCGTTCTCGACCATGTAGGCGAAGTCGCGGGTCCAGAGCGCGCGGTAATTGCCCTGGCCATCGGGCGTGTACAGCACGGTGCCGTCTGCGGCCGTGATTTGGCAGCCGGCCAGCAACTCCCGGGTCTTGGCGGTCAGCCAGGCCAATTCCGGGCTGGTGGCGGATTCGGAAACCGTGGCCGTCACCGCCCGGGAGAGGTGTCCCGAAAAGACCCCCAGCAGCAACACCCGCAGCAGGGCACGCACAGCACAACGACAAAACAATCGGCGGGATGGCATGGCTGGCGGCATCAAGCCGCAGGGCCGACTCAGGGTCAAGCGCCGCAGCGCTCGGCGCAAAACCACCACCTCCGACACGACCGCGCCCGGCGCGCCCGCTGCCCTACCGCACCGCGAAGCCAAAGCGCGGGCTAACGGGCCAGTACACGGCCAGCAGCCGGCCCACAATGGCCTCTTGGGGCAGGTCGCCGAATTTCCGGCTGTCGTAGCTGCTGACGGTGTTGTCCCCCAGCACGAAGACACAACCGGGGGCCACGCGCCGGACGGTGCGGCCATCGGGAAATTCCGGCGCCAGCACGCCGGGGCGAAGGCGCAGGGCTCGCGCGTGGCCGTCGTGGATGTGGCCGGAGTACTCGCCCTCGCGCGGCGGACCGCGAAAACTGTAGAGGGCCTCGAAGCGCGGAGTCTGCGCGTCCAGACGCCGCCCGTTGATGCGGACGTGGCGGTCGTCGCCGATTTGCACGGTCTCGCCGCCGAAGGCCACGAGGCGTTTGATGTAAAAAGCGTTTTCCCGCAGCCGCGGCAGGCCCAGCGTGCTGAAGACGACAATCTCCCCACGCCGGGGGCGGCGGAAGTTCACGCTCAGCCGGTCAATGAGGACATGGTCGCCGGCGGTGACGGCCAGTTTGATCAGGTCTTCGCCGGCCCGGTAGTCGCGCTCCGGTTGGAGGCCGGCATGGTAGAGGAACAGCCAGTCCGCAGGCAGGCCTTCGACCGGGGGCAGCTCGAGCCGGGGCAGCGTGATCGTGTACCAGGTCTCGCCCACCTGGAAGCGCTGCTGGCGCAGGCGCAGCAAGCGGCCCCAGCCGGTGGTGACGGGCTGCGGGGGTTCGGCCGCGCGCAGCCGGCCCGGGGTGGCGGCGCGCAGGTGATAGTAGGTGCGGCCCCACACCAGGCGGTCCACCCACCGTTGCCAGCCGCGGGGAACGGCCGCGTCCGGACGCCCGAGCAGATTTTCGAGGGTGACGCCGTAAAGGGTGGGTTGCATGGAAGCGGAGGGCACCTGCATGGGCGTGGCGAAGAATATCCGTAACGCCAGCACCACCACCACGGCGCTGAAGGCCATTTCCGCCGCGTCCTTGAAGCGGTGCCGCCGCGGGTCTTCGAGGCAGGCGTAGGCCGTGGCGTGGAGGTGCGCGCGCGCGGCGTCCACGTGCTCGGGCGGGGCGGCAGCGCGGAGGCAGCGGGCCAGTTCCGCGAGGGCCTCGCGGATGGATTGCGCGGCCTCGGGCGTGAGGCGGTCGCGCTGGCGGCGGAGCTGGGTGCGGGTGCGGCGGTATTCATCGGTGGCCCGGCGGTATCGGCGCGAGCCGAGCCAGTACCCGATGAACCGCAGCAGTTTCACTCGCGAATCGGCCCCCAGCGGCTGGTGAAGGGCCAGAACACGAAAAAGGCCCGGCCCACGACGTGTTCGCGCGGGAAATCACCCCAGCCGCGGCCGTCCCAACTGTTCATGGTGTTGTCGCCCAGGGCCAGGTAGTGGTTGGGGCGGACCTGGAACTCGGTGTTGCCATCCGGGAACAGCGGCGCGAAGCCCCGCCCGGCGTACTGGAGGGCCAGCTTGTTGTTCACGTGTCCGGAGTAAACGCTGTCGCGCGGGGGCCCCTGGAAGCTGTACACCTTGCGGAAGCCGGGGGTGTTGGTGTCCAGCCGGGTGCCGTTGATGTACACGTGGCGGTCGTCGCCGATGCGCACCCGCTCGCCGCCCAGCGCCACCAGCCGTTTGATGTAGTGGGTGTTGTCCACCAAGATGTCCTGGCCGCGCCAGGTGACCAGCTTGCGCTCCAGGTCCACGGTGTGGAAGACGATGATCTCCCCGCGCCGGGGACGGCGGAAGTTGTAGGTCATGCGGTCCACGAACAGGCGGTCGCCGCTGGAGATTTTGAGCCGGAACACGGTGTCGCCGCGTTTGAAGGCCTGGCCGGGCTGGACGCGGAGGTGCTCCGTGAGCCGTTCCGGCGGCCAGAAGAAGGTGTAGCTGTCGCTGCCCAGGGTGAAGCGCTGGGTTTTAACGAAGCCGAAGGTGGTGGTCACCGGCTCGATCCTCAGCACGCCGTCATCGCGGGCGATCCACTGGTGGTAGTCAATGCCGCGGAACCAGTCCACGAACCGCCGCCAGCGCGGGGGGATTTCTTCGCGGTGTTCGGGCTCGGTCAGGTCGGTGATGACGTTGCCGTAGAGGGTGGGCTGGGCGGAGCCGGAGGGAATCTTCATCGGCTGGATGAAGAAGCTGAAGATGCTCAGGATGAGCACGCCGCTGACCAGGAACTCCTTGAGGTTTTCGCGCACGCCCGGATACGGGTAGGGCTTGAGCCACCTCGTGGCGGTCTGCTCCAGCTCCGCCATGGCGGCCTGGAGCGTGGCACGGTCGAGGGTGCGGCGGCCGCGGGCGTCGAAGGCCGCCAGCGCCTCGCTCACCTCGCGCACGGCCTTTTCGGACAGCTCATCGCGTTGGGAGTTGAGGATGTACCAGACCTGTTTGCGCAACTCGGCGGCCTGCCGGTAGGTGCGCGAGACCAACCATCGCCAGTTCATGAGCGTGCAATGTGTTCCCCGATGTGTGCGGCGTGCCGGCGGGCCTCAGGTTTTGAGGACCTCGATGAAGGCCTCCTGGGGGATGTCCACCGAGCCGATGGATTTCATGCGTTTTTTCCCTTCCTTCTGTTTTTCGAGCAGCTTGCGCTTGCGGGTGATGTCGCCGCCGTAGCATTTGGCCGTCACGTCCTTGCGGAAGGCGCTGACGGTCTCGCGGGCGATGATCTTGCCGCCGATGGCCGCCTGGATGGCGACGGCGAACTGCTGGCGGGGAATCACCTCCTTGAGCTTGGCGGCCAGGGCGCGCCCGCGGGCCTCGGCCTTGTCGCGGTGCACGATGCAGGAAAAGGCGTCCACCGGCTCGCCGTTGACCAGCAATTCGAGCTTCACCATGTCGGAGACCTGGTAGCCGGCGTGCTCGTAGTCCATCGAGCCGTAGCCGTGGGTGAGGCTTTTGATGCGGTCGTGGAAATCAATCAGAATCTCGTTCAGCGGCAGGATGGCGGTGAGCATGACCCGGCGGGCGTCGAGCGTCTCGGTGTGGTCGAGCACGCCGCGCTTTTCGGAAATCAGCGCCATCATGTCCCCGATGTACTCGTTGGGGCAGATGATGTACGCCTTCACGATGGGCTCCTCGATGTGGTCAATGTACGTCGGCTCGGGCAGGTAGGCCGGGTTGTCCACCTCCTTGACCGTGCCGTCGGTCAGGGTCACGCGGTACACCACGCTGGGGTAGGTGGCGATGATGTCCATGCCGTAATGCCGGCGGAGGCGTTCCTGGACGATCTCGAGGTGCAGCAGCCCCAGGAACCCGCAACGGAAACCGAAGCCCAGCGCCACGGAGCTTTCCGCCTGGTACACGAAGGCCGGGTCGTTCAACTGGAGCTTGGCCAGGTTGGCCTTCAGGTGCTCGTAGTCCGCGGTGTTGATGGGGTAAATCCCGCTGAAGACCATCGGGTGCACCTCCTGGAAGCCGGGCAACGCGGGCGACGGGTTCTTCGCGTCAGTGAAGGTGTCGCCCATCTTGACCTCCTTGGGCGTCTTGATGTTGGCGGTGAGGTAGCCGGTCTCGCCCGCGGTGAGGCACTCGCGCACGTAGGGCTTGGGGTTGAAGCTGCCCACTTCCTTGACCTCGTAGGTCTTGCCGGTGTGCAGCAGCTTGACCTGCATCCCGGGGCGGACCTCGCCGTTGAAAATGCGCACGTGGGTCACCACGCCCTTGTAGGTGTCGAAGTACGAGTCGAAGCACAGCGCCTGGAGGGATGGCGCGCCCGTGGGCCGCGGCGGGGGAATGCGCTGCACGATGGCTTCGAGGATTTCATCAATGCCGATGCCCTCCTTGGCACTGGCGCAAATGGCCGTGTCCGCCGGAATGGCCAGGATGTCCTCGAGCTGGGTCTTGACCAGGTCCACGTTGGCGTGGGGCAGGTCAATCTTGTTGATCACCGGGATGATGACGAGGTTTTGCTTCATCGCCAGGTGCATGTTGGCCACGGTCTGGGCCTCGACGCCCTGGGCGGCGTCCACGACCAGCAGCGCCCCCTCGCAGGCGCTGAGGCTGCGGGAGACCTCGTACGAAAAATCCACGTGGCCCGGGGTATCAATCAGGTTTAGCTCGTAGGTCTCCCCGTTCTGCGCGCGGTAGTACATGGTCACCGGGTGCGCCTTGATGGTGATCCCCCGCTCGCGCTCCAGGTCCATCGAGTCTAGCAATTGCTCCTGCATCTCCCGGTCCGAAATGGTCCCCGTGCGATGCAGCAAGCGATCGCTGAGCGTCGTCTTGCCGTGGTCAATGTGGGCAATGATGCTGAAATTGCGGATGTGTGCGCTGTCCATCACGTGCCGGAGCCGGGGCTGCCAACCAATGCCGCGCCGCCCTGGCCTGCGTCGCGCAAAGGTACTCCGGAGCGCGGTTCAGGAAAGGCGAAAGTCGCTGCCGACCGTTCCCGCGGCCTTGGCTGCCCGGGGCAGCGCCGGCGGGATTTCCCGGGCATTGCGGCCCGCGCTCAGGGCAGGCTCACCACCCGGTAAAACAGCACCTGGCTGCCCGCGCTGCGCGGGAAGGTAAAAACCAGGGTCGGTCCGGTCACCGACCCCGTCTCCACCGGCGTCCAGTCCCGCAGATTGACCGAGGATTCCACCCGGTAACGACTGCCGGTGAGTTCCGCGGCGGTGAACCGGAACTCGGTGAAGTTGGCCGCTGAGGGCCGCGCTTCCGGCGCCGTCAACCGGGCCGGGGTCACGCCCCCGCCACCCCCGCCGCTGACCACCAGCCGGTAGAACTGGCGGTTCATTCCCGTCGCTCGCGGCACTCGAAACACCTGCGTGGCCCCGGTGACGGCTCCACTGGCGACCACGGTCCAGGTCTTGAAGTCGCTCGTGGCCTCAATCTGGTACGTGCCCCCGGCCAGATTGCGCGCGGTGAACTGGAGTTCCTGCATCGGCCCGCCCAGCGGCAACGCCGTCGCTTCGCCCAGCACCGGCGGCTGCGTCACCCCGGTCACGGTCACCGCCACGGCGGTGGAAGTAACCGTCTTGCCCCCGCCATAAACAACGCGCGCGGCGAAGCTGTACGCCCCGGCCGCGATTCCGCCCAAGGTCACCTGGTAGGGCGGCGCGAGCGCCTGCCCGGCCACGTTGCCGTTTTGGAGAAACTCGACCCGCTCCAGCACCTGCCCGCCCGGATTGCTCACCTCGGCCCGCAATTCGATCTGCGCCGGCGCGGCGAAGCTGGCCCCGTCCGCCGGGGTGCTCAGCGTGACAGTGGGCGGCACGTCCACCACCTCGATCCGCACCGGGGCGGACGTGGTGGCGGCGCCCTGATTGTCCACCGCGCGCGCAGCCAAGGTGTACTGCCCTTCGGCCAGGCCGCTGACCTGCAGCGTGTACGGCGGCACGGTCACGGTGCCGATCACCGCGCCGTCCCGCAAAAACTCGACGCGCGCCACGCTGCCGTCCGGGTCGCTGGCCGTGGCGGTCAGCGTCACGGTGGCCGGCGCCACGGTGAACCGCGCGCCGTCCGCGGGGCTGGTCAGGGCGACCACCGGCGGCTGGTTGATCACTTCGACCGCGCCCGCCACGCGGAGGTTTTTGACGTGGCCAATGACGCCGCCGGGCAAGAACAACGTGTCGAGCTTCGCCGCGTACCCCACGCGCGCCTGCGCCGGCGCGAGCAAGGTGGTGAGCAATTCGATCGGCTCGCCCACCGGTTGGTCCCCGCCCTGGTAGGCGCGGGCCGTGACCCGCGCGGTCACGTTGCTCAACACCGCCCGATCCGCCGCCGTGGGCGCGGCAAAGGCCAGGTGCAGCGTCACAAATGCGCCGGGGTCATACTCGCCCAACGCCCCCCACGCCGAGCCGAGCAGCGGCTGCGCCGCCGTGCCGTCCAGGTGAAAAAGCCCGGCCGTGCTGTCGTTGGCCTCGGCGGTCGGCGCGGCGAAGTCAATCACCGCAACCTGAAACGAGCCGAACACCCCGGGCACCACGCGGAACACGATGCCTTTGCCCGCCGCGGGGTCCAGCCAACCCATCACGCCCGGCACGTTCTCGGGGTTGGCGGCGGCCGGGCGCACGTCAGCCAACACACCATACGCCTCGCTCACGGGTCGCACCGCGGGGGCGTACCAGACGGCGTTGACCGGAAAGTCCGGGTACGCGGCCGACTGCTCGGCCCGCAAGCCGTCCGCATCCGGGGTGAGCGACAGGTCAGCGCCGGCGGTGCCGAACTGATTGGCGAGCCGGGTCAGGTTCGCGGCCGTCGCCCCGTCGTTGATCAGATTGGTGGGCTGGGCCAGCGCGCTCAGCGCCCCGCCCCATCCCAGCGCGGCCAACGCCAGCACGCGTCCCAGGCACGGAAATGCATTCATGGTGCGCGCACGCTAGCCAACCGTGCGCCGCGGGACAAACCCGTTTTGCTCCCGCCGCCGTCCCGGTCCCCACGCCCCACCTCCTTGGCTGGTCAAGCCGTGTGCCCGGTTCAAAGCACGCGCCCAGTCTGCACCCCGGGGACTGACATTGGTGGACACCCCGGGCGGCCAGTTGCTGAAAAGTTGTTCGCCATCCCGCCATCCGGTTTGACAAATGCGGTCACTCCGCCCACAAACCGCCCCACCTGCCATGCCCAAAGTCGAGCCCCACCGCTACGCCCGCCCCGCCTGGGAACGCATGATGCACATCCACCGCGCGCTCCAGGACGGCCGCCACCCCAACTGCCGCCAACTGGCCCGGGACCTCGAGGTGGTGCCGCGCACCATCAAGCGCGACGTGGACTTCATGCGCTACCGGCTCCACCTGCCCATCGCCTACGACCCGCAACGCCGGGGGTACCGTTACACCGAGCCGGTGAAGACCTTCCCGGACGTGCCCGTGACCGAGCAGGAGGTCTTTGCCCTGCTGGTCGCCCACAAGGCCATCGCCCATTACCGCGGCACACCCTTCGAGCGCATCCTCGAAAACGCCTTCAAAAAACTCGCCGACCGCCTGGACACCGGCACCCGGCACACCTTGGGCGACCTGGAAGCCGCCCTGTCCTTCCGCCCGTTTGCCCCGGACGACACCGACCTGCACAACTTCGAGACCCTCACCCGCGCCGTGCGCGAGCACCGCGAGGTGTGCTTCCAGTACCGCAACCTGGGCACCCGGCAGGCCCGGGCGCGCCGGGTCCGGCCCTACCACCTGGCCTGCATCGAAAACCACTGGTACCTCTTCGGCTTCGACGTGGCCCGGCAGGCCGTGCGCACCTTCGCGCTCGGTCGCCTGCAAAACCCCGTCCTCACCCCCCGCCACTTCCGCCCGCCCCGGAACTTCAACCTGGACGAGTACCTGCGCGGCAGCCTGGGCGTGTTCCGCGGCCAGGCCGACTACGAAGTGGTGATTGATTTCGACGCTTGGGCCGGCGATCTGGTCCGCGGCCGCCACTGGCACGCCACGCAGGAACTGACCGAACTGCCCAGTGGCGAAGTCCGCCTGCGGCTGCGCCTCAACAGCCTCGAAGAAGCCGAACGCTGGGTCCTGAGCTGGGGCGCGCATGCCACGGTCGTGCGCCCCCGGGCCCTGGCCCGGCGCATCCGGGACATTGCTGCCACACTCGCCCGGCGCTACGACCAACTGCTCCCCGCCTCCGCCGAGCCGCCCGCGGCAGGAGCCTGAAGCTGCGACCTCGCGTCTGGAACGGGAAAATCGAAGAGGAAACTGGTGCCCCGGCCAGGACTCGAACCTGGAACCAATTGATTAAGAGTCAACTGCTCTGCCAATTGAGCTACCGAGGCACCTCCACTCGCGCCGGCTTGGCCGGCCGGGCCCGTTTTTTGCCAACCCGCCGCCGCCGCGACAAGGAGTTTTTGGCCCGCCGACGGGCGCCCGCCGGCCGACCCGGCGAAGCTGGTAAAAGCTGGAGGCGAGGGTCGGAATCGAACCGACGAATGGGGCTTTTGCAGAGCCCTGCCTTACCACTTGGCTACCCCGCCTCAACGGGCCGCAACCAATGTTTACCCAAGCCGCCCGGCGTTGCAAGCGCTTGTCCCGGTTCCGCACGCGCACGCCCACCGATCCACCCGTCCCTTCAACCTCGAGACCGTGCACGCCCGCGAACTACGCCAGGTCCGCGTCCACCACCCACCCCGGGGCAACCACCAAGGCACCAAGGCGCAAAGAAACGCTTCGTGACTTCGTGTCTTGGTGGTGGCCCGACGTCGCGGCGCGGGCGGAGCGGCATCCAGCTTGGTGCGGCAACTTGTAGCCCCGGAGTCGGCGACAAGTTGTCACCGATCACAGCCTGGTTGGCCGCGCCACTCGCAGCAGAAAAGCGGCGGCAAGCCGCCGTGTTCCAGATGCTGGCGGGCAGTACGAGCGCTTGGTCAACTGCGATACGTGTGGAGTATGCCGCCTTGGCGATACTCTCGGGCGCGCACGGGACGCGCTAACAGGCAAGGTTCCGCCCGGTTTGAGCCTTTGTGCCCCGGGGGCGTGCCAGTTACCGTGCGCCTCCCGGACTTTCCCTCACAATTCGTTCAAACCACGGCCGCGCGCGCCGCCGCCACAAAGGCGCGCATCCGGGCGGGGTCTTTGTGGCCGGGGGCACTTTCCACGCCACTGGAGACGTCCACGGCATAGGGACGCACCCGTTGCACCGCGGCGGCCACGTTGTCCGGCGTCAATCCACCGGCCAGTATCACCGGGCGCCCCCACCCGGCAGCTTCGGCCGCCAGGTCCCAGTTGAAGGTCGCGCCTGTGCCGCCCAATTGCCCGGCCACATAGCTGTCCAAGAGCCACGCGGCGGTATCGTAGGCACGCAACCCGGAGAGGCTCTCCGGACCGCGGATGCGGAAGGCCTTGATGACCGGGAGCGCAAAGCGCCGGCAAAACTCGGCCGTCTCGCCGCCGTGGAACTGCAACGCGCCCAGCCCGCAGCGCGTCGCCACGGCCCGGATGTGCTCCTCGGCGGCGTCCACGAACACCCCCACGCGGAGCACGAAAGGCGGCAGACACCGGCCGATGGCGGCGGCGGTCTCCTCGCTCACGCACCGGACGCTGCCCGGGTAAAACATGAACCCCAGCGCGTCCGCGCCGGCGGCCACCGCCGCTTCGGCGTCTTCGAGCCGGGTGATGCCGCAAATCTTGATCCGCACCTGCATGACGCGCCGGTTTTGCCACAGCCCCGGACAAAAGCCACGCGCATTTACCGCCGCGCTAGGGACGTCGGCGGATGTGCCTGCCCCGCATCCCGCAGCCTGAACCCGCGCCTGCCCTGTTACTGGCCCAACTGAACCGGTGCCTGCCGCAGTAACCCTCGCCGCGGTTGCATGTCCAAGACCTGCCGCTGGCGGACCCGCAGAGAGCGGGGTGACCCGAGACCCCCTGACTTTGTGTGGCCGACCTGAAGCCCTGGTGCCGCGCCAATGCCGGCAAACCAAGCCAAGGGTGCCAGCCGTGCGAAAGTGGGATTAGCATTCCTTGGCATAACTCTGGAGCGTCAACCTCAAACCCAGCCGAACGCAAAACCCCGTACCGTACGGCTCCGTTGGAGGGTCGAGTCGCCGCCTGGACTGCGTGAACCGGGCCGCCCGCCCAAAAGGAGATCGCCTGCCTAGACCGCACCGGAGGCAGGGCCAAGACCGACGTTGCTGAAGAGACCCGCCCCAACGAGTTACACTGCCCAGGGAAAAGTAACGTAATGCGCGGGACGCCATCAAAGGGCGCATTTCAGTTTTTGAGCGCCGACGTCAGAAAGCCCACTAAACGGCCGTTCGCCTTCAATATTGCCGCGGCTCTAACCGGCGAAAATCTCGGGATTGTTGTGGGTTGTCCAAAAACTGAAATGCGCATCACGATTTTTTGCAAGAAAAATGCTTGACATCCAGACTTAACATGCAAAAGATTTGGCCTGTTTCGCCTGTTTCGCCTGTTTCGCCTGTTTCGCCTGTTTCGCCTGTTTCGCCTGTTTCGCCTGTTTCGCCTGTTTCGCCTGTTTCGCCTGTTTCGCCTGTTTCGCCTGTTTCGCCTGTTTTATCGGCGCGGCAGTGTGAAGCTATGGATGCTCGACCTAGGCAACAGCAACAGCACGCGTGCCAGGGCCAGGAAACTCAAACCTGCACTAGGTTGACAATTTCAGGCCCTAGGGCTTTGCTACTTTACACCCCAGCCTTATGCTCTAAAGGCTGGGTGGTTCTTGACCCCCAATTTTCATGAACCAGCAATTCGTCATTGAACTGTATGCCTTCCAAGTTGTTCCGTCTGCAACAAGGCGCGCTCACGCCCCGCGAAAGACAAATCCTCGAATTGTGTGCCGCCGACAAGCGCGACAAGGAAATTGCCGTCATTTTGGGCGTCAGCCAGCATACCCTTCACAATCACTGGGCCAAGATTTACCGAAGGCTCGGCGTCCACAGCCGGGCCGCCGCCGTCGCCCGGCTGCTCCGGCAAAAGGTGGCCCAAAAAGGCCATTGACTCAAGTTAAACGTCGCAGTAGAAGTTAACCGCAACAATGAAATTGCCGTGATCGCGCTGGTGCAAATGCTGCAACAGGGTGCGTGCCTGCCGAGAAACCATCCGCCCGGATCAGGCGAGGATCTGAGATTAATAACTTGGTTGAGGGTGCCGGTGTCACTCTCTTGTATCTTACGCCTTCAGACCTGGCTGTGGTTGACCGCGGTATGTAGCCAGGCTAATGTTGCATCCAACGATGCCATTGAACTGCGCGGTACTCTGACCCAACAGATGTTTAGCCCGGATTCGGTCTGGCGACAAGGTTTTCGGATCCAACGCAACGCTGACGCCACGGAATGGTGCATTGAAAGTGTCACAACCCCGCCGCGGTCCGCTTTTTATCAAAGCCCGAATACTATCGTAACGCACAGCAAGATCCTGACCGCTACAGGTAAAGACCACGGGGAATACGTGGAGATATCTTCCCTATGGGAAGGATTCCCCTTGGACTTGGGAGCCGAGTATCTTCAACTGTGGACTGCTTTTTGCGCCGGAAAATATCTGCATGAGCGTCATGATCAATGGCTCCCCATCCCGTACGGTGATTTACGCCTCGATCTTTTTCCGTTGGCGACCCGTGCTAAACTAACCTTCCTCTCAGATTCAAATCCCTACCCCGCTAGAATTGATTACCTATTTGATCACTCGTTGCTAAAAGAGGCCACAAAACTACTCAAGCTGCAATCACCCGGGATTTATCTAGACCAACGGTCGGAAACTTTAAGGGTTCTCAAACAACACTATGCTTCGGCAAGGACAGCGGCTGTGTTTCAGGTAACGCAGTGGCTGAACCTGAAGGGTCATGAGTTGCCGAAGGAATGGACTCTTGAAATTTATGGTATCAACAGCGCCTGCGTCTGTGTTGTAAAATGGGAGACCGAGTCTGCTACTTGGATTAATGGCGTAACAAAACCATCAATCCCCCAGGTGGCAAAGGTTCTCGACAAGCGCGTCCGTCACGTTCAAAAAGGAGTAAACGATGTGAGCTATACAATCACCAACGCAGTGATACCTGACCTGCACAGCCCGACCGTGATGCGTCTGGCTGTGCGCGCAGCGCGCGACGACGTTTACACATTGCCGCCCGCACGTTTCACTTGGATTCGCGGCCTGCTCCTAATGCTACTGGCGGGATTGCTCCTGGCTCCCTTTTTTTGGGTCAAACACCGCACGAACAACATTTAAGATGGAGGCAAATATGAGAGTCGTCAGTCATTTGCAAAAAGCGTTCACCCTCATGATCACAGTTGGTATTTCAGGTTTGTGGTTGGGTCTATGGTTTTTCGGCCTGCAGTCCTTGAAATCCGACAATGCGTGTGACCTAATCAATTCACCCGGGGAAAAATGTGTGGGGCGGCCAAATGAAATAGTTGGGTCGTGCACAAGTGTCTCATGCAACCCAGATCCGAGAAATTGCGAAGAAAGATTTATTTTGGAGTATAATTATTTCGATTGCAGCCAATGCGTTTCTGGTGGTTCCAGTGATGTTTGTAGTGAATACCGAGACCCAGCGGCATGCCAATACGCAAAGTGCGTGCGTAAAGAGCGCCAACGAAGATGTATTTGCTTCGGTGTACAAAAACAATGCATTTTGGATCCTGCTTGGGTAGGTAATTATGTTAACCAGGTGACAGTACCAAATAAAGAATGTATTCTATAAATCTTTTAATATCTAGAATACACTGTCTGCATCAGATAGCAAACAGAGCCGAACCGATACCATGATGATTAAGATACACCCGACTGGATTCAAGCTGTGGTTTCTTTTGTTGTTAATTTCGGGAACATCAAAATTTCTAGACATTATAGAAACTAATGAATACTGGGTGGAATACGATCGGGTTTTGTTTTTTATGACTCGCCGTCAGGTTGCCGCGTCGGCCGCTCTGCTTGAACTCGGAGTGGCTGTTTACCTGGTAAGCAGAGCTTGCTTGCTCAAGAAAGCATACAGTCTTCTTTGGTTGAGCGGTATTCTCTCTACCTACAAGGCCGGGACGTGGCTTTTGCAGGACGTCCGGCCATGCAGTTGCCTGGGCGTGGTTGGAAGGGCACTGGACTTGTCCGCGGGTCAGCTTGACCTTGTGACATCAACGATGCTATTATTAATGGCAGTTAATTCTTTGGTGGTCATAATGCTCGGGAGAGTGGCCGGCAAAAATACTTAAAACAGGCGATTATGGCCACCACATTTGCCTCTAGGTCCAAACCATGAGAAGAATCGTGATGTTAAGGAGCGTAAGCTGTAGTTGCATCCAGTTCGGCTTGGAAGGTCTACATTTATTGGTAACAGTAGCGATAGTATTGTGTTCGGCACCTGATCTGCGCTCCGGAGAATTATTTCCCAACTTCCCGGGGAAGGCTCTGATTTTGGAGGGCCTTTACATTTATGAAATGCCCTTGTTTCCCTCGTCATTGGAAAAATCCGGCCAGGGCTTTTTTCGCGTATTTATCGGTCAGGATTCATGGATTGTGTCTTACCAGAAACGCGACGACGCAATGAACCGGGAGCGCTTACACGAAGCGGGCTTCACTGCCAGTTGCGACGGCAGAAATGTTTACGTTATCCGCCATCTCGATTCTCAAGGACTGCCCCCGAGAACGGTCAGCCAGATGGCGGATATTTACCCGGGCAGCATTCCACCACCGTTGAAGCAGGATTTGTACAATATATGGCTGGCTTTTGCATCCTTTCAGGAGCTGACCAACGATCAGGGAACCACGCGCTCTCCCAATGCACCGGACCTGAGTCTCTTCTATAATCAAGATAACCAGTGCCTGTATAAATGGACGAATGACGCAAATTCAACAATATTTCCGAGTCTTACGATACACTCCGAGCTGCACCCCTTGACGCGGGATTTGCCCGGTAGCGGGCGTTTGTATCGGTTAAGGCTACCTCCCGCTCTTGCCGGAGGCTATTTGATGCTCAGTGCCCGATGGTCCAATCCAACCTCAACGCAATATGGCATTGTTCCGTCTCGTGTTGAAGGCGATTTCTTTTCGATTAATGAAAAAAATCGTACCGATACCAATCTTTATGTTCGAATGCGTTTTGTATGCCAAGTTACCAACGTAACATGCAGTGTTATGGATCCTATTCCAGCGGGATTTGACGGCACAGTCCCAATTTATGTCAAAGACCATCGTTTTGCTTCCCTGGGGCTTGCCGATGTAACGTACGTGCTCACTAACAGATGGTCACGGGCTGTAGAGGAATGGATTAACCGACAGGCTTTTTCAAGACCGAGGAAATCGCTAGAAGTAGCTGCTTTGGAAGAGTATGGACTGCACCCCCCTTGGTGGAAAGATTTCATTGCTCGCTGGGGCACCCGAATGATATTACTTGTATTGGCTTTCTTGCCACTGTACGCTCTATTGCAACAAAGACGTTCGAAGCAAAAAGAAAACTTAACCCAATGAAACGCTCTATGAATGCCGATCCACAAAGATTCGGACTCATCAAAATCGTCAGTGTTGTCGTAATCAGTGCGCTGGTCGTGTTGGTGAACGTTGCCGGGACTTGGTGCCCTTATGAAATCTTGGACCGGGGAAAATGCGGTACATGGTCGCTATACCACCCACCTGGCTATTGTTATGTCGGGGAGTGTGGAAGAAAACAGGTCTGCGGCAACGTTCCGTCGGGCAACGGTCCCCTCCTGTTTTGCCAAGAGACCAGCGTTTCTTGAGAGGCAAGCTTGCGCGTATATGGCCCGGATAGCAATGGCAATGCTTGCAAGATTTATCTGGGTATTCAGTCCCAGCCCTGCGAGCCAAGCATTACCACCGGCATCGGGAGTGCGATAACTTGTCCGTAAGACTTGCCTTCGGACTGACCATGGGTAACCGCTATCACGGCTTGGGGCCTGTAGGGCTTGGCAGACCGCGCATTTACAATTTATTGATATTCGACACTTTAAAGGGTCGCGTCAACTCAAGATGACCTCTTGTTGAAAATCAAGCAGTTACACCGACAGTCGGACAGGCTCATTGCCTTATTCACGATTACGGCCCTTGCCCGGCGCGAGTACTGATGAACGGTCATGCGTCAAAATTACCTCGGTGAGGAAGTGGGTCAGCAGGAGCTGCGGCTGTCGCTTGGCTGCTCCAGCAAAAGGGTGCATTTCAGTTTTTGAACATCCCCCAACATTCCTTGGTTTTTCGCCGGTCAAGGACACGGGAATGTTGAGGAATCAACGGCCCTTTGTTGGGTCTCCCTTTGTCGGTGCTCAAAAACTGAAATGCGCCCCCAGCAAAAGGTGGCCCAGAAAGGCCATTGACAAAAGCCAAAGGTCACTGTAAAAATAATCAAATCAATCAAATAGCCATGCTTGCGCCGCAGGGAATGCTGCCAAAAATTATGCGCCTGCCCAAGAGCCGTTCGACCGGTGCGGGCCAAGGCCGGAAATTGTCCGAGTTCAAACTATTGCATTCGCGCGCTGAACTAGCCACTGCAGTTGCTTACCGTGCGTATCAAATCGCTAAAGGCAATATAAAGTTTACTAAATGCAAAGCTAGGAGTCAAAGCCTGGTCCACGCGATTATTTTGTTTTGCGCTTCAATCAGTACGCCAGCAGTGCTCGGTTGGAACGCTCTAGTGCAAGTTGAGACCTCTTGGTACGACTTCCCAAGTCAACGTCGGGTTGGTTCGCACGTGGTCCAATGCCGTGTAAGCTCCGGTGAGAACCACTTCTTTGTGCGGGAGATCCCCGTCCAAGTTAAGCCCAATACGATCTTGCAGTACTATGGCACTTCACCTTGGTGCTCTACCAACTATGTTACTGCAGAGTTCGTAGAATCGGGTGGACAGGCTGTATCTCCCTTATTTTTAAAAGTTTACCTGGACAACCACCCCGCCGATAAACTGCAAGCTTTGACGGGGCACCTGATGCGAATTGCCTATGCCCAACGTGATTCCTTTGCTCCTGGCCTCTCCGACCAAGAATGGTTCTACGTTCCCGGCATGACACCCGCTGAAACCAGCTGGTATAAGCAGACTGATATCCGTGTTGTGAAACAATTTCATCCACAGGCACAAACTGACATTCCTCAAAATGTCAAGATATACAGCCCGGCCTACTACTTTCAACATTCGTCCCATCCATTTAAGCGTGGGAAAAAGATTGCTCTGCGAGGCTCTCCGACGCGACTGCTCTGGGAATTCAGGGTGGTCAATTGGACGAACGTCCAAGGGCGTTCTTACCCAGCCGAGTGCGAGTTTATCCGGTACCATAGCATCTACGACCGAATAACCAAAGAGAACCTCATTCCACATCTGGTCCAAAAGGCCCGTTTAGTTGCCTATGTAGAAGAAACTAACGAGAATGTGGCTATGTATTTACCGAGGACGGGAATTGACGTCGTCGATTTTCGGCCGAAGTATCAGCTTCACGGCTTCGAGGTGGCTTACCGTGTGCACGACGGACGGTGGTACGACGAGGCAGATGAAAAACTGCAAGCCATCGTCAACAAACACAAACAAGATTTGGCGCGCCTGTTACGGCAACTGGAAGGGCAACAAGACCTTGCCCCTAGCTATTTTGCCCTTCTGTGCCTTATGCTATTCGCACCAGCGTTGTTCTTGGGGTTGAGAACACTGCTGGTGTATGTGAAACAGCATCAACCCCAAAAACAGAAAGGTGAACAGCGATGAAAAGAACAGCTAGAATCGGATTAGTTTGTGGCTTGCTTGTCGCAACACTATCCGGATATCTGCAATTAAACATTGCAGTTGTAGGAAGTGACTGCAACCCCGGTCAAGAGGCCAGACTTACTACGCAGAGCAACTCATATGATGTAACTGGTTGTTCGGCTAGTTGTAGTGGTAGTTGTTACATAGTTGAATACTCTTGGCTAAATCCGTTAAAGTATTGTGCCTCGGTTGATGATCCCTCCCGCGGCTGCAGGTTTGTGCTGCAACTAATGAAGGCTGCAAGTGGTATCTGTGAGCCCCCGTTGCCAGGTACTGAAAGATGCAGGTGCACCCAGACCAGCGGACAATGGCAGTTGCGGTTTGTGAACTCTGCAGAGAATTGCCAACCCCAGTCGAGATAATGGTCAAAGCCTGTTAATAAAGCGAAGTTTCCAGCAGAAAACTAACTGTTGTAATCCGACTCTACACGTGCGGTAGTGTTTCACAGACCACGTTGCGTGATATGTCCTAACATGTGTCAACTAAATTTAAGTCGTATTGAGCTGCTTGCCGGTATAATTGCTGTAGGCGGCTTTAGCATTACTGCTTTCGCAAAGATTATTCATGTAGTATTGCAACCACAACTGAGCGCTTACACTGACCCCGTCTTGCTAGGTTTATCGGCACGGACGTCATCAACAATAGGTGCACTTCTCGAAGCCAGTGCTGTTCTGTTTTGGTTTCTGGCACCCCGCACCATGAAATGGTATGGCTTTCTGGTGGCTTCACTAACGCTGCTATCGTACAAAGTCACTTATGTGAGTTTTAACATTAGTTCTCCATGTCAATGCTTGGGTATTTTAACAGACTGGCTTTCCCTGAGCGCGCGAAGTTCTGACTTAATAACATTCCTGCTGCTGCTTCACACGTCATTGTGGAGTTTTGCCTTTACTGGTTGGTACCATTGGGGGCCTTGGCTAAACCGGTGCGAGTCTCGATAACTGTTCTCAGGACAGTGGCACACGACGTTGGGAATATGGTTAACGAGGCGAACATATGATGTGTAGTTGGAACTGGTCATCAACAGACGATTTGCTTGCTTTTCACCTACGGTCGTTAAGCAAGCAATTCTTTTGAGCTTTACCCGGCTACACACAAGGCATGCAGAGTTGCTATGTAGATGGACTACCAGATCAACAAGCGCTGGTGCTGGTTGGCGGTCTGGCTCTGGGGTGCTTTGTTCAATGTACATCAGCAGCGGTTCGATGCGCCCACTCCATTTGCTCGGCTGGCCTCACTGCACGCCGTCGTGCAGGAACGAACCCTGGCCATTGACCGCTGGCATCAACGGACTCCGGACAAGGCCTTCCACGACGGACATTACTACAGCGACAAGGCGCCGGGGACGGCAGCACTGGCGTTACCGGCGTTTGCCACCGTGGCGGCAGTCCTCTCCCGGGCGGGCGTGGACCTGGATTCGCCGACCGGTTGGCAGATTACCAGTTGGGCGGCATGTGCCTTTTCGCAGGCCCTCCCGGCAGCACTGGGGGCGGCGGCGCTTTTTGCCTGGCTGGGACGATTTGTGTCGCCGCGGGTGGCCTTGGTAACGGTCGTGGGGCTGACGCTGGGGAGTCAGCCGTTGCCCTACAGCACGCTGCTGTTCAGTCATGCCCAGGTAATCGGGTTGATCGGGCTGGCCATCTGGGCAATGAAACTGTTTGTGCCGGAGGTCGAAGACGGGTGCCTGGATAGCGGACAGTCCGAGCCCAACGCGGTAGGTCGGCCTGCCGCCAGCGCGACCAAGCCCGGGCGTATGGCGCTGGTGGGGTTTTGCCTGGGGCTGGCGTTGGCCAGCGAGTTCACAGCAGGGATCGTGGTGGTTGTCCTGGGGGCTTATGGCGTGTTTCGAGCGCGGCGCGTGGGGGCGCAACGGTCGCTGCGGTGGTTCTTTTTGGGGGCCCTGCTGCCACTGCTGCTGATTCCGGCGTACAGTTGGGCCACGATCGGCACGCCGTGGGATTTGCCCTATTCCTACCAAGCCAGCTT
>Ga0272446_1002937_pt1 | contig 22308 bp, 16 predicted proteins | sample YNPCB0061_FD_194587 | JGI IMG/M metagenome (GOLD analysis project Ga0272446, IMG submission 194587) | Hot spring microbial mat communities from Yellowstone National Park, WY, United States - YNP-CB-006-1 | ecosystem: Environmental > Aquatic > Thermal springs > Hot (42-90C) > Sediment | place... | reverse complement strand
ACTTAAAACTTGGAGCATATGACGAGAATGAATCTTTTCCCTAAATGGATTTCTGCTGCTATGGTAATATACGCTGCATTTATGTTTGCAAGCTGTTCCAGCAACACGTCCAACCCCGCTGATTCAGGCACTGGCGGTTCGGGCGGTGGCAGCGGAACACAAAGCGTATGGACATTAGGCGGAAGCGTAACAGGAATTGCAAGGGGACTCTGGGCCGACGGCGGAACGCTGTATCTGGCAACATCAAGCGGTGTATTTCGCTCAACTGATACAGCGCGAACATGGACACAGCTCGTGAGCCGAACACAATTAGGACTGGCAGCCGGATTTGAGGCGGGCGTTGTAGCACGTGGCTCCACAATTTATGTCGGCTCCAGTGACTTCGCATTTTTTAGTTCGAACTCTGGAACAACATGGCGACAAATTCGCTCGGGCTTGGGACAAACAAATTCTGTCTGTGAGGGCTTATACCTCTCAGGCAATCGAGTGTTCTACGGAAGCAATCTCGGCGTAGGCTTCCGAGCCAATTTTGGTGATACGACTTGGACGAGAATGTTTGAGACGGGCGCGTTTCATAATGTGAAAGCCTTTTTCAATCACAACGATACGCTCTATGCAGGATACGACATCGGCATGCAACGCTCCTTTGACAACGGCACGACTTGGGCGCTTGCGCCAACAACAGGACTTCCAACCACTGCGGCGCGAGATGTCTATGCCTTTACAAGACGCGGCACCACGCTTTACATTGGCACAAATCAAGGCGTCTATGCGTCGGGCAACAGCGCAAGCAATTGGTCGGCGGTAAGTGGCTTGCCAACCGATGACGATGATGTACGTGCGCTGGCAACCGTTGGCAATTCCGTCATTGTAGGAATGCGAATCAGAGGCGTATGGCGTTCAACTGATGGCGTGAATTTTACCGACTACTCGCAGGGACTTGAAGAAGGCGCAAGAACCAGAGTGCAGACATTTGCTGTGATGGGAAATGTCCTCATTATGGCAACATCTGACACAAATCCAACCGTTTGGATTCGCCGCGTGCAGTAAGCGCAAAAGTTCAGCAGCATCTCTGGTTTGCAGGAGTAGCTCCTGAGAGTCGCTCCTGCTGTTTTTACCACTTGCCTCATTCAGGGCAATGCAATCCCTTCAAGTGCTGAAGCTGGTTGTAGACGCTCGACAAGACCTTGTGCGGCGTTGAGCCGTAGCAAGTCGCCAGTGCGAAAGACGGCAGTAGCACAGCGCACGTTGGTTACAGCAGGCAAGCCGATTTCACGCAGGATGATAGAGCCATGCGAAAGGTCGCCGCCGGTTTCAACCACGACGCCTGCAACCAAAGCAAAGGTTGGAATCCAACCGGCATCAACGGAGCGTGCCACTAAAATTGTGCGATGTTTTTCAAAGCCTTCGGGCAAACTGATTGAGGGCTCGCGCAAGACCCACGCTTTGCCTTGCACGGTGCCAAGCGTTAAGCTGATGCCTGAAAGTCGCAGAGCGGGCTCGGCACTGAGCGACGGGCGAAAGGCGTCTAAGTCATCGAAGCGATGAAAGAGGTCTGGAACTGTGTAAGCGCGAAGGCGCTCTATTTCAGCACGGCGCTGTGCAAAGAAGGTCTCGTCAAAAATTTTCCCATCGTCGAGCGCACGCACTTCGCTGATGGTCATCATCCAAATCGCATCGGCATTAGGCAGTTGACCGCGTTGGGAGGCTTGTGTAGCAAGTTCAAGCAAGGCAAGTCGGAGTCGTTCGAAGCCAATCATGGCAGTATAGCGAAGGGATTCGCGGGCGTGCATGGCGCGGCTGGCTTGAAGCCAAATCGGGAGCGTAAGAAAACCTGTTAGGGTGCGTGGCGGAGGCGTGCGTTTGGAATGAGGTTGCAAGATGGCGGCAAAGAGTGTCTCAGGCTGCTCTCGAAAACGCGGTCGGGCAATATCGCTTTCGTAGATACCACGATGACCGTGTTTTGAGAGGTAAGCGTGCCACGCCGCTTGAAACGCTGGGTCGTCGGGAAGCTCATTTTTTCTAAGCGCGTCGGCAATGGCTTGATTTTTCAGGGCAAGTTGGCGCAAGGGTTCTAAGTCGGAAAATATCTGTGATGAAATCGTTTGCTGTCGGGCGTTGTGTTCTTCGAGTGTGCCAAGTTGGCGCAAGAGCACCAGTGGCAGGCTCATGGCGGCAGTGAGCGAGAACATTTCGGTAACAAGTGCGGTGTAGAGCCAGCGAAGTTCATCGGTAGCTTCGCCAAAGTTCTGAAAAGGGCGAGCCGTGCGCGAAAGGATTTGCGACATGAGCCGTTTGGCAGAGCGAGGCGAGAGCAACTGCGCCACACCTTGCCGCAGAAGCACAGGCAATTTCATGAGAAGCCGATTCAAGTTCAGCCCAAAGACGCGCCCCGATTCGCCACCGATGTTGTCGGTAACAAGGCGCGTGGGCAGTCCCCAATGCCGCATCATATCGGTCATGAGCGAAAGGTTGATGAAGGGTCGCCCGATGAAGACTTCCAGAAACGGTCGGTGCGCAGGCAGGGTGGCATCGAACTTGCGGTAGTAGCTGAACAAGCCTTCGGCACAAGATGCCACCACGCTGGTCATGAATGGAGAGGGGAGTTCAGGAAAAATTTCTTTGTGATTGGCAATCGTGAATTGCTCATTGCGCCGCGTCATGCGCGTGATAGGACGAATCTGCACCAGCCAACAGACTTTGCCATCATCTGCCCACTCAATATCCCAATTGCGTGCGCCAAACACTTTGCGGACGGCTTTAAGCAAATGCTGCAAGCGCCGTGCCCAATCGGGAAGCGGCTCGGCGGCGATGTTCGATTCAAAAAATTTGAGTTGCGGCAAAAAGAGCGTCTCGCCCTCGACTTGACCAGAGACGAGCTGCTCTGCTGTGCCGCTGGTGAAATTGACAAGGTCGTCTTCGTATTCCGTTTCGGTAAATGCGACGCCAGAGTGGCGCGCACCAACCATTTCCATCAGCAAGACATCGCGCCGAAAATTTCCGCTGTGCTGGAGTGCCGACGACCACACATCGCAGAGCGCTTGAACCAGCTCATCGTAAGGGCGCGCACGAACAAACAATTTTGATGTGAAAAATCCTGCAAGGCTTTCATCGCTTCGGTCTTCTGCTGAAAAGGCAGAACGCACCGCAAGCGCTTTCCGAAACGGAGGCACATCGGTAAGCATCGCCATGAGCCAATCGGGGTTGGGCGCCACAACTCGCCCATGCTCAAGCCGAAGCACATGCTTGCGCAGCGCGGCTTGGTAAAATTCATCGGTGATGATGACCCCTTTGGGAACAGGCAAGCCAGAGTAGCGTGCAAAATCAAGCAGTTTGGCTTTGTTGCCGATAGCAGTCTTTGCAGAAAGGTTATCACCGAGCTGAAGAACAAACATTTGCGCAAAAAGTCTTAGCGTGCTTTTTCGTTGAGCAGGCGGCGCGAGGCGGTCTCATTCGCATACTGATTTAAGAGCGAGCGAGCCAGTTCAACGATAAGTTGAGCATACTCCTTAGGCTGTTCAATCATCGGGAAGTGGTCCCAATTGGGCACAAGTTTGATGAAACTATTGGGCAGAAGTTTTTGGTAGTCAGCGGCTTGGTCGGGCGTCAGCACGCGCTCTTTTTCGCCCCAGAGCAATACGGTTGGAACATCAGATGGGCGCAACGATTGGAACCACTCATCGGTGATGAGGTCAAACATTTGCGCAAACACGGCACAGCGACGGTATTCATCAAAAAATTTTTGGATATAGTCTTCGGGGATAGTGCCAGCAGATTGCGAAAAGATAAGGCGCTTCATGATGGGGCGAGTGAGCGGTGCTGAAAAGAGCCACTGCCCGAAATGCCGCATAAACATTGGCTTCATGAGCTTTGGAAAAAGTCGTTTCTTGAGCCGTGTGCCGACAGGGGCGTGCAGAATTAAGCCTTGCACATCATGCTCAAAGTGTTGCAAAAATTCCAGTGCGATTGAACCGCCGATGCCTGTGCCAAGCAAGACAAGTGGACGTGCCGCAGTGGAAATCATCTCGTGCAAGGTGAAGGCATAGTCCCGAAGTGAGCGGAGTGCAGGGTTGCGTGGCACATCTGCGAAGCCGGGGAGCGTCGGCGCCATGAAGTGAATCTCGCTGGGAATAAATGGCTTGAGGCGCTCGAAGCGGAATCCGCCGCCGCCATTGCCGTGCAGCGCAATGAGTGAAAACGATGGATGCATGGTATCGGTAAATTAGTTGTAATCCCCAACGCTTCTTATCGCTTCAAACGTTTTAGCAGAATTTCAAAAAAGAGTGGGAGAGTATGTAAGCGAGATTGATTGAAAAAAATCTATAATTCAAATAATTTTTTGAGTCTCTCATCAATTTGTTGTTTCAAATCATTAGGCAGTTCTCCCAATTCCCGTCGTATGATATTTTCCGCAATCGTCATAAGGCGGTGTAGACGCAGAACTGATGTGGCTTTTAAGCCTGTTGCTGAAAATTCAAGGTGTTGGTTGTCAATTAAAATGTCTGTTTCTTGACCATCAATGGGAATGCGACTTGTGATAAACGAAACGATGATGTGGTTGTATTGTCCTATCGGTTCTGTCAGGCACACGACGGGACGGACTTTCACGCTGGATAGGTTGTCAAAGGGAAACGGCAACAAAACGATTTTCCCTTTGGTCATTTGTTCGGCAAAAATGGTCTTCCGTCGGCAAGCGTGTAGATGTCTTCCGCCGCATCGTTCAGAAAATCAAACGCCGCGTTGTGCGCTGCCGCCGTGCGCCAATCCTGTTCGTTCATCTCATCGCTCTCCGCAAACAGAACAATGACGCGCACTTTTTTTGAGCCTGTATCAGAAATTGATTCATCTAAAATCAGATGGTTTCCATTGTGGAGCGTCGCTGTGGTCTCGATTGCTTTCATCATGGCAGTGAGATTTTGATTGAGTGCAAATTATGAAAAAGGTCTCAGATTGTCGCTACTTCGGGTTGGGGTTTGAATTGTGCTAGCAAAGTTTCAAAATCGGGATGGTCGCCGGCGTGCCGAAAGTGATGCGACCAGTACACACGATTGCCTTGCACATAGAAGAGACCGGGCATGGTCCATGGGTCGCCGACAGGGGCGCCGATGAAATGCCCTTTTGCAGCCGCACGAATGCCACACGCCCAAACTTCTGCACCGAACATTTGGCTAAGGCTACCTTTTTCTAAGCCGAAGGCGTTGTAAAAATTTTTCGGAAGGTCGGCAACGGCGCGTGCGTCTTTCCAGAAGCGTGGGAAAAATTCCTTGCCTTGCGCCGCCGTCCCTTGAAAGAAAAAGAGCACGCTGGGGTAAGCGGGATTTTTTTGTGCGGCATTGCCAATGTCAGCAATCATCTCACGGCAGAAGATGCAGCCGAAATGCCGAACAAACACAAGTAGGGTTGGCTCATTGCCGAGTTCTTGGCGCAGCGTTGTGCCACGGAGATTAACGCCCTCAATTGGCAGGTCGAGAATCGAGTCAGGAATTATTTTTATCGTCATCGATTTTTACGAGAAGATTCAATCGTATTGAACTCATAACGGCGATTGGAAATTCCCTCATCGTTCTGCGCCCGCGTGAGCGGAGGTTCTTCGTATATTAAGCGCTTATTCTGAAAACCGCGATAAAGACCAGAGCGATATTCGCTGGCTCAAGAAACATCTGGACTGACTGTTGAAATGCCAACCAAACACTTCACTCGAACACTTGTAACCACCGCACTGCCTTATGCTAACGGTCCGTTACACTTAGGACACTGCGCAGGCACGTTTATTCCCGCCGATATTTATGTGCGTTACAAGCGGCTCTGCGGCGAGGACATCATTCACATCGGCGGTTCAGACGAACACGGTGCGGCTATTACCATCGCTGCCGAAAAAGCTGGCACAACGCCGCAAGCGATTGTCGATAAATTTCACTCGATGCAAAAAGATGCCTTGCAGAAACTTCACATTTCGTTTGACAACTTTTCGCGCACATCACTGCCAATTCATCATGAAACGACGCAAGAGTTTTTTCTCGATATGGAAAGAAAAGGCGTCTTTGTGAAGAAAACCGAACAGCAGTTTTATGATGAAGAGGCGAAAATGTTTTTGGCGGATAGATACATCGTCGGCACCTGTCCGGTTTGCGGACATACTGAAGCCAACGGCGACCAGTGCGAAAACTGCGGCACTTATCTTAGCCCGACCGAACTCATCAAGCCGCGAAGCAAAGTGAGCGGCAGAACGCCCGTGCTGAAAGAGACGCTGCATTGGTATTTCCCGCTCGGGCGGTATCAAGCGCAACTCGAAGCGTTCATCAGTGAAAAAGAACAATCGGGCGAGTGGCGACCTAACGTGATAAATTACGCGCGCACATGGCTCAAAGATGGTCTCGGCGACCGCGCCATTACGCGCGACGTTACTTGGGGCGTGAAAGTGCCGTTAGACACCGACGAGGCAGCTAACAAAGTCATTTATGTTTGGTATGATGCTGTGCTTGGCTACATCTCCTCGACGAAAGAGTGGGCACAAAAGTTGGGTCAGCCCGACAAGTGGCGCGACTACTGGCTTCAAGACGACACGCGGCTCATTCATTTCATCGGAAAGGACAATGTGGTATTCCACGCGCTGATGTTTCCCGCAATGCTTATGGCGAAGAATGAAGGCAACGAATGTCGCTCGTCTGGCTCGCGCTCTGAACAATATGTTTTGGTTGACAATGTGCCAGCGTCGGAGTTTATGAACATTGAGGGCAAGAAGTTTTCGAAGTCGCGCGGCTACGCGATTTACCTGCACGAATTTTTGGAGAAATTTCCCGCCGACACATTGCGCTACATGATTGCGATGAACTATCCTGAAAGCCGCGACACAGATTTCAGTTGGAAAGAATTTCAGAATCGGGTGAACGGCGAACTTGCCGATACGCTGGGCAATTTCGTCAAACGTGCGGTTGATTTTTGCAACTCGCGCTTTGACGGACAAGTCCCTGCCGATTGCACCATCGACGATTGGAACGCGCTTGGCGCAGAGTTCATAGAGACATTTGAAAAAATTGATGCGGCGTACGAAGGCTTTCACATTCGAGATGCAGCGTTTCTGACGATGGAAATCGCCCGCCGTGCCAATCGATACCTTGCCGAAACCGAGCCTTGGAAAACTTACAAAGACAATCCTGCGAGCGCGGCAAAGTCCATGGCTGTGTCGCTGAACTTATGCTTCTCGCTGGGCATCTTGCTCGAGCCTATTTTGCCCGAAACATCGGTGCGCATCTTGAAGATGTTGGGTATTGAGAAAACCGTATGTTGGAACGACGCCAAGACGCCGAAACTGCAAGCAGGACATCGGCTTTTGGGTGCCTCGGAAATTTTGTTTAAGAAAATTGAGGATGCAGACATCGAGCCTGAACTCAAAAAAATTGACGACTTGGTAAAAGCCGCCGAAGAAAAAGACCGACAAAGACAAATGGAACAAGAGGGACAAAAAATCGAGACGGCGCCGCTCAAGCCGGAAATTACTATTGATGACTTCGATAAAATTGATTTGCGCGTCGGCACGGTGCTTTCATGCGAAAAAGTCCCGAAGGCAGATAAACTGCTTAAACTGACGGTGAAAATCGGTGAATCAGAGCGCACAATTCTCTCGGGCATTGCTGAACACTACAAGGCGGAAGAGATGGTCGGAAAAAACATCATCGTTGTTGCCAATCTCGCGCCGCGAAAAATGCGCGGCATTGATTCTTACGGAATGCTGCTGGCAGTCGAGGGCAGCGACGGAAAAGTGAATGTCGTTATGCCGTCGGGCGAGGGCATCAACGGCAAAGCCGTAAAGTAAAAAAACGTTAGGGCGTCTGATGCAAGCCAGTTACAAGCCAGCGCGCAGTGCAATTACAAAGTTTCTGCCGAGCGCAACAAGCCCTGAACTATATGGACGGTAGCGCATATCTGTCAGGTTCTCTACACCTGCTGTGATGGTGAAGTTTTCTTCAAAGCGATACAATGCCTTGAAGTTCAGCGTGAGCCAACTTGGTGAGAACGGATTGCCCTTGTCATCTATCGCGTAAATCTGTGGCTTGCCGCGCTCCTCGATGTTCAAATTCTCGAAAGAAACTTCGCCGCTATACATCGCATAAAGTTGCACGTCTAATTTGCGCGTTGTGTAAGTAAGGCGCGTAACGCCAAACCAAGGCGCGGCGTGGCGCGAGCGACTTCTTGTGCCATCGTCCAGTTCTTCGTTTCCGATTTGATAGTTGAACCGTGATGATAATCCAAAGCCCAGAGGCAACTTGACATCAATGCTTGCTTGAACGCCATACACATCGGCAAAAGCTGCGTTTTGAATGGCTTGCACGCGGCTCAATACGCCATCGTATAAAATCGAGTCTTGACCGTTGAATTGAAAATCCCTGCGCACAAGCGCCCTGTCAAGGTAGGTGTAATAGCCAGTCAGTTCTACGCGCGCCACGTCGCCGAAAGTTTTGCTCACGGCAAGTTCACCGTTGTAGGCATATTCCGCGCTAAGCGTCGGATTCGGCACAACGACAACATTTTGCGGCTGGTCAAAAATTTTTCCGATGTCATCGACGTTCGGCGCGCGAAAGCCTGTTGAAAGCGTCGCGCTGACCGTCCAACTGTCATCGGGCGTAAAGACTGCGCCCAAGTTACCAGTAAGCGCACCGCTTCTGACTTCCGCCGAAGTAAAGCTGAACGGGAAGACATCGAGGTTGCGCGCGAAGTCGGCGTTAATGGTGAAGTAATTGTATCGTGCGCCCGCCTGAACCAAAAAATTCTCCGACAATTGAACTTGATAATTCATATATGCTGCGAGAGACGCCCAGTCGGATTGCGGATAACGGTCGGCGACGTTGATTGAATTGTTGCTACGAATATCAATCGCCGAGCCTATCGAGGCAACGTTGTTCAGCACGGCTTCCGCGCCGTAGAAAATTTGATGTCCCCCGAAACTCCTTGTAAAATCAAGGTTCAACGAGTAAGCCCTCACTTCTTCCAACTGTGTTCTCAAACGAAATCGTTGCCCGCCGCTGAAATTTCTATCGATGCGGCTCTCTTGAAAGTATTGATAAGCAAGCCGAAGTGTGACAAGGTCGTAGAGCGCGTTTTCACCTTTGTGCGTGCCGGAAAGAGTGTGCATCGTCCACTTTTGCGGTCCGTAGTTCCAAACGGCGCTTCGAGGCAAACCATTTGGGGCGGTTTCAATCAATCGGTCGTATCGTGCGTATTCCGATGTTTCGGAAAAGTGAAAGCCGTATTGCAGTTCCCACGTGTCGCTCAGCGTGTATCGCACTTTTTGCATCAAATTGATTTGCTGGTAGTCATTTGGGCGTTGAACAAGCGGGTCAGGGTTTGTAATCACTCTATCAAGGCTGTCGATGCGCTGAACGAAAAATGGTCGGAGGTATTCATTGCGTCCGTTCCTGCCCATTCGTGGGCTGCCAAAGCTGCTGTAAGTGAGGTTTGTCAGAAGCGCGAAGTTCTTCCAACCGATGTTTAACTGAAAGTTTCCCGTTTGTTCTTCATTGGCGGACGAAAAGCGCGCTGTGCCTTTGGCTGTAACAAACGGCTCATCGAAGAGCGAGAGTTGTGGCGTCAGTGTTTGGAAGTTCATCACGCCGCCGATAGCGTCGCTTCCATAAATGACAGAGCCCGCGCCGAAAAAAATTTCCGTGTTTTCAATCGCAAAAGCATCGAGCGAGATAACTTGTTGAAGGTTGCCGCCGCGAAAAATGGCGTTGTTCATTCTGACCCCATCGACCGCGTAGAGCAATCGGTTTGTGGAGAATCCCCGAATCATCGGACTGCCGCCGCCCTGCTGACTTTTTTGAATGAAGACTTCGCCCGACGCTCCGAGCATATCTGCCGCCGTTTGCGGATTGAGCAGCGTAATGTCCTTGGGCGTAATCGTCGTGATTTTATGCGGCACAGTGCGCTTCGCCTGAGTCCAGCGCGTGGCGCTCACCACAATTTCATCACTTGAAACTTGCGACGGCGAAAGATACACGACGCTGTTTTCTCCCGCTAAGTCATCGTATCGCTTTTCAAGGCGGCGATAGCCAACGAGACGAATCTCGATTTTTTCCGACCCTTTGAAAGCGGCAATATCGACCTGCCCGTTTTTGTTGGTCGTGGCAAAGGCTTTTGGCGATTGGCTGATAAGACGCGCAAGTTCGAGTGCTTGTCCCGTCTCGCGGTCTTTAACAGTGATGATTTGTGCCGACAGCGCGGCTGGTGTGGAGAGCAAAAGATAAATCAAAAGGTGTTTCATGGATAAATCCGATTCAAATGTGTCGGCTGTGAATATGTCTCAGCGCGATACTTGTTGAATAGAAAAGGCAAAGCCACCTTTGAGCGACTTTGCCTTGAATCTATATAACCACTTGTCATCTACCACTGGCTTACTTGACCAGCATCATCTTTCTCGACTCCACGTAATCCCCTGCTTGTAGGCGATAGAAGTAGGTGCCGCTTGCAAGTCCCGCTGCGTTAAAGTTGAAACTGTATCGTCCTGCTGGCTGTCGTTGGTTGACGAGCGTCGTAATCTCGCGCCCTAACACATCATAGACCTTCAAGACCACAGCGCTGCTGGTCGGTATCTGATAGGTAATGACGGTGGTCGGGTTGAACGGATTCGGATAGTTCTGCGAGAGTTCAAAGGTGTATGGCGTGGGCTGGTCATTTTGAGCTGATGAAACGCCGTTTGGCACCGTGGCGCTGAATACGCCGTTGCCGTGTGTGGCGGCAACGATGAACCCATCGGACGCACGATACGCAAGCATATCGACCACCACATTGCCAATCACCGATGCGCCTTCTTGCACCCAAACCGTTCTCATGCTGTCGAGCAGCGTCGTCGAGTAAACGCCCGTGCTGGTTCCGACGAAGTATTGGTAGCCGCCTGTGCGCGGTGCCATTACCGCCCAGCGAATGGAGGGACCGTTGCCGGTTCCCGTCGGCGTTTCCTCGAGATTCCCAGAAACGGCTTGCCATGTGTTGCCAGCGTCGGTTGTGTAGAAGATGCTTTGAATGTTGTAGTTCGAGAAAATCAGCAGTGCTTTGTTGGCATCAAGCGGGTCGACGGCGATGTTGCTCACGTAGCCTGTCGGCAAGCCTTTATCCGTAGAAATATCAACGATGGTGGGTGTTGTCGTGGTGTTGGCGTTGTCGATTCTAAACACGCGCCCGTTGTTTGAACCGAAATAAAGTCGATGACGTGGCGCATTGCGCGAGACCCCGAGCGCGGTAATGACGGCGTTGCTCGATGTGAGCGACGGAACTTGAAAGGCTGTCCAGCCTTGTGTCCTCGCCGCAGAAGCTGGAACGGTTGCAATTTGGTTATTGCGCCAGAGTGAATCGCCTGCCGCCATATAAATCGTGTTCGTGTCGCGCGGGTCGCTGGCAAACGGGTTGATAAACAAAAATCCGCTTGCGCCGACCGGCGTAATGGTTGCACCAAGAAGTTGATTTGGATTCGACGGATTGCGCGTCAGACGCAGCGTGTTTCCGTTTTGAGAGGACAAGAACCACAGGTTTGCTCTGGGAGCGATTGCGCAATACGAGCCGTCGCCGCCAAAAAATAAATCCCAGTTTTGCGTCTCCGACACAGGGCGCTGATTGAGCCATGTTCCGTTGTCTTGCGTTCCGCCGAGAATAAACCCGCTGCCCGCCGTCGCTTCATCAATCGCAATGGTGTAGAGCTGTGTGGTTTGATAGCCGTTCTCGAGCGATGTCCAAGTAACAGCAGTATCGAGATAATTTTCGGTGCGATACACGCCGCCGTCGTTTGCCGAGAGCATCCATCTCGACCGTGCCGGGTTGCGATAGAATGTAATCGCGTGTTGGTCAGGGTGTTGATTAAGGTAGAGTGCGAAACTGTTTCCAAGTCGTGTATAGCCGCCAATCCAGTTGTTTTTGCGCGGGTCGGTAATCGTATCTAAGCGTGTCGCAAGTGCGTCGTTGGAGCGGTAGATATTCGTGCCACCGAGAAACACCGTGTTCGGATTATCTGGCGCCACTTTCACGATGAGGTTGTATCCGCCTTGCGGATTAAAGTCGCCCGCTTGACCGCCGTAGGCAGGAATTTTATCCGAGAGATTTTCCCATGTGCCACCGATGGAATCTGTGCGGGCAGGGTCGCGCGTGTATCTCCACAAACTTGTAAACTCGCCGCCGTTGGAGCGAAACCCATTGTTCGGCGTTTGAGCAAGAAAATACACGATGTTTTCGTTTGAGGGCGCAATGCCGATGACGATACGACCATATAGGTTTGGGAAATCCGATGGCGTCATATTTTGCCAAGTAATTCCGTCTGCGCTGCGATAAATGCCGCGAAACGGACCGCCGCTATTGATGGTCGCGTAAAGTCGGCCAGTTGAGGTAATTGCCACATCGGTTGCAAGGCTGACGGGATTTGCCAGTGCGCCACCAAGCGTCGGCGTCCAACTTGCGCCGCCGTCTGTGCTTCGAAAAATGCCGTTGGCAACTGCTGCATACACTTCGTCTTCCGTTGCGTTGGTGGGGTCAGTAACGATATTCCAAACAAAGTCGAACAAGTTGTCAAACGACTGCGGGCGTGCGGTTGAGGTCGATGCGAGCAGCGTCCATGTGCGTCCGCCGTCGGTCGATTTGTAGATGCCGTCGCCGCGATAGCCTGAGCCTTTCGCGCCAGCACTGTTCCCGATGCCTTCGCCGGTGCCGACATACCAGATGTTTTGTTTGCCCACTCGCGTGTCTTGAGCAATGCACGTGGTGCTTGGCAGTTGGTCTAAGCGTGTGGTGCGTGTCCATGTGCGTCCGCCGTCCGTGCTGCGCCACATACCGCCGGAGACGCCACCTGCTAAAATGGTCTGCTCGGTCGGGTCAGAAATATCCAATGCCAACGCCCGCGTTCTGCCGCCTACATTAAACGGACCGCGTGAAATCCAATTGAGCGTTTGAATGCCTGCAAGCCGCATATCGCCGCGATTGGCTTTTGCGAGCGCTTGTTCGGCAGTTTCAATGGTGCGGGCAAATTGTTGCTCTTTCCACCGAATGCCGCGCGGAATGTCGCCTGTGTTCGGGTCGCGTAATCGCATCAACTCCCACTCGAATCGAGCGTTGATGTCCTCGCCTACGCTTTCATCGCGGCCTGCTTTGCCAATAGAGGACGGCGCATCGGCGTCGGCAGGAATGTCAATGAGTGGGCGTTTTCGTTGGTTGTATTCGGCTTCCAGTGTTGCCAAATCTGGCGTTGGCTTAAAATAAAGCAGTGCGCCAATGGTGATAAATGCAGCAAGAACAGTTACGAGACGCTGTCGAGAGGACATAATAAGCCTTTCATAGATGGTTAAGAGTGTCGAGCAAGGTTACTTTTTCCAGTAGTTAAAAATTTGATAGGCTGTGCCGCCGCCGAATTGCTCGAGCGACTGCACATCTGCCGTAAAAACAGAGCCAACGGAGAGGCCGGGCAGCCGCTTGTCCATGTTCGGGAAAAGGTCTTTCGTCGTGGGCGCAAGCGTAAAGGCAAACATCGCGGAAATCTCCTGTCCGTCCGCAAGTGGATTTCCAAACGATGACCCATAGCCCAAGACTTGTGTGATTTTCACAACGGCGCGACACGGCGCCTTGCCGCACGGGCTGGTCTTATCTGGCAACAGCGTCGAGTCAATTTGCAGAATTTTGCCAACGATGCGGCAATGATTCGGCGGAACTTGTGCGGGCATTTCAATTGCAGTAGAAAGAGAATCAAGCATCATGGATTGAGTGGCGGGTTGTGCTTCCTTGTTGCTTCGGCAGGCAGTCAGCGCCGTGAGCAAAAGGCAAAAAGCAGCATATCTCATTGTTGTTTTCAAGATTACGAAATGGTGAATTTTGCAGTAAAGGCAGCCTACTTGCGTTAAAAATAGGTAACTTTTTGTTGAAAAAAACATCTTAGCTCATACCATCTAAGCCAGTATGCGCAAACAGTTGCGACCTTCGTCCGTCGCCGCCATTGTTGTTGCGGCGACGTTTCTTGCGACCGCCGCCCACGCGCAAGAAGATACCACATCAATGAAAGATATTTTCTCCCAGTTTTCGTTGCGCGACCTGCTTAATGTTAGCATCGTTACGGTCTCTAAACAGGCGGAAAATCTCTTCGATGCGCCGCTCTCCGCCACCGTATTGACCGCTAATGAAATTAAATCCGCAGGCGCAACAAGCATCATGGAAGCCTTTCGCTTGATTCCCGGACTTATTGTGCGCGAGCAAACACCGGGCAATTTCGACCTTCACATTCGCGGCTTTGATAATCCCGACCCGAATGCGCCGCTCTTCACGACCGTCAATACGGTAACGCTCGTGATGATAAATAACCGTTTGGTTTACAACGATGTGCAAGGCGGCACATTTTGGGATATGCTTCAACTCGGCATCGACGACATCGACCGCATTGAAGTGGTGCGTGGTCCGGCTGCCGCGCTCTACGGTTCAAATGCTGCAACAGGCGTCATTAACATCATCACTAAAAAGCCCAATTACAAAACGGGAGCGTATGCATCGACCTACGCGCAGGGCGGCATGTATAACACGGGCGTGTTCAGCGGCGCTGTTGGTTATGGCAGCGAGGGCGGATTTTCAGTGCGCGTCGGAGGCACGTTCGAGACCCGTGCGAGGCATCTGGTCGATTACTATCGCTTTTCCAACCAGCAGTTGCTTGGGCCGCTTCGTCCGGGAGGCTATCGTCCGCGCCCAGATACGCTTGCAAATGGCAACGCTGTGCCGCCCGACCAACTTGCCTTTGAGTTTCCAGACTTCAATCGCGCATTGACGCGCTACGCCGTGAATCTCCACAGTGCATACACAGCGCCGGAGTTTAATGTGAATCTGCTTGGCGGCTATGCCAATGCGCAGTATCAGCGTCCGTATTTCGGTGCAGGTGAATTTGTATTAAACAGCGAAGAAAATCAATCCGTCTTTGGGCATCTCTTCGGAAATTGGCGAGACCTGTCGTTTAGCGGCGACATTACGCGCGGCGAGAACATCACGCTGGGCGGCATTCCATATAACTTTTGGCGATAAATGCGTCGGCGGACTACAACCTCGTGGTATCGGAAAATTTTAGCCTTAAACCGAGCATGGTCTATCACGGTGTGCGTTACGTTGCCTTCATGGTTAATCAAGACCGCAGCCGGCTCTATCCGCAAACTGAACCGATTACGAACAGCACGCTTTCTGCGTCGTTTCGCGCTGACTATGGCGTCGCCCGCTTTCGCTTTATTTTCGGGCTGCGCGCCGACCGCTTTGAAGTTCCTGAAAATCGATTCTTCATCAGCCCGCAAGCCGTGGTTACCTTTAAGCCGAACAGCGACCTGTTGCTGCGGGCCTCTTATGGGCGCTCTGCCCGCTCGCCTTTCATCGCAAGCGTTTTCGGATTCCGTGAACCAACGCCCGAACTGCCCGTACGGTTTATCGGCAACACCAACCAAGCCTTACTCACGGTTGATGAAGTTGAAACCGGATGTCGATACAACCTTGCCGACAAAATATCGATTGACCTTGAAGCCTTTTACTCGATTGCCAATAATTTTGAAAGCATTTTGCCCAAAAAACTTATACTGCAACAGCCGTTCTCCTTCGTCGAGTTCGCATTTGAAAATACCTCGCAGCGCGCTGAACAGTTGGGCGCAACGCTTGAATTGAACCTTGTGCCGAATCCCGACTGGGCTATCAAAGCCTTTGCCACTGTGCAGCGTACCCAGATTCAGAACTACAATTACAACAGCATTTTTTCTCCAGAGCGAAGCGTGCGCGACAGCGCGTTTGTCAATCCCGCTACGCCAACGCTCTTTGGCGGCGTCGTCATTACCGCGTCGCCGTGGCAACGCGTCGCGCTCAACCTGAACGCGTATTTTTACACCGCACAAACGTTCAGCATCATCAGTGGACAAGGATTACCAATCGCTAACGCGACAGAGGTAAGTGGCAATTTTATTCTCAACGCGACCGCGAGCTATGAAGTCTTTCCGAAAGTCAAAGCGTTTGTCAACGGAAGAAATCTCTTGGGCGGCGGGCGGCGTCAGTTCGGCTTTGCCGACCAAATCAACACGATGGTTCTCGGCGGCTTGCAAGCCGAACTGTAATCGCGCTTGCACATTCTTACAGGGAATGCGGCGAGGCCTTCTCCTGTTTTTTGGCAAGAGTCCAAAACTCATCGAGTTCCGCGAGCGTGAAAGCGTCCCACGATTTGCCCGATGCAGCAACCTGTTCTTCCACAGTTTGAAATCGGCGGATAAACTTTTCTGTCGCCTTGCGCAGGGCATCTTCGGGATTGACCTTGATGAATCGGCTGTAATTGACGAGCGAGAACAAAATATCGCCGAACTCTTCTTCGCGCGCTTCGTCGCTTTGCGCCGCGTAGAGTTCTGAAATTTCCTCGCGAATTTTCTTAAGCACATCGTCGCCGCGCTCCCAATCAAACGAGACGCCTGCCGCTTTTTCCTGCACCCGAAACGCCCGCAAGAGCTGCGGCATGGCTTTCGGCACGCCTTCCAAAACGGACTTCCGTCCTTCCTTCATTTTCAACTTTTCCCAATTGCGATTGACGTCACTTGCCGTTTCAGCTTCGTCCGTTCCAAACACGTGCGGATGCCGAAAAATGAGTTTCTCTGCAATAGCGTCCAAGACGTCCGCCATCTCAAACGCCTTGCGCTCGCTCGCCAAAACGGACTGAAAACAGAGGTGGAGCAAAATATCGCCAAGCTCTTTTTTAAGTTCTCGGTCGTCTTTCTCATCGACAGCGGCAATCATCTCGTAGACTTCCTCGAGCGTCAGATGCACGAGCGAATCGGGCGTTTGCGCTCTGTCCCAAGGGCAGTCGGTTCTCAGAAGTTTGACGATATCGACGAGGCGTTCAAATTTTTTTCCCGTCGATGTCGGCACGGATTTCTGCAACCGTTTTTTTAATCGAGAGTTAGTGAGGGCGGGCGCGGATTTTTTTTTCGCAGTGCGTGTTTTCGGCACGTCGTTTTTTTTCGTTGGCATTTGATTCTCTCGTTCGGTTCGCGTAAAATAAAAATCAAAATACTCATTGAAATTATGTATCAAAAAGGACAACGGATTGAAGTGGTGCTCAGTGACGCGGCGGAACACGACAAAAGTTTTGGTCGGCTTGCCGATAGCATCGGTGTCTTTGTGCGCGACGGCAGGCGCGGCGAAAAACTCGCCGTTGGCGACACGGTCGAGGCGGAAATTGTCAAGGTCAAAAAAAATTATCTCGAAGCTGAGTTCACGCAACTCCTTGCGCCCTCGCCCGCGCGCATCGCGCCTGAATGTTCGCATTTTGGAAACTGCGGCGGATGCAAATGGCAACACGTGTCCTACGATGCCCAGCTTCGTCAGAAAGAAAAGCAAGTGCAAGACGTGCTGCGGCACATCGGCGGTTTTACAAACATCAGTCTCCTGCCGACGCTTGGCGCGACGCGCATCTACGGCTATCGCAATAAAATCGAGTTCTCATTTTCAGACAAGCGGTTTCTGTTGCCCGACGAAATCAGACACGGCACATTCGCTAAGCCGAAAGACTTTGCCGTAGGCTTTCACGCACCTGAACGCTACGATAAAGTCATTGACATTGACCGATGCCACATCGCCACCCCAACAATGAACACGGCGCTCGCTGTCGTCAAACAATTTGCCGTAGAAAAAAAGCTAAGCGCATACTCGACCGAAACACATCAGGGATTGTTGCGGGCGCTCATCGTGCGCGAAACGCTCGCAGGCGAAACGATGGTCAATGTGATTACCTCTTGGCACGATAAAAGTGTTATGACCGACTTGTCGCACGAATTAAAAAATGCGTTAGGGGAAAAACTCCTGACGGTCGTTAATAACATAACGACGCGCAAAAGCAATGTGAGTTTCGGCGAAGAAGAGGTCGTCGTCTCTGGCGACGGCGTTATCACAGAAACACTTGGCTCATATCGATTTCAGATTTCGGCGAATTCGTTTTTTCAAACCAATACTGCGCAGGCGGAGCGGCTCTATCAAACTGCGCTTCGTGCGGCTCGGCTGTCTTCTGATGACGTTGTGTATGATTTGTATTGCGGCACTGGCTCGATTTCAATTTTCATTTCTGCGCACTGCAAAAAAGTCTTCGGTATCGAGCTGGTCGAGAGTGCGGTCAAAGATGCAGAAAAAAACGCGGCGCGCAACGGCGTGCAGAACTGCTCGTTCAAATTACTCGACTTGAAAGACGTCCAAAAAATTTGGCCAGAGTTAGAAGCGTTTGGCTTGCCCGATGTGGTGATTACCGACCCGCCGCGCGCGGGCATGCACCCCAACGCCGTTCAGACGCTATTGAAATTAAGCCCGAAGCGAATAATTTATGTAAGCTGTAACGCCGCAAGTTTGGCGCGGGACGGAAAACTGATGTGCGAATCGGGCATGTATCAATTGGAGGACGTGCAGCCTGTTGATATGTTTCCGCATACCAACCATATCGAGAGCATTGCACGGTTTGAACGGCGATAACTTTTTTCAACTTTAAATCTTCTCAACGATGCGCGGATTCATTACACTTTTGTTCCTTGTCTTTATCGGTGTGTTTGTCTATTTCTACTTCTTCGAAAGAGAAGAGACGACGGTCGAGAAACTTAAAAATACAGGATTACAACTCGCCGACGACGCTAAGAGAAAAGCTGAGGAAGCCCTGCAACGCATTCAAAACGAGAAAAAGGATTTGCTCAAAGAGGCGGGCGATGAAATCAATGCCGTAACGCAGCAAATTTCGGATTTGAAAAAGCAGGCAGAGCAAAGCGTCGGCGAGAAACAAAAACAATTGAGCGACAAAGCAGCGGAACTCGAGCAGAAAAAGAAAGACCTCGAGAAAAAAATGGAGACAGTAAAAAATGCCAGCGAAGACGCTTGGAACGAGGCTAAAAAAGGGTTTCAAGGGGCGATGGACGCGCTTAGAAAAGCCGAAGAAAAATTGAAAGAAGAGCAAAAACAATAGCCCTTACGGTTCAAATAGCGACCAAAGCTGCGTTTCCTGCGTTTGCCAGTTTAGCCTAAGTTTCGCCGTTAGGCATGCCCGTTGATACGCATAGATATTTTCTGCCACCAATGAAATGGCGTTTGTAAGGTCTTCATTGCTCTCTGCATCGACAGTTATTCCAATGCGGTATTTATCAATCACTTTTTGCATAGCAGGTAAGTTACTTGCAACGACGGGAACGCTGCACAATACATACTCAAAGAGTTTGTTCGGCAGCGCCAGTTTGTAGCTTTCAGAAATCGGTTCAATCACCGCAAGTCCTATGTCTGCCGAAGCGGTCAGGTTCAGCAACTCACCATGCGGCACACGCCCAAGCACAAACGCGCGGCTCGACAAATTCATCTCGGTAATTTTCTTTTCTATGCTCTGGCGCAAATCGCCGTCGCCGATGAAGACCAACACAAATCGCTCGTCTAATTTTTTCAGTGCATCAAGCGATTTAAAAATGCCTCGCCCTTCAGTCAAAATCCCTTGATAAATCAGGAGAACTCGGTCGCTCGATAAGTTCAGTTTTTCGCGCAGCGACTGATTTCTTTGAATCTCGCGGAAGGCTGGATAGTTGTAAATCGTTGTCGGCATTGGAATGCGATACCGCTCGGCAAGCGCTTGTGAATCCAACTCTCCTGATGTAAAGACGCGGGCGCGGGAGATATACCACCGTTCAATGCTTGACCAAACGGTTTGTTTTAGGCGATTGTCTTTCAACTGTGCAAGCGCAAAAAACAGCTCACGCGAATCATAAAAGAGTGTTGCGCGGCGGCGCCCGGCAGCGCGGGCAGCAACCGGCAATGAAAAGACATCTTCGGCACAGTAAAACTCCGCATCGATAGATAAGACCGCCGGGAAAATTGTTCGGTAGAACGCCAGAAACTTTCGTGCGCCGCGAAGCGACGAGGCTAATTTAAGCGACATCACATCGCAGTTTTCAAACCTAAATGTGTCGTTGGCGTCGGCGGCTTGCACGAGCGCAAGCGATGAAAATCGTTTAGAAAGCGAGCGCAAGATATTTTGCAAGCGAGAGTCGTAGCGCAGGTCGCCAATAAAAACAAAGCAGCCGTGATATCGACGGCGTCCGTGGACGCCTGTATTTTCAGGCATTTAGAGCGGTTGAAGTTTTCCAACGGCAATAAGCGCAAGCAGCATCACACCCAACGCAATGCGATAAACGATAAAGAGATACATCGAGTTCTTTTTGAGGTAGCCAAGCAAGAAGGCAATTGACGCGTAGCCAACGACGCCCGAGACCAATGTAGCGACCACCAAGCTCACCACATTTTCTTGGGACGACAAGAGCGCCTCGCGTTCTTTAATAAGCTGATAAATGCCTGCCGCGAAGACCGATGGCAACGAGAGCAGAAACGAAAACCGCGCTGCAGTCTCGCGCGTCATGCCCAGAAACAGTCCGCCCGTAATCGTAACGCCAGAGCGCGATGACCCGGGAATCAGCGCGATGCACTGCGCAACTCCGACCACAGCGCCGTCCAAGAAATTCAAGTCCGAAAGTCCGCGTTGCTTTTCTCCTGCCAGTTGCCGACGATGAACGAGCCATTCGGCGAGCATCAACGCAAGCGCAAGCGTAATCATTGCCGCACTAATGACATAAAGTGAGCGCAATGTGGTTTCAATCCAGCTTTTGAAAAGCACTCCTGCAACGACAATCGGCACGGTGGCGAGTATCATCATAAAGCCCATGCGGGCGTCTTCGGTCCCGAAAAATTGTCGCGTAACGACGGCGTTGAGAGTCGCGCTGGAAATTCGCAGAATGTCGTGATAAAAGTAAATTAAGACGGCTGCCAGCGTGCCGATTTGAATGACCGCCGTGAATGCCGCGCCCGGGTCGCTCCACCCCAAAAGAGCCGGAACAATGCGAAGATGCGCCGTGCTGCTAATCGGGAGAAATTCTGTGAGACCTTGAACAATGCCGAGAATGATTGCCTGAAGAATATCCATGTGAAATTTTGACGCGCCTAACGATTGAGCTTGGCGCAAATATAAGCCAACCAACGATTCATGTCCGCAAAAAAATCTTTGACTAAATCTGTGAAGCACCCGTCCGTTCCCGACGGCATTGATATAAACAGCGACTTTGCCGACGCGCTCAGCCTGATGGAGAACACCAATACGCATTTGTTTTTAACTGGACGAGCCGGCACGGGCAAGTCCACGCTACTCAATTACTTCCGAAGCACCACCTCAAAGAATGTGGTCGTTGTTGCGCCGACGGGCATCGCCGCGCTCAACGTCGGCGGGCAGACCATTCATTCGTTCTTCCGATTCCCGCTCGGCACACTCAGCGCGGAGCGCATAAAGGTGATGAAAAATAAAAAACTCTATCAAGCGATTGACACGATAGTCGTCGACGAGGTCTCGATGGTTCGCGCCGACATCATCGACGGCATCGACCGATTCATGCGGCTCAACGGGCGCGATAAGCATCAGCCGTTTGGCGGCGTGCAGATGATTTTCATCGGCGATTTGTTCCAACTCCCGCCCGTTGTGCAGAACAACGACGGCTCGCAACTCTTCGACTCCGATTACGACAGCCCGTATTTTTTCAGCGCGGCGGTGTTCAAAAAAGCGCCGCTCAAAACGCTTCACCTCAAAACAATTTATCGACAAAAAGACGCGGCGTTTATTCGTGTGCTGAACGCGATTAGAATCAATTATGCAACGCCCGACGACTTGGAAAAACTCAACACCCGCGTTGAACCCGACTTTGTGCCGAGCGACGACGACTTTTACATCACGCTCACCACGACCAACGAGATTGCCAACCGCATCAACGAGCAAAAGCTCGCGCAATTGAAATCAAAGTCGCATCAGTTTGCAGGCGACATTGAGGGCGAGTTCGACAGAAAAAATTTACCCGCCGACGAAATTCTCTCGCTCAAAAAAGGCGCACAAGTGATGTTCGTCAAGAACGACGTTTCGCGGCGGTGGGTGAACGGCACGATTGGCAAGGTCAAGGACATCGGCGAGCATTTCGTCAAAGTTGAAATTGAGAACGAAGACGAGCGTAAAATGGTAACCGTCGAGCGCGTCGATTGGGAAATTTTGAAATACGACTTCGACGCAACGGAGAAGAAAGTTTTTAGCGAGCCGGTCGGCAGTTTCACGCAGTTCCCGCTTAAACTTGCGTGGGCGATTACAATTCACAAAAGTCAAGGCAAGACGTTTGAAAAAGTGATTATCGATTTAGGGCGCGGCGCGTTTGCTCACGGGCAACTCTATGTTGCGCTCAGCCGTTGTCGCACGCTCGAGGGCATCGTCTTGCGACGCGAGATAAACAAACGCGATGTCATCGT
>Ga0272446_1002936_pt1 | contig 22312 bp, 16 predicted proteins | sample YNPCB0061_FD_194587 | JGI IMG/M metagenome (GOLD analysis project Ga0272446, IMG submission 194587) | Hot spring microbial mat communities from Yellowstone National Park, WY, United States - YNP-CB-006-1 | ecosystem: Environmental > Aquatic > Thermal springs > Hot (42-90C) > Sediment | place... | reverse complement strand
CCCGACTTCGGCCTCATCAACACCCTGCATCAGATCAACCTTGTTGAGCACGGTCAGGATCGGCTGGTCACCCACCTCTAGATCACGCAGGGTATCGAGTACGGTTTGCGTCTGCTGCGCGGCGTTGGGATGGGTAATATCCAGCACATGCAGCAACAGGTCGGCCTCGCGTATTTCTTCGAGCGTGGCACGAAATGCGGCCACAAGCTGCGTCGGTAGCTTCTGGATGAAGCCGACAGTATCGGTGAGCAACATCTGCTGGCCACCCGCAAGTTCGACCTGGCGCGTTGTCGGGTCGAGCGTAGCGAACAGGCGGTCCTCCGTGCGCACGCTGGCGCCCGACAGGGCATTGAGCAGCGTTGACTTGCCTGCATTGGTGTAACCGACGATTGCCACGACCGGCAGACCGCTACGCCGGCGACGCTCGCGGTAGACCTCGCGATGGCGGTGCACATCCTCAATCTGCTGTTCGAGCCACTGGATGCGGCGTGCAATCAGGCGCCGGTCAACCTCGAGTTGCGTCTCACCGGGGCCACGCAGGCCGACCACGCCGCCGGCCGAGCCGCCACCACCGCCTGCCTGACGTTCCAGGTGAGTCCACTGGCGGCGCAGGCGCGGCAGCAAATAGCGATATTGCGCCAGTTCGACCTGAACGCGACCTTCGTGGGTATGCGCATGGCGCGCAAAAATGTCAAGAATCAGGCCAGTGCGATCCAGCACACGCGCCTGGATCGCGTCTTCGATATTGCGCGCCTGCCCGGGCGTCAGTTCATCGTCGAACACGACGAGATCGTAGTGCAACTCGGCGTGGAGCGCAGCAATCTCCTCGACCTTACCGGGACCAATGTACTGGCGGGGAAACGGGTGCTTGAGGCGCTGATAGGTGCTGCCAACCACCTCAAGGCCGGCAGTATCGGCGAGCAGAGCAAGTTCTTGCAACGAGTCTTCGGCACTCCAGGCGCTGCGACCGCCGGTCAGTTCGACACCAACGAGAAATGCGCGATCGCGGGGCGGGCGGGTCTCGTGGAGGCGCCGGCCACCGCCGTTGGTGAGGATCGGATCGTCTGTGATCGTGGTGCTCCTTGATACAAGCCTGTTCTGATTGCTTCTATTCTAGCACGCACGACGACGACAGGCAAACGATGAAGGCCAGGCAGCCATTCACCCTTCACGTACTTCCCAAACATCATCAGCGCAACGATCCGGACGCGCGGTGGATCTGCACCTACCGCATCGCTCCGGCGAGTGACGCCACGTCCACGCCCCAGGCGCGCAACTCGGCAGTGACCGAGTCCACCAGCGCGTCCAGGCTCTGCGCCACCGGTTCGCTCAGTTCCAAGCCGGGTTCGATCGCCAGCGGTTCAATGCCCCACAACACAACGTGCGGCGGTAAGTGCCCCTGCAGACTGAGAGCCGCCAGCAGTTCTTGTAGCCCTGCCTGGTGCATCGAGAGCTTCAACGCCAGCGCCTGCGGGATCTGCTCATTCTGGAGCCGCACGATGGCGCCGGGCGACCTGCCATGCTGTACGGTGTCAATAATCAGCAAATGGGTGACGCCCTCGAGATACGGCAATAATCCGAGACCAATCGTGCCACCGTCGAGCAGCGCGACATCTTCCGGCAGGCGGTAGCGTTCCGCCAGCCGCCCGACGGCACGCACCCCCACGCCTTCATCACGCAGGATCATGTTCCCCAGGCCCAGGACGAGAATCGTCGGCATCAGGTTCATTCCTCACTCATCTGCCATCCTCGCGATTGCACGAGACCCTCGGGCGTGTCCCCGTTCACAGGTGCGCGCCGGTGACGCCGCCGGGTGAACCAGAGCATGATCCTGCCGATGATCTCCACCGGCTTTCGGGCCATCACAGCCGCGTGTTTGAGCATACCATTCTCGCCGGTCGGTGACTGTTCGATCCAGTCCGGTTGCTGATGTCTGGGCAGGAACTTGAACCCGCTGAAGATACTCGACATCAGACCATTCCCTTCTTCCAGGTCAATCAGCCAGGCGACGTAGATGTGGTAGAGCGCAAAACAGATCAGCAGCCACATGACGGCGTGGTGAATGAGGCGCATATCCTGCAGCGTGACAAACGCCAGCACCCAGTTGGTCAACCGGTACCAGATACCGACCGGGTGCAACTGGCCGTACAGCGTGAAGCCCGTGAAGACGATGACGCCATAGAGGAAGACGATAATCATGTAGGTGGTGCCGGCCAGCGCATTATGCCCCGCCACCTCTGGCGGATCGCGCCGCAGGAAAAAATAATACTGCGCCGCGTGCAGCGCATTTCGGCGCCCTTCAGCCGTGAGAAACGGAAACAGGCCACGCCAGCTGGCCCACTGGTTGCCAGCAAACGCCCAGTACGTGCGCAGCACCAGGCTGGCAACGAAGATGAAGGCAAATGCAAAGTGTACAAAGCGCATGGTGCCCATGAAATAGGCGCCAAGCGGCTCACGCGGGCTGACGTTGATATACGGATTCGAGATGTAGTAGCCCGTGAAGGAGAGCACCACGATGCTCAGCACGTTCAGCCAGTGCGTCAGGCGCACCGGTATCTCCCAGACGTAGACTCGTCGGCGCATGGCTACACCTCACTGCACCTTGATACGGGTCATCTCAACGCCTCGCGCATCCACCAGATGCACGGAACATGCCATACAGGGGTCGAACGAATGCACGGTACGCAGGATTTCGATTGGCTGATCGGGATCGGCAACCGGGGTGTCAATCAGCGCCGCCTCGTACGGCCCGCGAACATCGCGTGCATCGCGCGGTGACCCGTTCCAGGTCGTGGGTACCACCGCCTGATAATTCTGAATCTTGCCATCTTTGATACGCACCCAGTGACCAAGCGAGCCGCGTGGCGCCTCGACGGCGCCCCACCCTTCGGCCTCAGCCGGCCAGGTTGCCGGGCTCCACTTCTCACTGTTGTGAATCGTAAGCTGGCCGGATGCCATATTTGCACCCAGTTCGTCGATCCATCCTGGCAGTTGTTCGGCCAGTAATGCGGTCTCAACCGCGCGTGCCGCCGTGCGCCCGAGTGTCGAGAAGAGCGCCGCCGGGCCAACACCAAGCTGGCCGAGCACGCTGTTGATCAACTCCTGTGTGCGTTGCTGGCCCGACGCATAACCGATCAGCATACGCGAAAGCGGCCCCACCTCCATTGGTGCATCATCGTACCGCGGTGTCTTGAGCCAGGAATACTTGCTGTCGGTGTTGAGCCACTCATAGGGCGGCTGCGGGCCGGTATAGTTCGGCGTCGTTTCACCACTCCAGGGATGCAACGGATTCTGGTCGCCGTCTGCATAGCGATACCATGAATGAGCCACATACTCGCTGACCTTCTCGTGGCTCACGGGCGCCGGTTTCTGGTCGATGTTTTTGTTGAAGATAACGCCGCGTGGCAGCCAGTAGCTCGCCACATTGCTGTTCTTCGCCGCCGGAAAATCGCCATACGACAGGTAATTACCGACGCCGGCGCCAAGCCCGGCCCACTCTTTGTAGAACCCGGCAATCGCCAGAATATCCGGCAGGTATACCTGCGAGACAAACGCGCTCGCCTCGGCAGCGAGCGCCTTCAGTTGCGCGATTCGCAGTGTGTTGATCGACTGCTGGGCATTTGGATCAACCGGCGCTGCCATGCCACCCACCAGGTAGGTCTGCGGATGGGGGTTCTTGCCACCCAGGATGGCATGCAGCTTGATCACGTCCTTCTGCCATTCGAGAGCTTCGAGGTAATGAGCCACCGCCATCAGGTTTGCTTCCGGGGGCAGCGCATACGCCGGATGGCCCCAGTAGGCGTTGGCGAACAGGCCGAGCTGGCCACTATCAACAAACTTCTGAATACGATCCTTGACACCCTTGAAATAAGCCGGTGTGGCTCTGGGCCAGTCGGAAATGCTCTGGTTCAGTTCCGCCGTCTTGACCGGGTCCGCCGCAAGCGCGCTGACGATGTCCACCCAGTCGAGCGCATGCAGGTGGTAAAAATGAATAACATGATCCTGAATGTACTGCATGCCGGCGATGATATTGCGCATAAGGCGGGCATTGTCAGGAATCTGGATGCCCAGCGCGTCTTCGACGGCGCGTACCGATGCGAGTGCGTGCACCGTGGTGCAGACGCCACAGATGCGCTGCGCGAAGACCCATGCGTCACGTGGATCGCGCCCGCGCAAGACAATCTCCATACCGCGGAACATGGTTGAGCTGCTCCAGGCGTCAACAACGCGCCCTTTCTCGATCTGCACCTCGACGCGCAGGTGCCCTTCAATGCGCGTGACCGGGTCAATGGCAATCCTTGCCATGGCATCCCTCCCGCTCTGATGGTCTGTGTAACGCTGCTACGTCTGTTACTGCGTGTCGCCGTTACGGCGATCCTCGCGCTCATCGAGTACACCGAGCGCAATAGCGCGTTCTGGTTCGGTGGTTGCCGGCTCGGTGGCCGGCGCTTCGCCCGGTTTGACCGGCCCGGCGATCTGTTCGACAACATCCATCGCGCGACTGGCCGCTTCAACGAGGGTTTCGGCGCCATCGTGCGCGGTGATAGGTTGTGAGCGGGCGCGGAGGGCGCTGGCGACAGCGTGAACGGTCGCGCCGCCAACAACGGCGCCAACCGCCACGGCACCGACCGTGTCAGCGGTCGCTTCAACGCCGAACCCCTCCACATTCGGCAGGCGACCATAGACAGGCGCCATCTTGTCCCAGAAGCGCTCCGACATGCATCCGACGCAGCCGTGCCCGGCTCCGATCGGCCAGTAGGATGTGCCGTTCCAGCCGACCGAGGGGCAGTTGGAGTTGGTTTCCGGCCCTTTGCATCCCATTTTGTACAGGCACCAGCCGAGACGATGCCCTTCGTCGCCCCAGCTTTCAACGAAGCGCCCGGCATCAAAATGCCCGCGGCGCTCGCAGTTGTTGTGAATGAGCTGGCCGTAGGCGAAGAATGGCCGGCCCTGCTCATCGGTGGCCGGCAGTTGTTTGAATGTCAGGTAATGGACGATCACGGCGGTGATATTGACGACGTTGGCAGGACAGCCGGGCATGTTGATCAGGTTCTTCAGCCCCGGTACGGCATCCCGTACACCGACGGCTCCGGTGGGGTTGGGATCGGCGCCTGGCCAGCCGCCATCCCAGGCGCATGCACCGACCGCGATCGTGGCCAGTGCATTGGAACAGACCCGCTCGGCGATACTCAACGCCGTATGGCCGTTGATGGTGCAATAGATGCCGCCGGCAGCCGTAGGAATCGACCCCTCCACAATTGCGATGTACTGGCCGGGGTGGCGCTCCAGCGCCTCATCAAGCGAACGCTCGGCACGGTGGCCGGCGGGCGCCATAATTGTCTCGTGATATTCGAGACTGATCTGCTCCAGCACAATGTCGGCGACGCCTGGGGAAGCAGCGCGCAGGAACGACTCCGTGTTGCCGGCACAATCCTGGAACTCGAGCCAGATCACCGGCAGACGTTCGCTGGTGTTCATGGCCCTGGCAATGCGGGGCGTAAAGATCGACGGGAGCGCGAGCGTTGCGGTCATAGCGCCGCAGAACTTGAGGAACTGGCGGCGTGAGATGCCACGTGCCGATAGGCGTTCTTCCAACGTCAAAGGTCGAGCAGGCATACGATGACCTCCCCGGCTTGCGTATTCGGTTGTTACGCGCTGATTAGATAACGTTGTTGCGGAGTAGGGGGTAAGATGATTGGAAGGAGTATAGCAGCCGATTGTCGGCTGCGAGTAATAGTTTATCTACCAAAGATTAATAAGAAGTAACTGACACGACGTACGCGGTGGCGTACCAGCAGGGTGGCCTGGCGGGCGGCACGCCCGCCAGAGTCAATCATCCGGCGGCGGGAAGGCAGTCGCAACGTGCAAAAGAACGCCAGCCCGCCGCCGGACAGGCCCTGGCATGCGCCCGGCTGGCCGATTGCACACGTGACTGCTGACTCCAGTAACTGAGGCCTATCCGAATACCGGATGGCTGGATGTCATAGCGATCTCCGTAGCAAACGCCGAGATTGCTTCAGCCACGCTGCAAGCGGTCGCTCGCGCTCCGCACAATGACAGGCGGCGTGGCGTGTTGCGGATCAGGACCACTCCTGCTAGCCGATTGCGTAACCCCGCTCAATCAGAAACGGTGGCTCGTCCCCGGCAGGTGACCCATCAAACTCGCGCGCCGCCAGGTGCCCGGCAAAGACGGCCTGGGCGATGACGTTTGGCGCGTCGGCATCGCCAATCACACGCAGGGTACGAATGCGGCCGCCAGCGTGCGCGGGCGCCAGGCCAGTTGCCAGCGTGTCGCGCGGCAACCGGTCCGTAACCAGCACCACTGCATCACACGCCACCTCCGCAACACGCCCGGTCAGGGTATCGCTCACCATGACCGTGCCATGATGGATCGCGCTGAGGGCGCTGCGTGTGCGCAGTGCAACGCCAAGTTCGAGCAGACGGCGCTGGATGCGTTCCTGTTCGAGCGTGAACTGCGTCCAGTACGAGATCATTGGTGCAGGTGTGCAGAGTGTGACGGCGCACCCGTGACGCGCCAGCAACTCCGCAAGAACTCCACCCATGTAGTAGTGATCATCATCGTACACGACAACTCGACCGGACGGCAGCCGCTCGTCCATGAGGTCGTCGGGCGTGAATACGGACGGAATATCGTGACCGGGGATCGGGTGATGTAGTGTGCGGCCCATACCATCGCGCCGCCAGGTCGCCCCGGTTGCAATGATCACGTGTTCGAACCCGCTCTCAAGCACATCATCGGCCGTCATGGGATTACCGGGTAACAGCGTGACATCTGGCAACTTTGCGATCTGTGTCAGGCGCCAGTCAACCACGCGGCGCCATTCGATCAACCCGGGGAGGCGCGCCTCGCGCACGACGCGCCCGCCTGGCTCACGGCGTGCCTCGACGAGGGTTGTCGCATAACCGCGCTGGCCGAGTGCACGGGCGCATTCCAGGCCGGCCGGTCCGGCGCCGATCACGAGTACCTCCGCGTCGCGCTTTCTGGGGGCGATCGTCTCAGGATGCCAGTTGCGCCGCCATTCCTCACCCATGGTCGGGTTCTGGGTGCAACGGATCGGCGTACACTTGTTATCCCCCGTGACGCAGATATTACAGCCGATGCACTCACGGATGTCTTCGATGCGGCCTTCTTTGATCTTGAGCGGCAGGAACGGATCGGCGATGGATGGGCGCGCCGCGCCGATCAGGTCGAGGATGCCGCGGCGGATGGCCGATACCATGGTCTCGGGCGAGGTGTAACGTCCGACGCCGACGACCGGCTTGCTGGTGAGGCGCTTGACGAATGCGATGTATGGTTCCTGGAAACCCTCTTTTTCAAAGCGCGAGGTCGCCGAATCATTGCTCCAGCCGGCAATATTGACATCCCACAGGTCCGGCAAGTCGGCCAGCATGGCAACGATCTCATACGCTTCGCCCTGGCTGCTCAGACCGTCGTCACCAAGCAGTTCGTCAACCGCCAGGCGCGCCGCAACCGCGCAGACATCGCCGACTGCATCTTTCGTCTCTTCAATCAGCTCGCGGAACAGGCGAACACGGTTGGCAAGGCTGCCGCCATACGCATCGGTGCGGTCATTGTAGCGGCGTAGCATGAAATGCATCGCCAGGCTGAGACCGTGGCCGGCATAGCAATAGACGATATCGAAGCCGGCGCGCTTTGCGCGCAGTGCCGCGTTCCGGTGCCAGCGCCGCACATTGCGAATATCTTCCAGATCCATGCGGCGCGACTGGCCAGGCTCGAAGCCGGTGCCACCCATAAGACCAGCCGAGCGCGGCCCGATCGATGGCGTGCGCGAATAGTAGTTGGGCGCGTCATGGCCATTGTGCGTCAGTTCAATACCGGCAAGCGCGCCATGGCGATGCACCGCCTCGGCCATGAGCGCCAGCGGCGGGATATCGTCATCGCTCCACAGCCGGCCCTCGAAGTAGGGAGCAAGGTCGCTGCTGTGATGAATCTCGACCTCTTCGGTACAGACGACGCCCCAGCCACCTTCAGCTTTGATACCGCGCATTTCTGCCAGGGCGCGCGGCATACGATACCCCATGCCGTTGCAGTGCGGCACCTGGTAGAAACGGTTCGGTGCCGTCACCGGCCCGATGCGGATGGGCTCGAAGAGAAGAGCGTATGGATGTGTCATAGCTGCTCACCAGAACGACAACAGGTGACTGCCTCGGCAAGCGCCTATTGTAGATCAACTCGAGCATACCACGATAGCAGCCTGATCCCGGGTTGTTGGTGTCTGGTTGCCGGTTCCGGGTTGTGCCCGATCAACAATCTGCAATCACGTCTGGAGGGGTCTTGACTTATTGTGAGAATAACACTATAATAGGTGTCATAGTGACACTAATTCGTTGTACGCCTATCAGGCACGATCGAGGAGGCCAACATGCTGCCGATTGGATACTTCAAAGCCGAGCCGACCGAATATGTGCTGGCATACTCCGGTGGCACAATCGTTCGCCATGGCCCGGGCAAATCCTTCTGGTACTGGCGACCGAGCACATCCATTGTGCTCATCCCGATGGCTACCACCGATGCGCTTTTCGCGCTGAATGAGACGACCGGTAATTTTCAGGCGGTGACCGTGCAGGGCCAGATCACCTATCGCATTGTTGTGCCCGATACCGTCGCCAGGCTGCTCAATTTCACAATCGATCCGCATACGCGCGTCTACCTGTCAGACGACCCGGATCGTCTGCAGCAACGGATCATCAATATCGTTCAGGCGCATGTTCGTAGCGAACTCCGCCGTCTGACGCTCGAAGAGGCTCTGCGCTCTTCGGATGTACTGTTACAGCGGGTACAGGCGCGCATCCAGGAGGAACAGGCGCTGGCAGCGATGGGTGTCGCCTATGTGAGCCTGTTCTTTACCTCGGTCAAAACCACGCCGGACATGACCAGGGCGCTTGAGGCCGAATACCGCGAGGCGCTCCAGCAGCGCGCTGACCAGGCGATCTATGCGCGACGCGCCGAGGCTGTCGAGCAGGAGCGCAAGATCAAGCAGAATGAGCTTGCGACATCGGTCGATCTTGAGGAGCGGCGTCGCCAGCTTGTTGACCTGCAGGGCGAAAATGCGCGCAAACAGGCTGAACTCGAAGCCGAGGCGATGCGCGCGCAACTGGCGCCGTTCCAGGATCTCGATCAGCGACTGGTCCTGGCGCTGGCGTTCCGTGAGTTCGCCGGCAATGCCCAGAAGATCGGCAATCTGACGATTACTTCGGAGATCCTTGAGCAGTTGTTGCGTAGCTGATGACCGGCACCCGGTCCCTATTCGGAAGGGGCAGATCCATGATTGACACCATCGTTGTCGTCACGCGCAAAACCCAGCTCGAGGAACTTGTACTGCGGCTTAATTCTCGGGCCCAGGCGCGTTTCTACCTCGAACAGAATGGTGTATCGTTCACCGACTATGAACAGGCGGACTCTCGGTATCACCAGTCGGTCGAGATGGTCTTGCGCCGGCTACCGCGCGGTGTGAAGCGCCAGGTGATCGATCGCGACATGCTGCCGACGTACCAGTTTGGTACGCGCGATCTGGTGCTGACGATCGGCCCGGACGGGCTGGTTATCAACACGGCGAAATATCTGGCCAGCCAGCCGATTCTGGCCGTTAACCCCGATCCCTCGCGCATTGATGGGGTCCTGATCCCCTTTGGTGTTGCCGAGGCCGGTGAGTGGGTCGCCCGCGTGCTGGAGGGCAAGGCGCACGTCTCGCGGCTGGCGATGGCGCGGGCGACGCTCAACGACGGCCAGACGATGGACGCGGTCAATGATCTCTTCATTGGCGCGCGGACGCACGTCTCGGCGCGTTACAGCCTGGAGCTGGCCGGGCGGCGCGAGGATCAGATTTCGAGCGGAATCATCGTCTCGACCGGTGCGGGTTGTACCGGATGGATGCGCTCGGTGGCGACCGGCGCATGGCAGGTGGCGCGCCATTTTGTGGAGCTTGAGGGTGAGCCGCCGGGGCCGGCGCAGCTTGCGCTCGGCTGGGAAGCGGAGCGCCTCTGGTTTGCCGTGCGTGAGCCATTTGTCTCGAAGATATCGCAGGCGAACCAGGTGTTCGGCCAGATCGTAGCCGGCGAGGAACTTGTGATTACCTCACGTATGGCAGATTACGGGGTCATCTTCAGCGACGGGATCGAATCTGATCACCTGGCGTTCAACACGGGCCTCATCGCCCGGATCGGGGTGGCGGATCGTCGTGTGCATCTGGTGGCTCGCGAGTTATCTGAATAGTTGATCGCCGGGAGCGCGGGCAGTGTGCGTACAAGAGGCGCGCGCTCCCGGCGGCTCACAGCGCGCCATGGGCGGGGATGGCATTGGCGCGCGCAATGATGGCGTAGAGCGCCGCCGACGGGCGCATGCGTCGTTCACCGGTCCGTTCATTCAGCGCGTAGAGCCCGAAGCGCAGCCCCCATCCTTCCGCCCACTCGAAGTTGTCTACCAGCGACCAGACGAAGACCCCGCGCACATCAACCCCTTCGCGTATGGCGCGGTGTACTGCTTCGAGGTGGTGCAGCAGAAAACGCGGGCGCTGATTGTCATCCTCGTCGGGCAGGCCGGTTTCCGTCACATAGATCGGCAGCTTCAGCCAGCGATAGACGCGCTTGAGCGCGCGGTACAGGCCATTCGGATAGATCTCGCCGAAAGCACCCAGCATGCCGGAGTCGCTCTGCTCGACGTGCGCCGGGGTGAAGCGGCGGATGAACAGATGATACGGGCGGCGCAGATCGAAGGCAATATGGTCGCGGCTATAGTAATTCAGGCCAAAGAAGTCGGACGTTGCGCGTAGACGTCGTAGCACGAGGCCATTCACCAGGTAATCATACATGACCGTGGTAAGCACATCGTGGCTCGCCGGCGACGCAGGATCGAGGATACGCTTGTGATGCACAATACCGACGCGGTGGGCCGGATGCAGGCCGCGCACGGCGCGCGCCGCCAGTTCGTGGCCGCGCATCAGGTTGCCGAAGGCGCGTAGTGCCAGGAGGATGTTCCGCCGGCCCGGTGGCCAGTCTCCCTGAAGATAACTGAGGGCCGAATAGACAGTTGGCTCATTAATGGTACACCAGAGGTTGCACAGATCGCCCAGGGCATCCACGGCGCGTGCAACAAAGCGCGCAAAACGTTGTGGTGTGGTGGAATGCAGCCAGCCACCCTGTGCTTCGAGCCAGAGTGGGTTGGTGAAATGGTGCAATGTGACCATTGGCGTCATTCCGCGCCTGCGGATGCCATCGAGGATCGCACGGTAGCGGCGTATCGCCGCCAGATCGAAGCGCCCTTCTTGCGGCTCGATCCGGCTCCACTCGATCGACATGCGGTGAGCGTTGGTCCCCAGGGCAGCGGCGCGATCGAGGTCGCCTTCGGCATCGCGCCACCAGCCGCAGGCGTCGCCGGAGACGTCGCCATGCCAGCAGCGTCCCTGCTGTTCCCAGGCCCACCACTGGTTATTGGTATTCTGCCCTTCGACCTGATGCGCGCTGGTAGCCGTGCCCCAGAGAAAGCCAGACGGAAAACGGAGCGGTTCCGGGAGATGCGCGTGCCCGGGCCACACGCGTGGTGCCGGATGAAGATCGTATTGAATGGTCATTGGCTGGAAGTTACCCTGTGGACGTATGTTGTTCCGGGAAGTATACCACGTTCTGCTGTGATCTGGGGAAGGAAAGAGCACTATGGTGATGCGCCATTGTTAAACGCGTGCGGGTTGGCGCGCATCAGGTCATCCACACTGCGAAATCCTTGCAGAACGAGCGGTGTTCCCAGACTGCCGAGCGCGACAATCGGGCCGGTCACCATGAATGTATAGCGACCGGTGCGTTTCGGATCGGGCAGGGAACAATAGCGGGCGAACCCTTCCTTGCCCAGTTCGGTCTCGACATACTCGCGATCGGCGCCGAGTTTGAACCCCTGGCCGAAGATCTTGACCTGCAACTGGCGCAGGATGGTCTTGTCGAAATCGTGGAGTGTCTGGGTGACAAACATCCAGCCGACGCCGTATTTGCCGGTCATCCGGATACTCTGCGCCAGCAAGGTACGCGTGCGGGCGCCATCGCCGGTTTCAGCGGCATGTTCCCCGGCGAACAGGTGGGCCTCATCGAGGAGCACCAGCGCATTCGACATCTGCCCGTTCTGAAACGAACGGTGGATGACCTGGCGCAGGCGCGTCAGGATTTCGTTCAGCAGGAAGTAGGGGGTGTCGGCGACGTTTTCCTGGGCAAATGAGAGTACCACAACGGCGCGTTCGGCCAGTACCTGCTGGATCACGTGGGAGAGTGGCCGGCGCCCACCTGGTTCGGTGCGGAACCGTTGCAGCGCTTCGTCCCATAGCCGGTGCAAACGTGGCTCGTCAAGGCTATAGCGCGCAAGCACATCGGCGGCGCGTTGCCCTTCGCCTGGCGTCGTGCCGGGGCGCGTGGCATAGATCACATCGGCAAAACGCGCCAGGTCCTTCACCAGCAATGGCAGATCGGCGGCATTCAGATCACGGATCGGGCGGCGGCGACCGGCAGCGTCGGTGAGTTCGGCGAGCAGCCCGGCCAGGCGCTCGGCGGCTTCCCGTTCTTTGTGTGCACCTTTGAACCCCAGGCTATCGAAGAAGCCGGCACGGCGCAGGAGCTCGGTCAATGCCTCCGGCCCTTCGAGGGCAACGTCATCGGTTGTCAGCGCCAGCGCCTCGCGACGGCGGCGCAAGCCGGCCAGCAGGCGCCGGATGCTGAAATCCACCCGGTGGTCACCGGCGGCGAAGCGATCACGGCCAAACTCCCCCTGCGGGTCGATCACCAGCAGGCCCAGTTCCGGATTGGCGGCAAACCCGGCCAGCAACTGGGCGGCCAGGATCGACTTGCCGCTGCGCGTCTGGCCGAAGATGCCGAGCATCACCGCCTCACCGAATCCACCTCGTTCAGTGGCCCCGAAGTGGCGTAGCGTCAGTGGCACCGGTAACCCGTCGCCAGGCGACTGGCCGGCATAGAAGATCCCCGGCTCGGTGTGCACCAGGTCCTGCAACGTCGCTGCGTCGGCCGGATACACCGGCGTACCTGATGGCGGCGGCGTTGACAGGGTCGTTCGCCGGACGACGTGCCCCTGGTCGTCAAGCAGAAAGACACCCAGCGCCGAGAGCTGCGCTGCCGTCAGGTCGCTTTCGCCGGAGAGGGCCGGCAGTGCGCCCTGGTGTTTGATCACGGCGCGGATCACCGGGTCCTCATGCCAGCGATTACGTGTGATGATCCCGCCAAGCTGGCAGAGCGCACGCTTGCGGTACGTCTTGCCATTGAAACGTTCGGCAACCTCGAATGTCACCCAGGCATGATCGAGCGCCCGGTCGCGCGCCGTCTCAAGAATGTCGACCGTGAAATGGGTGGTTGAGTTGGGGCTGCCGATCACCGCGACCGGTGCGGCAACAACGGGCCGCGCCGCCGGGTGCATGGCAAATGGTTCCTGGCTCTCTCGCAGCGAGCGCATCGTACTCCGAACGAAAATGCTAAACACTTGTTCTGAGTATACCAGTCAGCAGTGCGCAAATCAAGAGGGGTGTGGCAACGATTCATACGGATTTTCGCCGCGCTGCAGGCGCAAGTTGATCGCGTCAATCACTGCGGGCAACTCTGCAACACTCTCGATGACATAATGAGCGCCGGTGGCGCGCAACCTGGCCGTGATCGGGGCCAGGCGCGCGGCGAGTTCCGCCGGGTTGAGGATCGCGGCTTCGGCTGCGCTCAGCCCGGCCTCATTGCCGGTGCGGCTGACGGCCACGCTCCATGCACCGGCGTTTATCCCTTCCGCAACATCCGGTACGGTGTCGCCGACCTTGACGATTGCAGCCGGCGGATAGACATTGAGCCGCTCAGCCGCGCGAAACAGCATCCAGGGCGCCGGGCGGCCAGCACGCACGTCGTCCGGGCAGATGATGGCATCCGGGGCAAATCCCTCGCGTGCGGCAACCGGCGCCAGGGCATCCATGATTACGCGCGCATAGCCGGTGGTCGAACCGATCGCCAGGCCGCGTTCCCGGCAGGCGGCGACCGTCTCTGCCGCACCTGCAATAAGCGTCGCGTGGCGCAGGGTCGCGGCGATCTGAACCTCAAGCGTTGCCTCGAACAGTGCGCGCGCGTCCTCCTCGCGCCAGTCACGACCCGTCACGGCGCGCCACCTTGCGGCGATCTCCGGCATGCGGAGGATGGCGCGAATATGGTCGAGCTTCGCCAGCCCCATCGGCGCGCGCGCTTGCTGCCAGGTGATGGCGATACCCTGGCGGGCGAATGTTTCGATAAACACCTCTGCCGGAGCGAAGCAGCCATGGTCAACGACGGTGCCTGACCAGTCGAATACCACAGCCCGCAATGGCCCGCTGAATCGCGCGACAGCGCGCTGATGCATGGCGGTTGTCTCCCTTCAATCTGCCGAAGCCAGGATGCGCTGTCACACCACACCGCTGCACGGCTCCTCAGGGTGCTGTCATCCTGGACGAACGACTGCTACCAGATAGTACAGACGCGAGAGTACCCGGCTGATGGTATCATGGCGAGCGGCAGTGTGCCACCGACGCTTTTCAAGGAGTATGCTGTGGTTATTCGTGCCGGGCGTAGTCTTGCCGCGCTCCTGATCTTCCTTCTGGTGCTTGCCGCGTACCCGGCGGCGCCCGCTGTCGCAATGGAGCGCACTGATGCCTTTGAACCGGACGGGTGCATGTTCGAGTTGCCGGCCAGTGCCGTTGAGGGGCGTGATGTCGAGTGTGGCTGGCTACGCGTGCCGGAGCGCCACGCACAGCCGGATGGCCCGGCCATTCGCCTGGGGGTGGCGATTGTCAAGTCCCGTGCCGCCGATCTGCAACCCGACCCGCTGATCATGCTCCAGGGCGGCCCCGGCGGTTCGACCATCGACACCTACATGCAGGTGCTCTTTGCGCCGGGAAGCCGTCTGCGCGATCTTGACCGCGACATCGTCCTGTTTGATCAACGAGGCACGCTCTATACCGAGCCATCACTGATCTGTACCGAGCAACTGGACCTGGTTGAGCGAACGATCGAACAACGCCTGACGTATGACGAAGCCGAACAGCTATCGTTTGCGGCTGCAACGGCCTGCTACAACCGGCTGGCCGGCGAGGGGATCGACCTGGAGGCGTACAACAGTATCGAAAACGCTGCCGATGTGGCTGCGCTGGTCAGCGCGCTGGGGTACGATCAGATCAACCTGTACGGTGTCTCCTACGGCACACTCCTGGCGCAGCACGTGATGCGCGATCATCCCGGCATCCTGCGGAGCGTCGTTCTCGACGCCGTGGTGCCGACCAGTGTGAACTATATCACCGAGTCGCCGCGCGCCGAGGACCGGGCGTACACTGAGCTGTTCAACGCCTGTAACGCCGACGCCGGCTGTCGCGCCGCCTATCCGGACCTGGAGCAGACGTTTTTCGCTACCATTGAACGACTCAACCGCGAACCGGCCCGGGTTGCGATCACCGATGATGAAACCGGCAGATCATATAACGCTGTTCTCGATGGCGATAGCTTTGCCGGTGTCATGTTCCAGTTGATGTACGCCTCAGGTTTTATTCCGGCGTTGCCTCGGATCATCAACGACGCGACACGCAATGATTTTCGCGTGCTGGCACAGGTCTTGCCATTGATCGTCTTTGACCGTACCTTCAGCCTGGGCATGCACTATACCGTCATCTGCGCCGAAGATGCCGATTTCTCCGTTAGTGACGCGCCGCTCAACAACCTGCGCCCGTTCATCGCCCTTGATGGTCGCCGTGGTCTCGAAAGCTACCTGGCGCGCTGTGGGGTCTGGAAGGTGAAAGGACTCGGTCCGGCAGTGGATGCGCCGGTCGTGAGCGATATCCCGACCCTGGTGCTGTCGGGGCGGTTCGACCCGATTACACCGCCGGAGTTTGGCGATGTGGTGGCGCGTACCCTGAGCCGGGCATATGTGTATACATTTCCTGATACCGGCCACAGCGCCGTTGGATCGAGCGCATGTGCCGACTCGCTGCTGCGCGCATTTCTCGATGATCCGCTGCAACCGCCGGATGCAGGCTGTGTCGCCGCAGGCGAGCCGCCACGCTTTGTCTCGCCGGCGACGGTGATCCTCACGCCGGTGACATTTGCGCTGGCATCGCTCGATCCGGGCGGTATGGTGCCGTTTGGCGCGTTTCTTGGTGCGCTGGCCCTGTTGCTGTCGGCGTGGGTCGTCTGGCCGCTGGCCTGGATCATCCGCCTGCTTGCCCGCGAGCGACCACCGGAGCGGCGTGCCGGCGCTTCGTTTGCTCGCTGGCTGGCGGTGCTGGCAGGAGCCGTGGGGCTGGCCTTCGTCGCTGTGACGCTGGTGGCGATTGTCCGGATGGCGCTGGCAAACGATGCCACGATCTTCTATGGTTTGCCCCGCTCACCGCTGCTTGTCGCAACCATCTGGATGTCTGGGGCTGCCGCTCCGGCAATGATCGTGTGCGCCACGCTCGCCTGGCCGCGAGGGTGGTGGTCCGTTCCGGGGAGGGTTTACTATGCGTTCCTGGCGCTTGCCGCGACAGGGTGCGCCGTGTCGCTGGGCTGGATGGGCCTGTACGCCTGACGGCGCCGCCACTGCCGGACGAGATCTCGCGCCTGGAGCGCGGGACATGGTACGAGCCACGCGGTATGGTTCCGGCAAGGTCGTGGACCGCTACCATACAATGGAGTCCCTATGACCGGAGTAATCAATGTTGCTGTGATCGGTGCCGGGCGTATCGGTCAGATCCACGCCACGAACCTTGCCCGGCACATTGCCGGCGCACGGCTGGTTGCCATCGCCGATATGCGTCTGGCCGCGGCAACCGATCTTGCACGTCGTCTCAACGTGCGTGCCGTAGATGACCATCGCGCCCTGTTCACCGATGCATCCGTGGACGCGGTGATCATCTGTTCCTCCACCGATACCCACGCACCGTTCATTGCCGAAGCCGCAATGAGCGGCAAGCAGATCTTTTGTGAAAAACCGATCGACCATGACCTGCAGCGTATAGACGCAGCGCTTGATGCCGTCAACCGCGCTGGCGTCATGTTGCAGGTCGGCTTCAACCGGCGCTTCGATCCCGGATTTCGCGCCGCACGCGAGGCCGTGGCCGCCGGGACGATCGGTACGCCGCACCTGGTGCGTATTACCAGTCGTGACCCGGCACCGCCGCCGATTGACTACATCAAAGTATCCGGCGGGCTGTTCCTCGACATGACCATCCACGACTTCGACATGGCGCGCTTCCTGCTTGGGGATGAGGTTGTCGAAGTGTACGCGGTGGGCGGCGTACTGATTGACGACGCGATTGGCGCGGCAGGCGACATTGACACGGCTGTAGTGACATTGCGCTTTGCCGGTGGTGCGTTTGGCGTGATTGACAACAGCCGGCGCGCAGTGTATGGCTACGATCAGCGGGTGGAAGTATCTGGCGCCGCCGGAGCAGTGATGGTCGGCAATCGCGCACCGCATACTGCGGTTGTGAGCACGGTGGACGGTGTGCATGCGCCAAAACCGTTCCATTTTTTCACAGAGCGCTACGCTGAGGCCTATGTGGCCGAGATGCAGGCGTTTGTCGACGCGGTGCGCGGCGGGCGCGAGGTGCCCGTCTCAGGGGCCGATGGGCGCGCGCCGGTGGTGCTAGCGCTGGCAGCGCAACGCTCACTCGCCGAAGGCCGCCCTGTGCGGATAGCCGAGATAGATAGCGGAAGTAGCTAACCAAAGCAGAAAAGGGGCAGGAACGCATCCTGCCCCTTCTCCGATCTCCTTCTCAGACCTGACACTTATGCAAGCCGGCGGCGCATCACCAGGCCAGCGCCGATCAGCGCAACCGCCGCAACCAGGGCGATCAGCGCCACGTTCGACTCACCACCCGTGCGCGGCAGTGCAGCCGGAGCCGCCGGAGTCGTCACTGCGACCTCCACCTTGATGTTCGCCAGCTCACCGACCGCGAACACATCGTAGATCTTGCCGGCTTCGAGGCGCGTGCCCTTCAGGTCGAGCACAACCGCATCCGCGCCTGCCGGAGTCACCTGCAGGTCATAGCTGCCCGCATCAACCGGCAGGTAGCTGCTCGCCTGTGGGAACGCCAGGTTCGGGATCAACGTCGGGCCACCGGCAACCTTGATGTCCACCGCCGGCGCATCCGGCGAGAAGTGGATCACGCGTACGTGCGCCTTGCCAGCCGCCGGAGCCGACAGGTTGTCGGCCAGAATGGTCGCCTTGATATCCGCCAGTTTGCCCGTCGCCGCAATCGTGTATGCCTTGCCAGCCTCAACCCGGACGCCCTTCGCATCAATGACGACCGGCGACGTCGCACCTGCCGGAACAACCTGAATATCATAGCTGCCGGCCGGCAGATCCAGGTAGTCGCTTGCAGCGAAGAACGGGACGTTGGTCAGCGCCTTGTTGCCATTCACGATGACGTCAACCGCCGGCGCGTCGGGTGACGCATGGACGACACGAACCTTCGCCGTACCGGCCTGCGCGAACGCTGCCGGAGCGATGGCCAGCGCGAGCAGCGCGCCGAGCACGATGAACAACCACGACTTGTTTCGCATGACGAGAGTATCCTCCTTCAAAAATGATGTGCTGCCGGACAATCCTGTGCAGCTCCTGTTCACTTTCATTACAAGTAACGGAACATGTACGAAATCGGATCTCTCATACGACGCTGAATTGCGAAAGGAGGGAGAAATTCCCGCGATCGCCAGAGAAGAAAGACTCATATGTGGTGTCGGGCCAATCGCTCATACAGCTCGACAAAGCCGCGTCCGAGTTGTTCGAAGCTGAAGTGGCGTACGATCTTGTCGCGCCCGAACTCGCCAAAGTGGCGGCGTAACGCCGCATCCTCGCCGAGCCGCCGCACTGCCCTGGCATACTCGGCCACATTGTCCCGCTCGCAGAGCAGGCCGCTCATTTCGTGGTCAACCACTTCAGGCAGCGCAGACACCCGGGTTGTGACCACCGGACGACCGCATGCCAGCGCCTCGGCCTGGACGATGCCAAATCCTTCGAGCCGCGACGGTGCCAGGAGCATGTCGCACGACTGGTAGGCTGCGACGAGGCCCACGCGATCGGGCGCACCGATCGGGATCATGCGTGGATGGGGTGGGCGATCTATGGCGCCCTGAAACCCGCTGGTATAGTAGAGGAGGTAATCGTCCGGCAGCAGATCAAGAATCCGTGGCAGCAAATCAAACCCCTTGCGTCGCGTCCGGTTTCCGACAAACAGGAGCCGGATTCGCCCGCCTTTCTCGGGCAGTCCGTCGGTTCGCCGCTGCATATCGGGGGTTGGTACAAAGGCGTCGGTATCGATCCCATCATAGATGATGCTGGTATTGGTAAACCCGTAGGTACGGGCGACCTGCTGCTGTGTATAGCGTGAGACGCAGACGACGGCATCGGCGGAGCTGATTGACCACCAGTCGTAACGCGCTTCGACGAGGCGGTAGAAGAGGCGTTGTGCCGGCGTGCTATATGGTTGCAGATCCGGGTCGGTGGTCAGGTGGTGAACGGTCGTTACCAGCGGGCGACCAGGTGCGCGCAATGCAAATGCAACGCGCGAACGCCCCTGAATGACATCAAACCCTTTCCACCACCCGCGGGGCAGGCCACGAGGAATGAGCGCGGGAAGGAAATTGTAGATTTCCGGCAGGCGCAACAACTCGGCGCGTGGCGCGCCATAGCGCCGAACCGAGCGGGTGATATTCTGAATGCCGAAATCGACCCCGCCGCGGCCAACTGGCGAAATGTAGAGTGGACGAATCATACCGGAGGAACGCAATAGATACGTATTTGTTCACATTCTCCGCTCGCGCCGCTGGATTGCTTCGCTTCGCTCGCAATGCCACCCAACCATACCGTTATTCGGATAGGCTCTCAATCTTCAACCGGTTTCTCAACGACAATAAAATAACTGCCCGAGCGCAGACGACCGAAGAGCCACAGATCGAGCTCCATCAACAGTGTCACGGCAAGCAGCGCATAGTACACCAGCCCACGACTCTCGAGGTATCCGCGCATTCTCCGGCGCGCCCGAATCTCGCGTGCCGTGCCGTCTCTTACCTTGCCGTTCCCCTGGTTCCCCGTTTTTCTATCGCCGCGTCTCCCCAGCGCTGCTTCACCAAGCTTCATCAGCACATGTTCGACAAAGCTGGTGAAAACACTGTTCCAGAACACGACGCGAACCGGGCGCAGCCCGGCGCGCTGCATGGCATCGAGCACGTCGTTCCATGTCGCCAGCGCTTTGACATGATCCGACTTGCGCCGCGCTTCGCGCTCGAAATCATAGACACCGGCGTGTACGAACTGGCGTCCTAGCCAGCGGCTGGCATTCACCAGCGGCTGCAGGCTGGACGGATCGCGTGTATTCGAGAACGCGAGAAATCGCCCGCCCGGGCGCAACACCCGCGCCGTTTCCGTGAGATAGGCATCAATGACATCGCGTGGAAAGTGCTCGAGCACATCAATGGAGAATGCCTTGTCAAAGCTGTTGTCGGCAAATGGCAGGCAACGCGCGTCCGCCTGTGTCAGCGCCACTCGTTCGATGGCAGCGTCGGCAAACATGGTCGCCGGGTCCGCGCCAACCATCAGTCGCACCCGGTCAACGTTCCATGCGGCAAACTTGGCTGTCCCGCAGCCACTATCAAGCACGGTGTCGCCGGGTCCCAGTTCAAGTAAGCGAACGAGCGCGCGGTTCCGCACGCCGGCTGCCAGCAACGGCGGTGCCAGTTCGCGGTAGTCAAGCTCGCCGGCCAGCTCTTCCTCTTCGCTGACGTACTTTGAAACATACTCAAAGCGAACGCCTCGCGGCATGAAATCAATGTACCCGTCGTGGCGCGGATAGTTCGAATGGCAGGCGATGCAGGCAACCCCTGCTTCAGTGACGACCAGGTTGCGTGAACCGCAGGTAGGGCACTGGAGCAGGCGGTACAGATCGTATGGGATCATCCTGATGACACACGTGCAAATCCGGGGCTTGCGCGCTCCCCGGATCCTCGGCTACAATGGAACGGCACGGCGCGCCTGAGCATACCACCATGTCGGCGCCTGCGCAAATGTTACGTGAGATCTGGTGTCGTTCGCCCGCGGCAGCGCTGACCGCGGAATGCACGGCCCGTGGTGGCTGTGCGCCATGCTTCGCCGCTGGTATGCTCGGCGGAGGCCCTGTTCTTGCGCGAGAACCGGGTGCGGAAGGCACGAGAGGTAGTAAGCGAGGGCCTATGTTACATGTGTGGAAGGACGAAGGCGTCCGCGTCCAGCCGAGGCGACGGTCCATCAAAGGATGCATTGGTGTGCGCATCCGGCCGTTCCGGCAGACGGACGAAGAGTATGCAGCAGTCGCAGCGATCGTGGCCCGCGCGCCTGTTGATGAATTGTGTGATTTTGAGTACGGCCACCCCGCTGATCTCCGCGCATTCGATGCGGGTTTTGATCCCGACCATCTCCCGCGCCGCTACGTTGCCGTCGCCCCCGACGGTGCGATTGTCGGGTATGCGCATACGTTCCCCACGACGTGGATTGCAGAGCCGGGCGGCTTCTGGGCGGCAACACGCGTTACTGCACCATACCGCCGGCTGACGATCGGGCGCCAGTTGCTTGCCCGTGCACTCGGTGAGGCGCATGCCGCCGGTGGGTTGTTCGCGCTCTCGGAAGTGCGGGAACAACTGGCTGATGCCACCGATTTTGCTGCACAGACGGGCTTTCTTGAAACGATGCGCAGCTGGGAGTTGCGCCTCGATACGCGCACGGTGGATGTTACGCCGCTGCGACGGTATGTTGGACGGGCCGAAGCTACGGGCATTCGATTGGTGTCGCTCGACGCACTGCGCGCTTCTGACCCTGACTGGTTGCCAAAGCTGCATGAGTTGCATCGCCTGCTCAACCGTGACGTGCCGCTTCCTGACGCGCCCAACATTACTCGTGAATGGTTCGCGCGCTTTGCTCTGGTTTGCCCGGCGGCGTTCTTTGTCGCCGTTGACGGCGAGCGCTACGTGGGTGAGAGCTTCATGCATCCGGCGGAAGGGCAGCCAGGCACGCTCAACCAGCGTATGACCGGTGTGCTGCGCGATTATCGTGGGCGTGGTATTGCGATGGCGCTCAAGGTGTTGACGATCGAGTATGCGCAAACCCATGGCTATGATCGGATCAGCACCTGGATCGAATCGACCAACACCAGTATGCTGGCTATCAGCGAGCGCCTTGGCTTTACGCGCCATCCCGGGCTGGTAGTCTATCGCCAGGATCTTACCTGATCGCGTGCTGATCCCGGTCATGCCATCGGGTCCTCACGTGGTTGCGGAT
>Ga0272446_1002934_pt1 | contig 22315 bp, 19 predicted proteins | sample YNPCB0061_FD_194587 | JGI IMG/M metagenome (GOLD analysis project Ga0272446, IMG submission 194587) | Hot spring microbial mat communities from Yellowstone National Park, WY, United States - YNP-CB-006-1 | ecosystem: Environmental > Aquatic > Thermal springs > Hot (42-90C) > Sediment | place... | reverse complement strand
CGCGCGTTGCGCCAGGCTCGCGGGCGGACGGGGGAGGGGCAGGGGTGGGGGCAGTTATGTCTCCGCGATAAGGTTGTTGCCGAAATCTTCACGGTCGTGATAGATGTTCAAGAGTAATACGCTAACGCCAACAGGCGCGTTAGAGAACGCGCCCTACGCAACGTTACGAGATTATTTTGTTAAAAACCATCAGCGGGCTTTGCGGGCATCAGCCCGACAATTTATCGTCGGGCGGTGGGGCGGAAAATGAAACTGTCAGGTGGCTAGCATCCATTCTTCGCGCAGGATTCCCATGACGAGGATGTCCCAGCGCCTGCCTTCTTTATTCAATGCTCCGCGCATCCGTCCCTCATGGCGGAAGCCCGCCTTTTCATAGGAGCGGATGGCGCGCGGGTTGTACTCGAACACGGTCAGGGTGACGCGGTGTAAATTGACCTCCGTAAAGGCATACCGCAGGAGGACACGCATCACGTCGGTGCCATAGCCCCTGCCCCAGAACTCGCGCTCGCCGATCCCCAGCCCCACGAACGCGTCGCGGGCAGACCAGTTGTACACACTCAGGTCAATGTCGCCAAGCAGTTGGTCGTCGTCCAGCGTACGAATGCTGAACCAGTACTGACGGATGGAGTCCTCTTCCAACTCCTTTTCGAGCCAGGTTTGCACGGCTTTCGAGGAGGCGAGTGAGGAAACGCCGCTATCCAGCAGGCGGCGAAATTCGGAGTCACGGCTCCAGCGGGCGAATGCCTTGCCTGCTTCCTCGGCGTCCATCGCGCTCAAGCGAACCAGGTTGCCTTTGTAAATGTCTCTCATACCTTCTCTCCATCTTGCATTGCCAGCCATTCCTCGCGCAGAATTCCCATCCACAGGGAATCGTGACGCCTGGCGGCACGCTGCACATCGCCGCGCGTGCGTCCTTCCAGCCGAAAGCCAGCCTTCTCATAAGAGCGCAGCGCGCGCGGGTTATAGTCCATCAAGCCGAGCGACACGCGATGCACGTTCAACTCTGAAAAGGCATATCGCAGGCACAACTTCATCATGTCGGTGCCATAGCCTTTGCCCCACACCTCGCGCTCGCCAATGCCGATGCCCACCCAGGCTTCGCGGTGAACCAGGTCCACCCACAGGCTGAAGAAGCCGATCAATTTATCCTCCGCCAGGGTTCGGGCAGAGAAAACATAACGGCTTGGACTGAAACCTTCTTCCGTTCGTTTTTCGAACCAGTCCTTCAACCACTTTTCGGATACTACCATTGCCGGTTCGGCATCCAGAAACCTGCGATATTCCGAGTCTCTTTGCCAATGGACTTCGATTTTTGCGCGCACTTCCGGATCTTCCGCCGTAAGGCGGACCAACTCTCCTCGAAATAGATTTCTCATCGCTTCCTCCTACGCCTGAGCCTGCTTCGCCCATTCATCCTTCAACAACCCGAAAACGAGCAGGTCCCAGCGGCGACCGTCCCGCTCCAGCGCCTGGCGTCTGCGCACTTCTTCGGTAAAGCCGAACTTCTTCAACAGGGCAATCGCCGCCTCGTTATATTCCGGCACGCGCGCCGTCACGCGAAACAGGTTCAACTCGGCGAAAGCAAACCTCAACAACATCTGCAGGGCTTGGGCGCCATAACCTTTGCGGCGGTCGTCTGCCGAGCCAATGCCAAGCTCGATCCAACCGTTGCCGTTCGACCATTCGATGTGGTTGATCAGGGCTTTGCCGATCAGGCGGTCATCCTCACGAGCACGGATCGCAAAATAGAAAAGGTTCTTTGCTTCCTCAATTTCCTTTTCGAGTTTTTCGTACCTCTTCTTCACCATCGCCGGCGACATGGGACGGGCTGGCTCAACATCATACAGGCGCATGAAATCGGAATCATGCGTCCATCTGGATTCGATCTGCGGGTCCTTTTCATAGTCAATGGGACCGAAGCGGATGTCGCGTCCCTCGAACAATTGGGTTTGAATATCGAACATTGTTTGCTCCATGTTCCCTCTCCCTGAGGAAGAGGGTGGTATAAGGGATAAAAAAAACAGCCACAGGATTGCGCCCATGGCTGGCAAGGGAGATAAAAAACAGCCACGGGCGAGTGCGCCGCGGCTGTCATTTACAATACTGCACGTAAATTAACGATGAGCAGGCGCACTACGACAAGGAACAAAGCCCAAACCGCTCTTTTCAATGCGGAAAGGCTTCATGATGTTTACAGTGACGTTGATTGCCATGTCTCGTGCGTCTCCTTTCTTCAGAATTTACAAGCGAGACGAGTGTAACATGCGGCTTCGTTTTCCGTCAAGTAAACGGAACAACGAAAGGCTTACTCGTATGGCTACCTGGAAAACAGATGTGGATACCATTCCCCTGCACACAGTGCTGATTGCATCCGATCAAGCAGAGAATATCTCTTCCCTGGAAACCCTCTTTCAACAGCGAAATTGCATCGTGCTTTCTGAGACGACAGTTGCCAATGCTTTACAAACAGCGCGGCTGGTCGGTCCCTCACTGATGCTGGTGGATATGAAACTCTCGAAAGCGGCACGCAACTCAATGCTCCGCGAATTGCGCGTTGCCAGCCGTGGACCTATCCTGCTGCTTACAACGGCAAACACCGTTGATGAAGTGATGGAAGCCAATCAGGCAGGCGCAGATGAATGCCTCGTAAAACCGATCAATCCGGCGGTTCTGGTGGTCAAGGCAATGGCGTGGCTGGGGCATGGGCAGCGTAAGCCGCCTGTCACCGGTCCGTTGAGTGTATCGCCAGCCATGTAATCTCCTTCTGGTTTCTCCTCCTTTTGAACTGAAATCCCCGCTGCACGCGGGGATTTCAGTTTTACGGAGCAATTAACCCTGCCTGAAGATCGTTCAGCGTGGTTTGGACAAGGCGCAATTTTCCCGGGGAGAGAAGGCTGGGGTCCACATCGCTCAAGCCGAGGGGAGCCTGAACCGTCACCCCGCCCTGCCCGGCAAGTAATTGATTCCAGGCGGTCTGAATGGCTTTGACGGTGTCGGGCCGAATCGTCATCACCCAGCCTGCCGGCTGCTGCTCAGGCGTGACCATGCCAATCATGTACACACCCGTTGTGCCAATATAATCCACAAGGTCTTGCGTTTGAATCGCCGGATGGATGAGAAGAGTCCCTGCCTTGCGCTGGAGGATGAGGATGTCGGCGTAAGCGTCGTAGTTGTTCGGGTCCTCGTCTGCAGGAATTTCGAGATACTGCGGAAAAGACCAGGGCAGATAGAAATAAGGACGGCACAAACCGCAATAATATCTCATGCCATTGGAAAAAGAATTGAACATACGAATGGCATCATTGTTATCTTTGGGCATCAACATGCCAATGCGGTAATCATCGGTGAGCATGGCGGCAGTGTAACCCGCCAGGAAACCGGCAACATCAGCCTGCGAGGCATCCCCCAGCACGCTGACATTTCCCCCGGCGCCAATGCCAGGAATGCCAATGGCTAGAAACTGAACATCCGGCGCAGCGGGCGCGAGCGCAGCCAGCCCCGGATCATCGAACAGAGCAATGACAATTTTCAAGCCCGGCTCCAGGTCGGCTGGGGTCAGATGATTGCGCACCTGAAAACGCATGCCAGATGCCTGAGTGAGGTCATAGACCGTTTTTTGATACAGGTTGGAGGCTTCCGGCTCCAGGCCGGCAGGCAGGACGAGAATGGCAAGAGGAATGGTCGGCGTGGGAGTGAGGGTGGGAACAACGGCAACCGTCGCTGAGGGAATGGGCGAGGGCTCGACAGGGGTCGTCTCCGCGCTGCACGCGCTCAACAGAACAATCAGAACCAGAAAAATTGGCAACTTCAAACGCACAAGAACTCTCCAAAAGAGGAATGGGCGAATTATACCCGTTGAGGGAGAAAAACAAGACCGCGCCGGAGCGCGGTCTCGATTCACAGGTCGGCGGTTCTTACTTGACCTTGATTTTGATCTTTTTGGGCTTGACCGATTCGGCTTTGGGCAGAATCAACGTCAAAACACCTTCAGCGATCCTGGCTTCGACGCGATCAGCGTCGAGGGGGGCAGGCAGGCGCAAGGTCCGCGAAAAAGAGCCGCGCGGCAGTTCCCGCAGCAGATACTCGCCCTCATCCTGAGGGTACTGCCCTTCGATGCGAACAACATCATCCAGCACCTGAATGTTCAAATCTTCGGCTTTGAGCCCCGGCACCAGAGCAGAAAGCACATAGGCTTCCTCCTCTTCACGAACATCCACAATCAGGGCTTCGCGGCTGTTCTCCACCCAGCGGCGCACCATGCGGCGATGGGGACGATCATAAGGGTAAGAAGTCAAATAGAAGGTCATGGCGTATCTCCTTGCTTTTTATCGAATTGAGCCTATCCTATTCCTGCAATATAAATACAATCAAGGCAAAGGGTAGATTTTTTGTAAGAATTTTGCGGAACCATTCAAAGAGGCTGTTCGTCTGAAAACAAAGGAGACCGCTTATGAAAAAACTCTGGATTCTTCTGATTCTCCTCTCTGCCCTGGCGATGACAGGATGCGGCGGAGGCAAATCCCTCACCCCAGCCGTCCCTCAGGCGCCGCCCCTGGAGGAACCAGCCCTGCCGCCGGCAAATTCCCCTAACCCCACCCAGCCGGTGGAAATTTCGCCTCTTCCCACGCCTTCGCCTGACCCATCCCTTCAAGGAGATTCTACGCTCATGCCTCAACCCGCCGATCCCGCCCTCCAAAAACTCATCGAAATCGCCATCCAGGACCTGACAAAGCGCTTCTCCATTCCCTCAGAGCAGATTCAATTCAAAGAAGCCTTTGCCGTCACGTGGCCCGACTCCAGCCTTGGATGTCCCAATCCTTCCTCGATGTACATCCAGGTCTTGACCCCCGGCTATCTGCTCCGTCTGCAAGCCGCCGAACGTGTCTTTGAATACCACACCGACACCAAAGGGACAGTGGTGTACTGTGAAAGCCCAGCGGCGCTTCCGCTGGAAGCGCTGCCAAAGGAATAACGCCTCATCAAACATCCCGCCCGAATTACAAAAAATCCGTGAAATTCTGTGTACTTCGTGGCGGAGAGTTTCGGCTTTCCCGGTTAAGAATCGAGCCAAAAAAGTTCAGGCTGGCAGAGAGTCTCTGCCAGCCTGATTTGTGTTACGTTTGCCGCTCGATTATGGGCGATCAATGCGAATGACGGGCGACATCCAGTGTTCCCAATGAGCGGGGTTACCGGGATCGCCGCCTGCCTTGAGGACTTCCAGCTCAAGGATGTAATCGCCATCGGGCAGGGCTTTGACAATCTTACCGTTCTCGCTCATGCGGTTACCATCCCACGCGAAGGCAAAGAAGCTGGTGGTGGTGGAGTTGCGCGGGAAGTACTTTTCGGCAAAGGCGTAGTTATGCACGGGGTGAACGGGAGTGCCGTCTGCCTTGTAGATGTGGATGTGAACGACCTCAGCCTGGTGGTCGAAGTGCGCCAGAATCCAGGGCACGTCCTCGCCGACCATGCTGTACACCCAGTCATCCGGACCGGTCACAGGACCGTAGAAGGAGCCCTGATAACTAATCGCCAGCCACGGGAAGTTGTTGGGGGTGGGCGTCAATACCTGGATGCCCTGGTAATCGCCCACGAAACCAGCATACGGCACGCGGTAGACCTGCCCGCCGTCGCGCGGGGTGAAGACGATGTAACCGCCGTAGATGCCGTTGACGGGTCCGGTCGCCGCGTGGATGTAGGCTTCGATGGTGTACTTGTTCCAGGCCGGCACGGTGATGGTCGATTCGCTGAATTCCACGTAGGCGTCCGAGAGGAAGAAGGACGGGGTGATCACGCCGCCGGTGGAGAGGGCGTTGACGTAGGTGATGTCGTAGGTGACCGGCTGATTGGAGTTGTTCTTGATGTCAATGGGCTGTACCCACGGATCCATCACTTCCCAGTAATCGCCGGTTGCGATCTTGGAAGGCGTGATGACAGTGGTCGCCTTGATGGCATCGTCAATATCGAGCATACCCGCGCCCTGGCGGTGGACGTTATCCAGGAAGCCGAGGGCCGGGTTGCCCCACCACACTTTCGGGTCAGCGCTGTTCTGCAGGATGCCGCGTACGTCACGCGCCTTCGTCTTGGGCTTGGCTTCGAGCAGCAGAGCCACCGCGCCCGCCACATGCGGCGAGGACATGGAGGTGCCGCTCAGGGTGGCATAACCGCCCAATTCCAGCGGATAGGTAGAGTAGATGTTGCCGCCGGGAGCGCCGATGTCGGGCTTCAGGCTCAGGTCAGGAGCGAGACCGTAGGAGCTGAAGGACGAGATCAAGCCGCCGTTCGGGTTGGGGAAGGAGCCGATGCGGTCGGTCCAGGTCATCATGACCGGAGCGGTCTGTGAGCGGATGAACAAGCCGTCTGCCTGAGAGATGGAGACAACAGGCACGCTGCCATCACCGATGGGAGCGCCCAGCGTTCCGCTGAAAAGACCCGGCGCACTGTTGTAGATCACAACCGCCGTTGCACCAGCATTAATGGCATTGGTGGCTTTTTCGGCAAACGTACAGGCGCCGCGAACCACAAGGGCAGTCTTGTCAGTGGGGTCGGCTAGGAGAGGCAGGTCTACATTGCAGGCGCGTCCCACATAGACGATTTCTGCACTACCGGAGGTAGGAACCGGACCGGAGAACGACATGGGCAGGTAGCCGATATCTCTGCCGTTGACGGTGAAGATGTTAGCAGTGTTATGGGTATTGTCGAAAGAGGCAACGCCGATTACATCCTTGCCCACGCCGGGCGCGCCAGCCGAGTACAGACCGTTCGCGCCGCTGTTGCCGATGGAGGCAACCACCACCACGCCCTTCTTGACCAGGCGGTCGGAAGCGACAGCGGTGGGATACTGGGGCCAGGTGAAGGCAGAGCCAATGCTCATGTTGAGCACCTGCATCTTATCCGCCAACACGCGTTCCATGGCGGCGATCATAATGTCGGCGGTAGTGGAACCTTCACAGCCGAAGACGCGGTATGCACCGAAGGTCACATTAGGCGCCACGCCCTTCACCGCGCCATTCGCACCGACGATACCAGCCACGTGCGTACCGTGACCATTGCAGTCATCGGGATAGGGATCGGGGGAAGGAACAGGGTTGTAAGAGGGGGAAGTCTCATCGGCGTTGAACGCATCGCCGACCAGGTCATAGCCATACGCCACGCGACAGCCCGGACCGAAACAGCCGCCCAAATCCGGGTGATCATAATCCACGCCCGTATCCATAATCGCCACTTTGACGCCTGCGCCGGTATAGCCCAGTTCGTTCTGAGCAATGTCTGCGCCGGTCATCTGAATGGCGGTTGCCAATTCGGGGCTGGCGCTGTTGAACGTCTCCGGCATCGGGATCGAAATCACCGGATACACAGCCACCACGCCGGGCAGCGTCTTGAGTTTACTGACATCTGCAGGATTTACTTTGATGGAAACACCATTCCACAAATTATCGAAGGCAAACCGCTCTGTAAATTTAATCCCCTTTGCGGCAGCAGCGACGCGGAATTTCGCCTTGTCAGAATCTGTCAGGGTCTTAGACCCACCCTCCGAAAGAGGCTTGCTGGCGAATTCCACAAACCACAAATCCGGAGTCTCGTCCACAAACCCGCCTGAGCCATCCACCGGAACCGGGACGAGCGGTTCCACTTTGGTCACTCCATCTGATGCGCCGGCAACCGGCACAATTGCCAGCATGAGAATAACCACGGCGGACAACACACTGAACCACTTTGCTTTCATAACTATTTCTCCTCTGATAGTTTGAGTTTGCTTGCAGTGGACATGCTTTGCAATGGTTCTATGAGTTTTTAGTTTTGCACCTCCATCAAAAAACAAAAAACGCCGAAAATAATAATTTCGGCGGTCTGGCGATCCCACTCCACGGGACCCATGACTTTGCGTCCCCGCCTTACGACGGGTTTGCCCTTTCGACAATTTAAATTATAGTCCTCCTTCCCAAAATTACAAGCAAAGTCAAGTCTTAAAAATTAAAAAAGGTTACAACGGTATAATCGCATTTCATGCCAAAACGTTCTCTGCTTCTTTCGATTGCAGCTGTTGCAATACTTTCCGCTTTGGGAACTGCGTTCTACCTGTACCGACCTAACCCGGCGCGCCTCAACGCATTCCGCGCCTGGATTCAAAACCCCGCTTCTCACCTAAACTGGAAACTGAGCGCCGGTTCCCGATGCGGGTTTGCCCCTTTCCTCTTCCCCACCGACGGCTTTGTCGGCTTCCTGTGGGGTGATTCATTCCGCCCCGGTCACACCCACCAGGGCATAGATATTTTCGCCGGCACCGAGGCGGGGGTGACACCGGTCATCGCAGCCTACCCCGGCTATCTCACCCGCCTCCCCAACTGGAAATCCTCCCTCATTGTGCGCGTGCCTGAAGACCCTTTACATCCTGACACACAAATCTGGTTATACTATACGCATATGGCGGATGCATCTGGCAATTCATTCATTTCAGAGGCGTTCCCTCCCGGTACATCAGAACAATTCATCGAAGCGGGAACCTTCCTCGGCTATCAGGGAAATTATTCTGGCGACCCGTCAAACCCTGTTGGGGTGCATTTGCACTTCTCGATTGTTCAGGACGATGGCAATGGTCAATTCAAGAATGAATTGGAAATCAGCAATACTCTCGACCCCTCTCCCTACCTGGGTTTGCCACTGAACGCATACGAAAACCGCGACCAGGTGCCGGTATGTCAGGCAGGAGAGTAGCCTGACAGCACTTCAGGAATGTGTGCAATCCGTACTTCACGAAAGCGGGTAATTGACGTTCTCTAACGTCAAGCGGTCTACCAACCATGCAAAGCAAAGCCCTCCGCTGGAGGGTAAAAACAGGAAAGGTAAAAAAATCAATGACAAAACTCGCAGGAAAAGTTGTTCTGATCACCGGCGCAGGCAAAGGGAGCGGACGCGCGCTGGCGTTGACGTGTGCCGCGCGCGGGGCGATCGTGGCGGCTAACGATATTTCGCCCTTTAATGTGGAACAGGTGGTAGATGAAATTCAGGCAAAGGGCAGACGCGCCAAAGCCTTTGTCGAAGATGTAGCCAAGAAGATGGGGGGGCAGAGTTTAATCAAGCAGGTGGAGGATGAATTTGGCAGGATTGACGTACTGATCCATCATGCTTCGGTTTGTCCGCGTGTTTCTTTGCTCGACATGGACGAATGGGACTGGCACCGCACGCTGGATGTCAACCTGACCGGCGCGTTTTTGATGACGCAATCGGCTGGGCGCGTAATGCGGAGTCAAGGCTCGGGGGTAATTGTCAACCTTGTGACGTTGAATCAGGATTCGGCGGAGAATGAGGCGGCGTTCGTTGCATCTATGCAGGGCCTGGCAGGGTTAACAAGTCAGGCGGCGCGTGAGTTGAGTCCCTACGGTATCCGCGTTCATCTGGCGGAAACAGGCGCCGATGTTGTCGAACACGTTTTGAGTTTTTTGGAGGACGAATGAAAGAATTGGCTGAATATCGAAAAAGGTTGCTGGAGCGGTTGGCGGGGGCGGCGGCAGAGTTCCGCGCTGCCTGTCTGGCGGTTGCTGACCCGTTTGCGCCCATTGACGACGGCTGGAATGTTCATCAGATTGCGGTACATACGCGCGATGTGCACCGCATGGTGTATGGTTTGCGCGCGCGCCGCACCGCCGAAGAGGAAAACCCTGTGTTTGAAAACTTCGACGGTGACGCTTATATGGAGGCGCATTATGATGCCGGTGAGCCGCTTGGAGAGTTGCTGGATGGTTTTGTTGAGGAGGTGACGGCGCTGGTGGAGTGGCTGGGGAAACTGCCGGTGGAGGCGTGGTCGCGTGAATCGCGTCATGCCACACTGGGCAGCGGGTTTACTTTGCAGCGGTGGGTCGAGCGTGATTTGGCACACATCAAGGAACACCTGCAAACGGTCAAACAGGCGGGGTGAGTTTCACCAGAGGGGGAAGCCCAGCCAGGCAGAGAGGCTGGCAAAGAGGGCTTCGTACACTTGCAAGCCAATGAGGGCAACGACGATGCCCAAAGCAGAGCCAGCCACCACATCGGAAAGGTAGTGGACGCCCATTGCGACGCGCGCCAGCGCCACCAGCGGCGCCCACACCCAAAGCAGGATGCCGAGCCAGGCGGGTCCGAGCGCTGTGCCGATGACGGCAATGAGAAATGCCCGCGCGGCGTGACCGGAGGGAAAGGAGTGCGGGTCGGTGTTGCGGTAGATGCTCCCCCATTCTCCCTCCGGACGCCTCCGACGCACGAGGAACTTGATTGCCATGACCAGAGCCGCCAGCACGCTGATGGCGGCGAACTCCACCACTTCCCATCTTTTCCAGGCAGAGTTGCTGAAAAACCACAACAATATCAACGCCGCTCCCCAGAACCACGAATCGCCGGAATGGGCGAAGAAGACTGCCAACGAACGTAATGCGCCTGGCTTTTCTGCCACGCGCATTTTGTCGGAGAGGCGAGCATCCAGTTCGAGGATGGAACGCAAGTTCATTGTTTCTTCGGCTTCGCTTTCAGGGCGGGTTTGGGCTGAGAGGTTTTGGCGCGGGTTGCTTTAACCGCTGCAGGTTTTGCTTTTTGGGGTTCGGCGCTCTCTGCCGCCGGCTTTTTCGCCGTACGTTTCGATTTGGCGATTTTGTGCTGTTGTCTGGCGAGGTCTTCGCGCAGGATTTCGAGCTGGTGGGGTTTGTCCACGTCCATGCAGGCTTCGGCGTGAGGCCAGACGATGACGCGCCCTTTGATGCCAATGCGCTGGGAAACTTCTTTTACCAGGTCATCGAGTGTGATGCTGCGGGTGAATACGCGGAAGAGGATTCCCAGCCCGATGAGACTCGCCTGGCGAAGGGGACTCTTGCGCGTGCCAATGAGGGATTCCCACAGGTCGAGGTGTTCGGTTGCCATGCGGACGTGGGTGATGTTGATGTCGGCGCCGCAGAGTTCGACATCTTTGAGGCGGGTGTAGGTGCGGTTGGAGCCGGGGTAGCGGGCTTCCATCACTTCGCGGGTGCAAACGCCGTAGTACAGGTCATCTTTGGTTTGCATGGCGGTTTCCACCAGCCAGTCCACCATTTCGGGTTTGAGGGCGGGGATATCGGAGGAGGCAACGATGACGTATTTGTTCTTTTTGTTCAGTTCCAGCGCTTTGTTCACTCCCGCCACGATGTTGGCGAGCATGCGTCCCTGGTTGGAGATGAAGTGCAGGGGCTTTTTGCAGGTCACCCCGCTTTTGGGGGAAAGCCCGATGACAATGACGTTGTCCACGTGTTGCGCTTCTCCGAGGGCATCCAGCACCCATTGAACCATTGGTTTGCCGGCAACATCAATCAGCGCTTTGGAATCTCCGTTGGAATACGAGTAAAGGGGGTCATCGGGTTGTGGAATTCCACCTGCAAGTACGAGTGCGTCCATAAAATCTCCTGAGATTTACGATTTGGGATTGTCTGTTTGACTTAATCGTAAATCGTTAATCGAAAATCGTGTACTAATTCAATTCCTGCAATTGCGGTTCGAAGCCGAGTTTGTCGAGCATTTCATCGTATTCTGCCCAGGTCAGGGGGCGCCCTTTGCCAGAGACGGCAACGAGTGCGGCTTCCATCATATTGGTGCCGAAGGAGCGTCCATCCAGCACAGGGGTGGTGGTGACGAGATATTTTATGCCGCACTTGCGGAAAAATTCCACATCGTCGGGGGTAGTGGTATTGGTGACGACAATTTTGCCCTGCATATCTTGCGGCATGTGGCGCTTGATGTAGTGACAATCCCCGGCAATGATGGTTGCCCAATGATAGTATTTCTGGTATTTGGGAATGCGCTCGTCCTGCTTTTCTCCGATGGGGTATAACCACTCGAAGGGAAAGCGTGTGACGATGGGAATCATCACCTTTGCGAGGGCGCGCAATCCGTTCAGGGTACGGATGGGGATGGGAAGCCCGAGGGCAAACATCAGGTCGCCGAAGATGACCTCGTAACCAGCCTCGACAAAGGATTTGGAAAGCCCCCAGCGGTCTACGCCCAGGGTGACGAAGACTTTGCGCCCATGTTGTTTGATGTAGTCGCCGATTGTTTTATCCAAAAAGGCTGGGGCTCTGTTTTCGAGGGTGTTTTTCAAGCCGCCGCCATCCACAAGCGGGGTTTTCTTTACAAAGCGCACCATCGGCTGGACAGAGTGAAAGGGGTAGAATTTGCCGTCGATCAGGGCGCCGAGGTCTGCTCCGCCTACACCAAAGGCATCCACTTTTCCGTCGAGTTCTTTGTATTTCAGGGCGGCGGCTTCCATGTCGCCATCGGTGCCAATGCGTTCGATGCTGACTTTTTCGTCCAGGAGTTCTACCGTCACTGCTTTGTTGCGTTTGGACGATCCAATGCTGATACTGACGGCTCTTTTCATTTTGGGTTCTCCTCAAGTTGAGATAAGAATCTATCCGAAAAATATTTTTGCGCCATCGGCTATCTCATCCAAAGCCGTCTGATGGTTTTTAACAAAATAATCTCGTAACGTTGCGTAGGGCACGTTCTCTAACGCGCTTGTTGGCGTTAGACGCCTTTGGCAGCGCCAACTACACGGTTACGGTATTTATTTGTTAACTCACCTTACGCAAAACGTCCCGAAGGCTCACGTAAATCAGGCTTGGATTTTGCCCAAACCTTCGGGACGGTGCGTAACATCAATTGTTAATTTTCGTAAGACGGCTAACACCAGTCCGCTTGAGCGGACTTTGTATTTAACAGCCCGGAGATTGATCTCCGGGCGGAGCCGGCAAGGCGCGAATTTTCGGGTAGGTTTTAAGGCTATTATAACGGAATCAGGCGGGAGGTCCGGGCGGGAGCGTGAAGAGGAAGGTTGCGCCTTTTCCCGCTTCGCTCTGGACCCAGATCCTGCCTCCGTGTATCTCGATGATTCGCTTCACGAGCGCCAGGCCGATTCCTGTGCCTTCTCCGCCAGACTCCAGTTTGTTGAATAAACCGAAGATGCGCTCATGGTGTTCGGGAGCGATGCCAATGCCGTTATCACGGACGTAGAAGACCGGTTTTCCGTCTTCTTCGCCTGCACAGCCGATTTCGATGCGCGGCTGCGGCTGGCTGCCCATGAATTTGGCGGCGTTATCTATGAGGTTTTGCAGCACTTCAATCAGGCGCGGACGGTCGCCGAAGACCAGCGGCAGGTTTTCGTCAATGTGAACGGTGATGCCGCGTTCGGTGATGCGTCCCTGCACGAGGGAGAATGCCTCCTGTACCAGTTCGTGGAAGGGGATTTTCTGCGGTTCGTTGATTGCCCGCCCGATGCGCGAGAGTTCAAGCAGGTCGTTGAGTAACTGGTGCATTTTGTCGGTGGCGGCAATGATGCGTTCGATATCGGAGTGGAGACGTTCGAGGTTGCCTGTCTGCGCATCCTGCTCGAGGTAACCAAGAAAGCCGCGTATGGTAAAGAGGGGAGATTTCAAATCGTGGGAGACAGTGTAAGTGAAGCGTTCGAGTTCGGCGTTTTTGGATTCCAGTTCGGAGATGAGGGATTGCCGGATGGCAAGGTCAGCCTGAAGGTCCGAATAGAGGCGGGCGTTTTCGAGGGCAACGGCGACCTGGCTGGCGTAGGTCACAGCCAGTTGGGCGTGCCGTTCGGTGAATTTCGCCGGCTGGTAGCCATCGAGGGCGATGATGCCAATGAGGCGGTCTTTGACTTTGAGCGGCACTGCCATCCAGGAGTGGATGCGGTTATGCGGCGGGAGGGAAAATACGCTGGTGGCTGTTTGAACGTCGTCAAAGAGAACGTAGGGAGCGCGACCACTCAGGACAGGGTAGGAGGGTTCGTTTTCGTTGATTTCGAATCGGCGGGCAGAGGGGTCATTGCCTACCGTGAAGCCGCGCTCACTGACGATTTCGAGCATGTTGCCCTGCAGCAGTTGAACGGAGGCGCTGTCGTAGGGGATGACACGTTCGAGCTGTTCGAGGATGCGGTCAATGGCTTCGTTTTGTTCGAGGGTCGCTGTAACGATGGCAGCGCTTTCGCGCAGGGTTTCGGATTCGATGTTTTTGAGTTCAAGTTCATGGATGAGCCGCTGGCGTTCTTCGAGTTCGGCTTGCAGGCTGGAGAAGAGGCGGGCGTTTTCGAGAGCAACGGCGACCTGGTCTGCAAAGGTGACGGCAAGGTGGGCATGATGTTCGTTGAATTGTCCTTTTTCTTTGCCGTCGAGGGCGATCAAACCGATCACTTTGCCGCGTGCTTTGAGAGGAACGCCCAGCCAGGAGTTAATGTAGTTGTGGGGAGGCTGGCGGAATCTTGGAAATTCGGTTTGCACATCGCGGCTGATGAGGTAGGGCGCTTCGCCGTTGAAGATGGGGACGGCATGGTTTTGTTCGTCAATGTCGAATTCGATGTTCGCTGAAATTTCGGGGGGTAAGCCGCGGCTGCCGATGAGAAGTTGTCTTTTGCCTTCCACCCGCCAGACGGAGGCGCTGTCGTAGGGGACTACTTGTTGAATCTGGTCGAGAATGCGCTGGATAATTTCAGAAAATTCGAAAGTTCCCACAATGCTCGCCAGGCTGGCGCGCAGGGTTTCGGTTTCGATGTTTTTTTCTTCGAGTTCATTGATAAGTTTTTCGCGCTCGGCTTCGATCCATTTTCGCTGCGTTACATCGCGGAGCATCATCAAAACCGTATCGGCAAAGACGGGTACAACGCGGGCTTCGAGGAAGCGGTATTCGTCCTTCATTTTTTGTTCGAATTCAAAGGCGTGCATTTGACCGCTTGCCAGAGCGCGCTCGATGGCGAAGAAGGCTTGGGCTGCCGCTGATTCGGAAAGCAGATCTTCCACCCGCTTGTCAACAAACATTTCGCGCGGCATGAGGGTTTCCATGCCCTTAGGGGGAACCATGTTCTGGATAATGCCTTCGCGCGAAATTTCGAGGATCATATCGGGGAAGGCTTCGAGCAGGATACGGTTGCGGGCTTCGCTTTGACGCAGCGCCTCCATGGTCTTTTTCTGTTCGCTCATGTCGTAGAACATGGAGATGATGCGGTCTTCGCCGCCAATGCTCACCCGTTCATAGAAGCTGATAACTTGCTTGAGGTTGCCATGCTCGTCGTAGAAGGAGTCGTCGGGGTTGTAAAGGGAGCCTTTGCGCTTGAGTTCCTCGATAAATTTGGCTCTTGCTTCGGGTGTGCTCCAAAGTTTGAGTTCATTGGCGGTTTTGCCCAGCGAAGTGGCGGGGTCGAGGCCGGTCATATCCCAGTAGGCGTAGTTGGCTTCGAGCAGGCGTCCTTCATCGAAGGTGGTGATGCAGATGGCGACGGGGCTGGAATCGAAGATTTTTCGAAATTTCTCTTCGCTTTCGCGCAGGGCATTCTGTGCCAGACGTCTCTCTTCGAGTTCTTTTTGAGCGGCTTCATAGAGACAGGCATTTTCAATCGCCACAGAGGCAAGCGAAGCAAACCGTTCGAGCAAAGCCACAAGTTCGGCATTGAAGCGTCGGTCTTCTTTCTCGTATAGCAATGCCAGCACGCCAATAACCCGCCCCCCCGATTTGAGCGGTAAACCGACGATGGCGTAAAAGCGCCCGTCCACTTCCGGGTCGCGGTGTTCCCAATTGGAATAGTCGTTGACAAATTGCGTTTCTCCGCTTTCCCACACACGCCCTGTGAGGCCTTCGCCTTTATAGGTAAGATGCCCCACAAACGGCGCCGGGATGCCCAGCCCCAGTTCCAGCCGCAGCGCGCTTTCATCGGGCGTCACCAGTTCGATCAACGCATGGGGGGTATCTGCCAGTTCACAGGCGCGGGCAAGAATCGATTCGAGCAGCGGGCGAAGTTCGAGGCGGTTGATGATGCCCAGCGTGGTTTCATGCAAGGCGTTGAGGTAAGCCGCCTGTTTTTGCAGCGCCGCTTCAATTTGGCGCTGTTTGTGAATTTCCCGTTCTCCTTCGACAAGCGAATTTTGCAGGGTGCGAATCAAAAAGTGGAGCAAAATCCAGGTCAACAGGAAGCCAAGCGAAAGATTGAAGGCATACGCAAAAGGTGGGATGCCCATAACGGCGGAAAGGCTGGCGGAAATGCCTCTGTAAACAAATTCCCAAATGAACAGCAGGCTGATTGCCAGGAAGAACAGGGCTTCGGCGCTGCCGAAGAGAAAACCCGCCACCAGCGCCAGGGTTAGAAACGCGATGAGACCAATCCCCTCGAACTCTGGGAAGGTCCAAACGACAAAGGCAAACACCGTCCACATGAGAAAGATCAGCGCCAGCCCTGCCCAGCGAATGTACCCCCTTTTCAGTGTCAGCCGGCTGACGAGGAGCATCGCCAACACGAACCCTGCATACAGGCTGACATGGCTAAAAATCTCCTGTCCGCTGGCAAACTGAAACACAAGAAAGCCCAGCGCCACCAGAATTCCCCACATGGTAACCGCATGGATCATCCGCCCCACGGAGGCATCTTCTCCTGCCAGCAGCGGCGGAGCAAGAAACCGCTTAAACCATTGACCTGCCATTTCACCTCGTGCGCCCGTTGGGCTGTCAGCCCGAACAATGGCCTCCTGCAGCGTTTTATTGACAAGCAGGAAAAGCCCGCTTCTTTAGACTGTACTGCCAGTTACAACATCACAATAGCCAAACGCATTATAAAGCAGGTCAACTTTCAACAACCCTACAGTGTCATTAGCGCTCAGCCAGCCGTCAGGGGGTGCAGGTGACCTTGAAGTTTGCCCCGCCGCTGCGCTCGTTTGGGATCAACACATGCAGGTTGACCCAGTAATCGTTGACGCTTGTCACTGTCACAAAGCCGCTGACCTCTTTCGTCCCTTCTGTTTCGAACAACAACGTTGCTGGCTCCGAGGTGTAACCGTTGCTCGCTTCCCACTTCCAGGTGACGATGGTTGGACCGTTGGTGGTGATCTGCCCAAACACGCTGAAGACTTGCGGGAACGCCTTGCAAGCCACGTTCATCACGGGCGGCTCCACCCGGACCCGGATATTGGTCACCCCAATTTCAGGCGGACTCACCACCGGCAGCGCCTCCACGTTACCTGTCACGACGACGAAATCTGCCGAGAGCCAGCAGTTAGTGGAGGGGTCGCTTGGGTTGCGGACATACCACCAGGTGGCGTCTGTATTTTTTCCGATGACTTCCGCCTGCCTGCCTGTGAGGAGGGCTCCGACAATGGCGTAGGATATTTCGGGACCAAAGCGGCAATTGACCGGCTGGTCTTTGGGGAATGCCAGTGTGATGCGCGAGGTGGCGGTGGGCAAGGGGGCTGGAAAGGTAGGGGTATCAGCAGCGAGCAGCGTTTCGATGGGGATAAGCGTCGGGGTGGACGAAGCCGTTGAAGGAGAAGCGGGCGGCAGGGCGGTGAGAAGCGGAGCGGTGGGGGTGGGTTGGACGACGGTCAGGTTGCAGGCTGTGAGCGTGAGAACGGCGGCGAAAAGCAGAGCAGAGCGGATATTCATCTTTCCTCCTTGTTTTCATGGTATCCGCGAGAGGGGTCTTTCGCAATAGCCCCAAAGGGGCAACGTATGTTTATGGCTGCAAGCAGGCAGGGATGGAATCGCTCTGGCCCGCGGGGTTTTGGGTCGTTCCGTTTTGGTCGTAGATCTTGACGAACTGGATTTCGGGGAATTGTTTGAGGTTGAGGAACAGCAGGTCGGCGATGGTGTAGGTTGCGCCGGCGCGGCTGCATGTCCCTGTGAGGTAAAGGTGGAGGACGCCGTCGCGGAGTTCAAAGCGGTTGTAGCCGGTGAAGCCGTTGTAGAGCGCCATCCAGCCGTAGGATTTTTCCTGCGCGCCGGGTCCTTTGAAGTATTCCTCTAGTATTGCGCTGATGGGGTCGCTGGTGCGCACCCAGCGAACTCCCGTCCGTTCGTAGGGTGGGATGTTGTTTTCGTAGGCAAATCTGCCGACAAAATATAAATTGACCAGCCTCCACTGCGGGGTGGCAGTGGGACGGCGGGTGCTGGTGGGGGGCGGTGTCCGCGTGGGGGTGCGGGTGGGGGTAGAGGTGCGGCTGGGAGTGGGCGTGCGCGTGGGGGTGGGCGTGCGCGTGGGGGTGGGAGTGAGGGTCTTGTATTCAGAGAGGCAGATGGGTTCTGAATCGCTGGCGCCGTTGGGGTCACGGGTGGAGCCGTTCTGGTCGTAGATTTTGACGAAGCGGATTTCAGGGAATTGTTTGAGATTGAGCGCGAGGAGGTCGGCGATGTTGAAGTCTTTGCCTTCGGAGAGGCAGGCGCCGATCAGGTACACGCGGGCGATTCCATCCTGTACCTCCAGGCGGCTGTAGCCGGTGAAGCCGTTGTAGAGCGCCATCCAGCCGTAGTTGGTGCGCTCGGTTGCGCCGGGACCTTTGAAGTATTCATTCAGCACGGAGGTGTAAACAGCGTTAGAGCGGACGTAGCGCTGCCCTGTCACTTCGATGGGAGGCAGGTTGGCGTTGTAGCGCGCGCGGCTGGCAAAGTAGATTTTGACCCGATAGTATTGCGGGGTGGCGGTGGGACGGCGGGTGTGCGTGGGGGTGGGTGTCCGCGTGGGGGTGCGGGTGGGAGTGGGCGTGCGTGTGGGGGTAGGGGTTCGGGTGTTGGTGGGTGTGCGGGTGACCGTGGGGGTTCGCGTTTGTGAAGGCGTCGCCGAAGCAGTGGGTGTTGAGGTAATGGTGGGGGTGCGCGTCACTGTTGGGGTGCGGGTGACCGTTGGTGTGGGGGTGCGGGTGGGGGTTGAGGTGGCGGTAGGGGTGCGGGATGGGGTGACAGTGACCGGCGGGGGAGGAGGCGGGGTTTCATCTCCTTGAAAGACGAATTGAACCGCGTCTGCGCCGAGGTCGAGGTCGGCGATACCGGCGGTTTCATCCTGCGTGCGGTTGGAGAGTTCGATGTATTCGTCTCCCGTGCCTGTGAAGTTGTATTTGCCGGCGTAAACCCAGCCGTCGCTGACGTAGTAGATGTTGGGGAAGACCGCCTGGTTGATGACGATTGTGTCGCTGCGTCCGGCGTGGCGGATGGTGTACACGGCACCCTGGCTGGTGGCTTTGATGGCAGGGATGCGGATGTAAACGGCATAGGTGCCGTTCCTTGCGCCCGATGGGAACGCCCAGCGCCCGGAGCAGGTGGCGGAGGTGTTGCGCGGTTTGACGGTGCTCATGCGTCCGTTGGTGGCGCTGGAGGCGGAAATTTGCGTCCAGCAGCCGTCGGGGGTTTCGTCGAATTCGAATGAGCCGTCGTCCACGATGAAGCCGCCGGATGGGCGGGGCGGGAAGTCGAGGGGATCGCCGGAGGGGTAGATTTGAGCGCCGTAATAGGTGAGGGCAGGGAAGGTAACCCAGAGCGATTCTTTTTGCTGGGGCGCCCAGGGGCTGGAGCCGCTGCCTTTCCAGCCGTAGGGGTCCACCGATTTGCCGGCGGGGTCGCGGACGAGGAAGTGCAGGTGCGGACCAGAGGAGTTGCCGGTGGTTCCGCTGATGCCCAGCACTTCGCCATGCGGGACGAAGGTGCAGCCGGGCGTGGAACACGCCTGCACTGCGACGGAACTCATGTGTCCATAGTAGGTGTTGTAGCCGTTGGGGTGGCGCAGGCGGACGTAAATGCCGAGGTTGATTTTGTGGTTTTGCGGGTCCCACCAGCCGGCATAGACGACCTGGTTCGCGTCGGCGGCGGCATAGACGGGACGGTAGAAGATGCCGTAGTCCACGCCGTCGTGACCGTCGTAATAGACCCAGTCGCCGAGGCTGTAGGACCAGTATCCGCCGCTGCCGGCGTTGCATACGCCGCTTTGCGGGGGAGGCGTGCCCGGCGGCGGGGGAACGGGGCAGTTGCGGTTTGCCACGTCGCCGGTGTAGGCAAGGACTTTGTTATCGTAGGTATAGTTTGGGGAGGAATGATCGAAGATGGATTCTTGTGAGGCAAAGCCCGGATAGGGCGGATAGAGGAACGGCGCAATCACCCGAGGCGGCGCAGGGTTACGGTCTGCAGAGGCGGCGCTGGCTCCCAGAAGGGCGGTGCAGAAAAGAAAAGCAACGAAGAGGTTCCTGGCGGTGCGCGTCACGAGGATTCACCTAAGGCGTGGGAGTGGCTCGGAAGGAGGGAACAGACTGCAGCGTGGTCAGAACCGTTTCGGCGTCTGCCAGGCATTGGTCTGCCTGTTCTTGGAAGGAAACTTGAAAGGCAGTGAGGATTTTGCCGTCGCCACCGGTGTAGGTGACGAATTTTTTCACGCCGTTTTCGTAGGCGGTGCCAACGTAAAAGGTGACCGTTTTGGTGTACAAAATATCCTGTTCGACGGAGACGTTGAGGGGCAGCCCGCGCCCTGAGGTTACGGAGATGACGCAATAGGGGATGGCGCGGTGGGCAAGCGCAGGGAAGCCGAACGGGTCTTCGGTGAGCGCCCAGATTTCGGGGTTATACAACACACGGAAGACGTAACCGGGCTGGGAGTCGCCGGGGTAGGTGGGGACGCCGTCCCAGGCAAGCAGGGCGGGGGCGTTGGGGATTTCGGTTGGCAGTTCGAGCGGCGGCAGGGGTGTTTCGGTGGGGGTAGGCAGAGGGGTTGGCGTGAGCGTCGGGGAGGAGGTGGGGGTTTCGGGCAGGAACAGCTGGAGGGTGGGTTCGGGTGTTGCCTGCTCCGAGGTGGGCGCAGAGGGTTCTTCGGTGGCGGCAGGAGCGCCGCCGCACGAAGCGATGACCAGCGAGAGAAGGAGGAGGAACAGGGCTCGGCGAACCATTTGGACTCACTTCCGCATCCATACGGGACAGCAGGCTGATTCAGTCTCGAGGGGCTTGACCTCACCTGAAGCCAGGTCCGCAATGGATACGCTCATTCTACCATTTGTGACTACGTTGAACGCCAGAGTGTTCCCGTCTGGCGACCAGTGCGGGGTTTCGGTGCGGCTGTTTTCGAAGTGAGTGATTTGAGTCAACTCACCGCTTTCGACTTCGATGATGTAGATATTGCTGATCAATGCTTCGTTCGAGTGGTTAGCGGTTTCATCGTGGGGGTTCTCCCGGCGGACGAAGGCAATGCGCGTGCCATCGGGAGACCAGTTTGCGGCGTAGCCGTGACCGCTGTCGGCATCGGCGAGTTTACGGGCATTTGCGCCGTCGACGTCCATGACCCACAACTCCCCCACTGTGAAGGGCGTTTGCGTATCGGGGGTTTTGATGAAGGCGATTTGTTTTCCATCCGGCGACCAGCGCGCGAATGAAATGTAGTTGTATGGATCGGCGTAGAGGGATTGGAGGGCGTGTCCATCGCGGCGGGCGAGGAAGAGTTCGCTGCCGTAGCCGAGTCCGCGCGAGAGGGTGAAGGTGAAGTCGGGGCTGTCGGGTTTTGCGGCGAGGTCGTAGGTAAATTCGGGGATGGGGAGGATTTCGTGCCTGCCATCCACATAGGCGCGCAGGATGCGGGGGCTGCCGAGCGAGTCCACTTTGAGGTAGGCGGCGCGCCCGTCGCTTTGCCAGGCGAGGAAGTGGCTGTCGGCGTCTGTGACGGGTTGGGTGGTGGAGGCAGTTTCGAGGTCGAGGAGGAGAACCGTTTGCCCGCTGGGGCAGTTCAGTTCGATGAGGAGAAACGATCCGAGCGGGGCGGGGAAGAGGTCGAAGAGTCCGCAACGGGGAGGGAGGGGAAAGGGTATCTCGCGCAGGGGTTGTTGTGCCGGGGTGTATTCCAGAAGTGCGGGAGGGTCGAAGCGGTAGATGAGCAGGAATGGTTGAGACGGGGCGGGCGGCGAGGAACAAGAAAACAAAAAGAGGAGTGATATCAGAAGGCGGCAGGCAGGGAAAAAAGACCTGGCAGGCATGAATGGATTATACGGCAGGCAGGTATCTTTTGTTTTTCAAAGGCTATGATCTTCCCAGAGTTTCATGATATGATGCTGCATAATGCTGTTCTTGTTGGCGCAGGCAGGCGCTTGTGCCCATCGCCATCTATACCAAAAGCGGGAGATGACCCAATGCCAGCAATCCAAACAATTGCATACAGAAAAATTTTGAACTCGCATGTGCGGTTTACTCCGGAGTTCATCGTGCAATTCGAGGATGGGGGTATCGGCACAGGCGCCGCGCCCCAAGGCGAAACAATCAGCATTTACGAGCCCGCCTCTCATCACATCCACTTACAAGCCAGTTATAATCATCGCACATACGTCGTTGCAGCCACAAGAACAACTCAAGCAACATTCACACTCATGACATACAAAGAACCTATCCGAAAATTCCCGCAATCCCGGCTCCGCCCGGAGATAAATCTCCGGGCTACCAGTACAAAGTCCGCTTAAGCGGACTAGATAGCCGGGTTTAGCCGTCTTATGAAAATTAACAAATAAGTACCGTAACCGCATAGCGCGGCTTCCAGCCGCAACCCAAA
>Ga0272446_1002933_pt1 | contig 22317 bp, 20 predicted proteins | sample YNPCB0061_FD_194587 | JGI IMG/M metagenome (GOLD analysis project Ga0272446, IMG submission 194587) | Hot spring microbial mat communities from Yellowstone National Park, WY, United States - YNP-CB-006-1 | ecosystem: Environmental > Aquatic > Thermal springs > Hot (42-90C) > Sediment | place... | reverse complement strand
TTCCCCCTCTCCCGCGGGGAGAGGGGGTGGGGAGAGGGTAACTGATTGATTTTTCTCGGACACCCTCCCTCTCCCCCACCCCTCCCCCCGAGGGGGAGGGGAGTTATTCAGCACTTCCCTAGCACCCTGGCCCGCAACTGGCCACAGCCGCCATCGATGTCCTGGCCGGCGGAATCCCGCAGCCGGGCCACGATGCCCCGCTGGTGCAAGATCCCCGCCATCCTGGAGGCCCGCTCCAGGGCCGGGCGCCGGTAGGGCAGGCCCGCCACGGTGTTGAAGGGGATGAAGTTCATCATGGCGTACTTGCCCTGCAGCAGGCGCACGATCCCCTCCAGCTCCTCATCCGTGTCGTTGATGCCTTCCAGCAGGGTCCACTGGTACTGGATGGGATAGCCCGTGGCCCGGGCGTAGCGTTCCCCCTGTTCCACCAGTTCTGCCGGATCGATGCGGGGCGCCCGGGGCAGCAGTTCCGCCCGCAGGTCCGCCCGGGTGGTGTGCAGGGACAGGGCCAGGGCGGGCTTCACGGGGCCCCGGGGCAGGCGCTCGAACACCCGGGGGTCCCCCACGGTGGAAAACACCAGGTTTTTGTGGCCGATGCCCCCTTCCGTGCCCAGCAGGTCGATGGCTTCCAGCACATGGTCCAGGTTGTGGGCCGGTTCCCCCATACCCATGAATACCACCTTCTTCACCGGGCGCAGAGACCTGGCCAGGGCCACCTGGGCCACCATCTCGGCGCTGCCCAATTGGCGCTTCAGGCCCTCCCGTCCCGTCATGCAGAAGGTGCAGCCCACGGCGCACCCTACCTGGGTGGACACGCACAGCCCGTGCCGGGGCAGCAGCACGCTTTCCACCGTCTGGCCGTCCCCCAGGGCCAGCAGCAGGCGGGCCGAACCGTCCGCGCCCGGGTGCTCCGACACCAGGCGGACCAGGCCATGCAGCTCCGCCATGAGGTCCGGCAGGGCCTGCCGCACCGCCTTGGGCAGGAAGTTCTCCGCCTTGCTGTGGCGGGTATCCAGAGAAGCACGCTGGGCCCAGGCCCGCAGGATGCGGGACTCGTGCCCGGGGTTGGCGCCCAGGTCGCGGAGCCGGGCGCGGAGTTCGGCGATACGCGGGCGGGGCCTCGTGTCCACTAGCGCCCACCCCCGCCCGAGGCCATGCGCAGTACCCAGTCCATGGCCCGGGTGGACAGCATCCGCTTCAGCCACCAAAAGGCCACCGAGGGCACCGTGACCGGGTAGCGGGGCCGGGGCCGCTCGCTTTCCAGGGCGTGGATCACCTTCTCCAGCACCGCCTCCGGCGGCAGGGTGAAGGGGGCGGCGGGGCCCGGCTTCTTCAGGCGCTCCAGCTGCCGCTCATAACTGGCCCGGTGCACGCTGTGGCGCCAGTCGATGTGGCGCTCGAAATGAGGCAGGCAGTTCTCCCGGAAGCGGGAGGTGATGGGACCGGGCTCCACCAGGCTCACGTGGATGCCCGTGCCGCGCAACTCCTGACGCAGGGTATCGGCCAGGCCCTCCAGGGCGAACTTGGCCGCCGTATAGGCACCCCGGTAGGGAAAGGCGGCATAGCCCAGCACCGAGCCGTTGAAGACGATGCGGCCCCGGCCCGCGGCCCGCATGGCGGGAATGACCAGGTTGGTGAGTTCCACCCAGCCGAACAGGTTGGTCTCGAACTGTTCCCGCAAGGCCTGACGGGTCAGATCCTCCACCGCCCCCACCTGGCCGAAGCCGCCATTGTTGAACAAGGCGTCCAGGCGGCCGCCGGTCCGGCTCAGGGCTTCCGCCGCCGCCGCCCGGATGCTCCCGGAATCGTCCAGGTCCAGCAGCAGTCCTTCGAGGCCCATGGCGTTCAGTGTGTCCACGTGGTCCTGCCGCCGGGCGGAGGCGAAGACGCGCCAGTTCCTGGCGGCCAGGCCCTTGGCCACCGCCAGGCCGATGCCGGAGGAACAGCCGGTGATGAGGATGGAGGGTTGTACGTTCATCCTAAAAACCTCAGTTGAACGCGTCCGAAGGCCGGACCAGGCAGGTGTCTGGCGCGAAGCGACGACGCCGCAGGGTCATTCCCTGCAAGGAGGAGCGACAAAGCCAGGCGCCTGCCTGGGCCGGAAAGCGGGCGCGTAGCGGGCTCACCTTCCGGGTGAGCGTGAACACAGCCACAAACGTCACAATCCATGCGCCTTCTCAATGGCCACCCAGCGGTCAACTGAGGTTTTTAGGTTTATTTCCCCCTCTCCCGCGGGGAGAGGGGGTGGGGAGAGGGTAACTGATTGATTTTTCGCGGATACGCTCCCTCTCCCCCACCCCTCCCCCCGAGGGGGAGGGGAGTTATTCAGCACTTCCTTAGGCATGTCTGACGCCCCACCCGCTATCTCCGCCTGGCTCCTCTGGTTCTCCCCCGACACGGCCAACGCCCTGATCACCAAGGCTGCGTCAGCGAATACAATCACCACTCCCCACCAGACAAGGTTTCCGCCATGAATGAAAAAGGCCCCAGCAGCCTGAGCACCTTCCGTGATGAGTGGCGCGTGATGAGTTTTTATGAGCGCTTCGAACAGGTCATCGCCCTCATTCTGTCCACCGTGATCGCCGTCATTGTGGTGGTTTCCCTGGTCCAGCTCATCCTCACAGTGTTTACCCTGCTGTTCATGGACGCCTTCAACCCTCTGGATCATCGAGTGTTCCAGACCGTGTTCGGCATGATCATGACACTGCTCATCGCCATGGAATTCAAGCATTCCATCATCAAGGTGGCCTTGCGGCGCGACAGCATCATCCAGGTCAAGACCGTGGTGCTCATCGCCCTCATCGCGCTTGCCCGCAAGTTCGTCATCCTCGATCCCGACGCCGGGCCGGCCAAGATTGCCGCCCTGGCCGGGGCCAGCCTGGCCCTGGGCGTGGTCTATTGGCTGCTGCGGGAACGGGATGATCGCTTGCAGTCAGCCCGACCGTCGCAATCCTGAGAACGGCGTGGCGGCCTACACGCGGGCGGCGGCGGGCGCACCGCGCAGTACGGGTGCCCCATCGAGCACGCCCGGCGCATCGCCGACGCCCACGACCGCCCCCCCCGTTTCATCGATTACGGCGACGCCGAGCATGACCGCCAGGAACTCGCCCGGCTGCGCTGTGACTATGCTGATCTGACCCAACGCTTCGACAAGGACACCCGCCATGCATGACCGCTTCCTCGCCCGCCTGTTCTGGCTCACCCTGGCTGCCGCCCTGCTCATCCTGCTGTGGCGCGGTCTGCCCGAGCTGCCCAACTGGCTCGAGCAAAAACCCGACGCCAGCCCACGCCTGGTGGCCCCCCGGGGCGACCTGGCGGCGGACGAGAAGGCCACCATCGAATTGTTCGAAAAGGCCAGGGGTTCCGTGGTGTACATCACCACCAAGGCCCAGGTGATGGATTTCTGGAGCCGCAACGTGTTCACCGTGCCGCGCGGCACCGGCTCGGGCTTCATTTGGGACGATGCCGGCCACGTCATCACCAACTACCACGTCATCGAAAACGCCAGCGAGGCCACCGTGAAGCTGGCCGACGGGCGCAGCTTCAAGGCCGCCCTGGTGGGCGCCTCGCCGGCCCACGACATCGCCGTGCTGAGGATCGGCGTGGGCTTCAAGCGGCCACCGCCCGTGCCCCTGGGCAGCAGCGGCGACCTGAAGGTGGGCCAGAAGGTGTTCGCCATCGGCAACCCCTTCGGCCTGGACTGGACGCTCACCACCGGCATCGTCTCGGCCCTGGACCGCTCCCTGGGCGGGGACAACGGCAACACCATCGAGCATCTGATCCAGACCGACGCGGCCATCAACCCGGGCAATTCCGGCGGCCCACTGCTGGATTCCGCCGGGCGGCTCATCGGCATCAACACCGCCATCTACAGCCCCAGCGGGGCGTCGGCCGGCATCGGCTTCGCGGTGCCGGTGGACACCGTCAACCGGGTGGTGCCGCAACTCATCAAGGGTGGCAAGTACGTGCGCCCGGCCCTGGGCATCGAGGTGGACGAGGGCATCAACCAGCGCCTGGCGGAACTGCGCGGGGTGGAGGGCGTGGTGATCCTGCGGGTGATGCCCGGCTCGGCGGCCCAGGCCGCGGGTTTGAAGGGGGCGACCGTGTCCCGGGACGGCGGCATCGTGCCCGGCGACACCATCGTCGCCTTGAACGGCAAGCCGGTGGATTCGGTGAGCAAGCTGCTGGCGGCCCTGGACGATTATCAGGTGGGGGATACGGTCAAGGTCAGCGTGCTGCGGGAAGGCCGCAAGGTGGAGGTGCCGGTGGTGCTGCAACCGGGGGTGTGAGCCGGTCGCTGCACGCAATAAAAACGCCGGCTTGAAGCCGGCGTTTGTTTCTGAACAGTCCGCGCGGGCGGGACTTACTTGTCCTTCACCTCCTCGAACTCGGCGTCCACCACGTCGTCATCCTTCTTGGCGCCGGAAGCGCCATGGCCGGCATCCGCCGTCGCGCCGGCTGCGCCCTGCTCCTTGGCGTACATCTGCTCGGCCAGTTTGTGGCTGGCCTCGGCCAGGGCCTGGGTCTTGGCCTCGATGTCGGCCTTGTCGCCTGATTTGATGGCGGTTTCTGCGGCGGCGATGGCGGCCTCGATCTTGCCTTTCTCGTCGGCGCTCACCTTCTCGCCGTAGTCCTTCAGGGCCTTCCTCACGGAGTGCACCATGGCGTCGGCCTGATTGCGCGCCTGGGCCAGCTCGAAGGCCTTGTGGTCCTCGGCGGCATTGGCCTCGGCATCGGCCACCATCTTCTTGATCTCCTCCTCGGAGAGGCCGGAGTTGGCCTTGATGGTGATCTTGGCCTCCTTGCCGGTACCCTTGTCCTTGGCGCTCACATGCAGGATGCCGTTGGCGTCGATGTCGAAGGTGACCTCGATCTGCGGCATGCCGCGCGGGGCCGGCGGGATGTCGGTCAGGTTGAACTGGCCTAGGCTCTTGTTACCCGCGGCCATCTCGCGCTCCCCTTGCAATACATGGATGGTGACGGCGGTCTGGTTGTCGTCGGCGGTGGAGAACACCTGGTTGGCGCGGGTGGGGATGGTGGTGTTCTTCGGGATGAGCTTGGTCATCACGCCGCCCAGGGTCTCGATGCCCAGGGACAGGGGGGTGACGTCCAACAGCAGCACATCCTTCACCTCGCCTTGCAGCACGCCGCCCTGGATGGCTGCGCCAACCGCGACGGCCTCGTCCGGGTTGACGTCTTTGCGCGGCTCCTTGCCGAAGAACTCCTTCACCACTTCCTGCACCTTGGGCATGCGGGTCATGCCGCCCACCAGGATGACGTCGGAGATATCGGATACCTTCACGCCGGCGTCCTTGATGGCCATCTTGCAAGGCTCGATGGTGCGCTGGATCAGGTCTTCCACCAGGCTTTCGAACTTGGCCCGGGTGATCTTCATGACCAGGTGCTTGGGCCCGGAGGCGTCCGCCGTGATGTAGGGCAGGTTGATCTCGGTCTGGGTGCTGGAGGACAGCTCGATCTTGGCCTTCTCCGCGGCTTCCTTCAGACGTTGCAGGGCCAGCACGTCCTTCTTCAGGTCCACGCCCTGCTCCTTCTTGAACTCCTCGATGATGTAGTCGATGAGGCGCTGGTCGAAGTCCTCGCCGCCCAGGAAAGTGTCGCCGTTGGTGGACAGCACCTCGAACTGGTGTTCGCCGTCGATCTCGGCGATCTCGATGATGGAGATGTCGAAGGTGCCGCCGCCCAGGTCATACACGGCAATCTTGCGGTCCCCTTCCTGCTTGTCCATGCCGAAGGCCAGGGCCGCGGCGGTGGGCTCGTTGATGATGCGCTTGACCTCCAGGCCGGCGATGCGACCGGCGTCCTTGGTGGCCTGGCGCTGGCTGTCGTTGAAGTAGGCGGGCACGGTGATCACCGCTTCGGAGACTTCCTCGCCCAGGTAGTCCTCGGCAGTCTTCTTCATCTTGCGCAGCACTTCGGCGGAGATCTGCGGCGGAGCCTTCTTCTCGCCGCGCACTTCCACCCAGGCGTCGCCGTTGTCGGCCTTGATGATCTTGAAGGGCATCAGACCAATGTCCTTCTGCACTTCTTTTTCTTCGTAGCGGCGGCCGATGAGGCGCTTGATGGCATACAGGGTGTTCTTGGGATTGGTGACCGCCTGGCGCTTGGCGGGGGCGCCCACCAGGATCTCCCCATCATCGGTGTAGGCGACGATGGAGGGGGTGGTGCGCGCGCCTTCCGCGTTCTCGATGACCTTGGTCTTGCCGCCTTCCATGATGGCGACACAGGAGTTGGTCGTACCCAGGTCGATGCCGATGATCTTGCCCATGATTAGTCTTCCTCAGAAAAATTAGCTTGTTTGCGATATGGGATTGGTGCTTGGGGTTTCAAGCCCCTGTTCCGTCATTCCGGTGGTAGCCGGAATCCAGCGGTGGAATTCCTTGGTCATGGCTTGCGCCGGAATGACGGTCATTGGGGTTTCACCACCATCACCAGGGCCGGGCGAATGACACGCTCGTTCAGCAGGTAGCCCTTCTGCAGCACGGTGGCCACGGTATTGGGCTCGCCCTCCCCTTCCACCATGCCGATGGCCTGATGGCGGTTGGGATCGAACTTCTCGCCCAGGGGATTCAGCTCCTGAATGGCGTTCCGCTCGAATACGCCGGCCAACTGCTTCAGGGTGAGTTCCACGCCGCTCCGGATGCTCTCCAGACTGGCGTTGTCGCCTGTGGACAGGGCGGCCTCCAGGCTGTCCTTCACCGCCAGCAAGTCGCCGGCGAACTTTTCCAGGGCGAACTTGCGTGCCTTCTCCACTTCTTCCACGGCCCGGCGACGGGCATTTTCCACTTCCGCCTTGGCGCGCAGCCAGGCGTCATGGTGTTCCTGGGCCTTCAGTTCCGCCTGGCGCAGCAGTTCTTCCAGGCTGGGAGTGGTGTCCACGTTCTCCGTGGCGGCCTGCTGGTGGTGGTCGGCACCGGGAGCGGGGTTTTGGGAAGTGATTTCTTCAGTCATGGTCGGATTTGAAAATACGGGGGGGGGTTGGAAATGACCTGACCTGTACTGGGGGTGATCCCTCGTATTTCAACCCCAGGTAAAGGCAAACATATTGCCTGGACGACATGGGCGGCGGGTTTGATCGGCAACTGCCCAGCCCCGGAGGGCACGACGGTTCATTGAGGGGCTGGCCCGGAAGGATTGAGCGCCGACTCGGTTATTCGTCGGAGTCAATGCCCAGAATGGCATCCAGCCGCACCACACCCGTTTCGCCCTCCATGGTGCGGTAAGTCAGCCATTCGGCCCCATCCTGGGTGGTTACGTCCGTAGGAAGGACAGTGATATCCCGTTCACGGCCCCCTTCCTCCCGCAAGCGCAGGCGCAGCTTTTGCCGCCGCAGCACGGCGAACTCCAGCTTTTCGTGGGCAATGCAGGGGATGGGTACGTATTCACTCATTTGCTCGTCCCGCCCGGCATCCGGCTGGAGCAGACTCAGCGCAACCGCGCCGTGCCCTCGGTCCAAGGGCGCAGGTGCTGGCCGATGGCGCTGCCGATGCGGCGAGCCAGGCGATCAGTCAGGTCTTCATGGGGCGTGTAGTCCAGGATGTCCTCGGCCTTCACCACCTCCCGGGCCACGTAGTCCAGACTGCCCAGGCCGTCGGCCAGGCCCAGCTCGATGCTGCGGGCACCGTTCCAGATGAGGCCGCTGAACATGTCCGGGGTTTCTTTCAGGCGCTTGCCCCGGCCCTGGCGCACGGCCTGGATGAACTGCTGGTGGATCTCGTTGAGCATGCGCTTGGCGTGGTTCTCCTCCACCGGGTCGATGGGGGCGAAGGGGTCCAGGAAGCCCTTGTGTTCGCCGGCGGTGAGGAGCCGCCGCTCCACGCCCAGCTTCTTCATGGCCTCGGTGAAGCCGAAGCCGTCCATGAGCACGCCGATGGAGCCGATGAGGGACGCCTTGTCCACGAAGATCTTGTCAGCGGCGGCGGCGATGTAATAGCCACCGGAGGCACACAGGTCGTCCACCACCACGTAGAAGGGAATCTTGGGGTACTTGGCCTTGAGCCGCAGGATCTCATCGTAGACCTGGCCGGCGTGGACGGGGCTGCCGCCGGGGCTGTTGATGCGCATGACCACGGCCTTGGTGTGCTTGTCCTCGAAGGCTTTGCCCAAAGCGCCGATGAGGGCGTCGGCGCTCATGCCCTCACCGCCGATCTCACCCTGCAGTTCCACCAGGGCCGTCTTGGGCCCCGGGGTCACGAATTCGTTACCACTCCGGCTGAGCAGCAGGGACAGCACGGTGAACAGGAACAAAAAGCCCAAGGCACGGAAAAAGACGTTCCAGCGCCGTGCCCGCCTCTGTTCCATCAGGTGGGCCAGAAGCAGACGTTCCAGGGCGCCCCGTTCGCCATTGTCGTTCAGCTCTTCACTCATGGTGTTTCCTCATGCGATGCCAACAGATAGATGCCGCCGTCCCGTTCCGTCACCGGTACGGCCTCCAGGCCAATGCCGTTGCACCGTCCGCCCTGGCAGGCGCCTGTGGCGGGATCATAAAGCGCGCCGTGGGTGGCACAGATCAGATAGTGCCCGGAAAAATCGAAAAATTGTCCCGGCTGGTAGTCCAGTTCCACGGGAACGTGGCCGCAGCGGTTGAAAAAGGCCCGGGCCTGACCGCGCCAGCGGATGACGAAGGCGGACTGCCGACCGCCCTGGTGTTCCACCTCGAAGCGCACCCCCTCGCCGCCCTCCGTCAGGTCCTCGGAACGGCAGATGATCCGCGCGCCCGGCGCCTCCAGGCTGTCGGCGCCCCCGTCCATAGGGCTCAGGCGGCGTTCTGTTTCAGCCATTCCGCCAGCTCGGCAAAACTGTGGCACACCGCCAGGGGGGCCAGGTCCGCCAGGTTTTCCGGCGGGTGGGCGCCGTAGCCTGCCCCCAGGGAGGCAATGCCGGCGTTGCGAGCCATCTCCAGGTCATGAGTGGTATCGCCGATCATCAGGGCCCGTTCCGGCGCCACCATGAGCTCGTCCAGCAGTTCCTCGATCATGGTCGGATGGGGCTTGGAATGGGTCTCGTCGGCGGTGCGGGAGGCGTGGAAATAGGGTCCTAGACCCGTGTGGGCGAAGGCCCGGTCCAAACCGCGCCGGGCCTTGCCCGTGGCCACCGCCAGGGTGTGGCCACGGCCATGGAGATCCACGATCAGGTCCCGGGCCCCCTCGAACAGAGGAATCTCCGCATCCTGGCCCAGGTAGTGGCGGCGGTAGTGGTCCGCCAGGATGGGGTGGTCGCTTGCAGGCAGCTCCGGGAACAGGGTCTCCAGGGCCTGGCGCAGGCCCAGGCCGATGATGTGGCTGGCCGCCTCCCGGGAAGGCTCCGGCAGGCCCATGTCCCGGCTGGCCGCCTGGATGCAGGCGACTATGACCCCCGCAGAATCCATCAGGGTGCCGTCCCAGTCGAAGATCAATAGTTCAAAGCGTTTGGCCATGACAACAAAAACCGGGCAGCAAAGCAAAAAGCCGACCCGAGGCCGGCTTTTTGATCTTGGTGGGCAGTACTGGGATCGAACCAGTGACCCCCGCCGTGTGAAGGCGGTGCTCTACCGCTGAGCTAACTGCCCGACAAATCGGAGAGGCGCGCATTCTAAAGATCTGGACGAAGCGGGTCAAAGTTTTTGTGCAGAACTGTGCAGAACTCGAAATGGTTTGTTTGCATGGGCCAAGTCCTGGCCGTCTGCAAATATTGCTCCGCCGGATATAAACGCAAACTTTCACTAAAGTTATATCGACATGCTCCGATAACAACTGGCTGCTACTGTACTTAGATAAGCGCATGAACGGCTCAATGACGGATCGAGGAGATGGAAGCGAACGTTCTGGACATCCATAAGCAGATCGCCATGGCCAGGCTGCCCAGCCTGCCCCAGGCGCTATTGCGAATCATGGAGCTCTCGGAACGGGACGACGTGGGTCTGGCGGAGATCGCCGCCGTGGTTTCCCAGGACGCCGGTTTGGCCGCGAAGGTGGTCAGCACGGCCAATTCCGCCTTTTACAGTCGCGGCCGAAGTATCACCAGCATCGAGCAGTGCCTGTCGGTATTGGGGGCGGCCCAGGTCCGGCGCATCGCCCTGAACCAATCCGTCGCCGAATTGTTCAGCCGTTTTCAGAAGACCAGCGGTTTCGACATGCGCTACTTCTGGTACCACGTCCTGTGTGTCGCCATCACGGCCCGGGAACTGGCCAAGCGCATGGACTATGCCAACGTGGATGAGGCCTATCTAGCCGGGCTGCTGCACGACGTGGGACAGCTGGCCCTGCTGTCCGTGGCTGCGGATCAATACCTGCCCCTCTTCAAAGCCGCCACGGGTGAATTGCGCATGATTGAGGAGGAGCAAAAACTCTTCGGCCTGGCCCATCCCGAAATCGGCGCCTGGCTGGCCCAACGCTGGAACCTGCACAGCTTTCTCGCCGATGCCTTGCTCTATCACCACGAGCCCTTGTCCCGGGTGCGTGACGCCCACGTTCTGGTCCAGATCGTGACCCTGGCCAATCTGTTCAACAATTTGTTCGAGGGAGAGGTCCAGATCGCCGACGATGACCTGGCCTTATGGGATCTGAGGGTGGATGAAGCCAAGGCCATGGTGGAGGACGCTGAGAGGGAAGCCCACAGCCTGGCCACGGCCCTGGGCATTGAGATCCTGGCCCGCAGGCACCACCCCCTTTTCACGCCAGCCCGGGACGATGACGCCCATGCCACCCTGGCGGATGCCGTTTCCACCCGTCTCGAGGCCCAATCCACCCTGCCCGGGCAACTGGATGGCTCCAGTCAGGAAGAGGTGTACCTGGGCATACTGCGTAGCGCCAAGATGCTGTTCGCCAGCCGGAACGCCACCTTGTTCCTTGCCCGGGACGAAATCCTCCAGGGCCAACATACCGCGGACGATGACGCCCGCCTGGGAGAAATTCGCATCCACCTGCCCGCACCCGATTCCGCCATCGCCCGGGCCTATGGGGGACAGCCGGGGCTGGCGGGGGAAAACCCGCGTGAGGAAAACCTGGCGGATACCCAGGTCCTGCGTATCCTCGGCAACGAGCGGTTGTTGTGTCTGCCCCTGAGTCATGAGGGCGTCACATTGGGTGTCCTGGTGATCGGCATGGATGCCACCACCGCCCAGGCCTTCATGCGGCGCAAGCCCCTGATCGCCACCTTCGCGCTTGAAGGGGGACGCCTTCTGGCCCAGTCCTTGCGCCATGTAAACCTGGCGGGCAGCGTCCGCGCCGAGGCCCAACAGCAGTTCCAGCTTCATGCGCGAAAGATCGTGCACGAGGCCAACAACCCCCTGGGGGTCATCCGCAACTACATCGGGCTGCTACGGGAGCAGCTGAGTGACCGGAAGCAGGCCCAGGAAGACTTCGACCTGGTGGAAAGCGAGTTGCGCCGGGTCGCCCGCATCCTGCAACAGCTCAAGGATACGGATGGTATGGCGGCCTCCGGGCAAACGACCGGGCAGGTGGACATCAATGCCCTCATCGGCGAGGTCATCCGTTTCTGCCGCCTGGGGCGGCCGGAACTGGAAAAGGTGGAAACCCGGTTACAGCTGGACAGCAATCTGCCCCCCATCCATGTCAATGGCGACAAGGTCAAGCAGGTGCTCACCAATCTGGTTTTCAATGCCGCTGAGGCCATGACAGAGGGGGGGGAGATCACCATTTCCTCTGCCAACTGGCGATCGGCAAAGGGGCTGGACACGGTGGAAATCACCGTGCAGGACAACGGGCCGGGGCTGCCGCCCTCCGTCCTCGAACGTCTCTACCAGCCGGTGCAAAGCGGCAAGGGTGGCACCCATCAAGGCTTGGGACTGTCCATCGTGGGCAAGCTGGTCGATGAGCTGGGCGGCATCATGCAATGCAATACCTCCCAGGCCGGGACCCGCTTCAAGATCCTCCTACCCGCAAGCAAATAGGCACCCACCATGGTTTCATGGCACGACTATCCCAAAAGCGACGCCTACCAGGCCAAGGTGGCACCGGTGCCCCAGGAAACCGGACGCATTCTGGTGGTGGAAGATGACCCGGCCTTCGCCAGGAGCCTGGATCGTCTGCTGGGCGGGGCCGGCTTCGATGTCACCCTGGCCCCGACCGGCGCTGCCGCCCGAGAATTGCTGGCGGACCAGGTGTTTCATCTGGTCTTGGTGGACATGAACCTGCCCGACATGAGCGGGCACGAGATCATCCAGGAAATCAACGGCAGGAAACTCAACACCGCCGCCATCGTGGTGAGCGGCGAAACGGAGATCGACGCGGCCATCAACGCGTTGCGGGCCGGCGCCCTGGACTTCGTGCGCAAGCCGGCGGAACCCGCCCTGCTGCTCCATGCGGTGCGGCGCGCCATCCAGCAGCGCTGCCTGGAACGAGAACATCGGGAATTCCAGCTGCGACTGCACCGTTCCGAACGCCTGCACCGCTATCTGGTGGACAACTCCCCGGACATCATCCTCATGATGGACCGCCAGGCCCGCATCACCTTCGTCAACAACCGGCTGGGGGAACTGCTGGGTATGGACTCGGAGGACATCCTGGGCCGGCACATCACGGAACTGGTGTTCGAGCACGACCGGGAACGGGCCCAATACGCCTTCAACCCCGCCAAACTCATGGAAACCTCCCAGCACGTGCTGGAATTCCGCCTCAAGAGCAATCAGGACCATAGCGGCTTCCGGCATTTCGAGATCGTGCTGTCGGCAGCGGATCTCCAGGACACGGAGACCACTGGGACGCCCCTGGAGGAGGACCAGTATTACCTGGTGGCAAGGGATATCACCACCCGCCGTGAAGCCGAAGAGCGGGCCCGTTTCCACGCCAACCACGATGCCCTCACGGGCCTTCCCAACCGCAATCTCTTCCGTGACCGCCTGGGACTGGCCTTGGTGCAGGCCCGGCGCAACCAGGAGCGGCTGGGGGTGTTGTTCCTCAACATCGATCGTTTCAAGAGTGTGAACGACCTCTACGGCCACGCCCAGGCGGATGAGTTGCTGAACCGGGTCACCGAGCGCATCCAGCGTTGCCTGCGGGGCAGCGATACCCTGGCCCGCTTCGGCGGCGACGAGTTCCTGCTGCTGAATACCGGCATCCAGAACGATGACGAGGTGCTGGCCATCGTCGCCCGCGTCAACGACGAGCTCAGCGAACCCTTCAAGGTCAGCGGCAAGCAGGTCTTTCTCTCCATGAGTGCCGGCATCGCCCTTTTCCCGGAGCATGGCGACAATGCCGACGCCCTCATCCGCCACGCCAACATCGCCCTCTACCACGGCCGTATCTCGGGCAGCAGCAGCCATACCTTCTTCATGCACGAGATGGGCAAGTCCACGGACCACCGCCTCACCTTGGAACAGGACCTGCGGCAGGCCCTGGATCAGGATGAGTTCGAACTCTACTATCAACCCCAGATGAACCTGAAAAACCGGTACATCAAGGGCGTGGAGGCACTCATCCGCTGGAACCATCCCCGCTTGGGCTTGCTACCGCCGGGGGAGTTTCTGCCCGTGGCGGAAGATGCCGGGTACATCGTGGAACTCGGTGAATGGGTCATCAAACGAGCCTTCAAGACCCTGCGCAAGTGGGAAGAAAACGGCATTGCCCCGGACCGGGTGGCCATCAACATCTCTCCCCGCCACCTGGAACAACCCAACTTCGTGGCTCAGTTCATGCGTCTGATGAAGGAGTTCAAGGTCAGCGCGCAACGCATCGAGATCGAACTCACCGAAAATCTGTTCATCCGCGACCCTGGCGCCATGGTGCAGAAGCTGCAATCCCTGGCCGCCCAGGGCGTGATGGTGGCCATCGACGACTTCGGTACCCAGTATTCCTCCCTCAGCTATCTGCAGAAATTCCCCATCCACACCCTGAAAATCGACAAATCCTTCGTCTGGGAAATCGATCGGGAATATCGCCAGCACGCCATCATCAAGGCCATCATCTCCATTGCTCACGGCCTGGACCTCAATCTCATCGCCGAGGGGGTGGAAACCGACGAGCAGCTCAACTTCCTGGAGGGCCAGGGCTGCGACGAGATCCAGGGCTATCTGGTGAGCCGCCCCCTGCCAGTGGAGGCCCTGGAACCCCTGCTGCGCAAGCAGCGGGAGCCCCTACGCCTGGTTTCCTGAACCTTCCTAAGTCCGAGCCTTGCCCGCCAGGCGCATCCAGGTGGTCACCACCGTGTCCGGGTTCAGGGACATGGACTCGATGCCCTCCTCCATGAGCCATTCCGCCAGGTCCGGATGATCCGACGGCCCCTGACCGCAGATGCCCACGTACTTGCCGTGGCGCTTGCAGGCGGCGATGGCCTCACTTAATAGTTTCTTCACCGCCGGGTTGCGCTCGTCGAAGGCGGCGGCCACCAGGCTGGAATCCCGGTCCACTCCCAGGGTGAGCTGGGTCAGGTCGTTGGAGCCGATGGAAAAACCGTCGAAGCGCTGGAGGAACTCGTCAGCCAAAAGCACGTTGGCGGGAATCTCGCACATCATGACGATGCGCAAGCCGTCCTTGCCCCGTTCCAGGTCATTCTCCGCCAGCACCGCCAGGGCGGCATCCGCGTCCTGGAGAGTGCGCACGAAGGGCAGCATGATCTCCACGTTGGTCAGGCCCATGTCCTGGCGCACGCGCTGGATGGCGCGGCACTCCAGGGTAAAAGCCCGGCGGAACTGGGGGCTGGCGTAGCGGCCTGCCCCCCGGAAGCCCAGCATGGGGTTTTCCTCCTGGGGCTCGAACCGGGTTCCGCCGATGAGGTTGGCGTATTCGTTGGACTTGAAGTCCGACATGCGCACGATGACGGCCTTGGGCCAGAAGGCGGCGGCCAGAGTGCCGATACCCTCCGCCAGTTTTTCCACGTAGAAGGTGACCGGATCCGCATAGCCCTTGGTCCGGGCGTCGATGGCAGCCTTCACTTCCTCCGGCATCTTGCGGTACTCCAAAGCCGCGTTGGGGTGGATGCCGATGGCGTTGTTGATGATGAACTCCAGCCGCGCCAGACCGATGCCCTGGTTAGGCAGCATGGCGAAGTGGAAGGCCTGCTCCGGGTTGCCCACGTTCATCATGATCTTGACGGGGATATCCGGCATGGCCTGCATGACCGTTTCCGACTTCTCGAACTTGAGCAGACCTTCATAGACGTAGCCGTCCTCGCCCTCGGCGCAGGACACGGTCACTTCCATGCCGTCCTGAATGGACTGGGTGGCGTTGCCCGTGCCCACCACCGCCGGGACCCCCAGTTCCCGGGCCACGATGGCGGCATGACAGGTACGCCCGCCCCGGTCGGTGACGATGGCGGAGGCCCGCTTCATCACCGGTTCCCAGTCCGGGTCCGTCATGTCCGCCACCAACACGTCGCCGGGCTGCACGAGGTGCATGTCGGCGAGATGCTTGATGACCCGGGCCTTGCCCTGGCCCACCTTGCTGCCAATGGCCCGGCCCTTGGCGACGACGGGCCCCTTCTCCAGCATCCTGAAGCGGGTCTGCACGTTGCCGGCGCGGGATTTCACCGTCTCCGGCCGGGCCTGGAGGATGTAGAGCTTGCCGTCCAAGCCGTCCCGGCCCCATTCGATGTCCATGGGGCGCTTGTAGTGTTCCTCGATGGCGATGGCGTAGCGGGCCAGTTCCAGCAGCTCGTCGTCGCTGAGGGCGAACTGGTGGCGCAGGTGCAAGGGCACGTCCTCCACCCGGGTGGAACGCTCCGCCACGGACTCGCCGGCGAACACCATGCGGATGGCCTTTTCCCCCAGGGTCTTGCGCACCACGGGGCGCTTGCCCTCCTTCAGCTTGGGCTTGTGCACGTAATACTCGTCCGGGTTGACCGCGCCCTGGACCACGGTTTCCCCCAGGCCGTAGGCGGCGTTGATGAACACCACGTCGCGGAAGCCGGATTCGGTGTCCAGGGTGAACATCACGCCCGCCGCCCCCAGGTCGGAGCGCACCATGCGCTGGATGCCGGCGGACAGGGCCACGGCGCCATGGTCGAAGCCGTGGTGCACCCGGTAAGCGATGGCCCGGTCGTTGTAGAGGGAGGCAAAACAGCGCTTCACCGCATCGATGAGGTTTTCGGCGCCGCGGATGTTGAGGAAGGTCTCCTGCTGGCCGGCGAAGGAGGCGTCCGGCAGGTCCTCGGCGGTGGCGGAAGAACGCACGGCGAACAGCAGGTCCTCTTCCGCCTCGGCGCACATCAGGCGGTGTTCGTGGCGGATGGCGGCTTCCAGTCCGGGCGGCAGGGGTGCCTCCATCATCCAGCCGCGAATCTCCCGGCCCGCCGCCGCCAGGGCCACGGTATCCTCCACGTTCAGGCGGGCCAGACGGGTAGCGATGCGTTCCGACAAACCGTTCCTGGCCAGGTATTCGCGGAACGCCTCCGCCGTGGTGGCAAAACCGCCGGGCACCCGCACACCGTGTTCGGTGAGGTTGTGGATCATCTCGCCCAGGGAGGCGTTCTTGCCCCCCACCCGCTCCACATCGCCCATGCCCAGGGTTTCGAAACGCGCCACGTATTGCACACCGGATTGCGCGGCAGGTTGCGCTGCATCGTTCATGACCGTCTCCAAAACTTGCGAAAAATTGTCCAGTACCGTCTTCATCCGCGTCGTTCCTTTCCGGCTTATCGGCCGGAACGGGCATCCGCTTTATGCATTTCTCGTATCACAGGCATTGCCGCCACAGGTCCCGCTGCAGCAAGGGCCGCCGCAGCCGCCGCCTTCCTTGCGGAAGGGCCCCAGCTCCGGGTGACGGCGGGCAAACAGCCTGTAGAAGCGATCCACCACGATGCCCGCCAGCATGATCAGCAGGATCAGCCCGATGGTGATCAGGTAGCGACTCAGCTCCATTTCACTCCCCTGCCCCGAGGCCGGCAAATCCCATGAAGGTCAGAGACAATAGTCCCGCCAGCATGAGGGCCAGGGCCGTGCCCTGCACCACGTTGGGCACGGTGGCCAGGTTCAGGCGCTCCCGCAGGCTGGCCATGAGGGTCAGGGCCAGGGTGAAGCCGGCGCCAGCGCCAACGGCGAAGGTCAGGGCCTGGAGGAAGCTGTATTCCCGGGCCGTCTGGAACAGGGCCACCCCCAGCACGGCGCAGTTGGTGGTGATGAGGGGCAGATAGATGCCCAGGGCCCGGAACAGGGCGGGGCTGTGGCGCTTCATGAACATTTCCACCAGCTGCACTGCCGCGGCAATGACCACGATATAAGAGATGAGGCGCAAAAACTCCAGTTCGAAGGTGGTCACCAGGACGTTGAGGCCGTAGGCGCACAGGGAGGCCACCAGCATGACGAAGGTGGTGGCGGCGCCCATGGGCACAGCCGTGCCGAGCCGGGCGGATACCCCCAGGAAAGGGCACAGGCCCAGGAACATGGCCAGGACGAAGTTGTTGGCCAGGACGGTAGAGACAAAGATCTGGCCCAGGGAGATCCCGTTCATGTCCGCTGCCCTTTCGCACCGGCAGCCGGCGCCGCTTCGGCGGACTTGCGGTTGCGCAGCCAGTTGAACAGCAGCAGCCAGGCCCCCAGCACGAAGAAGCCGCCGGGGGGCAGCACCATCACCACCCAGGGCTGGAAGTCCGGCCCGAACAAAGAGAAGCCGAACAGCTTGCCGGCCCCCAGGATCTCCCGCACGGAGCCCAGGGCGAAGAGGCCGAGGGAAAAGCCCAGGCCCATGCCCAGGGCGTTGGTCACGGCTGGCACCGGCCCATGTTTGGATGCGTGGGCCTCGGCCCGGCCCAGGATGATGCAGTTCACCACGATGAGCTGGATGAACGCCCCCAGGGCCTCGTAGACCTCCAGGCTGATGGCGGCGATGAGGTAGTCCACCACCGTGACGAAGGTGGCGATGATGACGATATAGGTGGCGATGCGCACCTCCTTGGGCACCAGCTTGCGGATCAGGGACACCAGCAGGGCCGAGCAGACCAGCACGAAGGTGGTGGCCACCCCCATGGCGATGGCGTTCCGGGCCGATACGGTCACCGCCAGGGCCGGACACATGCCCAGCACCATGACGAAGATGGGGTTCTGCTTCCAGATGCCCTCCATGAAGTTTTCCATGGGGGTGAGCTCGTGTTGGCCGGGGATCATCCTGCTGTCTCCAGCCTGCCCAGGTTGGGTACCAGCAAGGGCAACAGGCGTTGGGCGCTGTCGTTGATGCCCTTGCCCACGGCCTTGGAGGTCACCGTGGCGCCGGAGATGGCGTCGATCTGCCAGGGCTGGGTTTTGCTGCCGTGCTTGACCGTCTTCACCGCATTGGCCAGGGTCTTCATGTCCGCGGTCAGACTCACATCCAGGGCCTCGAAGTTTTTCAGGAAGGCCGGATCGGTGAGGATCTTGTCGCCGATGCCCGGGGTCTCCCGCATGGCGACCACGCCGAAGCCCACGATGGCCTGGCGCGCCGGATCATAGGCATACAGCACCCGCACCACGTCGGCATAACCTGCGGCCGCGCCTTCAGCGGCGATGCCCTTCAACTGGCCCGCCTGGTCGTAAGCGGCGTGGAAGAGCACGCCCTCTTTCGGCTGGGGCCCTTCGGCAGGGACGATGCCGGCGCTGCTGGCGTAGAAACTCTTCATGCGGACGGCACCGGGGATCACCCTGAACACGGCCCGCTCCAACACGATGCGCTTGTTGGCGCTGACCGCCTCCAGGGTGCCCTGATAGGCGGAAACGATGAGGATGCCGCACAGGGTGGCCACCAAGCCCAGGGTGGCGATCATGGCCGTGCTGGTGGTGGCGGGACCCGCAGGGGGCGTGGCCATGGGCCGGGACTCTCCGCTCATGAGGGCTTCTCCCCTGCCCTGCCGCGCCGGCGTGCGCCAAACACCCGCGGCTGGGTCCACTGGTCGATGAGGGGCGCCAGGGCATTGCCCAGCAGGATGGCGTACATGACGCCTTCGGTGAGGCCGCCAAAGTAGCGGATCATCACCGTCACCACGCCGATGACCGCCCCATAGATCCAGACGCCCAGGGGCGTCACCGGCGAGGTGGCCATGTCCGTGGCCATGAACACGGCCCCCAGCATGAGGCCGCCGGAGAGCAGCACGAATTCGGGCGTGGGGTAACGGTCGGGCACGGCAAGGTTGAAGGCCCAGGCCACCAAGGCGGTGGAGCCCAAGACGGCCACGGGAATGCGCCAGTCCATGAAGCGGCGGGCCGCGAGATAAAGGCCGCACGTCAGGATGAGGAGGGCCGAGGTCTCCCCCACCGAGGCCGTGGCCGCGCCGCTGAGAAAATCCTCCAGACCGGTGAGCTGGTTGTCGAACTTCCACCTGGCCAGGGGCGTGGCCTGGGACATGCCGTCCAGCAGCCGAGTCTTCACCCAGCCGGAGATGTCCGGCGGCGTCATCAGCGGCAGCGTGAAAGTGGAGGGGATGAAGCCGCTGAAGCGCCCGGGCAGATAGGCCGGCACGAAGGTGGTGATGGACACGGGGAAGGCCGCCTGGACGAAGGCCCGTCCCACCAGGGCCGGGTTGAACACGTTGTGACCCAGGCCGCCGAACAGGGCCTTGCCCAGGGCGATGGACACGAAGGCGGCCACGGCCCCCATCCAAAGCGGAAAGGACGGCGGCAGCACCAGGGCCAATAACAGGCCGGTGATGGTGGCGCTCCAGTCCGGGAGGGTGCTGGCCGAGCCGGACATCCAGTTGAAGAAACGCTCCGTGGCCAGACAGGTGCCGGTGACGACGACGGTCAGGGCCAGCACGGACAGGCCATACTGCCAGAAGGAAAACGCCAGGAGAGGCAGCAGGGCCAGCACCACGTTGCGCATGATGCGCTCGACGCTGATGTCCCGCCTCACATGGGGCGCGGTACGCAGCTCGGTGAGGGGCGTGGGTGCCATCAGTGCTTCGCCGCTCCCGCGCGGGAGAGCGCCCGGTCGTTTCCCGGATTCCAGGCCGGGCGGGTATGACGGACGCTTTTCATGCCATGGCCCTTGCTCCGGCCCGCTTCCGCAAGACAGCTTTGGCCACGCGGAACTGCTGGACCAGGGGGATGTTGGAAGGACAGACGAAGGTGCAGCAACCGCATTCGAAGCAGTCGCCCAGGTGATACTCGGCGCCCATGGTCTCGTAGTCAGCCTTGCCGGCCAGCATGCCCAGCATGGAAGGATTCAGGCCCATGGGGCAGGCTTTAAGGCACTCGCCACACTTGATGCAGGGCTTGGCCGTGCGGTTCTCCTCCGCCTGCACGTGGCGGCCGTCGAAGACCAGGATGCCGGACACGCCCTTGGTGACGGGCACGTCCAGGGAGGCCACGGCCTGGCCCATCATGGGGCCGCCCAGGATGATCTCCCGCTCGGTCACGTCCGGGGCGCCGGCCCAGGCCAGCACGTGGCGCATGGGGGTGCCGATGGGCACCCAATAGTCGCCGGGCCGGGCAATGCCGGGGCCGGTGACGGTCACCACCCGCTCGGAGAGGCCGTGGCCCTGGGGCAGCAGGCGGCCCATCATGGCCAGGGTGCCCACGTTGTTCACCACCACGCCGAACTCGGAGGCCCGCCGCCCGGGTGGGACATCCAGCCCCAGCACGGAGTGGATGAGCATCTTTTCCGCTCCCTGGGGGTATTTCGTTGGCACGGCCTCCACGCTGATGGAGCCGTCGGCGGGCAGTGCGTGGCGGATGGCCGCCACCGCGTCCAGCTTGTTGTCCTCCACGCCGATCACCGCCCGCGTGGCGCCCACGGCGCGCATGGCGTAGCCGATGCCGGCAAGCAGGTCATCGGTGAGTTCCAGCATCATGCGGTGGTCGCAGGTGAGATAAGGCTCGCACTCGCAGCCGTTCACCACCAGGGTGTGGATGGGCTGGTCCTTGGGCGGGCTCAACTTCACGTGGCTGGGAAAGGCGGCACCTCCCAGCCCTACAAGTCCCGCGTCCCACACGGCCTGGACGATTTCTTCGGGAGTCTGGGCGTCCATGTCCCGGGGCGAGCCCCAGCAAAGTTCCTGGACGGAGCCCTCATAGACGCGGATGACGATGCTGTCCACCCAGGTACCCTGGGCGGTGGGGCGGGGCTCGATGGCCTCCACCACGCCATCCGCCGGGGCGTGTAACGGTACGGACATGAATCCGTCCGCCCTGGCGATAAGCTGACCGCGTACGACCTCCTGGCCCACCTGGACGGTGGGCACTGCCGGCTTCCCTATGTGCTGCAAGATGGGGAGGGTCATGCGCGGCGCAAAAGGCAGCCGACGAATCGGCGTGCCGGCAGTGCTCTTGTTGCCCTCGGGGTGGACCCCGTGGGCGAAACTTTTAGTTCGGCGCAGGCTAACCTGCTTCAGCAGGTTAAGCGCATCGGCCGGAGCCAAAGTCTTGCGCCTGAAGGGAAGGCTGAACGGGAGGGAGAGCCAGCCACCGCTTGCGCGGCGGGTAGCCATCTCATCCCTTTCCATGTTCCCCATTTCCTTGCGGCCTCAGTTGAACTTCGCCGCCCGGGCCATCAGCTTGTCGATGCCCGGCTCGTTCATGTTCCAGGGTGTGCCCGGGTGGATGCAGCCCGCCGTGCACTTCTCCGCCGCCTTCACCAGGTTGGTGAAGGTGGTGCCCTGGGGATTGATCACCACGGCCTGCTTCTGGTCGTTGTACTGGAAGGCCTTGGGCGCCAGCTTGGTGCACTCGTCGCAGGCGGTGCATTCCGGCGTCTCGATCCACACGGACTCGTAACCGTCGGCGTTGGCCGCCGGTCCACCGCTGGCCACCGGGGCAGCCGCGGAAGCGGTGGCGGTGGCATCCACCGCCACGCCGCCGCCGAAGGCCGCCAGGCTGGCGGACAGCTTCTGCAGCAGCTCGGCCCGGGCCCGCTCGGCGATACCCTCCTCGTCCACGGCGGGACGGTCCAGTCCGGCCACGTTCTTCAGCTGCTTCCAGAAGTTCTGCCGCTCGATGCAGGACTTCACCAGTTCCTGGGAGACGATGACCCGCATCAGACGGTTCTTCTTGTCCACGGCCCAGATGTAGGGGAACTTGCCGTCCCGGTCATCCTCGGCCATCTTGAGGAAGTCGGCCAGGGCGACCATGTCGTCGTTCCAGGTCTCCGGCGGGGCCTTCTTGAACTGCTTGGCGAAGCGGCCTTCCGTGAGGGCGAAATCGGCGAAGGTGAAGGGCAGCACCATTTTCTGCTCATTGCCCTCCTCGTCCTGGTAGGCCAGGGTGTATTCGGGCCAGTCGGACTCCAGGGCCGGGTTGCCTTCCAGGGAGACGCACTCGCTGAAGGTGCCCCCCAGGTCCGGGTCGTACTTGAACAGCGGATAGGCCCGGGACTCCACCGCCATCCTGGACTGCTCCACGGAGCGGTCGTCGCCCACGCCGTGCTCCACGGGGCAGACGGCATAGATGTTGAACAGGGCGGGACG
>Ga0272446_1002932_pt1 | contig 22336 bp, 19 predicted proteins | sample YNPCB0061_FD_194587 | JGI IMG/M metagenome (GOLD analysis project Ga0272446, IMG submission 194587) | Hot spring microbial mat communities from Yellowstone National Park, WY, United States - YNP-CB-006-1 | ecosystem: Environmental > Aquatic > Thermal springs > Hot (42-90C) > Sediment | place... | reverse complement strand
TACTCGATGCCCTTGGCGAGGGTCTCGCCGGCGCCGAGCACCGTGGGGTGCGGGTCCATGACATCGCGGGCGGTCTGTCCCGGCATGCGTGCGCTCCAGGCTGGATGGAACAGGGGCCGCGCTCAGAACGCGGCGCGGAGCGGCGTAGGATACTCCGGGCGGGGGATATGGACGAGGGCTGATCCTTGGGGTCACACCCCAGCGCTGAGGTCAGCGCGCCTCCCTGGCTTCACAGCCGGGTGCTCAACAAACCGATTGGGGGCCGTCATGGCTCGTCCGGCTGCTCCTCCTGCAGGTCTTCGGCTGCGTCCTCGGGCTCGATGCGCTCAACCGTGAGCAGGTGCACCCGGCGGCTGTCGGCGCGCTTGACGGTGAAGCGAAAGCCCTCCACCCGCACCCGCTCGCCGCCCTTGGGCAGCCGACCCATGGCGTGGACCACCAGGCCGCCGATGGTGTCGAACTCCTCATCCGAGAGGTGGCAGCCGAAGTAGGCATTGAAGTCCTCGATGCTGGTGCGTGCCTTGATGGTGTACTCGTTGGCGCTGCGGCGGTAGATGAAGGCCCCCTCGTCATAGTCATGCTCATCGTCGATCTCGCCGACGATCTGCTCAAGCACGTCCTCGATGGTCACCAGCCCCGCCGCGGTGCCGTACTCGTCCACCACGATGGCCATGTGGCTGCGGCTGGAGCGGAACTCCTTGAGTAGGACATTGAGCCGCTTGCTCTCGGGGACGAAGACCGCCGAGCGCACCAGGTCGCGCAGGACGAAGGGACGGCGGTTGTCGTTGCTGCAGAAGGCCAGCAGGTCCTTGGCGATCAGCACGCCGATCACGTCACCCTTGTCCTCTCCGATGACGGGGAATCGGGAGTGGGCGCTCTCGACGACGACCTTGAGGATCGTGTCGAGCGGGTCGTCGCGGCGGATGTGGACCATCTCCGCCCGCGGGATCATGATGTCGCGCACCCGCAGGTCGGAGACCTGCAGGACGCCTTCGATCATGCTGAGGGCCTCGGTGTCGAGGACGGAGCGTTCCTTGGCCTCCCTGAGCAGCTCCAGGAGCTGCGGCTTATCCTGTGGTTCACGCCTGAGCCGTTGTCGGAGTCTCTGTTTGAGCCTCCCCAGTGCGAGCCGCAGGCGTGAACCGACCCTAGGTCGGTCACTGGTCATGGACGCTGTCGCTGGCCTCGTATGGTGCGGGGAATCCTAACCCTGTGAGGATGGCGGTTTCCATCGCCTCCATGACTGCCGCCTGTTGGTCGCTCTCGTGGTCATAGCCCAAGAGGTGCAGGGTGCCGTGCACGACCAGGTGGGCCCAGTGGGCCTCCTCGGTCTTGCCCTGCTCGCGGGCCTCCCGGGCGACCACTGGGGCACAGATCACCAGGTCGCCAATGAGGTCCTGGGGCGGCAGCCCCGGGGGTGGATCAAAGGGGAATGATAGGACATTGGTGGGACCCGGCTGACCGCGATAGCGCCGGTTGAGCTCGGTCCCTTCGGCCTCGTCGACGATTCTGATGGTGAGCTCTGCGCATGGACGCCGTCCGGCCAGCGCCGCCGACGCCCAGGTCCGCAGGCGCTCGGCGTCTGGTAGGTCCGCGGCGTCGCAGGCGATCTGCAGATCCAGGTCTAGGGCCATGTGGGCGGCAGGCGGTCGACGGCGTGCTCAGGATGCATCACTGGTTTTCAAAGGCATCGTAGGCGTTGACGATGCGCTGGACCAGGGCATGGCGGACGACGTCGCGGGCGTTGAAGAAGGTGAAGCTAATGCCGTCGACGGCGCGCAGGATCTCGATGACCTGGCGCAGGCCCGAGGGCTGGCCTCGGGGCAGGTCCACCTGGGTGACATCGCCGGTGATGACCGCGGTGGAGCCAAATCCGATGCGCGTGAGGAACATCTTCATCTGCTCCGGGGTCGTGTTCTGCGCCTCGTCGAGGATGATGAAGGCGTCGTTGAGGGTGCGGCCGCGCATGAAGGCGAGCGGCGCCACCTCGATGACGTTGCGCTCCATGAGCTTGTTCACCTTCTCGAAGCCGAGCATCTCGAACAGGGCATCGTAGAGGGGGCGCAGGTAGGGGTCGACCTTCTGAGCCAGGTCACCGGGCAGGAAACCAAGCCGCTCTCCGGCCTCGACGGCGGGACGCACCAGCAGCACGCGGCGGACCCGATCCGTCTCGAGCGCCTCGACCGCGGAGGCGACCGCGAGGTAGGTCTTGCCTGTCCCCGCGGGGCCGATGCCGAAGTTGATGTCGTGACTGAGGATGGCGCTCAGATAGGCCTGCTGGTTGGGCCCGCGCGGACGCACCAGGCCGCCGCGGGTCTTGATCGCGACCTCTGGCGCGGTCTCGGGGCCCCAATCGCCCTGGACTCCGATGCGCGCCTCCACGCCAGATTCCTGCAGGTGGAGGTGCACCCGCTCTGGGGTGAGCGGCTCGATGGCCGCAACGCTGTAGAGATCGCGTAGGACCTGCTCGGCTGCGGTGACCGCCATGGGCTCTCCGATGAGGCGAAAGACCCGGCCACGGTTGGCGATCTCGATCCCCAGGCGCCGCTCGATCTGGCGCAGGTGCCCGTCGAGGAGTCCGCACAGGTTAACGAGGCGGGCGTTGTCCTCGGGGACCAGCTCGATGTCGAGGGTGTGGGGGTGGGTTGACAAGCGAGGCGTGGCGAGGCTCAGGCGAGGTTCGTCGAGGGCGCCCCGGGGTCGTCGGCACGGTTGGGCTCGCCCCTGCCCTCCAGCACGCCGCGGAGCGAATTGGGCAGGGCCTCGGTGATCGCCACCCGCGCGAACCGCCCGATGAGCGCCCTCGCGGCTGGGAAGTTGACCACTCGGTTGTTCTCGGTGCGCCCGGCCATGACCGCGGCGTTCTTGCGCGACGGGCGGTCGACCAAAACCGTCTGCACGGTGCCGATCATGCCGCGGGAGACCGCCTGGGCCTGGGCAGCGAGGCGGGCCTGGAGCCTGGCCAGCCGCCCCTGCTTGACCTCATGGGGGATGTCATCGGGATAGGCAGCCGCCGGGGTGCCGGGGCGGCGGCTGTAGATGAAGCTGAAGCCCCCGTCAAAACCGATCTCCTCCACCAAGGCCAGGGTGGCGGCGAAATCAGACTCGGATTCTCCGGGGAAGCCGACGATGAAGTCCGAGGAGATGCTAATCCCCGGGCGCGCCCGGCGCAGGCGGCGGACCTTGGCCCTGTATTCCAGGGCCGTGTGGCCCCGCTTCATGGCCGCGAGGATGCGGTCCGAGCCGCTTTGCACCGGCAGATGTACGTGGCCAACCAGTTCCGGGACCTCGGCAAAGACCTCAATCAGTGCGTCGGAGAATTCCACCGGGTGCGAGGTGGTGAAGCGGATGCGCTCGATGCCGTCGACGGCAGCCACATAACGGATGAGCTCCGCCAGGTCTGCGGCCCCCCCATCGTGGGTCGCCCCCCGGTAGGCGTTGACGTTCTGCCCGAGTAGCGTGACCTCCCGCACCCCCTGGTCCGCAAGCGACGCCACCTCGGCGAGGACGTCGTCGAAGGGGCGGCTGACCTCCTCCCCGCGGGTGTAGGGGACCACGCAGTAGGTGCAGTACTTGGAGCAGCCCTCCATGATCGAGACGAAGGCCGTCGGACCCTCGGCGCGGGGTGCGGGCAGGCAGTCGAACTTTTCGATCTGGGGAAAGGACACATCGACCTGCGCGGTCCGGTTCCCGTCCGGCTGGGCATTGAGCGCCGCCAGCATGGCCGGCAGACGGTGCAGGGTCTGGGGCCCGAAGACGAGATCGACGTAAGGTGCGCGCGCGCGGATGAGCTCGCCCTCCTGGCTCGCTACGCAGCCTCCGACACCGATAACCACCCCGGGGCGCCCCTGCTTGAGGGGCCGCCAACGGCCGATCTGGGAGAAGACCTTCTCCTGGGCCTTCTCGCGGACGGAGCAGGTGTTCAGGAGGAGGACATCGGCCTGCTCCGGATGCTCTACCAGGGTCAGACCCGATGACTCGCGCAGCACGTCCGCGATGCGGGCGGAGTCGTACGCGTTCATCTGGCAGCCATGGGTCTCGATGTAGAGTGTCTTGGGCATCTGGCGGAGCGGGAAAAAAGGGGCCCCAATGTTCCGCCATTCAGTGGCTTAGTGTCAATGGGAAGGCTGGGTGGCCGGCGCAGCCCGCCTGACCTCGCCGGTCAGGCCCCGCGCAGACGGACCTGTAGCGGTGCCTCAGCCCTCAGTAGGCCCGGGTTTCGACACTGGAGCTGGGCCGGGAGACCGGCCGGCGTCGCGGTGCGCAGGTCGGGGTCGAGGCTCCGCTCGACCCGGCAGCCCTGCAGGACATAGTCGCGCACGCCTGCCTCTGCCAGGCGCTGGGCGAGACGCTCCAAATACGCTGCACTGTCGAGGCCCGGCATGGGCGTGGTGCGCACCTCTAGGGGGACACCGGCATCCAGCAGCAGTTTCAGGCTGTGCCAGGCCGCGTGGCCGGAACCAGGGATGCCCGTGACCGCCGGGTAGTCCTCGGGCAGGGCCTTGATGTCCAGCCCGACCCAGTCGAGGTAGGGTATGACCTGGCGCAGGCGGCCCGGATAGGGGCCTGCCGTGTGCAGCCCAACCTTGTAGCCGAGGCCTTTGGTCTCCGCCATCGCCGCGGCCAGGGCACCCTGGAGTGTGGGCTCGCCGCCGCTGAAGACCACGGCGTCCAAGAGGCCGCGGCGGCGCCCGAGGAGGTCGCGGACCTGAGCCCAGGGGATCGGGTCCGGGCCGCCGGCCGCGACCAGCGCGGCATTGTGACAGTAGCGGCAGCGCCAGGGGCACCCCTGGCAGAACACCACTGCAGCCAGCTCCCCCGGGAAGTCGATGGTGGTCATCCCGGTGACGGCCCCGATGCGCAGCCGCTCCGCGCCCACGGGGGTGGAGGCGGGAGCTGGCCGGGTTGCAGCGGTGCTCCGCATGGGCCGGCGGCTCGCGATCTCGATCAGGCCGCCGCCATCTGGGAGGGGCGCTGGACCGCCCTCGGGCCGGCCCCATGACCTCGGGGCGACTGCTCCACGAAGCAACGTCGTTCGTCGTGCTCGGAGCGCTTTCCGGCATTGAAGGCGGAGACCGGGCGGTGGTAACCCATCACGCGGGTCCAGACCTCGCAACGGGTCCGCTCTGCATCGCTGAGCTCGAAGCGGTCATCTGTCATGGGTTGTGCTCCTCTGGTGGGGTTGGCTGGGGTGGACGTTACGGGCGCCTCAAACCCGGTGCCCGGGGCCAAGGGGATGCCTGCGCGGGTGTCAGGCAGCACCAGCCCCGGCCGGCAGCGGCACGGACTCTGCCGCGATCGCCGTTGAGCGATGCTGCGAGCGTTTGCGCGCGATCAGCTCCTGGTCGCAGACGGGGCAGAACGCGTGCTCGCCGGCCAGGTAGCCGTGCTTGGGGCAGATGGAGAAGACCGGGGTGATCGTGATGTAGGGGACCCGGTAGTTGGTGAGCGCCCGGCGCACCAGGCGCCGGCAGGCGTCGGCCGAGCTGATCTGCTCGGCCATGTACAGGTGCAGGACGGTCCCGCCGGTGTACCTGGACTGCAGCTCGGCCTGCATCTCCAGGGCCTCGAAAGGGTCATCCGTGTAGCCCACGGGGAGCTGGGAGCTGTTGGTGTAGTAGGGGGCCTCGGCGGTGCCGGCCTGGAGGATCTTGGGGAAGCGCTTCCGGTCCTCCTTCGCGAAGCGGTAGGTCGTCCCCTCGGCGGGGGTCGCCTCCAGGTTGTACAGGTGACCGGTCTGCTCCTGGAACTCGACCATGCGCCCGCGCACATGGTCCAGCAGGCGGCAGGCGAACGCCTTGCCCCAGGGGCTGGTGATGTCATCGGCATCCTGGGTGAAGTTGCGGATCATCTCGTTGATGCCGTTGACCCCGACGGTGGAAAAGTGGTTGCGCAGCGTCCCCAGGTAGCGCTGGGTGTACGGGAAGAGCCCGGCGTCCAGGTGGCCCTGGATGACCTTGCGCTTGATCTCCAGGCTGCTGCGGGCGAGCTCCAGGAGCTCGTCGAGCCGCCGCATCAGCCCGGTCTCGTCCCTGGGGTAGAGATACCCAAGGCGGGCGCAGTTGATGGTCACCACGCCCAGGGAGCCGGTCTGCTCTGCGGAGCCGAAGAGCCCGTTGCCGCGCTTCAAGAGCTCTCGCAGATCGAGCTGCAATCGGCAGCACATGGAGCGGACCATGTTGGGCTTGAGCTCCGAGTTGATGAAGTTCTGGAAATAGGGCAGGCCGTACTTGGCCGTCATCGCGAAGAGCCGCTCCGCGTTCTCGCTCTCCCAGGGGAAATCAGGGGTGATGTTGTAGGTCGGAATCGGGAAGGTGAAGATGCGCCCCTTCGCATCCCCTTCGGTCATCACCTCGATGTAGGCGCGGTTGATCAGGTCCATCTCGGCCTGGAGGTCGCCGTAGGTGTAGGGCTGCTCTTCGCGCGCGATCACGGGTACCTGCTCGCGCAGGTCCTCCGGACAGACCCAGTCGAAGGTGAGGTTGGTGAAGGGGGTCTGACAGCCCCAGCGGGAGGGGACGTTCAGGTTGTAGATCAGCTCCTGAATGTACTGCTTGACCTGGGGATAGGGGAGGGCATCCTTGCGGACGAAGGGGGCCATGTAGGTATCGAAACTGGAGAAGGCCTGGGCGCCGGCCCACTCGTTCTGCAAGGTCCCCAGGAAGTTGACGATCTGGCCGATGGCCGAGGACATGTGCCGGGGCGGGCCCGACTCCACCTTGCCCGGGACGCCGTTCAAGCCCTCCGCGAGCAGGGTGCGCAGCGACCAGCCGGCGCAGTAGCCCGAGAGCATGTCCAGGTCGTGGATGTGGATGTCGCCGTCGCGGTGGGCCTGGCCGATCTCCGGCGGATAGACGTGGGACAGCCAGTAGTTGGCGATCATCTTGCCGGAGCTGTTGAGGATCAGGCCGCCCAGGGAGTAGCCCTGGTTGGCATTGGCCGCGACCCGCCAGTCGGAGCGGTCCAGGTACTCCTCGATGGAGCCGGCCACGTCCACCAGGGTGCGGCGGTCGGCGCGCAGGGTCCGGTGCTGCTCCCGGTAGACGATGTAGGCCCGCGCCGTCTCGAAGTGATTGGCGGCGATGAGGGTCTGCTCCACGACGTCCTGGATGTCTTCGATCTGCGGGGTACGGTCGCCGTGGAAGCGGTGGCTCAGGACCTTCACCACCTGTGCGGTCAGCAGCCCCGCCTCCAGGTCCCCGTACTCGCCGCTCGCCCGGCCGGCGCGCCGGATGGCGGACTCGATCTTCCTGGCGTCAAAGGGGACCAGGGTGCCGTCACGCTTCGCGACACGGGTCGGTAGGGTGACGAGATTGGCGGCGCGGTTGCTCATGGGTCCCCCGGTGCCTATCAGGCGTTTCTACTAGATCTTGTGCGTTTCTGCGAGATTGATGCCAATATATTGTGCCATCGGGCTCGCCGGGGCCTTGATCCAGATCAACCAGGCGCACACCCGCTGGCCCGCCCAAACGCCAGTTGTGACGCGCCTGCAGGCCTGCCAGGAACCAGGCCCGACGGACGTTGGACGCCTACGCGGGCCCAGCCGGAAGGGTCCTGGGACGCCCGTCAATGGGCCTGCAGGCGGCCGAGCTCAGCAAGGATGTCGAGTACGAGCTGCTCGGTGCGGGTGTCCATGCCGCGGCACAGGCGGTCGGGGTCGCGCTCCCCATCGATGAGGGGGCGGATGACGCCGGCCAGGCGGGCCATGCTGCCGCCGACCTTGCTCATCTGGTCGGCGACGTTGCCGATTAGGATCAGGGCTTGGGCATTGCCGCGGGCAGCCGCATGGATCATGTGCGCCAGACCTGGCCCTGCCAGGGAGGCATCCTGAGCCTTGGCCGGATCGGGCAGGGTCGCCGGATTCTGCAGGCCGCGCAGGATCGACTCGGCAATCACCTGGTCCTCCTCGTCGAGCCCGGCAAAGACCGTCGGGCCGCGCTCGCCGCGGGCCATGCGCCGCACCGCGGCGACCAGGGCGCCCCAGCCCTGCTGCGCTGCGCCCTGGAGCAGGGTCTCCAGCTCGCGGCGGCGCTCCGGGTTCTGACTCATCTCGACCACCTGTCGGATGAAGGCGGCGTGCACGAGGCGGATCTGCTCATGGCGGTCGGGCATCTGGCGCATGGTGCTGCTCCTCAGTCTCGGGTTCGGCCATGTTACCCCGGCAACGACATGAGGGGCCCGACCGCTGGAGCTGACTGCCTCGCGGCAGCCCCTCGGTCACCGCCTGTGCCACGCAGGGGCGAGGCAAGCGGGCTTTCGCCTCTCCGCGGCCTCTGCGAGACTGATCGCCAGGTTAGGGCGAGGCGGTGTGAACGGTGGACATGGCGGAAGCAAGGGGGCTGGGCGGTCTTGCCGCGACAGCGCTCGCGGCCAGTCTGGCACTCGCCGCCGCCCTGCTCATGGGCTACCTGATGGTCCTGATCGGTCAGGTCAAGGCCCAGCGCACGGACCTTGCGGAGCTTCGCGACGTGCGCTACGGGCTCCTCGACCCGGACGCCTGGGTCGAGCGCGTCTCGGCCATCCTCGGGCGCAAGATCGAGTCCTTCGAGCTGACGGAGTCCAATCGTCTGGAGCTGCGCGCCGACGTCGCCCTGGTCCTGGATCGCCTCATCGTGGAGATCGACGAGCACCTGCGCCAACGCAATCAGACAGGGCCGCTGCACAAGCGCGTGGGCGGGGCCCTGCGGCAGATGGTCCAGGATGCGCTGGTTGACGTCGACGAGCTGCGCGAGCGGGTGCCGGCCTATGCCGATGCCATCCTGGACGAGTTGGGCAAGCCCGAGCCCAAGCGCCGGGTTCGGGAGCAGATCGCGGCCATGCTGGGCGGCATGGCCGGTGCCACCTTCGCCCACACCGATCGCTCCGCCCGGGATCTGATCCTCAAGCGTCATGCCTGCGCAGGGGTGGCGGACTGCCAGGCCCACCTGGCCGCTGCCAGCGCCGCCAGCCACCGCCGGGCCATGGGCCTGACCCTGGCCGAGCTCGTCCTCGTGGCGAGCCTCTACGGCCTTTGCCTCTGGCGCAGCCGCCGACTGACGCTGACCCGGATGGCGGTGATGACCTTCGCCGGCATGGTGCTGCTCGTGGGCGGTGTCGCCACGCCGATGATCGAGATCGACGCGCGCATCGGTGAGCTGAGCTTCCAACTCCTGGGGGAGCCCGTAGTCTTTCGCGACCAGGTGCTCTATTTCCAGTCCAAGAGCCTCTTCGACGTGGTCGCGATCCTACTCGACAGCGGCACCTGGGACATGGCGTTGGTGGCCGCGCTCGTGGTTCTGTTCAGCCTCTGGTTCCCGCTGCTCAAGGTGGCCGCTGGGTTGGTCTATCTCGCTGACTGGCGAGGGTTGCGTCGATCCCCCCTGGTGCGGTTTTTCGCCCTGCAGGCCGGCAAGTGGTCCATGGCCGATGTCCTAGTCATCGCCATCTTCATGGCCTATGTGGGCTTCAGAGGCCTGGTGGCGAGCCAGCTTGCGGAGATCGCCGGGGTTGGGACTGGAGCCGGGTCTGGTGTTGGGAAGGCGGTGGAGGTCCTGACCACCAACGGGACGGCCCTGCAGCCCGGGTTCTATCTCTTCCTCGGCTTCGTCCTGGCCGGCTTGATGCTGTCTCACCTCCTGGCCGCTACCGTGGTGGAAGAGGGGGGCCCAAGGGGCGCAGTGACGTGATGGGTCAGAGGTGCAAGCGGGAGACCCTGGTCAGGGCCGAGAAGCGCAGCTCGCGGAGCCCGCCGATGCTCAGGCGCGGCGGCTCAATGTCCTCGGGACGGCCGCGGATGATGATGGCCTCCAGGCAGTTGTGGCGGTCCAGAGGCACCGGGGTCGTCGTGACAAGCTGCACCACGGCGTTGTGCTGGATGTCGAGCATGTTCTCGGTGAGGTCGCGTTGGTGGTGGTCGTAAACGACGGTGGGGACAGCGGCCACCGCGGCCTGCCGGTCCTCCCCGGTCTGCTCGACCCGGCGCGCGCGGGTCAGGTCGCGGACCAGCTCCGAGCGGAAGTCATGGCCCTTGCCGACGACCCGCCGGTCGAGCTCCCCCAGGAGCGGGCAGGGTCGCGAGACGCTGAGGCGGATGGTCGGGGCTCGGCATCGGGATGGCAGGGCTTGGCGCGCGGGTTGGGGGTGAGGCCAAGCATCGCTCAGGTCGAGGGCTGCCCGCCGTCCGGCTGCAGGCTGCGCAACGAGAGAGGCCCCGCGGCCTTGCGGCGGCGGGGCCTCGGCTGGTCCCGATGGCTCGGGGTCCGGTCTTACTTGACCTTGGGCGCCTCCGTGCTCTGGACCGCCTGCACCTCAACCACTGGGGTACGGTTTTGCTCGGCGGCACGGTCGCCTTCCGACATGACCACGGCGGTCCCGACGCCACCGACGACCAGAGCAATCGCAGCGATAACACCCAACATGATACGTCTCCTGTTTAGGTAGGTTGGTTAGATTGGGCACTATTATATTAGCCATCGCTAATAAAGCAAGTGCTAATGTACTTATGTCCATGGGCTGCGAGCCCCGTCGCGCCCAGGCACAGGTCCAGGTCCAGGTCCAGGTCCAGGTCCAGGTCGGGGGGCACGGGGGACCCGCCAGGGCAATGGCCACCCCGGGGATCAGGGCATAAGGATCGCGGTGGCGCAGGTCGTGACGCGCCTGGGAAAGAAAGGCGGCGGTGATGGCCGTCGCCGCCGACCCGCGCGCCGCCTCAGGCGGCCAGTTGCACCAGGATTCTCCCGTGGGTCTGGCCCCCAAGCATCCGCTCGAAGACCTGCGGCAGACCCTCCAGATCGACCGTGCCGCTGTGGATGGCGTCCAGTGCGGGCGGCCGCCAGTCGCCGGCAAGGCGCTGCCAGAGCTCGCCGCGCAGGGGCTGCGGGACCTCCACCGAGTGGATGCCGAGCAGGCTGACCCCGCGCAGGATCAGGGGCATGACCGTGGTGTGCAGCTCGTGCCCCCCGGCCAGGCCGATGCAGGCGATGTTGCCCCAGGGGGCGACGGTTGGCAGGATCCTGGCCAGCATGTCGCCGCCGACATTGTCCACGGCCCCGCCCCAGACGGCCCTCTCCAGGGGGCGCGAGCCACCGGGCAGGCCGTCGCGTCCCAGGATCTGGCGAGCCCCAAGCTTGCGCAGCCAGTCGTGCAGCTCGGGCTTTCCGCTCACCGCGGCAACGTCGAAGCCCAGATGGCTCAGGATGTTTACGGCGAGCGAGCCGACCCCGCCGCTCGCCCCCGTGACCAGCACGGGTCCCAGGCCGGGATGCTGCCCGTTGGCGAGCATGCGCTGCAGGGCCAGGGCGGCGGTGAAGCCGGCGGTGCCGAGCAGCATGGCGGCGCGCGGGTCGAGCCCCGGCGGCATGGGCACCGCCCAGTCCGCGGGGCAGCACAGCAGCTCCGCATAGCCACCGTCGTGGTCGAAGCTCAGGCCGTAGCCCGTAACCAGCACCACGTCGCCGGCACGGAAGGCCGGGCTCCGGGACTGTTCGACCTGGCCCGAGGCGTCGATCCCACCTGTCAGGGGGAAGGTCTTGAGGATCTTGCCCCGGCCGGTCCCCGCCAGGGCGTCCTTGTAGTTGACGCTGGACCAGGCGACGCGGATGAGGATCTCCCCCTCCCCTGGATGGGGCCGCGGCAGCCGCTCCAGCCCGGCACGGTGGCCGCTGGGATCATGGTGGATGCGCAGGGCCCGGTACTCTGTCACGGCTCTAACCCTTGGAATACTGGTCTGTTTGATGCTTCGCATGGGCCGGGAGGCGCCGAGCAGGTGTCCTGCGGGGGCGGGTCAAATGGCGTGCTGGGGACGCAGCCTAGCCTGGAGGCGTTTCGCCTGCTTGAACGCTTCCTTGAGCATGAGCCGGTGCAGCTCGTTGAGGCTGCCGGGGTCGACCCGATTGACCCCATCCGGGTCCCGGCTGCCGAGCTGCTGCTCGATGCGGAAACGCTGGATGAGATGGAAGGCCTCGACCTCGGCCGCGACGTCCTTGGCAGGCCGGCCTTGGACCGCACCGGCCGCCCGCAGCCGGGCGGCCGTGTTGGTCGCCCAGATCCCATGCTGCAGGGCCCAGACCCGGGCCGGGTCGGTGAAGAGCCGCGCCCCCTGGAGCTTGAGGTCGATGGTGTGGGGAAAGTCCCGATTGCGCCCGTAGACGAACTGACCGGCCCACCCGATGGGCGGTGCCACCCCCAGGGCAAGCTCCGCCAGGGCCCTCAGGAACCGGGCCTGACCGGGTGCCTTGGCGATCAGCCAGGCGCGCAGCCGGTCGGCGGGGTCGAAGCTCCCGTACAGGGGCCGGAAGTCGAAGAAGATGGCGCTATGCATCACCGCCTCCGGGTCCGGCTCGTCCATCCAGGCCGAGAAGCGGGCCTGCCACTCGGCCGCGCTCAGGCACCACTTGGGATTGCCAGCCATCACCTTGCCGCGGCAGCGTTCGAAGCCGCAGCGGTGCAGGGCCTCGTTGACGGCCTGAGCGAAGGGTAGAAAGGCCGAGCGCACGGCATCCGCGGCGGCCGGCTCCGGCGGGACGAAGATGAGCCCGTTGTCCTGATCCGTCGCAAAGGTCTGCTCGAGCCGTCCCTCCGAGCCGAACACCAGCCAACACCAGGGGATGCCCGGCAGGTCGAACTCGTCTTCCATGATCTCGATGATGCGCATGGCGATCAGGTCGTTGAGCCCGGACATCCACTGGCAAAGGGCCTCCACCCCCATGCCCGACTGGAACAGCTCCGCCCCGCGCCGGCGCACCCGGTCGGAGGCCGCGACCATGGCGTCCAGATCGCGGGCGGCGGCGACCGCCTCCACCAGGGGCTCGGCCTCCCCGGACCTGAGCCCGAGGAGGTCGCTCTGGCCGACCAGCCCGAACAGGCGCCCGTCGGGCTCCGTGAGCAGGACATGGCGCGCGCCCTTCTTGGCCATCAGGACCTTGGCACGGTGGGCCGGGGCGTCGGCGGCCACGGTGAGCGGCGCGCCGATCATGTGTCCGGCGACGGGATCATCGAGCCCGCCGCCCTCGAAGCTGATGACGTGGAGCATCTCGCGCAGGGTGATCAGCCCCAGGGGCAGCCCGCTCGCCTCGTCGGCGATCACGGCGGCATCCTCTTGCCCCTGGCTGATGCGGTAGAGGGTCTCGCGCAGGCTGGTCTGTGGCGGCACCACCAGCACTTGGCGCCGCGCCAGACGGCGGAGCGGGGTCTGGTCCGGACCGCTGCCCGCGTCCATGTCCCAGGTCGTGGTGGCCGCCGCTGGGGTACTGGGGGTGGTCTGGCTCATCGCGGCTCTCCGGGGGCGCGGGTCAGGCCGAGCCCGAGAGCAGGGCCTTGGCCTTGGCGACCAGCTCGTGGGTGGAGAAGGGCTTGGGCAGGTAGGCGTTGGCACCCAGGCCCAGACCCTTTTTCTGCTCCGCCTCTCGGCCCTTGGCCGTGAGCATCAGGACGGGCACCGCCGCCACGGCCGGGTCGGCACGGACCGCCGATAGGACGGAGAAACCGTCGAGCTTGGGCATCATGACGTCCAGGATCACCAGATCCGGCACCTGGGCGCGGATCGCGGCCAGGGCCTCTTCGCCGTCGCGCGCCACACTCACGGCGAAGCCCTCGCGCTTGAGCAGAAATTCCAGCGAGATGACGATGTTGGGCTCGTCGTCAACGATCAGCACGCGTTTGGTCATGGGCGGGTCTCACCGGCTGGCTGGCTCGGGGGCGTGGGGGGCTGCGCAGCGGCCTGGCTCCTGGGCCGGCCTGGGCCCGCAGCCAGGGCGGGCAGCTCGAAGCAGAGGGTAGCACCTTTTTCCGCGCCCCCTTCCGCCCAGATGCGGCCGCCGAAATGCTCGACGATCTGCCGGCTGATGGGCAGGCCAAGGCCTGTCCCCACGGGTTTGTCTCCTCCCGCGGACGCCTGGCGAAACTTCTCGAAGATGAGCTCCAGCTCCCCCTCCGGGATGCCTGGGCCGTTGTCGGCAACGCACACCCGCAGGGCTCCGTCCCATCGGGTCAAGCGAATCTCGACCTGTCCGGACCCCGCCGGGGTGAACTTGGCGGCGTTGGAGAGCAGGTTGACCAGCACCTGGATCAGCCGATCCCGGTCGGCTAGGACCAGGGGCTCGCCGTCGCAGTGGTCCGTGTGGACGACGAGCTCGGCCCCGCGCCCCTCGATCAGCCGCCCCGTGGTCGCCGCCGATTGGGCGATGACCTCCCGCAGATCAACCGGTTCCACCAGCCAGTCCGCGTGCCCGGACTCGATCTTGGCCAGGTCCAGGACTTGATTGACCAGGCGCGACAGGCGCTCGGTCTCGCTCACGAGGATGCCAAGAAACCGCTTGCGCTCGCCAAGCTCGATGTCCGGGTCATCGTGGAGGATCTCCGAGAAGGCGCGGATGGAGGCGAGAGGGGTGCGCAGCTCGTGGGTGACCGAGGACATGAAGTCGTCCTTCAGGCGGTCGAGCTCCTGGAGCCTCAGGTTGGCGGCGCGCAGCTCCGAGGTGGCGGCCTCCAACGCCCGGGACTTTTGCTCCAGCTCCCGGCTGTAGGCGCGGATCTGGGAGGCCTCGTCGAGGATGTTCAGCACCTCGTCGATGCCGAGGGTCTCCTCCTCGGTCACCGAGGCGACCATGACCCGCGCCGAGGCGCCACCGATGGCCCCCGAGAGCAGGGTCTCGGCGAAGCGCACGGTCTGGGCGTCCGGCGGCAGGTCCCCCGGTGCGGCCACGCCGCGGGACAGGGCGAAGTCCGCGAAGGCCCGGCGGGTGCGTTCGGTCCCGAGGAAGCGCTCGGCGAGCGCCATCAGCTCGGCGATCTCGGCGCTGCCGCGCCAGATGGGTAGCCCCGCGGGACGCCCGTGCTTGAAGGCGTCCACATAGGCGCTCGCCTGGGCGGCCTCGGTCGCATCGGGGGCGCGCAGGGACGAGACGGCGAGGAAGGCCAGGACGTTGGTGGTCAGGCTCCAGAACAGGCAATGGGTGATCTCGTTCCATCCGGAGAGGCCGAACAGGGCCTGGGGCTTGAGCAGGTCGATGCCAAAGGGGCCTGGGTCGAGGAAGGCCGCGGGGAGCCACCCGGATTTCGCGAAGGAGGGCAGCAGCAAGGTGTAGAGCCAGACCAGGAATCCGGCGGACAGCCCGGCGAGTGCCCCCTCCCGGGTCCCGCCTCGCCAGTACAGGGCGGCGACCACGGCCGGGGCGAACTGGGCCACCGCGGCGAAGCTGATGAGCCCGATGGCCACCAGGGCGTAGGCCTCGCCCGCCAGACGGTAGTACAGGTAGCCGAGCAGCAGGATGGCGACGATGGCAAGCCGCCGGATGCGAAGCAGGAGCCGCCCGAGGTCGGCGCCGGTGGCTTGGCTTTGCCAGCGGCGCAGCAACAGCGGCAGGACCAGGTCATTGCTGACCATGGTCGAAAGGGCGATGGTCTCGACGATGACCATGCCGGTGGCGGCGGAGAGCCCGCCGATGAAGACTACCAGTGCGAGCCAGGGCTGCTCATAGGCCATGGGTAGGGTCAGGACGAAGGTGTCCGGGTCGACCGAGCCCTGGGGAAAGGCGAGGAGCCCGGCGACGGCAATGGGGATGACGAACAGGTTGATCAGCAGCAGATAGAACGGAAAGAGCCAGATGGCCCGGCGGATCTGGCGCTGGTCGCTGTTCTCCACGACGGCCACCTGGAACTGCCGCGGCAGGAGCATGACCGCGAGCCCTGCCAGCAAGGAGATGGCGAACCAGTCCCCGGGGGCGCTGATCCTGGGGCTGAGGAGCATCGCCAGGTGCGGGTTGTCGGCGGCCGATGCCAGCCCGTCGCCGGTAAGGGCTCCGCCGGGCCCGAGCAGCGAGAAGGTGACCCACAGCCCCACGGCGAGGAAGGCGCACAGTTTGACGATGGATTCGAAGGCGATGGCCGCCACCATCCCCTCGTGACGCTCGCTCGCGTCGAGGTGGCGGGTCCCAAAGACCATGGTGAAGGCGGCGAGCAGGAGGGCGACCACGAAGGCCGTGTCCTGCCAAAAGGCCGGGTCCAGCACCCGTGGCATGCGGACCTCGGGGTAGTGGAGCAGGATGGTGAAGCTCCAGGCGATCGCCTTGAGCTGCAGGGAGATGTAGGGAATCACGCCGACCACCGCGATGACCGTGACCAGGCCGCCCAGCAGTTGGCTCATGCCATAGCGCGAGGCGATGAAGTCGGCGATGGACGTGATGCGCTGGGATTTGCTGATGCGCACGATCTTCACCAGCAACGAAGCCCACAGCAGGGCCGCCAGGGTTGGGCCCAGATAGATGGTCAGGAAGCCGAGCCCGGTGGCGGTCGCGCGTCCCACGCTGCCATAAAAGGTCCAGGCGGTGCAGTACACGGCGAGCGACAGGGCATAGATGGTCGGGTGGCCGATGACCGAGCGGCCCTGGTCGGCCCGCCGGTCCGCCCAATAGGCGAGGGCGAAGAGCAGCCCGAGGTAGGCACAGGCGACCCCGACGATGAGGGGCCCCGTGATCACGACCGGGCGCCTGGGCTGCCGAGGCTGCTCAATCCCGCCCCCGGGAGACGATCCAGGCGGCGACCGCAATCACCAAGGCCCAGATGCCGAACAGGTAGAGGTACAGGGCAGGGACGCCGAAAAGGCCCGGGACCGTCTCGAAGCGTCGGACGACCGGCGAGAAAAGCGCGAGCAGGGCCGCCAGAAAAACGACCAGCAGGCGCTGGCGCGACAGGGTTGCTCGGGTCATGGGGCCTCAGATCTCAGCGGGGCTGAGGCCCGAGTATAGCCTTGGATGCGCACAGGTCCCGCGCCGCGGGGCGGCTGCATGGGGCCGAGCAGTCCCGGGCGCGCCGCAAAGGCCCCGCTGGATCGGGGCCTCGGGCGGGCTCAGTTGTTCTGGATCACGATGCGCGGGAACTTGGCGGCATAGTCCTTGGCCTTGAGGGACAGCTTGGCGGCGGTCTTGCGGGCGATCTCGCGGTAGATCTGGGTGATGCGCGAGTCGGGCTCGGCCACCACCGTGGGCTTGCCGCTGTCGGTCTCCTCGCGGATGGCGATGTCCAGGGGCAGGGATCCCAGCAGGTCTACGCCGTACTGATCGGACATGCTCTGACCGCCGCCGGAGCCGAAGATGTGCTCCTCGTGCCCGCACTTGGAGCAGATGTGGATGGACATGTTCTCGACGATGCCGAGCACCGGGACCTCGACCTTCTGGAACATCTTGAGGCCCTTCCTGGCATCCAGCAGGGCGATGTCCTGGGGCGTCGTGACGATGATGGCCCCGGACACAGGCACCTTTTGGGCCAGGGTTAGCTGGGTGTCGCCGGTGCCCGGCGGCAGGTCGATGACCAGGTAGTCGAGGTCAGACCAGTTGGTGTCGTTGAGGAGCTGCTCCAGGGCCTGGGTGACCATGGGACCGCGCCAGATCATGGGCGTTTCCTCATCGATGAGGAAACCGATGGACATGGCCTGGAGGTGATAGCTGTGCATGGGTTCCAGGCTCTTGCCGTCAATCGACTCGGGCTTGCCGGTGATGCCGAGCATGCGCGGCTGGGAGGGGCCATAGATGTCGGCGTCCAGGATGCCGACCTTGGCGCCCTCGGCGGACAGGGCCAGCGCCAGGTTGACCGCAGTGGTGGACTTGCCGACGCCGCCCTTGCCCGAGGCCACGGCGATGATGTTCTTGACGTTGTCGATGGGCTTCAGCGACTTCTGCACCGAGTGGGCCACCACCTGCCAGGAGACGTCCACCGCCACGTCTGTGACCCCGGGCATGGCCATGACCTGTTCCTTCACCGCCGCCGCGATGTCATTCACGATGCCCTTGGCCGGAAAGCCGAGGACCACCTTCACCTTGACCTGCCCGCCCTCGATCTGGACGTCCTTGATGGCGCCGGCGCTGACCAGGTCGCGCTCCAGGTGCGGCTCGATGTAACCTTTGATGGCGGCTTCGACGTGTTCTTTCGTGGGCTGGGACATGGGGACTCCGATGTGTGGGTGCCCGGGATGCCGGGCCAAGACGGTTGAGGGGGTGCGCCGGCCTGCGCTCGCGTCAGGGAGAACCGCGCTTGGCAGCGAGAATGGGTGGCGCAGGGCACCAAATCAAGCCCCTGGACCCGGAGCCGGGTCCAGACGCCGTCAAGGTCTAGTGGCGCGAAGGAACGGCTAAAGCTCGCCGAGGGCGCGGAAGGTAAAGGTCTTTAGGTAGCCGGTCTCCGGTATGGCGGGGCTGACCGGGTGGTCGGGTCCCTGCTGGCCGACCTCCAGGAGCTGCAACGTGCGGCGGGCCCGCTGCGCCGCCCCTTGTACGACGCGCAGGAAGCTGTCGCGCCCCATGTGGAAGGAGCAGGAGGAGGTGACCAGCAGCCCGCCGGGCTCGAGCACATCGAGACCCAGGCGGTTGAGCCGGGCATAGGCTTGGCTGCCCTCCTTCTCGTCCTTACGCCGCTTGATGAAGGCGGGCGGGTCCAGGATCACCAGATCGAAGCGCTCGCCCTGGTCCCGGAGCTGCCGCAACGCAGCGAAGGCGTCGCCGTGCAGCCCGCTCATGCGGTCGAAGACCCCGTTGGCCTCGGCATGCTCGGCGACCCGCTCTAGGGCGGCCTCGGAGCTGTCGACGCAGACCACGCGCTCGGCCCCCCGTAACGCCGCCTGGACGCCCCAGGCCCCGATGTAGGAGCAGACGTCCAGCACCCGGCGCGCGGGACCGAAGCGGGGCAGGCGGCTGCGGTTCTCGGCCTGGTCGTAGAACCAGCCGGTCTTCTGGCCGGTGAGGGGCGAGACGCGAAAGCGCGCCCCGTGCTCGGTGAGGTCAAGGAATTCCGGGGCCTCGCCAAGGACCGTCTCGACGGCGGCGGGCAGCCCCTCCAGCTCCCGGGCGCTGGTGTCATTGCGCAGCACGATCACCTTGGGGCGCAGGACCTGCTCCAGGGCGGCGATGACGTCGCCGCGGGCACGCTCCATGCCAGCAGTGGTGATCTGCACGGCGAGCAGGTCGCCGTAGCGGTCCACCACCAGGCCAGGCAGGCCGTCGCTCTCGCCGAAGATCAGGCGGTAAAAGGGGGTTGGATAGAGCCGTTCCCGCAGCGCCAGGGCGGTGCGCACGCGCCGCACCCAGAGGCTCGGGCTCAGCGGGTGGCCCCGGTCACGGCTGACCAGGCGGGCGCAGATCAGGGAGTGCGGATTCACGTAGCCGTAGCCCAGCCAGCGCCCGCTGTGCCCGATGATCTCGATGGCCTGGCCCGGGTCGAATCCCTTCAAGGGCGTCGCCGCCGTATCGACTTCGTTGCTGTAGATCCAGCAATGGCCTGCCACCAAGCGGCGTTCCTGGTCCTTATTGAGGCGCAGCTCTGGGGTATTCATGGGGTGCTCCTGGGGTCGCGGCGCCGCTCGCACATGCCGAGGTCACGCCATGGTGCAGCCGCCAAGGCTACCAGATCCCGCAGCGGCGCCGTGTCCAATTGCATTGGCCGTGGCCGCGCCCAATGTTCGACCAGTCCGGCAAGGGGATGCCGTCGTCCCCGCCCGTCCCCGTTGGCTCCGGCACAGGCCCGGCGCGTTTTGAGGTGGAACCATGTCCCAACCCCGCAGTGCCCCCAACCGGCTGGCCCATACCACCAGCCCCTACCTCCTCCAGCACGCCCACAACCCGGTGGACTGGTGGCCCTGGTGCGACGAGGCCTTGGCACTGGCCCGAGAGACCGACAGGCCCATCCTGCTCTCCATCGGCTACTCAGCCTGTCACTGGTGCCATGTCATGGCCCACGAGTCCTTCGAGGATCCGGCGACCGCCGAGGTCATGAACCGGCTCTTTGTCAACATCAAGGTGGACCGGGAGGAGCGGCCGGACCTGGACAAGATCTACCAGACCGCCCACCAACTGCTCGCCCAGCGTGCCGGCGGCTGGCCGCTGACGGTCTTTCTCATGCCCCAGGACCTGCGCCCCTTCTTTGCGGGGACCTATTTCCCGCGCGAGCCGCGCCATGGTCTGCCGGCCTTCACTCACCTCCTGGAGCAGATCGAGCGCGCCTATCGCGAGCACCGCGGCCCCATCGAAGAGCAGAATGCCGCCCTGATGCAAGCCCTCGCCGAGCTGGAGCCCAGGCCCGGCGAGGTGCCGGATCGCGCCCCCCTGGAGGGCGCCCGCCGCCAGCTCGCCGGGAGCTTCGATGCCGAGCGCGGTGGTTTCGGCCGCGCCCCCAAGTTCCCGCACCCGACCAACCTGGAGCTTCTGCTGCGGCACTGGGCCGCGACGGCCGCCGCCGGCCAGCCGGACACCCAGGCCAAGCACATGGCGACCTTCACCCTGGAGCGCATGATCCGCGGCGGGCTCACCGACCAGTTGGGCGGTGGCTTCTGCCGCTATTCGGTCGACGACCTTTGGATGATCCCCCACTTCGAGAAGATGCTCTACGACAACGGGCCCCTGCTCGCGCTGTGCTGCGATGCCTGGCAGGTGACCCGGGAGCCCGTTTTCCGGGACGCCGCCAAGGCAACCGCGGATTGGGTGATCCGTGAGATGCAGTCGCCCGAGGGCGGCTACTGGTCCACCCTGGACGCCGACAGCGAGGGTCATGAGGGGCGCTTCTACGTCTGGCAGCGCGATGAGGTCCAGGCCCTCTTGACGGCCGAGGAATACGCGCCCTTCGCCGCCTGCTTTGGCCTGGACCGACCCGCGAACTTCGAGGGCGCCTGGCATCTGCACGGCTGGCGAACCCCCGCGGAGGTGGCCCCCGGCTTGGCTCTGACCGAGGAAGCGGCCGCCGACCTCGTCGCCTCCGCCAAGGCCAAGCTCTTCGCCGCCCGCGAGCAGCGCATTCGACCTGGGCTCGACGACAAGGTGCTGACCTCCTGGAATGCCCTCATGATCAAGGGCATGGCGCGCGCCGCCCGGGTGCTCGATCGGCCGGACTATCTGGCCTCCGCCGAGCGAGCCCTGGGCTTCATGCGCAGGACCCTGTGGCGGGACGGGCGTCTGCTCGCGACCTATCGGGCCGGACAGGCGCACCTCGACGCCTACCTGGACGACTACGCGAACCTGATCGACGCCTTGCTGGAGCTGCTCCAGACCCGTTGGCGGCGGGACGACCTGGACTGGGCCATCGCCCTGGCCGAGGTCCTGCTGGCCGAGTTCTCCGACCCGCAAGACGGCGGCTTCTACTTCACCGCCCGCGGTCACAGCGACCTGATCCACAGACCCAAGCCCCTGGGGGACGAGTCCATCCCGTCGGGCAACGGCATCGCCGCCCAGTGCCTCCAGCGCTTGGGCCACCTACTCGGGGAGCCCAGGTACCTGGCCGCCGCCGAGGGAACCTTGCGCCTTGCCGCCGAGCCCATGCGCCGCATCCCCTACGCCCATGCCAGCCTGCTCGCCGCCCTGGATGAGTACCTGGACCCGCCAGAGACCGTCGTCATCCGCGGCGAGGGAGATGCGTTGATCGCTTGGCAGCGGGCGGCTCAAGCGGGCTACCGGCCGCGGCGGCTGGTCCTAGCGATCCCGGCGGGGGAGGGCGGTCCCAAGGGTGCCCTGGCGGGTATGGCCCCAGGACCAAGGACCCGGGCTTACCGCTGTGTCGGGACCCAATGCTCCGCCCCCATCGAGGATCTGGCGCTCCTGGAGGCGGAGCTTGGTACGGCGGCGATGGGCTAGGGGAGCGCTGAGGTAGGCGGGGTTTCCCGCGGGGCAGGAGGCCCCGGCATCGCTAGCGCATGTCGGGCGTCAGACATGGTGCGATCCGCAGGCCGCCCCTGGGGCGCGTGCTGATGTTCGGCGAGGATGGGTAACAAGCCGGCGTTTGGCTTGGGGACAAGCCGGGCACTGGGCAACGCCCCTCGCCGCCGGGCCGGCCTTGGTCCCGCGGGTGCTCCAGGACTTGAACATCAAGCCTGGGGCCGGTGTCTGGGCGAGTCCCGTGGCCCTCGCCCGGTCCGCCGGCCCTCAGGCCCTCTGAGCGGGGGTGCCCCTTGCCGCCTGCCGCCGGCGCCCGCCGCGGCAGGCGGGGATCGATCACCACCAGCGACCCGTGACCGGGAGGTCAGAGGGCAGGCCGAAGGGCACGGTGATCACATCCACCCCTGGGTCCCAGGTGGAGTTGCCATTGGCATCGAGGTAGAAGCGCCCGGTGCTTGGGCGCCACACGCCCACATCGCTGCGCCCGTCGCCGTTCCAATCGCCGGTCACCGGCTTGTCCGAGGCCACGCCGAAGGGCACGGTGATCACATCCACCCCTGGGTCCCAGGTGAAGTTGCCATTGGCATCGAGGTAGAAGCGCCCCGTGCTCGGGCGCCACACGCCCACATCGCTGCGCCCGTCGCCGTTCCAATCGCCGGTCACCGGCAGGTCCGAGGGCAGGCCGAAGGGCACGGTGACCACATCCACCCCTGGGTCCCAGGTGAAGTTGC
>Ga0272446_1002931_pt1 | contig 22337 bp, 20 predicted proteins | sample YNPCB0061_FD_194587 | JGI IMG/M metagenome (GOLD analysis project Ga0272446, IMG submission 194587) | Hot spring microbial mat communities from Yellowstone National Park, WY, United States - YNP-CB-006-1 | ecosystem: Environmental > Aquatic > Thermal springs > Hot (42-90C) > Sediment | place... | reverse complement strand
CGGGTTCGGGGGCAAGGTTCCGGTCTACCCGGGCTACGTCCTGGCGGTTGTCGCCTCGCTCACGACCGGCAAGCCGGTGAAGTGGATCGAGGACCGCTCGGAGAACCTCCAGGCTGACTCGTTCGCCCGCGACTACCACATCCACGCCCAGCTGGGCGCGACGAAGGACGGCCGGATCGTCGCCCTCAAGGCGAAGACGATCGCCGACCACGGCTACACCGACGCTGCCGCCGACCCCTCGAAGTTCCCGGCCGGGCTGTTCAATGTGATCACCGGCTCCTACGACATGCCGAACGCGTTCGTCGAGGTCGACGGTGTCTACACCAACAAGCCGCCCGGCGGCGTCGCCTATCGCTGCTCGTTCCGGGTGACCGAGGCGGTCCACGCGATCGAGCGGATGACCGACATCCTGGCCCATGAGATCGGGATGGACCCGGCCGAGCTGCGGTTGAAGAACTTCATCCGGCCCGAGCAGTTCCCGTACCGGACGCCGACCGGCTGGGAGTACGACTCGGGCAACTACCCGGCCGCCCTGCGCAAGGCGATGGAGATCATCGGCTACGACGAGCTCCGCCGCGAGCAGGCCGAGAAGCGCGCCCGGGGCGAGCTGATGGGGATCGGGATCAGCTCGTTCACCGAGATCGTCGGGGCCGGACCGTCGCACACGTTCGACATCCTGGGGATCAAGATGTTCGACAGCTGCGAGATCCGCGTCCACCCGACCGGCAAGGTCCTGGCCCGGATCGGCGTCCAGACCCAGGGCCAGGGCCACGAGACGACGTTCGCCCAGATCATCGCCGAGGAGCTCGGCTTCCCGGTCTCGGACATCGCGATCGAGTACGGCGACACGGACACCGCACCCTACGGCCTGGGCACGTACGCCTCGCGCTCGACCCCGGTCGCCGGCGCCGCGACCGCGGTCGCCGCCCGCAAGGTCCGCGACAAGGCGCGCAAGATCGCCGCCCACCTGCTCGAGGCGAACGAGGACGACCTCGAGTGGACGAACGGCAAGTTCTTCGTCAAGGGCTCGCCGGACCGGGCGAAGACGATCCAGGAGATCGCCTTCGCCGCCTACACGAACCACCCCCAGGGGATGGAGGCCGGCCTCGAGGCGGTCGACTACTACGATCCGCCCAACCTGACCTTCCCGTTCGGGAGCTACATCTGCGTCGTCGACATCGACAAGGGGACCGGCCAGGTGAAGGTCCGCCGCTTCGTCGCGGTCGACGACTGCGGCAACATCATCAACCCGATGATCGTCGACGGCCAGATCCACGGCGGCCTGACGATGGGGCTCGCCCCGGCCCTGTACGAGGCGATCACCTACGACGAGCTGGGCAACAACCTCGCCGGCACGTTCATGGACTACCTGCTCCCGACCGCGGTCGAGACCCCGCGCTGGGAGACGGACAAGACGATCACGCCCTCGCCCCACCACCCGATCGGGGCCAAGGGAGTCGGCGAGTCGGCGACCGTCGGGGCCCCGCCCGCGATCGCGAACGCCGTCGTCGACGCCCTCTGGCACCTCGGTGTCCGGAACATCGACATCCCGATCACCCCCTGGAAGGTCTGGCAGATCCTCCACGAGAAGGGGGTGAGCGCATAGCCCCCCGACAGCCGAACCTGAACGCGCGGGCGGCCGAGCTCGACCGGGCCGGCCGCCCGTACGCCCTCGCGACCGTCGTCGCCGTCCGCCGGCCGACCTCCGCCCGGCCCGGCGCGCGCGGGCTGATCCACCCCGACGGGACGATCGAGGGCTGGGTCGGCGGCAGCTGCGCCCAGCCGACGGTCGTGCGCGAGGCGCTCCGCTCGCTGGCCGACGGACAGCCGCGGCTCCTCCGGCTGAGCCGCGAGGCGCCCGCCGACAGCCGTCGGGGCGACGGGATCATCGACTACGTGATGACCTGCCACTCGGGGGGGACGCTGGAGATCTACGTGGAGCCCCATCTTCCGGCGCCGGCCCTGTGGGTCGCCGGCACGACCCCGATCGCGGGAGCGCTCGTCGAGCTCGGCGCCGGCCTCGGGTTCCGGGTGACGCTCGTTGACCCGGTCGCCGACCCCGAGGCGTTCCCGGCCGCTGAGCGGGTCGTGACCGGCGCCGACCTCGGCGGGCTCGAGCCGGCGGCCAGCCCGTACGTCGTCGTGGCGACCCAGGGCCAGTGGGACGAGGAGGCGCTCGAGGCCGTGCTCCGGCGCGAGGCGGCCTACGTCGGGCTCGTGGCCAGCCCGACCCGGGCCGCGGTCGTCCGCTCGTACCTGCGCGATCAGGGCGTACCCGAGGAGCGCCTGGCCGCCCTGCGCGCCCCGGCCGGCCTCGACCTCGGGGCGGAGACGGCCGAGGAGATCGCGCTCTCGATCCTGGCCGAGCTCGTCCAGGTCCGGCGCGGTCGGGCGCCGTTCGTCGCCGCACCCGGGCCGGCGACCCTGGCCGGGGCGGTTTCGAGCGCCGAGGCGCCCTCGGCCGCGGTCGGCAGGGCAGGTGGACCGGGGGTCGAGGTCCCGGCCGGGGCCGGGCCGAGCCGCGCGTCGGGCCCGCCGTCGTCGAGCGCCGCGAGCGTCGTGGCGTCGCCGGGCGCGGCGAGCGCAGTCGCGGTCTCGTCGGCCCCGGACGAGATCGTTCTCCTCGACCCGGTGTGCGGGATGACCGTCGAGCGCGAACACGCCCGCCACCTGGCCGAGTACGACGGGGTGGTCTACGCTTTCTGCACCGTCGGTTGCCGGACCCGGTTCATCAAGGACCCGACGGCCTACCTGTCCGGTCAGGCCTGAGCGAGCGGGTCCGACCCGACGGCCCCGGACACCCGGCTCACCCCAGCCACCTCGCGGAGGATCCGATGAAGTTCAGCGGCACCGTCGACATCAACGCCCCGCGCGACAAGGTCTGGGCGTTCGTCCTCGACCCGACCCAGGTCGGCAGCTGCGGCCCGGGCGTCGAGTCGATCGAGGTGATCGACGCGACCCATTTCAAGGCCCGGGCGAAGGTCGGCGTCGGGTTCATCACCGCGAAGTTCGTCGTCGATCTCGAGATGGCCGAGCTGACGCCGCCGACCGAGGCGGTGATCAAGGCCCATGGCCAGGCGCCGGGGAGTGCGGTCGACGCGACCGCGACGATGCGCCTGGGCGATCGCCCCGGCGGCGGAACGACGATGGACTGGACGGCCGACGTGAACATCGCCGGGACCCTGGCCAGCGTCGGGGCCCGCCTGATCGAGGGGACGGCGAACAAGATGATCGGCCAGACGTTCGACTGCATCAAGGCCAGGCTCGAAGCCTGAGGCCCGCGGGCTGCGACAATGCGCTCATGGAGCTCCTGAGCCGCGCCATCGGACCGCTGTCCACGAACGTCCACCTCCTCGCCGACCCCGCCACCGGCGAGGCGATCGCGATCGACACCGCGATTCCGTCGCTGGCCTGGATCAGCGACCAGCTCGCGACCCGGGGCTGGACCCTGAAGCTGATCGTCTCGACCCACGGCCACTGGGACCACGTCGGCGACAACGCTGCCGTCGCCGAGCACACCGGGGCCGAGATCGCGGTTCACCCGCTCGATCGCCATCGCCTCGTCGACCCGCAGCCGCTCTTCGCGCCGTTCGAGATCCCGCCCTCGGTGCCTGCGGTCGAGCTGGCCGAGGGCGGCCTGATCCGCTTCGGCTCGATCCGGCTCGAGGTGCTCCACACCCCCGGCCACACGGAAGGCTCGGTCTGCCTGCTCGCGGCCGGGGAGAACCTGCTGTTCAGTGGCGACACGCTCTTCCCGAACGGCTGGGGCCGGGTCGACCTGCCGGGCGGGTCGGCCGAGCAGATGGTCGACTCGCTCATCCGCCTGTCGCGCTATCACGACGGCCTCGTCGTCCTGCCCGGCCACGGACGGTCGACCACGATCGGCCGCGAACGGCCGTGGCTCGACCTCGTCGTCCGCGAGCGGCGGCTGCTCGCCTGAGCGGATCCGCGGCCGCGGCGCGGTTGCCGGCGCCCCGTCAGCGGCGGTAGGTCCCGACGAGGACGGCCTGGCCGAGGACGTGGCCGCTCATCGCCGCGCGCAGCTCGGCGGCCGTCGGGCTGCCGCCCAGGCCGAGCCGGCGGTCGAGGGCGTAGAGCGTGAACCGGTAGTGGTGGGTCGGGCCGGGCGGCGGGCACGGACCGCCGTAGCCGAGCCGGCCGAAGTCGTTCCGGCCCTCGGGCGGGGCGTCCGCCGTGCGCGAGATCCCCTCGGCCAGGCCGCCCGCCGGCAGCCCGTCGATGTCGAAGGCGACCCAGTGGACAAACGTCCCGCGCGGCGCGTCGGGGTCGTCGACGATCAGGGCGAGCGAGGCCGTCCCGACCGGGGCATCCGCCCAGCTGAGGGCCGGGGAACGGTCGGCCCCGTCGCAGGTGTGGCGCTTCGGGATCGGCGATCCGTCGGCGAAGGCGGGGCTGGTGAGGCTGAAGGTGCTCGTCATGGCTGGCTCCGTGGCGGTCAAGGTCGTGGCACCCGGGCCCGCTCCGGTTCCGGGCCCGGTCGGTGGGGCGGCGGAACCGGGCGGCGAGGTGCCGGCAGACGGCGCACTCCCGGTCGCCGGTGGGCCGCCGCAGCCGACCAGGGTGGCGAGCGCGGCGAGGGCGAGAAGCCACCGGCGGCGGAAGATCGCCATGGCGCCAGTATCCACCGGGAGGCCAGCCTCGCCACGTGCCGGCGGTCCCGATTCCGCGGCCTCGATTCCGCGGTCCCGCCGAGCGCTCCTGGTCCCGGTCGGGCGCCTCTCTCCGACACCGGGCGCCCTTGCCGTTTGACGCACCCGGGCCGGCTGCGTACGCTGCGGGTCCCGATGCCGCCATCGCCGCGCAGCGGCCCCGTTTGCCCGTCCGATCACCAGCCCGAGGAACACGTGCAGCCCGGATTCCGCCCTGCCGCCGGCCCGCCCCAGCCTCCGGGGCTTCGCTCGGTCGTCGATCTCGTCCGGACCCGGGTCCTGGACGCCGAGCTGGCGGCCCTCGTCGGGCTCCTGGTCGAGGGCGGGGTGCCCCTCGTCCTCGCCGGCGGCGGGTCGTCCGCGGAGCGGGTGGCTGTCCTCCGTGCCCTCGCCTGGTCGACCGAGGTCGAGGCGCCCGATCGCGGCCCGAACGGGCCCCCGCCGCTCCGCCTGCTGATCGGCGACCTGGACGCCGGGCCGCCGGACCCGGCGCTGGTCGAGCGCCTGCGCGGTCTCGGCGTGACCGACGGGGCCGGTGCCGGGCTCGCCCTCGGGCTCCAGGCGCGGTCGCTCGAGGAGGTCCTGGCCCGACTTCGGGCCGAGCCGGTCGGCCTGGCCGACGACCAGCTCTCGTTCCTGGGCCTGGTGCTCGTCCTTGCCCCCGGCGAGGGCGGGTCCGGTTCGTCGCGGGTCACGAGCGCGCACTACCTGCGCCCGCTCGCCCGGGACGCCGGTGGTCACGTCCAGCGCCTCGGACCGGCCGTCCTCGCGACATGGGACTCCGTGCGGGGCGAGTTCGAGCACTTCGCCTGGGGCATCCTGCCCGAGCTGGCCGCCCGGGTCGGGAAGCGGGCGGGCGACCTCGAGCGCGAGCAGGCCCATCGCGCCCGGCACCTGGCCGAGTTCGCAACCGCGTCCGCATCGGCCCGCGGGGGGGCCTGACCGAGCCGGCGGGAAGCTTCGGGCTTCGTCGTCGTACCATGGAACCGCCCCCGAATTGAACCCCGCCCGACTTCCAGGAGTGCAGCCCCGATGCCGACCGTCGCCGCGTCCGTCTCCGAGCTCCTCGGCCTGCTCGATGGCGTCGTCCATGTCGATGGCGACCAGCTCGTCGTCGACGACGAGCCCGCTCTCCGCGGCCGGGGGATCCGCGACATCGTCTGGACGGCGACGTTCAGCGAGGACGCCGCGACCGTCGAGACGGCCCGCTGGATCGTCTGGGAGGCGAGCCAGGCGCTCGGTGCCCGCTCGGCGAGCATCCACGAGCTGTACATGGCCCGGGCCCGTGGTGAATGGTCGGACCTGACCGTTCCGGCGATCAACCTGCGGGCGCAGACGTTCGACATGGCCCGGGTCGTGTTCGAGACCGCCCGGCACAACGACGGCGCGGCGGTGATCCTCGAACTGGCCCGGAGCGAGCAGACGTACACCTACCAGCGTGTCGGCGAGTACGCGACGAGCGTCCTGGCCGGCGCGATCGCGGCCGACTGGCACGGCCCGGTCTTCATCCAGGGCGACCACTACCAGTTCAACGCGAAGAAGTACGCCGCCGACCCGGAAGCGATGACCGAGGAGATCCGCAAGGCCTGCCGTGACGCGCTCGCGGCCGGCTACCGGAACATCGACATCGACAGCTCGACCCTGGTCGACCTCTCGAAGCCGACGCTCGACGAGCAGCAGCGCGAGAACTACCGCCGGGCGGCCGAGCTGACCGCCCTGATCCGCGAGCTCGAGACCGACGGCGTGACGGTCAGCGTTGGTGGCGAGATCGGCGAGGTGGGCAAGGAGAACTCGACCGAGGGCGAACTGCGCGCCTTCCTGGACGGTTTCCGGCGCGAGCTCGACCGGCTCGCCCCCGGCGCGGTCGGGGTCAGCAAGGTGAGCGTCCAGACCGGGACCTCGCACGGCGGGGTCGTCCTGCCCGACGGGACGGTCGCCCGGGTCGCCGTCGACTTCGGGGTCCACGAGCGCCTGGGCGAGGTGTGCCGGACCGAGTACGGCGTCGCCGGCACCGTCCAGCACGGCGCCTCGACCCTGCCCGACGAGATGTTCCACCGCTTCCGCGAGGTCGGCACGCTCGAGATCCACCTCGCGACCGGGTTCCAGAACATCCTCTACGAGCACCCGGCCTTCCCCGCCGAGCTCCATCGCCAGATCGAGGCCTGGTGCTTCGCCAACGCCGCGGACGAGCGCAAGCCGGACCAGACCGACGCACAGTTCGTGTATGCCACGCGCAAGAAGGCGATCGGGCCGTTCAAGCGGGCGCTCTGGGACCTGGCCACGAAGGACGAGATCCTCGCCACCCAGGCAGAGAAGATCGACTTCCTCTACCGCCAGCTCGGGGTCCCCGGCTCGCGCGCCCTCGTCGAGCGCTACGTCCACCCCGTGGAGCTCCATCGCCCGCTGCCGGAGGCGCTGAAGGCGATCGTGGCCCGCGGCTGACCGGCAGCAGGAACGGGAGTTGATCGACCGATGAACGAGCAGGCCTCGGCGCCGACACCGCCCGGCTCGGCGGGCGCCGCCTTCGGGCCCGACTGGAGCGCCGGGCTGCGGCGCGGCTCGGAGACCGAGCTGCGCGCCTGGCTCGAGTTCGCCCTGGCGGCCTGCGATGCCGCCGACGAGCTCGCCCTGCGCCACTATCGGCGGGACATGGTGATCTCGACGAAGCCCGACCACACGTACGTCACCGAGGCCGACCAGGCGATCGAGAGCGCGATCCGCGACCGGCTGGCGGACCGGTTCCCCGACCATGCGATCACCGGCGAGGAGTACGGGGTGGACGTCGCCGGCGCCTCGGTCCGCTGGTACATCGATCCGATCGACGGGACCCACAACTTCATGCGCGGCGTGCCCCTGTTCGGGACGCTGCTCGCGGTCGAGCGCGACGGGGAGCTCCAGGTGGGCGTCCTCTCCGCCCCGGCCCTGGCCGAGCGCTGGTTCGCCTGCCGCGGCGGCGGGGCATGGGCGGTCCACGGCCTCGGCCCGGACGCCGGGCAGGCGCACCGGATCGAGGTGTCGCGGATCGGCGCGCTCGCCGACGCCCAGGTCCTCTATGGCTCGGCCCGGGACGTCGCCGCGAGCGGCAAGGCGCCCGGCTTTCTCGGCCTCCTCGGCGGGGTCTGGCGCGACCGCGGCTTCGGCGACTTCTGGGGCTACTCCCTGGTCGCCGAAGGCGCCGCCGAGGCGATGGTCGAGGTCGACCTGAGCGCCTGGGACCTGGCCGCGCCGACGGTCCTCGTCGAGGAGGCGGGGGGACGGGTCACCGACCTGTCGGGCACCCGCTCGATCCACAACCGGAGCGCCCTGGCCTCGAACGGCCGCCTCCACGACGAGTTCCTGCGGCGACTGCAGGGCGGATGAGCCGGCCGGCGGCCGGCCGCGCCGGCTGGCTCGTCGCGGCCTTCGTCGGCCTGGTCGGGATCGTCGTCGCGGCCGTCCTCATCCGCCCGCTCGGGGCGCCGACGGTCGACCCGGACGCGGCCGCGTCGGTCCTCTACTTCGAGCGGCTCGTCGCCGGCCGCCGGCTGGAGGCCTTCGTCCAGAGCACGCCGAAGCCGCTCCTGACGTTGGTCTACGGACTGACCTGGTCGGCGGTCCACGACTGGCGGGCGCTGACCCTGGAGACGCTGGTCGTGTTCGGGTTCGCCGTCGCGCTGGCCGGGGCCTGGCTCGCCCGGGTGGGCCGGTCGGTGATCGAGGGCGCCGGCCGCCAGCGGGTCGCCGCGCTCGCGGCGGGCACGTTTGCCGTGACCGGCCTGATCGCCTCGCCCGACCTCCTGCGCGAGGTGGCACGGGCGAACTCGCTCGTCTGGGCGCTCGCCGGCTGGCTGGTGGCGGCGCATGCCCTCACCGGCCGCCGGGTGCGACCCGGCCTGGCCGGGGCCGCGCTCCTCGCGGCCGGGCTCGCCCGCTTCGAGACGCTCGGGCTCGTCGGTGCCGCCGGCCTGATCCTGCTGGCACGGACGGCGGCCGCGGTCCGGGGGTCCGGCCGCCCGCTACCTCGCGGCTCGTGGCTCGTCCTCGCCGGCGGCCTCGCCCTGCCGATCGCCGCCCTCCACGACCAGCTGCTGACCGGTGACCCGTTCTTCTGGCTCGGCGTCCCTGCCCGCTACACGGCGCTCTACGTCCCCGGCGCGGTCTCGCTCGGGCCCCTCGACTACGGGCGCCTCCTCGCCGGGCGCTACGTCGCGGAGTGGCCGCTCGTCGCGCTTGCCGGTGTCGGCCTCGCCGTCCTCGCCCGGTCCGGGGGCCGGGTCCCGCTCACCAGCCTGGCCGGGCTGGCCCGGGTTCGGGGGAGGCGTCGTCGTCCTGCTCTTCGGGCCGGCGGCCCGCGGCACGTACATCTCGGCCCGGTACTACGAACCGCTCGATCTCGTCCTGCTCGCGGCCGGGTCGATCGGGGTCGGCTGGCTCGCCGGCCTGGCCCTCCGTCCCCGCCGGCCGCGAGCGCGCCGCGTCGGCCAGCGCGTACCGCTCCTCGCCGCGGCAGCAGCCGGCGCGTTCGCCCTCGTCCTGTCCTGGCCGCCGGCGCCGCTCGCCAGGAGCCTCGAGGGCGAGCTCGACCTCGTCCGGACCGCGAGCACGAACGTCACGCTCGACCTGCCGAGGCTCGCGGACCTGGTCGGCGGCGAGGCACCGGGCGGTCCGGCAGGCGGTCCGGCAAACGGTCCGGTCGGGGCTCCGCCGGCCGATCCCGGCCGGGTTGTCCTCTTCGTCCCGAGCCTGCTCCGGCCGCGGATCGCGGTCGAGACGCGCGCGTCGCTGGATCGCCTCGGCGACACGTACGCCGCGTTCCAGGCGCGCCCGGCCTGGCCGGGTCTCCACGCCGGACAGCGGATCTACCACGAGCGGGCGGCCGACAGTCCGCAGGCGCTCGACGACGCGCTCGAGGTCGACCCGGCACGCCTCGGCCCCGCGACCGCCAGGGTCGAGTTCGCCGACGACGCCCGGGGCGTCCGGATCCTGCTGGTCGTCGGGCCCTGATCGAAGGCCGGGCCCGACGGCACCCGGCCCGCTCAGGCGCCCGCGGCGGCGAGGCTCTGGTCGAGGATCGAGAGCGCCTGGTCGACCTCAGCGGCGGTCGTCACGAGGGGCGGGATGATCCGCACGACGTTCACGTACGTGCCTGCGGTCAGGACGATCAGGTGGCGGGCGAGGGCCTCGGCCTGGACGCGCTTCGTCAGCTCCGGGTTTGGCGTCCGGCCGTCGCCCTCGTCGGGTTTGACGAACTCGAGGGCGAGCATCAGCCCGAGCCCGCGCACGTCGCCGATCGTCCGGTACCGGGCCGAGATCGTGCGAAGCCCGGCCAGGAACTGCGCCCCGCGCTGGCGGGCGTTGTCGACGAGCCCCTCCTGCTCGATGACGTCGAGGGTGGCGTTCGCGGCAGCGCACGCGACGACGTTGCCCCCGTATGTCCCGCCGTGGGTGCCCGGGGGGAACTTCTCGAGCAGCGAGCGCCGGGCGATGATCCCCGACAGCGGGAGCCCGGAGGCGATCCCCTTGGCCACGACCAGGATGTCGGGCTCGACCCCCCAGTGCTCGACCGCGAACAGCTTCCCGGTCCGGCCGAAGCCGGTCTGGACCTCGTCGGCGATGAGCAGGATGCCGTGCTGGCGGGTGATCTCGCGCAGGCGGGGCAGGAACGTCGGGGGCGGGACGATATAGCCGCCCTCCCCGAGGACCGGCTCGATGATGATCGCCGCGACGTGCTCGGGGTAGACGTACTGGTGGAAGGTCAGGTCGAGCTGAGCCTCCCAGTCGCAGGTGCACGCCTCGGGTGCGTGCGGCCCGCCCGGGGCCCGGTAGCAGTAGGGGTAGGGCGTGTGGTAGACGGACCCCGGGAGCGGCTCGAAGTGACCGCGGTAGACGTCCTTGGCGGTCGTGAGGGCCATCGTCTGGCCGGTCCGGCCGTGGTAGCCGTAGCGGAAGCCGATGATCACCGGCCGGCCGGTCGCGATCCGGGCAAGCTTCACCGCCGCCTCGACCGCCTCGGCGCCGCTGTTCGAGAGGAACGCCCCCCAGCCCTCGCCGGGCAGGAGGCGGGAGAGCCGCTCGTAGAGCCGGAGACCAGGCTCGTGGTAGACGATGTTCTGCTGGCCGTGGAGGAGCTTCGCGGCCTGGGCCTGGACGGCGGCGACGACCCGGGGGTGGGCGTGGCCGGTGTTCGCCACCCCGATCCCGGACGAGTAGTCGAGATAGCGCTCGCCCTCGGGCGTGACCAGCCACGAGCCCTCGCCGTGATCGACGACGAGGTTCGTGATCCGGCTCCAGACCGGCGGGATGACGGAGCGGTCCGGGAGCGGCGAACCGGGGCCGGACGTACCGGCGGCGGCGGTAGCGGCTGTCTCGATCATGTCGGCCTCCTCGGGCTGGGGTGACGCGAGGGCGTCAGAACGTGGGCGGGGTGTTGATCCAGATCAGGCGCGTCTCGCCCGGCCCGAGCGCCTGGACCCGGTGGGCGAGGGTGGAGGGGAAGGTGAGCGCGTCGCCGGAGCCGAGCTCGTAGTACTCGTCCTCGCCCAGCCAGACCCCAAGCGCGCCGCCGAGCAGGTACATGAACTCCTCCCCGGGATGGGCGTAGTAGCCCTCGCTCGAGGCCCCGGGCTGGAGGACGAAGAGCTGTGACTCGAGCTGCGACGGTGCGTCGGCCAGCTCTTCGATCCGGATGCCGGCGCCTGCCTCGGTGCTCCGGCGGGCGCTGCTGCGGACGAGCCGGCCGGCGGCCAGACCGGGATCGCGGACGAGCTCGGCGACGGTCGTGCCGTAGGCCGCGGTCAGCCGGCGCAGGGTGGCCAGCGAGACGCCGGTGAGCGAGCGCTCGAGCGACGAGACGAACGAGACCGACAGCCCGCTCTGCCCGGCCACCTGGCGGAGGGTCAGCCGACGCGAGAGGCGCAGCTCGCGCAGCCGGTGGGCGAGCTGGGCCGGCGCGCCCCCGGGTGGCTCCCCGGGCGGTCGCCCGGCCCGCTCGAGGGCGGGCGCCGGGACCGGCGCGCGGCCTGGTCGGCGGTCGGGATCGGCGTGGCCCGCCCGGCCCGGCCCGACCGCCTGCGGGACGTCGACGAGGCGACGGATCGCGGCCGCGTTCAGGCCCTCGACCCGTCGCCAGCGCCGGATCGCGTGCAGGCGGGCGACGTCGTCCGGGCCGAAGCGGCGCGCCCCGCCGCCCGTCCGGATCGGCCGGACGAGACCCTGGCGCTCCCAGAGCCGGATCGCGGAGGGCGAGACGCCGACCAGCCGGGCCGCCTGCTCGATCCCGACGAACCCGATCAGCACCTCGCCCGGCCCGCAGGCGGGACCGGACCCGGGCCGGGACGATCGGGCGGCAGGGTTCGGGCCGGCTCCGGTGCTCGCGGTCACCGGGATCACCCCGACCGCGAGCGGCGCTGGGCGAGGGTCGTGACCGCGACCGAGCCGACGGCGATCACGAAGATCAGGGTGCCGATGACGTTCACCTGGACCGGGATCCCGATCCGAGCCTTGGCGTAGATGAACATCGGGAACGTCTGGGTCTTGCCGGCGGTGAAGTTGGTGATCACGAAGTCGTCGATCGAGAGGCTGAAGGCGAGGAGGGCGGCGGCGATGATCCCCGGCAGGATGAGCGGGAAGGTCACCTTCCAGAACGTCTGCCATTCGTTGGCAAAGAGGTCCATGGCCGCCTCTTCGAGGTGCCTGGGGAACCCGGCCAGGCGGGCCCTGACGGTGACCACGACGTAGCTGATGTTGAACATGATGTGGGCGAGCAGGATCGTGAAGAAGTTGAGCGGGAAGAAGGGCGGGCTCCCGATCGAGACGAACATCGTCAGGAGCGAGGCGCCGAGGACGATCTCGGGGGTCGCCATGGGCAGGAAGATCAGCGAATTCGCCGCCCCGCGGCCGCGGAACGAGTAGCGAACGAGGGCGAGGGCGACGAGCGTGCCGAGGATCGTGGCGATGATCGTCGACAGGAAGGCCAGGGCGAGGCTCAGCCAGACCGCGTCGCCGAGCCCGGCGACGCCGAGCGGGTTCAGCCAGTACTTGAGCGTGAAGCCCTGCCAGACGAAGTTGCTCTTGCCGGCCGGGTCGTTGAAGCTGAAGAGGATGATGACCGCCACCGGCAGGAGCAGGTAGATGACCGCCAGGCCGGTGTAGACGAGAAGCAGGTACCGATCGGCCAGGCGGGCCAGGCGCCCGACAGCCGCGCCGCCGGGCCGGCGACGCGCGCTCGCTCGGCCGGCTCCCGGCGCTGCGACCGCTCCATCCACGGGCGCCATCTCAGACCCGCCCCGTCGTCGTGAGCTCTTCGGTCCCCAGGATCCGGGCGTAGACCGTGACCAGGACGAGGATCGCGGCCATCAGGGTGAAGCTGAGGGCCGAGGCGACCGGGTAGTCGTTCTGGGTCAGGAACTTGTTCTGGATGACGTTGCCGATCATCCTCGTGTCGGGGTTGCCCAGGAACTCGGCGTTCACGTAGTCACCGATCGCCGGGATGAACGTCAGCAGCGAGCCGGCGAAGACGCCGGGCAACGAGAGCGGGAACGTCACCCGGATGAACGATTCGGAGACGAGGAACCAGCCAACCGCGCCTCCGATCAGCGCCGCGCCGGCGGCGAGGATCGGCCAGGGCCAGGCGAAGACGATCCCGAGGACCGCCGCCAGGCCTCCGGCGACGAGGGCGCCCGCGATCCCGCCACCCGGTCGCCAGGGACCGGCGTAGAGATCGCGGGCCGCTTCGACGAGCCGGAAGTCCACCTTTTCCACGGCGACGTAGACCGGCAGGGTCATGAACGGGAGGAAGTTGTAGGTGATCCCGGAGATCACCGCGATCGGTGTCGCCAGGAGCCGGAAGTCCTCGGGCAGGAGGCCCAGCTCCTTGATCGGCCCGAGCAGGATCCCGGTGTCGCCGAGGATGATCTTCCAGCTGATCGTGCGCAGCAGGAAGCTGGTGAAGAACGGGGCCACGACCAGGAAGAGGAGGACGTTCTTGTAGCGTCCGCCCTTGAACGCGATCGTGTAGGCCAGCGGGTAGGCGATCAGGAAGGTCAGGACGGTCGCAGCTCCGGCGTACACGATCGAGCGCAGGTACTGCGGCGCGAACTGGTCGATCGCCTCGGTGTAGTTTGTGTAGTTGGCCAGGGAGAAGGTGAAGCCCTTCTCGAGCGAACCGCTCCAGAAGCTGGCCACGAACATCTGGAAGGCCGGGTAGACATAGAAGACGAGCAGCCAGAGGATGCCCGGCGCGAGCAGCGCGTAGGGGGCGATCCAGCGGTGGCGCTTGAGGAGCGTGCCCATCCCGGTCCCTGCCGTCTCCGTGGCGCGCGGTTCAGCCGACGCCGAGGACCTTGGCGAACTGCTCGTTGAAGTAGGCCTCGTCCTCCTCGCTCAGCGGGCCGAACACCCGGAGCCGGGCGAGGATGTCGTCGGGCGGGAAGATGAGCGGGTTCTTGGCGATCTCGGGGTCGAGCGCCTTCATCGCCTCGTCGGCCCCCTTGACCGGGCAGATGTAGTTGACGTACGCCTCGACCTCGGCCGCGATCTCGGGCTGATAGAAGAAGTCGATCAGCAGCTCGGCGGTCCCCTTGTGGGCAGCGCCCTTGGGGATCATCGAGTTGTCGGTCCAGAGCATCCCGCCCTCGGAGCCGACGGCGAACTTCAGGGTCGGCTTGTCGACGAGCGCCTGGACCATGTCGCCGGACCAGGCCATGGCCAGGACCGCGTCCCCGGCCTTGAGATCCTCGGCGTACGAGTTTCCCTTCAGGTCCCGGACGATCCCCTCCTTCTTCGCCTTCTGGAGCGCGGCGACCGCCTTGTCGGCGTCGGCCCGGGTCGGGTTCGTGGGGTCGAGCCCCAGGTAGAGCATCGCCAGCCCGATCGTGTCGCGCATCTCGGTCAGGTACTCGGTCTTGCCCTTCCAGCGCGGGTCCGGGGTGAAGAAGGCGCTCAGGCTTGTCAGCTCCCCGGTGACCGTCGGGTCGTAGCCCATCCCGGTCATCCCCGACTGCCACGGCGCGTGGTGCTTCATCTCCGGGTCCCAGGCCAGGCCCTTGTAGACGTCCTTGATGTTGGCCGTGAAGTTCGGCATGTTGGCCAGGTTGAACTCCTCGACCCAGCCCAGGCGGACGAGCTTGGAGGCCATCCAGTCGGTCAGGGTGACGACGTCCCAGCCGGTGTCCTGGCCGGCCTCGAGAGCCGGCTTGATCGTCCCGAAGAAGCTCTGGTTGTCCTCGATCACCTCCTGGTAGTTCACCTTCGTGCCGTACTTGGCGGTGAACTTGTCGAGGGTCGGGTGCTTCGTCTGGTCCTTCGCGTCGACGTCGATGTAGTAGGTCCAGTTCGCCCAGTTCACCTCGGCCGAGGGGGTCGCGGCGGCCTCGGCGCTGGCCGTGGCGGACGGCTCGGCGCTGGCCGCGGCGGGGGCGGCCGATTCGCTCGCGCTCGGCGCCTGGGTGGCCGTGCCGCCGGTGCCGCAGGCCGCGAGGAAGGCCGCAAAGCCGGCCATCGTCCCTCCCGCGAGGAGCTGGCGGCGGCTGATCGCCGGCAGGCCCCTGGTCGTCCCGTTGTCGCTCACCGAACTCCTCCTCGTGCTGTTCCGCCGATCGGGCCGGATCTGACCGGACACCTGGTTCGCTAGAGACCGGATTCCTCTGGAGATGCCGACGGCCCGGCCTCGGAGGCCGGCTCGTCGGGCACGACGAAGCTGTGCTCCGGCGACCAGGTCAGCTGCACCTCCTCGCCGGGGGCCCACATCTCGGCCCGCGTCGCGCGCTCCACGTTCTGCTCGTAGACGGTGACCCGCTTGCCGTCGCGCAGCTCGACGACGTACTGGGTGCTGACCCCGAGATACGAGGCGTCGCGGATCACCCCCTGGAGCCGGTTCGCGCGGGCCGGGCTCTCGGCCGTCAGCTCGAGGAGCCGGATCTTCTCGGGTCGGACGCCGAGCGAGAGCCGACCCGTCAGGCCCTCGACGAGCGAGCGCGGCGCCCGGACGACGGTGCCGTCCTCGAGGCGGAAGACAGCGAGGTTGTCGGCCGTTCCTTCCGGCCGGGCGGGCAGGAGGTTGCTGACGCCCAGGAAGCCGGCCACGAACCGGGTCGCGGGCCGCTCGTAGAGCGACTCGGGGTCGCCCAGCTGCTCGTACCGGCCGCGGTTCATGACCGCGATCCGGTTCGACATCGTCATCGCCTCCTCCTGGTCGTGGGTCACGTACACGAACGTGATCCCGACCTCCATCTGGATCCGCTTCAGCTCGAGCTGCATCTGCTTGCGCAGCTTCAGGTCGAGCGCGCCGAGCGGCTCGTCGAGGAGGAGGACGGCCGGCCGGTTGATCAGCGCCCGGGCGAGTGCGACGCGCTGGGCCTGGCCACCGGAGATCTGGTTCGGCTTGCGCTCCTCGTAGCCGGGCAGTTCGACGAGCCGGAGCATCTCGCTCACCCGGCTCCTGATCTCGTCGCCCCGGACGCCGCGCCGGCGCAGGCCGAAGGCGACGTTCTCGAAGATCGTCAGGTGGGGGAAGAGGGCGTAGTTCTGGAAGACGGTGTTCACGTTCCGCCGGTACGGCGGCAGCCAGGTGACGTCCTCGCCCTGGAGCTCGATCAGCCCCGAGGTCGGCTCCTCGAACCCGCCGATCATCCGCAGGGTCGTCGTCTTGCCGCAGCCGGAGGGTCCGAGGAGCGAGAAGAACTCGCCGTGCCGGACCTCGAGATTGATGTGGTCGACCGCCACCACCTCGCCGAAGGTCCTGGTCACGTCGACGAGCCGGACGTCGATATCGGGCACGGCTGGTGCGTACTCCTCGGGCTGCGGGCCCGGCCTCGGCCGGGGATCGGGTGGTTGCCTGGGGACCGGCCCTGTACGGCAACCGTGCGGCGTTGCAGTAGCGGTGTGCGGAGGATAGGGCGCGCCGAAAGCGGATGTCAAGATGATGGTCCGGATTCGTTCCTCGTGCGGAATGGGAGGGATCGCTTCGAAATCCGCAGCCCGCGGCGCGTCCCGGCGGATCCCCCGCCGGGACCGCAGCCGGCCCGGTGCGGCGGCCGGGGTCGGCCGGCGGCGCTCGCGGCCGAGCCGGGGTACGATCTGGGCGGCGATCGCCGAGGAAGCCCGGTTCGCGAGCCGCGGACCGGGCCGTACCCCGGCCGACGTCGTGACCACCGCCCGAGGAGCCAGAGTCGATGATCACCCTCACCGAGGCCGCCGTCTACGAAGCGCTGCGGACTGTCCACGAGCCCGAGCTCGGCGGCGACCTCGTGTCGCGCAACATGGTCAAGGATCTCTCGATCGACGGCTCGCGGGTCGCCTTCACGATCGAGCTGACGACACCGGCCTGTCCGCTCAAGGACGAGATCGAGGAGAACGTCCGCCAGGTCCTGCGGCCGCTGGGTGCCGAGACGATCGAGATCAGCTGGGGGGCGATCGTCCGGCGGGCAGCCCCTGCCCAGCCCCAGCAGCTCGTGCCGGGGGTCAAGAACCTGATCGCGGTGGCCTCGGGCAAGGGTGGCGTGGGCAAGAGCACCGTCAGCGTCAACCTCGCCGTCGCCCTTGCCCAGACGGGGGCGTCGGTCGGACTGCTCGACGCGGACATCACCGGGCCGAACATCCCGCTCATGATGGGCGTCGAGGGCCAGCCGGTGGCCAGCCCGAGCGGCAAGATCATGCCCCTCGAGCGCTATGGGGTGAAGGTGATCTCGATCCAGTTCTTCGTCCCCGAGGGCCAGCCGGTCGTCTGGCGCGGGCCGCTCGTGGGTGGCGCGATCCAGCAGTTCCTGCGCGACGTCGAGTGGGGCGAGCTCGACTACCTCGTGATCGACCTGCCGCCGGGCACCTCCGACGCCCAGCTGACGCTCGCCCAGTCGGTGCCGATCAGCGGCACGGTCCTGGTCACGACCCCCCAGGAGGTGTCCCTGCTCGACGTGACCAAGGCCCTGGCGATGCTCGAGCGGATGAACGTGCCGGTGATCGGCGTGGTCGAGAACATGAGCGGCTTCGTGTGCGCCCACTGCGGCGAGGTGACCGAGATCTTCGGCCGCGGCGGTGGCGAGCGCTTCGCCCGCGAGCATCGGATCGAGTACCTCGGCGGCATCCCCCTCGATGTCACCGTGCGCCAGGGCGGGGATGCCGGCGTCCCGGTCGTCGCCCAGCGCGAGCCCGGGCCGGCCGCTCAGGCCCTGAAGGCGCTGGCCGGGACGGTCGCTGCCCGGATGAGCGTCCGGGCGATGGCCAACCAGCAGCCGGTCCTGTCGATCTCCTGACCAACCCCCGGCGCCGAGCACGGACCGCGCCGGGGGCGGACCGCGCGGGGGAGGCGGCGTTGAGAGCGACCGCGCAGGGGCGGGCCGCGCTCGGGTGAGCTGGCCCCGGAGATCGGGCAGCTAGCCGCCGCTGATCACACCCTCGGCACCGAGCCGGTGGAGCTGCGACTGGGCCGCGTCGAGGTGGGCCGCCGCGATCCCGAACAGGCGCCGGATCAGGACTCGGGCCTCGGCCGATCCGCTGGCCAGGAGGTCGAGAACCTGCTCGGACGGGAGCTCGATCAGCTCGACCTCGCCGACCGCCCGCCCGGTCGTCAGCGAGGTCGCATCGTCGCGCAGGGTCGACCAGCCGAGCGTCTCACCGGGGCCGAGGGTCTGGACGATGATCGAGCGCTCGCCCTCCGCCGCCCGGAGCGCGAGGTGGCCGGAGAGGATCGCGTACATCGAGCGGGCCGGCTGGCCCTGCTCGAAGAGAACCTCGCCGTCGGCGAGGTGGCGGCGCCGCGCGCTCGCGGCGAGCGGCGCAAGGAGCCGGGCCGGCAGACCACGGAAGAGCTCGAGCCGGGCGAGCTCTTCGGCCGGGACGGGATCGTCGTTCATCGTGCCTCCTCGCGGGTCGCGGGCTGCGCCGGGCTCGTCGGGGTCGCCGACCGGGAGCGGGACCGGGACCGGGAGCCGGGCTCGATCCCGCTCAGGGTACCTCCCTCGCCGGGCGGCAGCTCGCCCGCTGCGAGGCGGAGCCGCTCGAGCAGGACCGCCGCGGCCAGGAGCGCCGCCCGGCTCCGGCCCTGGGCACCGCCGAGGAAGGCGAGTCGCCGCTCGTGGTGCGCCTCGAGCGGGGTGACGAGGGCGATCTCGACCGCGGTGTCGTCGCCGTGGGCCACGATCCCCAGGGCGATCCCGACGTCGCTCCCGCCCCGGGCCCGGGCGTCGCGGGCGAGCCGGTCGAGCGCCCGCGCCCTGTCCCGCTCGAGTCCGGCGGCAGGGCTGTCGTCGGCGATCGCCTCGCTCAGGCGCAGTCGCGGGCTGCCGCCGAGGAGCGCGGCCAGCGTGCCGCCCGTCCCGACCTCGGCCGTGGCGAGCGTCCAGTCGAGCGCCTCGAGGCGCCGACCGATCGCCTCCGGCCAGGTCTCGGCGTCGCGGCCCCAGGTGTATCGTCCGACGGCCCGCAGGACGAGCGCCTCCGCCTCGGCCACGAGCTCCGCTGCGCTTCGTGCCGGGCGCCCCTCGGCCGGCGGCTGGTCGACGGCCGAGATCCGCACGTCGACCGCGTCGGCCCGGGCGTACGTGGCGACGACCGGGTTCGCCCGCCGCAGGAGCTCCTCGCCCAGGAGCTGGGCGACCTGCGACTCGCCGATCCCGGCCAGGCGGTAGGTCCGGGTGACCTGGTCCCGGCCGAGGCCGCGCTGGCGAAGGCGAGCCAGGACGGCCTCGTGCCACAGCGCGCGCATCTCCCGGGGCGGGCCGGGCAGGGTGACGATCAGCTGCCCGCCGGGGCGTTCGACCCACCAGCCCGGGGCGGTGCCGAGCGGGTTGGGGATCGAGCGGGCGGACGGGATCAGCCAGGCCTGCTTGAGGTTCAGCTCGGGGAAGGGCAGGCCCCGGCGGTCCCACAGCCCGCGCAGCCAGGCCTCCAGGCCCGGATCGACGACCGGCGTCTCGCCGCACACGGCCGCGACCGCCTCGCGGGTCAGATCGTCGGGCGTCGGTCCGAGACCGCCGGTCGAGACGACGAGGTCGGCCCGGGTGAGCGCCTCGACGAAGGCGTCCCGGACGAGCTCGAGGTCGTCGGGCAGGGCACTCATCCGGACGACCCGGACCCCGGCCTCGGTCAGCGAGCGGGCGAGCTCGCCGCTGTTCGTGTCGCGGGTCTCGCCGGTCGTCAGCTCGCTGCCGATCGCGAGCAGCTCGGCGGACAGGATCGGCCCGACGACCGGGCCCCGGCCAGGGTCCGCGGTCCGGCGCCGGTCTCGACCGGGGGGCGTCTCCATCCGTCGAGAGTAGCGCACCGGAGGCGTCGGGGGGCGCTCGGGATCGAGCCGCCCCGTCCCGGCCAGGACCGCTGCCCGGTCGGGTACGCTACAGGGGACTCGTTGCGGTCCCGACCCCCACGGTGACGGGAGGACAACCGATGGCAGACCTCGAGCAAAGCGGTTACGGCGAGTTCGACCGACTCCTCGCCCTCGTGCGCCGGACGCGGGAGGTGCTCGATGTCCTGATCGGACAGGGTGAGCTGCCGGCCGGCGGCGCCGACTACCTGGCCGGCGCGACGCTGCCCCATCTCGAGCATGTCGAGGCCGGCTTCCGGGGCTGGCTGCGGGCGAGCGAGGCCGACCTGGCCGAGCTCCAGTACCTCGTCCTCCAGGCGGCCGAGCTGCGGATCGCACCGCCGCGCTCGCCCGCCGAGCGTCGGGCGGCCGCCGCCGAGGCGGCCCTCGAGAGCGCGATTTCACGCCGCCCGCAGGTCCCGCTCCGCCGCGCTGACGCGTGGACCCTGCTCGGCCTGGCCCACACCCGGCTCGTGCTCGCGTTCATGCCTCGCCTGCCCGAGGACGAGGTGCGCTATCCCGCCGGCCGGCGGACGTACGCCGACATCGCGGTCCCTCGCGGCCCGGCCGAGCTGATGGACCGGATCGAGGAGCTCGAGCGCGAGCTCTGGCGGGTCGCCAGCGGGCGGCGCCCACGCCCGCTCGACCCCGGCTTCCGAAGGACGTACGGTTTCTTCGATGCCGCCGATCGTCTCGGCGGCCGGACGTTCGGCAGGCTGAGCTGAAGCTCGTCCCCGTCTGCAGGCAAGCGGGCGGGTGACGGTCGTCCTCCCGGCGGGCTATCATCGTTCGTGCCCCCAGTCGTGCCATCGGAGGCTGAGCCCTGAACGAGACGACGCCACCCGGCGACGCGCCGGGCGAGTCCGGGACGAACCCGCCGCCAGGGAACGACACGACGCCGCGGGGTGTCGTCGAGCAGCTGCGGCGGGTGATCCGGGCCGTCCGTCGCCTGGCCGAGGCCCACCTCGGGCTGGCCAGGGCGGAGCTCGGCGCGATCGCCGAGGACGCGACCGCGGTCGGCCTCGCGCTCGGGCTCGCGGCGGGCTGCCTCGTCTTCGTCGGCCTCCTCGTTCCGGTCGGGCTGACCCTGTTCGTCGGGGAGTGGCTGTTCGGCTCGCTCGGCTGGGGGGTCCTGCTCGGGACCGAGCTTGCGCTCGCGCTCGCGGTCGTCCTCGTCCTCGACGCGCTCGAGGTGCCCCGGCCGGTCCTCGTCGCCCGGATGGCGGCGGCGCTCGGGGTCGGGATCGTGGTTGCCCTCCTGCTCGGCCTGGCCGCGACGAACGCCGGCTGGGCGGCCCTGGGCGATCTCCTTCTGCCCGGCGTGGCCCGGTCCGACCGTCCGCTGGTGACCGCCGTCGTGGTCGCGGTCGTCGGCGGGGGGATCGTCGGTGCGCTCGTGGCCGGGCTGCGTGCCGCCCACGAGCGGACCCGGGCGAGCGTCGCCGGGCTGATCGGCGGGGCGCTCGTCGGGCTCATCGTCGGCGCGTTCAGCGCGATCTCGTTCACTCCCGAGGTCGGAACCGCGATCGGGCTGGCCGTCTTCCTTGCCCTCTGGCCGGTCCTCTCCGGCCTCGAGCTGCGCGGCTACGACTGGGGCGCGCTCAAGGCCCGCTTCTACCCGAGCATGACGATCAAGACCGCGCAGGAGACCCTGGCATGGCTTCAAGGCACGATCGAACGGATGCTGCCCGGCAGGAAGTCCTGACCGCCCGAGCCGAGCTGGCCGGCGAGCTCGAGCGCCTCGAGGCGGCCACCCGGGCGGCCCTCGACATCAGGGCGAAGGTGCGCCGCCACCCCGGCCGGACCGCGGCCGCGGCGGGGATTGCCTCGTTCGTCGCCATCGGCGGCCCCCGACGCGCCTGGCGCGGCATCCGCCGGCTCGTTCGAGGGGCGCCACCGGCCTATCCCCCGAGCCTCCTGCCCGCCGAGGTCGAGAAGGTCGTCCGCTCCCTGGGCGAGGACGGGGAGAGGGTGCGCGGGGTGATCGAGCGGGGGTTCGCCGCCTACCTCCAGGAGCACAAGGAGGCTCGTCGCCCGTTCTGGCGGGAGATCCTCGTCGGCGGCCTCGCCCGGCCGGTCGGGAGCCGGCTCGCCCGCCTCGCCGCGCGGCGCCTGCTCGAGCCCGACCCGGAGCGATACCTCGACTGGCTGGGGCGGATCCGCGCCCGGGAGGCCGGGGCAGGGGAGGCCGGGGCAGGGGAGGCCGAGGACGCGACGGGTCGGCCGCAGACCGGCCCGCCCGGTCCCGGCGCGCCGAGCCGCTAGACCTTGCAGCCCACGGTGAAGCCGGACACCGCGGACACGAAGAAGGGGCCACTGGCTACCCTGACGCTGTTGGTTTGGCAATCGACAGCGGAGGTTCGCCCATGGCCCCGGCCGACAGTTTGGCACGC
>Ga0272446_1002930_pt1 | contig 22341 bp, 23 predicted proteins | sample YNPCB0061_FD_194587 | JGI IMG/M metagenome (GOLD analysis project Ga0272446, IMG submission 194587) | Hot spring microbial mat communities from Yellowstone National Park, WY, United States - YNP-CB-006-1 | ecosystem: Environmental > Aquatic > Thermal springs > Hot (42-90C) > Sediment | place... | reverse complement strand
GAGGTCAGTACGACGCGGCATGGCGGCAAGGTCTTTCCATCTGGGGGCGCGCGGCACGAGAGCGCGAAGCCCGAATCGGGCACCGCGCTCTCGCTCCGGGCAGGAGAGTCCAAAATCCCACCGCGATGGCGGGATTGAGGTTTAGTGTAGGGACAGGCAGCCGTAGCACCAAGAGGCTTGCGAGGAACAAGTTGAACTCGCTGGGCACTCCGCCCGCGTGAAAGGCGGATGTGAGGGGAGCCGAGAGGGGGTTCAAGCAAGAATCTGACGGGAGCCATGTCACTGCATCCCAGCGGAGCCAAGCCATGAACCCCCCAGATGTATTCCGCGTCAATCCCGACTGCCCGGACAGAGGTGTCGCCGACAAGGGCAACATCAAGGTTCACTCTGTAGTGAACCCCAAAGACTGGACAGCCGATGAAGCTACTGAAGGCTGAAGGCAGTCCAGAGAAAAGGGCAAGCAAGTCGGCAGTTCAGGTGCCGTGATTCGCTCAGCATTCTTCACCCGGCCTCGGCCCTACGTCCGAACAGGTCGCCGATGACTTGGCTGACTCCCTCGTGGTCGAAGAAAACGACACTCCTCCCGGCGCGATGAGGATCGCGATGCCTTCGCCCACCGCGAGGCTGTTGGGGCGATCGACTCCATACCGCTCTCCGTCCACCAGAGCCACCGTGAATATCCTAATTAAGAGTGCAAATAGAGAAAATTGTAATGCCAGCCGAGTTCAGGTGCAGTGTCTTGATCGGTGTGGCCTTGCCCCTTGGTGCTGTCTTGTGGTGTGATAATACCACAAGCATCACTTCCGAGACACTGGCCGATTCTGTTGGAACCTGCATCCCGCTGGGAGACCTTCAGAAGACCTGGTGGACTTCTTCGCCATTGGGAGTTACGGCCCCCCAAAAGACGTTCGGTGTGACACCAGGGCCAATCGTCCGAATACTGCCATCCATCATCCCGGTGAGCATCCCCTCCGCATGAGGTGTTTGGAGAAGTGTTGCATCAGATTCAAGGAGTGCAGGTCGAGCCTGAAAAGTTACCCCGCTGACTGAAGGAGCAGTGATCCTGGGGTTTCCCGCCGTCGTAATTGGCACGACATCGCCGTAGCGGAGATCGGCGAACGACGGCCGCCGGGAACCCCCGTCTCCATAACTATGCATGAGTGAGAAAATGAACACCGCCCACTCCCGTTTCGCGCAGCGCGCGTAATGTTCCCCGAGGCTGATCGTGTTCGACAAACCATCGGGTATCCGGTTGATCCGCGCTTGGCCCGTGAACACCAGCGCGTTGTAGGCATAACTGGAATACCCTGCATCGGGTTCTACTGGCTCTTGAGTACGATTCGCCGGGTTTACAAACGCCAAACTCGGATCGGCTGGACTCACAAAAATACGACTGTTGTAATCCAATAAGGGCCAAATTGCGAAGAATGGGGAACAATCTCTGCCGTCTGGAACCATGACATTCAGGATCGAAGGTAATTCACCCCTCGACTCCGAGTAGGCGTGAAAGGCCAGATTGATTTGGCGCATTTGATTCATGCTCTGGAACCGTATAGCGACCATCCGGGTTCTCGCAATTGCGGCTAACGAAAGGGCCATCACGATGCCGATGATGGCGATGACCACGAGAACCTCGATCAAGGTCATTCCCTTGCGCATGATTGTTCGCCCTCCTTGAAGCGATAGATATGTTGGAATGCCCCCCAGCGGAGGAAAAGTGCCGTTCTGATTGACTAACCGCAATTTGGGCCTTGAACGTCGATTTGGGAACGGCTTGTGGACACCCGGACAATGCTTCGGCAGAATGCCATTTGGGTATAGGGACATTTGTCGATGCACTGTCGTACAGTTTCCAAATTGGCATCAAGCCCTGCAATTCGACACCGGGAGGTTTCAAAAAATTTTGGGGGAAGTTTTTGCACGCCTCCGGTTTATTGAATCACAGATCGACCTTGATCGTGCGGCCAGTTGAATCGACAAGTGAATAATCAGCATCACCATTGAACTTGATGCCGACTTTGATGGTATATGTTATGCCTTGTGCGCCATTGAAGGTGTTCTCCACAGATTGGTTCGCTCCTGCCGATAGGTTACCGATATAGGTACCGAATACCTGGAACGTGCCAGCAATGACCTGACCGAACTGATAACGCATCTCTGCGGTTCGACCTGCGTCCACGGAGGCAGACGTGGTAACTTTGAAAGTCGCCGCGTTTGTCCCCGGAATCTTGGTACCAGAGAGTCCTTTGGTGCCATCCCACCAAGTCAATGATCCGCCGTTGATAGTTATTTTCTGGTCAGCGGCCATCACACGTGTGAGACCGCTGGCCCCCAACAGAAGGATCGCAAGAAAAACGATCCTCAACTTGACGAACCTCATTCCATTACTCCAGTTGTGAATCGAAGTAGGAGTGACGCAGTTGGAGGTTGGAGGAGCCGGCAGCGTCGGTTGTGGGATTCCGGGCGTTCCAGGAATCCGGAAACTGATGTTGCCGGCGTGCTAGAAGCAAATGCGTGACTCTTAATACTATACTTTAGCTGGCATTCTCCTCTGTGGCAAGACTGTAAGCCAGGATGCTTCTTCTGTCCGCCCTCTCACGGGGGCCGGCTCGCTTAGCGAGCCACCTTGCGTCAGCGGGTGGAGTAGCGAGCTGGTTATTTCGCCCCCACCGCCGGTAACTTCGGCCGGCGCAGGTGAAAGCCGCCCGCCCGTTGGAAGGCGTGGGCGACCGCCAGCAACTCCGTCTCGCCGAACAGTCGGCCGGTGAACGTGATGGTGCTGGGAACCTCGCTTTTGCCGCGACGCATCATGCCGCTGGGTAGCACCACGCACGGATGGCCGGTGAAGTTGGTCAGAACCAGATCGTCGCCGCCAACGTACAGATCGACCTGTTCCATCACCTGGGCCATCTCGCGCATCACCAGGGCGCGAACGCGGTTGGCTCGCAGGTAGGTCGAAGCCGACACGAACAGCCCTGCCTGGAACGAATTCTTCCAGGAAGCGGGGATGTCCTTGCCCTGGCGAGTGAACTCGTCGAACACTGCCGCCGCCTCGGCGTGCAGGATCACGGTCAACTCGTTCACGGGGTACTTGCTCGGCAATTCGATGGGCACCAGTTGCACCTTGAGTTCCTTGCTCAGCACGTCCAGCGTGGCTTTGCTCGTGCGATTCTTGAAGTAGCCGACTCGCAAGGTGTTCAGCGGACGACGCAGCGGCCAGGAGAACGGGCGATCGACGGCACTGGCATCGCGCCCGTCGCGGCCGTGGATGGCTCCGAAGATCAGCGCGCAGTCCTCGACCGAACGAGCCATCGGGCCGAGCTTGTCCATGCTCCAGCACAGCGTCATGCAGCCGTGCCGACTGATCCGGCCGAAGGTCGGGCGAAGGCCTGTGGTGCCGCACTCCCGGCTCGGCGAGACAATGCTGCCCAGCGTCTCGCTGCCGATGGCAAAGCCGACCAGGCCGGCCGCGACGGCACTGGCCGATCCCGCCGATGAACCGCTCGAGCCGCGGGTCGGATCCCACGGATTGCGCGTTTGCCGATCCTTGAACCAGCGATCGCCCTGAGCCAGCGCGCCCAGCGACAGTTTGGCCACGAGGACGGCTCCCGCATCCTCCAGCCGTTGCGCCACCGTCGCCTTTTCAGACAACACCTGATCGCGATACGCCTCGGCTCCCCAGGTGGTCGGGTAGCCCGGATAGGCGATGAGATCCTTGGCCCCCCAGGGGATGCCGTGTAGCGGGCCGCGATACCGGCCAGCGGCGATCTCTCGGTCGGCCCGCTCGGCCTGCTCCAGAGCGGTTTTTTCCGTCAGCGTCACCACACACTGCAACAGCGGATCGAATTGAGTCAGCCGGCGCAGATACAGCCGAGTCAACTCGACCGAAGAAACCTTGCGCGTGCGCAGCAGAGCCGCCAGTTGAGCGACCGACAGAAAGGCCAGATCATCGTCGCTCGGACGCGCGGCGGGGCCGGGGTCGGTAGATTCGACGGTTCCCGTGCGTTCGCCGGGCGGCAGTTCACCAGCCGGCTGGAAGACCAGCGGTAGCGGCACAGCATTGTCCAGCGACACCGCTCGCAGTCGGGCCGCCCCCTGGTGAAAGCGGCGCAACAACCCCAGCACGCTCTTGCGGTCGGCTTCCGACAACGTGATGCCCGCTACCCACTCCGCTTGCTGGATCGCTTCGGGAGTCAGCACCGCGTTGCGGTCGGTTGGCTTGTCGGCTTGTTGAGTCGCCAGCGCGCGGTGAAAGACCTCAGTGCCGATCCCCGTGGCCGCTAGGGCCAGCAACAGGTCACGACGATCCACAGACAACGAATTGGAGGCTGAGTGCATAGAAAACTCCGACTGGGGGTGCCTTGGAAGAGGTGCAGTCAGAGTAGACGGGCGAGCCGGTACTGTCCAGAAGACAGGCCGGCACAGCGTGTGCCCACGGAGGTAGATAGGCTCTCACAGGCGAAGGAGTGAGTTTCTCCCCCACCAGACTATGCGTCATGGACATCAATGACTACTTGACAAGTCTCTTTTGGCCCTGTAGTCGAGGACTAGACAGTGCCAGGTCTTCACCCCCTCGCCACAAGACCTTCAACTCTGGTTGACCGTCACCTTTGCGGCCAATGCCCGCCAGCCGGGCCACTACCCTTGGTGCGGCCTTTGCTGCTGAAGGGACAGCACCAGAGTTAGTGAGGAAGCTGGCGGTCAGGCCATCTGGACGATCCATTTCCCTCATTTATCTACCTGTCAACTTCTGATAGATTCCCGTCAAGCGGTTGTGGTACGCCGTGCGGATGGCCGCTTCGTCGTCGTGTAGCGGTTTGACGGGCACCAGATCCATGACTTCTTCGGGACTCAGACCTGATTGGAAAAAGGTTTGCGCGGCCCCGCGGATCATGGCATCCAGGCCGGCATCCACCTCGGCACTCGACAGCCCGAACGACTGCCCCAGTTCGCGCAACTGTTGCATTTGGAACCACAGGTACGTTGGCCCCATGGCCGTCAGCACGGCGTAGGCTTCCAGATGTTCCTCGGGCACAACGGGGCACTGGCCCAAAGGGGCGAACAGACCGAGAACTGCGTTGCGCGTTTCCTCGTCCAATCCTGGCGCGAAGGCGATGGGATTGAAACCCACGCCCAGCAGCGAGGCGGCATTGGGTATCGAGCGAGCGATCCGCACAAACTGCCCCAGGGCCTCGCTCAACTGAGCCAACTTGACTTTGGGAGCCAGCGACACAACCACGGCATCCGCCGACAACTTGCCCGCCAGCGGACGCAGGACATCCAGTACAGCCGGCGGATGAACCGCTACAAAGATCCGATTCATGTGCCCTACGAGCCAGGGATCGGGCGTGACACGAATCGCGGGGAATCGAGCGTGCAGTCGGTTGGCAATTTCTAGATTGGAGTCGTGAACGACCACTTCCACGGGCATGCAGCCAGCCCGTTGCCAGCCCTCCAGCAGTATGCGAACAATCCGTCCTCCTCCCAGGAACCCTACCGTATTTCCAGCCATTGGTTGTCTCCTTGCTTGTTGTTCATCCCTTGGTTGCCGCATACTTCGAGTCTTTCTCGTCCGCATCAAACAGAACCGAGGAGCCGTTCTTGCCCCTCGGTTGTTCTCGCGGTTACTTCTTGTCCAGCAGATCGCGTATCTGGGTTTCTACGTAGTCGGCAAACTTCGCATCATCTCGGAACAATGCCCAGATGCGCGGAGCGGGGTTTGCCTGAACGACCTTGCCATCCTGCACCTGCATCACGATCAGGGTTGGCCCGGTCACCTTGTACGCTGCCGCATGCTGCGCGTTGGCAGGTGCCTGAAAGTCCACCATCACCACCTTGACCTGACCGGCTGCCACCTCTCTGGCCAGACGAGTGGAGACCGACCGTTCGACCAACTCACCGATTCGCTGGCAAGTGGGACAGCGAACTGTCCGATGGAAGTAGCAAACCAGAATCTGACGAGATGCCGCCTGGGATCCTGAGTCACTGCGGACGTGGCCCGATGAGAACAACACCAGGCAGAAGAGAAGGGCGGAGAGAAGAACTGGACGCATAACAGACTCCTTGTTCGAGAGGCAGGCCTTCAGGCCGGGGAATTGAACTCTGTCACACCACCTGCCAGACGTGGTGCAGAGTCAGGTACAACCCGATGAGCAGGATCGCCACTCCGGTGCCCTGACGCACCCACCACTCCACTTGTGACAGGCGGTTGAACGCCGCTCCGACCCAGCCGGTTCCCAGCATCAGCAGTACGGCAAAGGCCACCACCGGCACTGCCGTCCCCAGACCGTAGACGGCCGGCACCAGCAGCGTGGATTCCGCCTGCACCGCCAACGGTAGCAGGCTGCCGAAGTACAGAGCCGCCGACACCGGACAAAAACTCAGAGCGAACACCACCCCCAGCAGGGCGGCACCGAACAGGCCGAGCTGATCGACACGCTGACGCAGCGTATCACTGATGCCGGCCCCGGTCATCCCCAGAGACAGCAGGCCGAGCAGTACCATGCCCACCAGAATCAGCAGCGGGCCGAGGAACTTGTTGAGGTTGCTCTGCAACCACAACGAGACTCCCGGCGTGGACAGTACGCTGGCGACCAGCAGAGAGGCCAAAGCCACGTAGACCAGCACGCGACCCAGGGTGTAAAGCAGGCCAGCCAGCAGCACTTTACCGGGCGAACTGACATCACGACTGACGTAGGAGATGGCCGCCAAATTGGTCGCCAGCGGGCAGGGGCTGATCGAGGTCAGCACACCTAGCCACAAAGCACCCACAAGCATCAGGAGCAAGGGAGTCATGGTTGGCCCTCCTGAAAGGCGGTCAATTCCGCACGAATGTACTCGACGCTGGCCTGTCGATCGTCATTAAGCTCCCAGACACGTTCGAGGTTCTTCCACCGAGTCACGACACCATCACGCATCTGCACCAGAATGACCGAGGGACACAGTAGCTTGAACTCAGTAGCAAAGTGTCGTGCCGACGGTTCCTCGTAGTTGACAACACGCCAGTCGAGTTTACCGGCCTCCACCTCTGCCGCGACGGCAGCATGGGCGTTGCTCTCGATGGCCCGGCAAGTGGGGCAGCGGGTGTTGGTGTGGAAGTAGTAGGCGATTAGCCGATCCCCTGCGGAAACCGGGGCTGCCTCTACCTGCTGGACGGTCGGACGGAGGCCGGCCACATCGGCCACCGCCACCGCCAGACTGACCACCACGAACGCCAGCAGTAGGCCGGTCAGGATGGAGCGGAACTTCATGGCATATCTCCTCACGCCTGGAGCAACAGCGGCTTGATCTCCTCGGCGGACAGCATCTTGCCGCTCGCCTTGACTTTGCCATCGATGGCCAGGGCGGGCAGACCGATGGCGTGGAAGCTCAGCATCTCCACGATGTCTGTCACCTTGACCACCTCACAATCCGCACCCGTCTCCTGGACGGCTCGGCGTGCGTTATCGTAGAGCGTTTGGCACTTGCCGCACCCCGTACCGAGAATCTGCACCTTACGCATTAGCCTTCCTCCTTTCACGCAGCATCGCCCGCCTTGACGGCCTTCTGTTGTACCAGCAGCCGCAGTCGTTCCGGCCCCACAGGAGCCTCGGGCTGCCAGGGAACCAGGGCAACACGGCTGGCCAGTTGCTCGACCACTTCACGAATGTAGGCGGCCTCCTGAGTCTGCCGCGAACGCAGTACCGGATCCTGCACTTTCAGCGGAGTCAGGCTCTGATTGATGACCCAGGCGTAGGGGCGAATCTCGGCACGCTCCAGATCTTCCTGCAACTTGGCCGCCTCGTGGACAGGGGTGGCTTCCGGCAAGGTGACCAGAAACACCCGCGTCAAGTTCGGATCACGCAGTCGCGGCAGGAGCAACTCGACCTCCGGCGGCATGCCGCTGGCCTGACGAGTGACCTCACGGTGATAGGCCAGTGCCGAATCCAACAACAGGATGGTGTGGCCGGTCGGGGCCGTGTCCAGTACGACAAAGCTATCCTGTCCGCCATCGATCGCTCGAGCAAAGGCGCGGAAGACGGCAATTTCCTCAGTGCAGGGCGAACGCAGGTCTTCTTCTAGCAGTGCTTTACCCTGTGCGTCCAGTTTGGCACCAGCGGTGTTCATCACCTCGGCGGAGTAGGCAGCCGTCTCTACCTCGGGATCGATCCGGCTGATCTGCAGGTTGGGTAGGGCATCGGCAACCGTGTCGGCAACGTGAGCGGCTGGATCGGTCGTGGACAGATGCACGCGAAAACCGCGATCCGCCAGAGCGACGGCGATGGCCGCAGCCACCGTGGTCTTGCCCACGCCACCCTTGCCCATCGTCAGCACCACGCCACGGCCGGAGCGAGCCAGTTCGTCGATCATGTCCGCGAGGCTGGGCAGAGACTGCGAGTACACAGGTTGTCCGTTCTGTCGGCTGGACAGATCGCCACCTGCCCCGAACGCCCGCAGCGTGTCCGCGCCGAGCAGGCCGCGTGGAGCCAGCGGCACAGTGGTTCGCGGCAAGCGACGGAGCCGTTCGGGAATATTCTCCAGAGCCGCAGCAGCCCGACGAGCCATCGCGACGGCCAGTCTGTCCTGAGCATCGTTGGCCACGAACACCCCATTGACCACCAGATGCTGATTACGAACGCCCAATTCGGCGAGTTCACCGCTGGTGCGATCCGCCTCACGCAGGGCCGCCGCTTCGGGACGCGTGACCAGCACCAGCGTTGTCACAGTGGGATCGCTCAGAGCGCGAACGGTGTCCTGATAAAGCTTTTGCTGCGATTGCAAACCAGAGAGCGGTCCCAGGCAGGACGTGCCGGTCGTGTTGTTCGACATGAAGCTATCCCAGGCACTGGGCAGCGACAGCAGTCGCAGAGTGTGCCCAGTGGGTGCGGTGTCGAAGATCACATGATCGAATTCCGCCGTTGCACTGGCATCGCCCAACAGACGAGCGAACTCGTCGAAGGCGGCGATTTCGATGGTGCACGAGCCGGAGAACTGCTCCTCCATGCTGGCCACGGCCGCATCCGGCAGCACGCCGCGATAGGGGGCGACCATCTTCTCGCGATACAGGCGAGCCGCCTCTTCGGGATCAATGTTCATGCCCCACAGATTGGCCACGCCGTTGACGGGCGTTGGCGACTGCCCCAGTTCCGTCCCCAGCACTTCATCGAGGTTGCTGGCCGGATCAGTGCTGACCAGCAGCACTTTCTTGCCCGAGTCGGCCAACCGAATGGCCGTGGTGCAGGCTAACGAGGTCTTGCCCACGCCGCCCTTGCCGGTGAAGAAGAGATTGCGCGTTGGACGCTCGAGAAATTCCATTGTATACCTTACCTTTCAGCAGCAGCTAGTTGGGCCACAGCAAGAACCCGTCTCGACAGCAACGGGCTGTTCTTCCAGGGCGACCCCACACCAACTCGCCAGTTCCCGTCGCGACGGGTAGTTGCCCTGGCTGACGATCTTGCCATCGACGCGCACTAGCGGCAGGCATCCTACCTGACCGATGCGGAGGGTCTCCTTGACATCGTCGTGTTTGGTGAATTGAGCCGGCTCGAAAGCGAGATTGTAGCGATGCACCTCGACTCCCTGGTTCTTGAGCCAGTCGAGGTCAGCGGCAAAGTGAACCAGAACGGGATCAACGCTGGGGCCACAGATCCCTGTGGAACAGCACAACGGCCGATCGTAGACTTCGAGTACGGACATGAGAGCCTCCTGACTAGAGGGAGAAAAATACTTGTTAGCTCTTCAGGGCATAGACCTGCACGCTAGCGGCATAGTCGTTGACATCATGGCGAGCGATGATCTCGGCCATCTCGCGAACCAATTCGACGTTTTTCTTCGCCGCCGACTGACTGGAACTATCTCCGCTGCAGCAGCAACTGCTCTGGTTCTCGATCTTGGCATAGATGTTGAGATTGCGTCGGGTATCGATGACCTGAACCTCGGCGAAGCCGGCTTCGCGGAGTAAGCGTTCGTACTCGCTGATCAGAACGGCCCCAGCAATGCAGCCGACGTGGGCCGCCACACTGCGTGCCAGTTCCTCGGGCAACGGCTTCTTCAAGGCGATGTCGCTGACGGCCACTCGGCCCCCCGGCTTGAGAACGCGGTACATCTCGGCAAAGGCCGCTCGCTTGTCGGGAACCAGATTCAGCACACAGTTGCTGATCAGGCAATCGACGCTGGCATCCTCCAGCGGTAGGGCTTCGATGGAGCCCAGTCGAAACTCGACATTGGCCGGCGGAACCCCTTGACCGAACTTGACGGCACTGGCGTTGGCCCGTTCGATCATTTCTGGGGTCATGTCGATGCCGATAGCCTTGCCAGTTGGGCCAACCTTGAGCGAGGCAAGCAGCACATCGATGCCCGCTCCACAACCCAGATCGACGACCACCTCACCGGGTCGCAGATGAGCCGTGGCCGTCGGATTGCCACAGGACAGCCCCACATGAGACTCTTCGGGAACGGCGGCCAACTCTTCGGGCGTGTACCCAAAGGCCTCCGCGACCGACCGAACCCCAGCCTGGGAACCGGACAGCCCACTAGCAGCCACGGCTGCGTACTTTGCCCGCACTTGCTCCGTCAATCCAGCGTGACTCATGATCGTTCTCCGAACACGAAGGAAAGGAAATCTGTTACTGTAGATCGGCGATAGACGATTAAAGCTTGAAAAGAATCGAGGATGAGTCCACGATTCAAGGCCGAGAGTGGATCGCATGGTGACCAGGGGAGAAATGGCATATCCCCGAAACTGCCAAGAGAGGAGAGGAAAGTTTGGCTCATGGGTCACCTCATCGTTAATCCACGATAAACGATAACCGATGAGCAGTCACAAGTCAAGAGCCAAATTGTCTACGGCGTGAATAGTCCAGCTAGAGTGCGGGGCGTTGCGGCTAGGCGGTCGCCTCGTAGAAGGCCTCCAGGTCCCTCTCTTGACAGATTCCTTGACATTTCTCAATCCGCCTCGTTGGCCCAGTCGCGCGGGTGCAGCCAGAATTCGCTTAGTTCCGCCTCGCGCGAACCAGGGGGCGGACGGTAGTCGTACCACCACCGCGCTCGGGCCGGCAGCGACATCAAAATCGATTCGATGCGTCCGCCCGTCTTCAATCCGAACACTGTCCCTCGGTCGTAGAGCAGGTTGAACTCGACGTATCGGCCTCGGCGATACTCTTGAAACTCTTTTTGCTCGGGAGTGTAGGATTGCTCCCGTCGGCGTTGCACGATGGGGACGTAAGATTCCAGAAAAGCATCGCCAGCCTGACGCACGAAAGCGAAGACGGCTTCCAGATCGCCTTCGAGATAGTCGAAGAAAATGCCCCCCACGCCACGCATCTCGCCACGATGTGGTAGATAGAAATACTCATCGCACCAGCGTTTGAGCCGATCGTAATCCACGACCGCGGCATGCTGACGGCAGACACGCTGCCAAGTGCGATGGAAGTGAATGACATCTTCGCGGTACGGATAGACTGGCGTGAGGTCGGCTCCGCCGCCGAACCAGGCTCGCTCGCCCTTGCGAAGAAAGCGGAAATTGGCGTGGACGGTCGGCACGAAAGGATTGCGTGGATGCAATACCAGCGAGATGCCGCAGGCGCGAAAAGCTCGCCCCTGGCCCGGTAAGTGCTTGCTGAATTCCTCGGGCAGTTCCCCGTGGACATCCGAGAAATTGACCCCGGCCTTCTCGAACAGGCCACCCTCCTGCAACACCCGCGACCGGCCTCCGCCTCCGCCCGGACGTTGCCACTCGTCCTCGCGAAACGGAGTGCCGTCCAGTTCGACCAGAGCGGCAACGATACGATCCTGGAGATCGCGAAAGTAGGCGGTAGCACGATCGAACAGCGGCGCGACAGTCATGGCATCTGGCCAACCGAAGCGGGCAACCAGGTCATTGTAACCTGCTTTCCACCCCTTGGGAAACGGTGTTTCGCATCATGGTCGGCACGGTTCAAGTGTGACCGTGGGCCTTCAATCTCCGACAAAGTTGGTAGCGTGCCCTTTCACCCAGTGACCACGGGCAGCCGATGCTTCTTTTGCTCGGCGGTCTTTTCACGAGTCAAGGTGCCGGCAGCGGCTTCCTCGGCTTCCCACTTGTCGATCTCCTCGATCAGTGCATCGACCATCTCGCTTTCCTGAACGTGACGGATGATCTCGCCGCGTTTGAAGATGACCCCTTTGCCCTTGCCTGCAGCGATGCCCAGGTCGGCCTCACGTGCCTCGCCTGGGCCGTTTACCACACAGCCCAACACACTCACCTTGACGGGCACCTGACGCCCCTGCATCCGACGATTGAGTTCGTCCATGATCTTGTTCAGATCGATCTCAAGTCGGCCGCACGTTGGGCAGGCGATCAGTTCGGGCCGGCGCACGCGTCGCCCAGTCGCTTGCAAGATGTCGAAGGCGGCCTGGATCTCGACTGCCTTGTCAGCCAGCAGACTGACACGGATGGTATCACCGATGCCGTCCAGTAACAGCGGAGCCAATCCCGCTGCCGACTTGATGATGGCGTAGGGGGGTTGTCCTGCTTCGGTAATGCCAATGTGCGTTGGATAGTCGCACTGCCGGGCATAGAGCCGATACGCCTCGACGGCGGTCATCACGTCAGAGGATTTGAGCGAGACGATGATCTGGTGATACCCCTCGCTCTCGGCGATCTCGATGTAGCGCAGGGCACTATCGACCATCGCCGGAGGGCAGGGGTAGCCGTACTTCATCGCGAATTCTTTTTCCAGGCTGCCGGCGTTGACCCCGATCCGCATGGGAATACCGCGATCCTTGCACTTGCGCACCACCTGACGGAAGCGATCTATGCCGCCGACGTTGCCGGGATTGATGCGAATCTTGTCGATAGGATGATCGAGAGCCGCCAGTGCCATCTTGTAGTCGAAGTGAATGTCGCAGATGAGCGGGATGTGGATGCGTTTTTTGATCTCGGAGAGAACGGCGGCATCCTCAGGCTTAGGAACAGTGACACGAACAAGTTCGCAGCCGGCCTGTTCCATGTGGAGGATCTCGCGAACGGTCGCTTCGACGTCGTGGGTGTCGGTCGTGGTCATCGACTGAACCCAGATGGGATTGTTGCCACCGAAGATTCGGTTGCCGACCTGCACCTCGCGGGTGCGATGCCTTTTGAAGGGATGTTGATACATCACGGTCATGGCTGCTCTCGTTTCCTCTCACAAGGTGCCGGGTTCGCTTCCATCGGCTCTCATGGTAATGAGCAAGCCGAAGTGCCGTCAAGGCACACGTCCGTCACCCCAGAGGGCAAACCGAAAGGGCAGGGGGGGCATAACCGAAGCGTGAACAGTGAGCGGTGGACTGGCGTTCTCTAGTGAGCCAGCCTTCGCTTGCGCTGTGCGGTTTTGTCTTTTTGGCAGTATAGTTTCACGCCGTTCGCTCGCTACGGCAGGCCTGCTGAGTTGATATTTAACGTCGGAATCTTTTTTCAAATAATGACTTGTGGCAAAATCGCGTCATCGAGCCCATTGTTTGCCACTCTTTGGCATCGCATTTGCTCAATAGGAGAGTGGGTTAACCCCTCGTTCCGGCACCTGCGGCTGGTCGAGGGAAGCCTAGTCGGACACCTGAGACCCTAGTGATGGAGGAAAGGAGGTATAGCATGTTCAGTCTGATGCCGTGGAAGAAGGAACGCAATGGTTCTGGGGCTGTGGCAACCCGGACCGAACACCCGCTGAGCCTCTTCCGCTCCGAAATCGACCGTGTGTTTGATCGGTTCTTTGGGATCTGGCCGACCCTGGAGGCCAGCTTTGGCGGCCTAGGGCTGGATCTCGAAGAAGGTGAGGCCGACGTGATCGTCCGTATCGATGCCCCTGGATTCGAGCCGGAGGACTTCGACATCCAGGTGAGCGGTGAGATGCTCCGGATCTCGGCTGTACGGAAAGTGGAGAAGAACAAGGAAGTCTACAGCGAACGCCGACTTGATCGTTCGGTGATGTTGCCTGCCCCTGTTAATGTAGAGAAGGTTGAGGCCCTCTATCGTAACGGTGTGCTAGAACTGCGTTTGCCCAAGACCGAACAGGCGCGTTGGCGCAAGATCGAGGTCAAGAGCAACTGACCTGCAGACACTCAGAACCACCAGGAGGCTACCCGTTCCCCTCCTGGTGGTTCGCTTTTTGCGCCTCGCTATCTCACCCGCTGACGCGAGGTGGCTCACCAGCGTATCACCGTGGTTCCCCAGGTCAGCCCGGCTCCGAAACCAGATAGTACCGCCAATTCACCAGGACGGATGCGTCCTTCTTGCATGGCCTCGTCCAGAGCCAACGGAATCGAACCGGCCGAAGTGTTGCCATAGCGGTCGAGGTTGTTGTAAACCTTGTGCCGCGGGATGTCGAGAACGTCTACGGCGGCGTTGATGATGCGGATGTTGGCCTGATGCGGCAAGTACAAGTCGATGTCGGAGGCGTTCAGGTTGGCCGCTTTGAGGACATCCTGGATGGTATCGCACAGAATGGCGACGGCCCAACGGAACACGGCCTTGCCGTCCATCACCATGTAGTGCAGTCCTTTGGTGAGTGCCTCGGGAGACAGCTTGAGCCGACTTCCTCCCGCTGGGCGACATAGCAGATCTCCCCCCGAGCCGTCCGCGCCCAGGCTGATACTGAGCAAGCCCTGCTCCGGTGTGCCGCGTGTCAACAACACCGCCCCAGCCCCATCGCCAAAGAGCGGATAGGTCTTGATGTCCGTGGGATTGAGAATCCGCGAGTTGGCATCCCCACCCACAATCAGAGCTAGATCGCTTGCTCCCGAAACCACATAGGCGGCACCGGTGATCAGAGCGTACATGAAGCCCGCACAGGCCGCTTCCACCTCGATGGCCGCACACGACAGTTTCAAGCGATCCTGCAACAGACAGGCTGTTGAGGGAAAGGACATGTCGGGCGTGAACGTCGCCAGCACGATTAAGTCGATGTCGCGTGGATTGACCCCGGCACGCTCGATACAGCGAAGCGAAGCCTCATGGCACAAATCGCTGGTGGCTTGGTGCGGCAAAGCGTGCCGACGTTCTAGAATCCCCGTTCGCTTGACGATCCAATCCGAGTCGAAGCCGAATCGCTGATACAGGTGATCGTTGGTCACGACAGCATCGGGTACATAACTGCCTGTACCAATCACGCGTACGCCCATAAGGCGGCGACAGCGCGGACGGGGCAGAGAAACTCGTTCATCGTTCATGTAAGCAACGACCGCCTGATAATATCCGTTGTCGGAGCCGACGCAGACAGCGACAAACGGCTTGACATTAGTTTAGGGGAAGGCACCATTGCTGACCAGAATCTTGGGGAAGAATACCTGGTCAGGAAAGGAGAGCTTCCCTCAACGAACAACATGCTCCAAATAGCCCAGCAACGCCGATACGGCCTGCTGGGTGTAGTCGATCCGCAAATTGCCGTCCTGATGGGAAGCATGGAACCCACCCACGATTTGACTGCGGAACCATTCCTGAAAGTGCTGTGAAACCGCTGTGGAATACTGCAACGTGGACACGAACTGAAGACCGCTCTCGCTGGCATCGGTGTATCGTTGAAAGCGTTGGACATCGCCTAGTTCGCGAGCAACGCGACTGGCCGCTACCAGGGCAATGATCGGACGAGCCGAGCCAATGTCCGGGGCCGTTTCCATCGCTCGCCCGTCACGCCAAGTGCGGAACCCGCCGTACCAATCGGGGTGTCGCGGATCGATCTGGGCGTATTGCAAGGCACACAACCAGTCGGCGACCTCCAAAGCCAGAGTGGCGGCCCCTTTGTCTTTGCCGACCAGATAAGCCTCTGCCGCTGCATTAGCCAGTTCCGGGCCGATCAGGGCACAGGGAGCCTTTTTCCACGTCTGTCGCAGACCGGCCAGCGCCTTGTGAATGACGGCGAGCTTCTCAGCCGAGGGCTGATGCCGCTGATTGGCACAGAGAGCTTGGACGGCCAACACGCCCGCCAGACGTTCCACATCGCTGCCAGTCGGTTCGACGGGGAAGGTGCCGTCGCTCTGAGTCTGACGAGTCAGATAGCGACACAACTGATTGGAGCTATCCAATAGATCACTGGCCGGCGCGGGCAATTCGTGAATGGCCAGCACGAGCAGAGAACTGACGGCCACGCGATAGGCGGTACTGCCCGGCAAACGAGGACGACGGCTCAGGTTGTCGTTGGGATCGGTCTCCGTATCGTCGCGGAGCAGCAGAATCGCTTGTCGAGCGCGGGCGGCGTAGCGTTCCTCACCCCAGAAACGTGCTGCTTGGGCCAAGGCGCGAGCTGCTCCAGCCTGACGAGCGTAGCTGTCATCCTCTATACCCCGCGCTAGTGCGGGCAGTAATCCAGGCTTGAAGCGTCCATCCAGCCCGTTCATGCGAAACAACCAGTCGGCTCCACGCTGGGCGGTCAGCAGCAGTTGCCGTTGCAGTTCGTTGAAGCCGCTGAAATCGCGAATTGGCTTGAGAGATACTGCCGTCACAGGTGGAGCGACAACCGGATTGTTCGCCACCTTTTTCGGAGAACTGGCAGGTGCATCCACCGATCGTTCCTGGCCGCGAATCAGCGACAGCGTAAGCGATGCGAGGGCCACGATGCAATAGGCGGCCAACAACCGATAAGGCATGGAGGAACCTCCTTGTCCGCTGAGAAAGGCAGCCCCGCCTTCTCGCTTGGCGGGAAGCATAAAGTTTATACCCTTTTGGCGGTCTGTCGATCAACGCGAACCGAACGCATCGGATATGCCCACGGAAGAAGTAGGCAACAGGCGGACAGCTTGACCTTCGACAAGTCTGCTGGCCGGTTGCTTACTTCCGGTGGACATATCCGAGAGCTGACCGCTCAAGCGATTGGCGCGCCAGGCAGTACAACCGGAACAACCGCATCCGTCGGTTCCGAATTCCTCAGCCTCTAATCGAGCCATTTGCATGGAGCCGTGGTTTACAATGGCAAGGGAGGATCGCCGGTTTGGCTTCCGCGCGGTTCACCTGGTTGCTGATGTGTGGCCTGTGGTGGTATATTCCAGATTCGAGAGCAGCCCTGCCAAAACGAGCAACCACCCAGAGACGAGGGGTATCATGCCGGAGTTCAGCTACGAAGCCCTGGGGGTAACAGGGATTCGCACCAAGGGAGATTTGGTAGCCGCCAGCGAGCGTGAAGTGATGGCCATGCTCGACGCACGCGGGTTGTTCCCGGTGCGGATCGTGGCGAAGAAGCCGCTCGCCAGTGGTCAGAAGGGCTACAGTCGGGTATCCAGCCGACACTTGGCAACGCTGTACTCGCAGTTGGCCGACCTGCTGCACTCTGGAGTGCCGCTGTTGCGCAGCCTGGACATTCTCGAACGGCAGTCCAGCAGTGCCGCTCTGGGCGAGGTGTTGCGGGAAATCCGTGCCCAGGTGGCGGACGGCACCAGTTTGGCCGATTCGATGGCCAAGCATCCACGCGTCTTCGACGAACTGGCCATCAGCATGATTCGGGCCGGTCAGGAAGGCGGCTTCCTCGAGGACGTTCTTCGCCGCATCGCCGACTTCACCGAGCATCAGGAAGACCTCAAGGCCAAGGTCACTGGGGCACTGGCTTATCCAGTGTTCCTAGCTGTGGTCGGCTTCGTAGTCCTCAATGTTCTCGTCATCTTCTTCGTGCCGCAGTTCGAGCCACTCTTCAAGAAGTTGGAAGAAAAGGGCGAATTACCCCTACTGACCACCTTCATCGTCGGCCTGAGTCACGTCATGCAGAAGTATCTGCTCATCGTGCTGGCCGTTGGAGCGGGGCTGTTCTACCTGTTCCGTCGCTGGGCCGCCAGCGATTCGGGTCGGCGACAACTGGATGCGTTCCGCTTGCGTGTCCCAGGAGCCGGCAAGATCTTCCTCAATCTGGCGATCTCGCGCTTCAGCCGCATCCTCGGCACGATGCTGCACAACGGCATTCCAATTCTCCAGGCTTTGCGTATCGCCAAGGACTCGACCGGCAACAAGGTGCTGGCTGATGCCATCGACAAGGCCGCCGAGAACGTCAAGGGCGGTGATCGCTTGGCCGAACCGCTAGCCGCCTGCAAATACTTCCCACGCGATGTCATCGAGATCGTCGCGGTCGGCGAGGAAAGCAACAACCTCGAAAAGGTACTCATCGACATCGCCGAGGGACTGGAGAAACGCACCAGCCGACAACTCGAACTGTTCGTGCGTCTGCTCGAACCTGTCATGCTGCTGGTGATGGCCGTCCTGACACTGATCGTCGTGTCAGGGCTTCTGTTGCCAGTGTTCAAGATGTCTAGCGCGATCGGGTAAAACCTCCGCCCGCTAACGCGGGGTGGCTTGCTACAGTGAGCCACTCCGTGGAATGGTTTTGCAAACCGAGTTGTCTTGTTGACTGGACATCGGCCGACAAACTGGCATTGCCGACCTGTGGAGAGGCGGTTATAGAGCCGCCTTCCGACCAGCCAAACACCAGTTTTCCCTTCGGGGGAGGGGATGCTGTGAATACGCCGCGACGGCCAGCCGTCCAGCGGTGGGGGGGACTGTTGCATGCTGGCCCGAAGTCATCTGGATGCCATTTTGAACGACGAATTACTCACCCGCCAACTCGGTGACCCGGAAGCTCGGGTTCTCATCGAGTGGCTGGTCGAACAGGCCGAAGGACTCGACGGCAAAGTGGGTAGCCCAGTACTGGAAAGCGAAATCCACCACCTGTGTCGTCGCGGTCGGATCTTTGCCCAACTGGTTCGTTTGTGGGCCATAGATCGGCGGAGTTCAGCGGCGCATCAGCTAGCTGCCAGCGAACGCATTGAGGTTGACTGGCCTGCTGGGCCAGTCGAACCTGTCTGGCTCATGCAGCGACTGGTCAGTTGGGAGACAACCCGTCGCGTCCTAGCAGCACCCTGCGAGAGCCAGTAACTGCCCACACAGAAGGTCTGTCCTACCGCCACTGTAGTTTTTCAACGGGACCTAGCCCTGCTCAATTCCCTCGTTGAGAATGGCCATGTACGTCGTGGATTCCCGCGGAACTCCTCGACCCTGGGCCGCACGATTCCCTCCTTAATCACGCAATCACTCTTCTCCTAATTTGCGATGCCAGACCACCTGTCCGGATTCCAGATCGATGGCATGCAGAGTGATCACCCGACGAGAGGAATGACCTCGGAAACGAGGAGTTAGCCCGACACTTAGGCAGTAAGCTCGATTGTCGAGTAGAGTGGCGGCATATGTTCCAGGAATGAATGGAACTCGAGTGATGAGTTGGCCATCTAGTGGCGAAACCACTGCCCAATGATGGGTGGCTGTTCGTGATGCGCTGGAGGATTCGTCGGGCGCAGGAACGGCGTCTCGCAGCCACAGTTCCCGACCATCCAAGCCGCACAACAACACCGGCCGACGACCCCGCAGCAGTTCACGTGACAGCAGGGCCTTGCCGGTTCGCAGATCCCAGGCACACAACACCAGCCGATGTAGTCGGTCGGTATCGGATTCGCAGACGAGAGGTTCCTGAACGACGGCTAACAACTGTTCGCCCGTTTGCCATTTCCAGCGAACGGCACGCTTTTCGAGTTGCGGCGACAGTTCCGAAGTCGAACGCGGACTCAACAGAGCCGCCTCGGCCGACTCTACTCGTCCGTTGTCCAGATCGATGAGCAATCGTCCGCGGTCTTGCTTGCCAGGGCCGGCTATCGGTCGAACGGTGGCATGCCACTCTAGATGCAGAGTTCGACGAACTAGTTGCCAGTTGGTCTGGAACGAGGACTCGATCTCCTCGGACGAGTTGTCTGCCTCACGGGTGATAACCCAACGTGGTAGAGAAGTGATGTCTGCTCGCCAGCGAACTACCCCTCGAGCCGTCAGATCTAGGCTGACCACTGTCAGCCGATGATCGGGATACAGAGTTAGGGCATACAGACGGTCGCCCACCACTAACAAAGGACGATGGGCAGCCTGAGTGCGCCACAGACGGTCGCCAGTACTGAGGTTGATGGCTTCCAATCCAGAGGGGCCACCCAGAAAGGCCGCTCTGCCAGTGGTGTCCAGCACACCTCCAAGGAAGGGAGTGCCTGCTCCAGGTGGAGCCGGCAACAATAGCGAGAACAATAAGGCTGATAGCATGGTGCAGGTTCCCGGAACAGCCTAAGAGGTCGTTCTTCGCAGAGCATCGACCGGACGGATCGAGGGACTGCATGAGAACAGGACGTTCCAGATGAATCCGCCAATTGCCTAGCCGCAAGAGTGGTTTGCCTGGCGTTACACCACCGCCTCGAACAGTTCGACGGCAGGCTGCTCGTCGCAGTGAATGATGGCCAGCCGTCCATACAAGGGTTGTGGTTGATGCAGTCCGAACCAAGCCAGTTGCTTAGGGCCCGGCTCGATCGCCACATAAGCGATCGGCTCGATGCGACGAAGCACATCGTGAGCGATGAGAATATGGCCGAGCGGCTCTCGCCGGGCGAGGATGGCTTGGCGAACATCAGGACTGGTCATTCGCAAATTGATCTGCACAATGCCGAACAACACACGCCGCCCCGAGGCTCGATGAACCAGAACGATCCGCCGCGAATACTCGTCGCCATCGAGGCGATCTTCTAAAACCTGCACATCTACCGGCCCACCATGATAAGCCTCGACCGTGACGGTCATATGCTGCTCATGAGCGAGCAACTCACGGTATGGGGACGGCAGTTGCTCGGCTGGCAAGAGGCGATAGCTTGGTAGATCGTTTGTGCCAGGGAACAGAGCAAAAAGATCCTCGATTTGCGGTGCTGGCTTCATCATGGAGGTGTAGCATCTCTGTGGTAGGGGCGGCGTTGGCGGGTCGTTGCGGCAAGTCGGGTAAACGGCCCCACCTGTTGTCATCGTAGCAAAGGAACCCTCACACACCAAACAGAATGTGCCCCCCCACTCCGCTTCGTCGGCCGACAGAAGCTCCAAATTTCCTCACCTGCCCTTGCCAGCCCCCCGTCTACCTGAAATAATGCAATCTCTGAGGAATACTGATACAACCCGAACACTCTCACCATTCGAGGGTGTTCCTTTTGTTTTTTTGCCGTCTATCGAGAGCGAATGCAATGTCCGACTCCGTAACGCTGGTGACCGAAAAACGCGAGGGGCATGGCTCGCGGCTCGCCAGCAAGCTGCGTAAGCGCGGCAAGGTGCCTGCCGTTGTCTATGGCCTCAAGCAGGACACCCTTTCCGTTTCCATTGATCACGATCCGTTGCTCCATGCTATCCAGCACAACATCCGTGTTGTCGATCTCAAACTGGATGGCCATCTGGAGAAAGCTCAGATCAAGGAAGTCCAGTGGGACTATCTGGGCAAGGACATCGTCCACGTCGATTTCAAGCGTATCCGACCTGACGAACGTATCAAGGTGCAGGTTCGCATCGAGGTGCGTGGCATCGCTCCAGGTGTCGGCGAAGGAGGGGTACTGGATCAACCGCTACACGTTCTCGATGTCGAGTGCCCGGCATTGGCCGTCCCTGACTCGATTCGTGTCAACATCCACGACCTACACCTGGGGAACGCGATTCACGTTCGCGATCTGAAGTTCCCCGAAGGAGTCAAGTGTCTGGCCGATCCGGATGCCATTGTCATCCACGTCACCAGTCGTCAGGCCGAGGAGGCGGCTTCTCCCGAAGCGAGCGGCCCTGCCGAGCCGGAAGTTATTACCCGCAAGAAAACCGAGGAAGGCGAGGAGGAATAAGGATCACCCTGTGTCCGTTCGTGGCTGGTTACGCGAGTTGAACCATGCACGTCATCGTAGGACTTGGCAATCCGGGCAAACAATATCACGGAACGCGACACAATGTCGGGTTTGCCGTGATCGATGGCTTGGCCTGCAGTCCTCGTGCCGAACGGTTTCAATCGCGTTTCCAGGCTCAGGTCGCGGAGTTGCTTGAAGGCGAACACAAGGTTCTACTGGTCAAACCAGAGACGTTCATGAACCTCTCTGGCCGTTGTGTTCGACAGATCCTCGACTTCTACCAACTGCCCCTGGAGCAACTGCTTGTGATCTGCGACGATGTCAACCTTCCCCTGGGTCGGCTGCGGATACGTGCCCGCGGGACACATGGCGGACACAACGGGCTTCGCGACATCCAAAATCACCTCGGCACCACCGAGTATCCCCGCCTACGGATTGGTGTGGGAGGAGCCGAGAAAGGCGAACTGGTCGATCATGTGCTGAGCCGCTTTCGTCCCTCTGAAAAACCCTTGATCGATGAGAGCATAGCTCTGGCTGTCCAGGCCGCCTCTGTGTGGATCCAGCAAGGTATCGATGTGTGTATGAATCAGTTTAATGCTAGCTCGGCTAAGGAGCCGGGCTGACGATTCCCAAGGTGAGTCTCGCATGCCAGCAACCAATTATGAATGTCTATTGATTCTCGATCCCAACCGCGTGGCCGGCGACCAGACC
>Ga0272446_1002929_pt1 | contig 22345 bp, 20 predicted proteins | sample YNPCB0061_FD_194587 | JGI IMG/M metagenome (GOLD analysis project Ga0272446, IMG submission 194587) | Hot spring microbial mat communities from Yellowstone National Park, WY, United States - YNP-CB-006-1 | ecosystem: Environmental > Aquatic > Thermal springs > Hot (42-90C) > Sediment | place... | reverse complement strand
GGGTCGACGATCGCCACGCCTTCCTCGAGGCGCTGCGTGAGGCGCGCGCCGCGCGCGCGCCGTGGGCGCAACACCTCGGGCGGGTGATTCCGGTCGACGCGCTGTTCTGGTTCACGCCGGAGACGTTCGCCGAGCGACTGAAGCAGACTGTCGCGCCGTGGGTCGCGCGCATCGGCAGCGGCTCGTTCTGCGTGGGAATCGAGCGTCGCGGCTTTGCCGGCGAAGTCAAGACGCAGGACATCGAGCGCGCGGTCGGCGAGCACGTGCACGCGCTCGCAAGCGCGCAGGGCAGTTCGCCGCGCACCGCGTTCGACGACCCCGACTTCGTGATCGCGGCCGAAACGCTCGGCAACGAGTGCGGCGTGGCGCTGCTACCGCGCGCGTTGCGCGAAACCTACCCCTTCGTGCGCGCCCACTGAACCCGGAAAGACCTCGCCACCGAGACACGGCAGGCGCGGACGAGAGCGGCGGCTCAGCGCCTCGCCGTGCGGTCCCCGCTCGCGTGCCGGGTGATCCGACGTGACGGGGCGGCGTTTCGTTCTTCCGCCGCGTTGTGCTGGTCCGTGTCTCCGCGGCTCGACCGGGCTTTCGCGCTGGCCGGCGCCGGCCGCCTTGGGTCGCGGCCGGGTGCCGGCGACCGATTACTTCACCTCGACCTTCGTCGCCTTGCGTTCCGGCGCCGCGGTCTTCGGCAGATGCACTTCGAGCACGCCGTCCTTCATCTCGGCGGCGATCGCCTTGGCATCGACGTTCTCGGGCAGCGTGAAGCTGCGCATGAACGAGCCGTAGAAGCGCTCGACGCGGTGCATCTTCTTGCCTTTTTCCTCCTTCTCCTCCTTGCGCTCGCCCTTGATCGTCAGCGTGTCGCCTTCGATCTCGACGCTCACGTCCTCCTTCTTCACGCCGGGCAGCTCGGCCTTGAGGACGATCTCCTTGTCGGTCTCGATCACGTCGGTCGCGGGCCGCCACTCGAACTCGGCCGCGACGGGCCAGGTCTTCATCCAGCGGCGCAGATCGAACATGCGGTCGAACAACTCATCGAATTCGCGCAGCGGCGCAAGGGACGATGACACGGGAACCAGTGATGTGGATTTGGCCATTGCAACCTCCTTGAGCTTCGTCAGCCTACAAAAAACTCAGACAAATAATCTCCCACGCCCAGAGCCGACGATCTTGATGCCGGTCAACGCGCGGGCCAAGATCGGCACGTCGAGCTCTGCAATCGCCAGCGGCGGCCACGGAGGCCCATCGCACCCCTGATCGGGCACACGCCGATCAACCCGCGCTTCGCGATCGGCTGCCCCGACAGACCGCTTTGCGCGCCTCCTCGAGCACGAGCATCGCCGCGGCGAACGGCAGTACGAACAGCCAGACATCGGCAGGCAGCGCTGAGGTGCCGAAGAGCGTCTGGCCCCAAGGCGTGTAGACGATCGCCGCGATCAGTGCCACTTCGGCCGCGAGGCCCCAGACGAGCAGCGGGTTCGATCGCAGCCCCAGCGCGAAGGCGCTCGCGCGGTCGTCGCGGCACAGGAAGAGGTTGACCGCCTGCATGACGACGATCGCCGCGAGGCACGCCGTCGTCGCCTCGAGGTACAGCGGCGCGGTGGGTGCGATCGGCTCACCGTAGCGCCAGCCGGCGCGCGCGAGCACGAAGAAAAACGCCGCCATCGCCGCCGCCGCCTCGAACACGCCCAGCCACAGATACGCACGCGCGAGCAGCCCCCACGTGAGCAGCCGCTCGCTGCGCGGGCGCGGCGGCTGCCGCATCGTGTCCGGCGCCGGCGGCTCCGCTCCGAGCGCGAGCGCCGGAAGCACGTCAGTGCCGAGGTCGACCGCGAGGATCTGCGCGACCGTGAGCGGCAACGGAATTCGCAACAGCACGAACGCCAGATAGGGCACCAGTTCGGGGACGTTGGACGTCAGGATGTAGGTCAGGAATTTGCGGATGTTCTTGAATACCGCCCGCCCCTCCTCGATCGCAGCGACGATCGACGCAAAGTTGTCGTCGAGCAGCACCATATCGGCGGTTTCGCGCGCGACGTCGGTGCCCGTGACGCCCATGGCAATGCCGATGTCGGCGCGTTTCAGCGCAGGCGCGTCGTTGACTCCATCGCCGGTGGCGGCGACCACCTCGCCCTTGCGCTTCAGCGCGTCGACCACGCGCATCTTCTGATCGGCGGTGACGCGTGCGAACAGCACTTCGCCGTCGGCGCGATCCAGCGTCAGTTGGAGCTGCGCATCGGTCATACGCGCGAGCCGGGCGCCCGTAACGACCGCCGGTTCACGCGCCAGCCCGATCTGCCGCGCAATCGCGCGCGCAGTCTGCGGATGGTCACCGGTGACCATGATCACGCGAATGCCGGCGCTGCGGCAGGTCGCGATCGCTTCCGGCACTTCGGCGCGCGGCGGATCGGCCAGTCCCACGAGACCGGCGAGCACGAGGTCGCTCTCGAGGTTCTCGCGCGGCACGCCTTCGGAAATCTCGCGGAAGGCGAGCGCCAGCACGCGCAGCCCCTGCTCGGCCATATCGTCCGCCGCGGCGGCGAGCCGCGCACGCAGGGCGGCGTCCATCGCCACGCGTTCGCCGCGCGAATCGAGCGCCCGGGTCGCAAGCGCGAGCACGCTTTCGGGCGCGCCTTTGCAGTACAGGAGGAGTCCGCCGCGCGCGCGGTGCAGTGTCGCCATGCGGCGGCGCTCGGAGTCGAACGGAATCTCGTCCACGCGCGGCAGCGGTGCGGCCGGCAGCACGCGATTCGCCATCTCCACGAGCGCGACCTCGGTCGGATCGCCGACCAGCCGCGCGCGGCCACGCTCCGCGACCTCGCGCAGGCCGTGGCAGTGGCGCGCGCATTCGAATAGCGGCGCAAAGCGCGCGGCCGCGTGCGCGGCCAACTGCGCAATGTCGTGCGCGCCGTCGGCCAGGAATGCGCGCACCGCCGTCATCCTGTTTTCGGTCAGCGTGCCGGTCTTGTCGGTGACGATGACGGTCGCGGCACCGAGCGCCTCGGCTGCCGGCAGCCTGCGGATCAGCGCGTTGCGCCGGGCCATCCGCTGCGTCGCCATCGCCAGCGCCAGCGTCACTGTGGGCAGAAGCCCCTCGGGCACGTTCGCGACGAGGATCCCGATCGCAAACAGGAAGTTCGCCCAGAAGGGCAGCCCGATCGCCTGCCCGATCAGAAAGAAGACGAGCCCGAGCGTTGCCGCGGCTGCGGCCACCAGGCGCGACAGCCGCGCGATTTCCAGTTGCAGCGGCGACGGCGGCTCGCCCGCCGCCTGCGTCAACCGCACGATGCGGCCGAACTCGGTACGCATGCCGGTGGCGTACACGAGCGCGCGCCCTTCGCCGGCGACGACCGACGTGCCTGCGAGCAGCAGGCACCGCGCGGCGAGCGGATCGGGTTCGTCGGTCGGCTCCGCGCTGCGCGGCTGCGGGACCGACTCTCCGGTCACGGTCGCGACGTTCACGCGCAACGCCGCGGCCTCAATCAACCGGCAGTCGGCGGGAACGTCGTCGCCCTCGCGGACGAGGATCACGTCGCCCGGTACCAGCACATCGATCGGCAACACGCGCGCGGCGCCATCGCGCAGCACGATCGCGTGGCGCGGCAGGATCGCCTGCAGCGCAGCGATCGCCTCTTCGGCCCGGTGTTCCTGCCAGAACGAGAACGCACCGTTGACGACGATGACGCCGACGATCGCGAAGCCAAGTGGGGCCATGCCGCTGGCCGGATCGTGCACAGCGACCCAGAACGCCAGCGCGGCAGCCACCCACAGCACGACGGCGAACAGGTGTGTGAACTGGCGCGCTGCGCGCAGCGCGAGCGGCGCGCGCCGGACCTCTTCGATCCGGTTTGGACCGAACTCGGCCAGGCGCCGCTGCGCTTCGACCGAAGCGAGCCCGTCGCGCCCGCTGCGCAGGCTCGCGATGGCTTCGTCGACCGACAACTGGCTGATCCGCACGCCGCGAGACTGGGACAAGCCGCGGCGCGCGTTTTGATGTTCCTCAAGCTCGGGCGATCGCCGCCGTGCGCCGCGCTTGCCGCGCCACGTCGCGGGGCGGCCGATCGCGCCGGCCGCCGCGTTGCGATGCGAGCTTTCGGGCGGCCCGTGCCCACCCAAGGCCAGGCGCTGACGGAGCGAGGCTTGACGACCGTCAATCCCGGCTCGCGGCCGGCGCGAACAATGCGCCGCAGACGCACCGGGTGGCGCGTCCGACAGCGCGAACCAAAGCGCCAGCAAAGCGGGCGCGACGCGACGTCGACCGGGCCAGACCGGGCGGGCGAACGTGAACAGACGCGAGATGCCGCTGACGCAATTGCGCCGCACCCTGTGGCAACCGTACTTCGAGCGCCTGAACCGCGCGCTCGGAACCGAACGCGTGCAGGTCGAAGCGACAGGGCTCGCATTGTCCGACGTAACCGGCTGGCTCGCCCTTGAGGGCCTGTCGTACGACGCCGAGGCCGACGCGATCGCGCTGCGCACGGGCGGCGGCGAACTGCGCCTGCCGGGTCCGCGCCGTATCGACATCGACGCCGAGGACGAGTGGCTCCACGGCATCGAGATCGTCGACGCGCAAGGCCACCGGCACGTGCTGCGGCTGCACGCACCGCTGCGCGGCGCCGCCACCTCACGACCCGGCGCAACGACCGATCCGGCAACCGACCCCGTCGCGCTGCGCGCCGCGATCCAGCGCATCCTCGACGAGCTCGGGCTGCAGGCGTTTCTTTTCACGCGCGAGACCAAGGACGGCAGCCCGCTGCTGCGCGTCGAATGCGCGACCAATGGCGAATGGAAGACGGTCACCGTGCCGGTGGACGACGCCGAGCTGCTGGCAAGCGTGCACGACACCGCGGTGCGGCAGCGACTGTGCGAGGCGTGGCGCGAGCGATTGCGCGATTGCACCCGCGCCGCGACGACGAGCGATCCGTCCGGCCGCTGACCGGCGTCAAGACCGATTCCCCGAGCGCTCGCAAAATGGCATCGGGGCTGCGTCGGACGTACGGACACTCGGCGGCGCGCGTCCCGCCCTCGGCTGACACACACACGGGGATGGCATGGGCCACAAACAGGTTCTGTTCCGGTCCGCCGCGCGCGAGAAGGTATTGCGCGGCGCAACCCAGCTCGTCGACGCGGTGCGCGTCACGCTCGGGCCGAAGTCCAAGTCTGTCCTGATCCAGAAGAGGTGGGGCGCGCCGATCGTCTGCAACGATGGCGTGACGATCGCCAAAGAGTTCGACCTGAAGGACGCCGAGGAGAACCTCGGCGCGCAGATGCTGCGGCAGGCCGCCGAAAAGACCGGCGATGCGGTCGGCGACGGCACGAGCACGTCGACCGTGCTTGCGCACGCGATCTTCGCCGACGGTGTGCGCAACGTCGTTGCCGGCGCGAGCGCGATCGACATCAAGCGGGGGCTGGATCGCGCCTGCAGGCGTGCGGTCGAGTCGCTGCGAGCGCTGTCGCGTCCGGTGGCCTCGCGCAAGGAAAAGGCGCAGGTCGCGACGATCTCCGCGCACAACGACCCCGCGATCGGCGAACTCGTCGCCGACGCGATGGAGAAGGTCGGCGGCGAAGGCGTCATCACGGTCGAGGAATCGCGCACGACCGAGACGACGCTCGACGTCGTCGAAGGCATGCAGTTCGACCGCGGCTTCCAGTCGCCATACTTCATCACCGACCCCGAGAAGATGGAGGCGGTCCTCGAAGACACCTACGTACTGCTTGCCGATCGCAAGATCAGCGCGCTCACGGACTTCCTGCCGCTGCTCGACCAGGTCGCCAAAAGCGGCCGGCCGCTGCTGGTCGTCGCCGAGGACGTCGAGGGCGAGGCGCTCGCCACACTGATCGTCAACCAGATTCGCGGCACGCTCAGAAGCTGCGCGGTCAAGGCGCCGGGATTCGGCGACCGCAGGAAGGCAATGCTGCAGGACATGGCGGTCCTGACCGGCGGGCGGGTGCTGTCGGACGAGACGGGGATGAAGCTCGAGCACATGACGCTCGATCAGTTGGGCCGCGCCAAGCGGGTCGTCGCCGACAAGGACAACACGACGATCATCGGCGGCGCGGGCGATCGCGCCCAGATCGACGCGCGCATCCGGCAGATCCGGCGCGAGATCGAGAAGGCCACCAGCGACTACGACCGCGAAAAACTTCAGGAGCGGCTCGCCAAACTCGCCGGCGGCGTGGCCGTGATCCGGGCCGGCGCACCGTCGGAAGCCGAGATGAAGGCCAAGCGCGAAGCGCTCGACGATGCGATCAGCGCGACCAAGGCCGCGGTGGCCGAAGGCATCGTCCCGGGCGGCGGCCTGGCGTTGCTGCGCTGTACGCAGGCGGTGGCCGACGAGGAGGCGAAGGCGAGCGGCGACGAGCGCACGGGCATTTCGATCCTGAAGCGCGCGCTGCAGGCACCGACGCGGCAGATCGCGGAGAACTCGGCGGTGGACGGCGGGGTCGTTGTGGCGCGCATGCTCGAAGGCGCGGGCAACTATGGCTTCGACGCCGCGCGCAACGAGTACGTCGATCTGATCGAGGCCGGCATCATCGACCCGACCAAGGTCGTTCGCATCGCCCTCGAAAACGCGGTGTCGATCGCAAGCGTGCTGCTGCTCGCCGAGGCCACGATGACCGAGATCGAGGAGCCGCGCAAGGAAGCCGCGGTCGGCGAGGCCGGACTGCCCGAGTAACGCGGCTGCTGCGACCGGCGACGGATCATGCTGCGCATCGCCGTCAACCGCGCACCGGTGCTGACGCTATGGGCGGCGGTCGTCGCCGAGCGGCTCGGTTTCGATTGCGACGAGGCGCTGACGATGGGACGCGTGGTCGCCGGGCTGAATGCGTATTCCAAGGGCAGGTCGCTCGGCATCTTCAAGCCGGCGCCGGAAGAGGTGAAGCGCGAGCGCAAGCGGCTCGCCCCCGGCGCGGTGATGCACGTCGAACTGCTCGATCGCGCCGTGCCCGTCGTGCGAACGCCCGAAGGCCTGCGCGCGCTGTCGAAGAACGTGCCCGTGGACCCCGCGAGCGTCCAGCGCTACCTCGAGAGCAAATTCGGCGACGCGCTCGGCGCCGTCGAGCGCGAGATGCGCGCGCTCGCCCGCTCGATGAGCGCCGACGAACTGGCGCGCCGCGCCTGGGCGCTGTACGAGGCGTTCCGCCCCGAGGTGCCCCCCGGGGTGCGCGGCTGGGGAGCCGCCGGGACGCTCGACCTGGACCGAATCCGCGCCGCAGCCCGGTAATCCTCGGGCGGGGCCGGGTCGCGCGTCAGTGCGACATCAGCACCGGCACGGTCATCGACTGCAGCACGGTGCGCGTGGCGCCGCCGAACACGATCTCGCGTGCCCGCGAGTGTCCGTACGCGCCCATGACGATCAGGTCGGCACCGTAGTCGTGTGCGCGCGAAAGGATCTCGTTACCCGCATCGACATCGGCAGCGACGGTCGGCGCGACCTCGACCTTCACACCGTGCCGCGCGAGGTATGCGGCAATGTCGGTTCCGGGCACGGTGCCGAACGCCTCGGCCGACGGCTTGCCCGCGACCGAAAGAACGACCACCTGCTGTGCGCGCTGCAGGAACGGCAGCGCGTCGGTCACCGCGCGCGCCGCCTCGCGGCTCGCGTTCCATGCGACGAGCACCCGCTCGCCCAGCGTCCTGAATTCGCCCGCATACGGCACGACGAGCACGGGGCGGCTGACCCACAGCAGCACCGCGTCGGCGAAGTTCGATCGGACGTCGGCATCCGGGTCGGTCTGGTTGACGATCACGAGGTCCGCATAACGCGCGTGCAGCGCGACCGCTTCGGCGATGTCGCCCTCGGCGGTGCGCCATTCGCTGCGCGCGATGCCCGCGGCCTTCACGCCGGCCTCGAAGCGCGCTCGCGCCTCATTCACCAGTTCGGCCAGCGTGCTGCGTTGCAGCTCGGCGAGCGCCTCGGCGCCGGCCTCGAGCCCGGCGGGCACGTACATCGGCGGCTTCACGTACAGGCCGACGACGTGCGAGTCCCACCGATCGGCGATCCGTCCCGCAATCTCGAGGCTGCGCATGCTGCGCGGCCGCGGATCGACCGGGACGAGCAAGGTCTTGAACATGATGATCCTCCACGGTGTGTGCATGATTATCGAGCATTACGAATCTTCGTGACACGACCGACCGCCTGGCGCTCGCGTCCGTCGCCCTGTGTCATTCCGCGTCGCAACGCCGCGATTGTCATTCCGAGCCGCAGGCGAGGAATCTCCGCCGCTCGCAATGCCGAGATCCCTCGCGTTCGCTCGGGATGACGATGGGGAGTCATTCCGAGCCCAAGGCGAGGAATCTGCGCCGCTCGCAACGCCGGGATCCCTCGCGTTGCTCGGGATGACGGAACCGGTGTCCACGCGGGCGACACGAACTTGCGGGGTCGCGGTGTCACGAGCTTGCGCAACCCTCAATAGCCTAGGGCGCCGCGCCCCCGCTGCGTTGAGCTGGCTCAAGCGGCGCACCCGGCATATTGCACGACAGCAGTCGCACGTGCGCGCCAGCCGGGCGTTCGGCAAAGGGTCGACGAGCGATTTGCCGCGAGTCATCCGCCCTCACTCGCTGGCGGGACGGCGGCGGAGAACAGCGCCGTGGAGCGTTCGCGATGTCATGCGCCGACCGGACGCGCAATGGGCCCGTTGACGGCCATCAAGCCGGTGCGCCGGCCGCGCGGCAGACTTTGCAAGACGCATCGTGCTTCGCCGCCGGCTCGTGGACATCGGCCGCCGGCCGGCGGCCAAAGCCGGCGCCTTCATCGGTCGGTCGTCGAAGTCTTTCCATCGGGCAAGGCCGCACTTCGCACAGGCCCGCCCTTTCTCCGGGAGACGCCCATGACGCACTACGTGATGCTGACCCGCGTGTCGGTGGAATCGCTGAGCCAGCCGAAATCCATCGAGACCCTCGAGCGCCGCGCGCTCGACGCCGTGCGCAAGTCCTGCCCCGGCGTGCAGTGGATCGCCAACTACGCCGTCGCCGGCCCGTATGATTACGTCGACATCTTCAGCGCACCGGACTTCGAGACCGCGCTGAAGGTCTCGGCGCTGATCCGAAGCTACGGGCACGCGCACACGGAAGTCTGGCCGGCGCTTGAATGGCCGAGGTTCAAGGAACTCGTCCATCAGATCTCCGGGGTGTGACAGCGCGCGCCGCGCGCGCGCTCAGCCGCACACCGGTCGCGCGCTGCCGACGCCTAACGACGCACGACCGTCACGGCGCAGTGCGCGTACGCGATCACTTGCCGCGCGACCGAACCGATCAGCCAGCGTTCGAACAGCGTGTGTCCGCGGTGGCCGACGACGATGTGGTCGATGCCGTGCCGTTCGGCGTAAAGCACGATTTGCTCTGCCGGGTGGCCCACGGCGACATCGTATTGCACCTCGACCGTCGCGCCCGCGAGCCGGGTTTTCGCAGTGTCGATCCGGCGCCGGCACTGGCGCAGCCCGCCTTCGACGATCGCCTCGGTTTCAACGTCGTCAGCGACGTCGGGCGGCCGCGCGACCGTGAGAACGTGCAAGCGGGCGCCGTAGCGTTGCGCAAGGTCCCGCGCAAACGCGAGCGCGCGTTCCGCGGACTCGGAGCCGTCGTACGCGAGAAGAATTTTCGAGATCACGACATCCTCCCTGTTGAATGCGGCGTGGGCTCGACGGCGGGCGGCGGCTCCTCGGCACGCGGCGCCAAGAGGTGGCGCGGCAAGAGGAACGTATGAGCGATCAAGGCCGGCACCACGGTGCCGGCGACGACCGCCTCCACGATGGCCGAGTACTGGGACTGATCGATGACATCGGCATTCGTCCGGGGTGACGATGAACTCGACCTCAACAGCCACGCTGCCAGCCAGCTCGAAGAGGCGATCCTCGTGCGCACATGTTGGCGACGGTTGCGGGCGATCGCGCGAAACGCCGAGCCGCCGCGAATGCCGATGCCATTGGCGGTGCGCAGCACCCGGTCCCATAGCGGCACGCCTTGCAAGCGGTGACCTTCCGTTACGTAGAAGCGCAGAAACGAGCCTTCCATCGATTCCCCACTTTCAGTAGTTCTGCCGCGCCGGGATCACGCCCCGCACGCCGCCGCGCGGGTTCTCGATATCACCGCGGTAGCGCGGAATCAAGTGCACGTGTACATGCATGATCGTCTGCCCGGCGGCTGCGCCGACGTTGATGCCGACGTTGTAGCCGTCCGGCGCATGGCGCTCGTCGAGCAGCCGTTTGGCGTCGGCAAGCAGCGCCCAGAGCGCTGCCTGCTCCGCCGCTGTCGTGTCGAAAAAATTCGCAACATGGCGGCGCGGCAGGATCAATAGATGCCCCGGCGTGACCGGGTACTTGTCGAAGCGCGCGTATGCGAGCTCGTTGCCGAGCACTGCCGCGGCCGCGTCGCAGAAAGGACAGTCGTTCACGCCGCCCCCCTGTCGGACGAGCGTTCGCGCACGCGCATCAGATGGGTGGCGCCGAAGGCCCCCAGGGCGATCACCTGCAGTCCCATGGCCACTGCGATCAGCGCATTGATCGAAGCGTCGTACAGCCAGCCAAGCGCTGCGCTGCCGGCGAACCACACCACACCAAAGGCCATGTTGAACAAACCGAACGCGGCGCCGCGCCGTTCGACCGGCGTGAGTTCGGCGATCGCTGCGCGCATGATCGACTCCTGCGCGCCCATGCCGATGCCCCACAGCACCACGCCTGCCAGCGCCGATCCGAAGCCGCCGGTGAACGCAAACAGCGCAAACAGCGCCGAGCATGCAGTCGCGCCGATCAAGGCCAGCGTGCCATGGCGGTCGTACCAGCGGCCGAGCGCGAGCGCGGCGAGCCCGTCGACGGCCATCGCGATCGCATAGAACACGGCGATCCACTCCTGCGGCACGCTGCCCGCGCGCTGGAAGTGGTACGCGATCAGCGGATAGTCGGCATATCCGGCGGCGACGAGACATGCGCCGGCCAGATACAGCCAGAACGAACGCGGGAATCCCTGCGCCGCGACCTGCGGTTGGCCGGCCGGTTCCAGTTCACGCGGGTGCGGATACAGGCGCCGCGCTGCGAACAGCACCGAAAGCGAACACAGCGCGGGCGCGAGCAGCACCGCAAAGCTCATTCGATAGTCCGCGGTGAAGTACAGGACCGCGGCGACGATCAGCGGGCCGAGGGTGGCGCCGGTCTGATCGAGCGCTTCGTGTAGCCCAAAACCCCAGCCGCGCCCGGTCTGGCGCGCCGCAAACGACAGCATCACGTCGCGCGCCGGCGTGCGCACCGCCTTGCCCGCGCGCTCGAGCACGATCAGCACCGCGGCGGCGACCCAGTGACCCGCGAGCGCGAGCAGCGGCACCGCGAGCAGGTTGACCGCGTATCCGCTGATCGTGATCAGCCAGTAGCGCTGCGTGCGGTCGGCGAGCCGCCCCGACCACAGCCGCAGCGCGTAGCCGATCAGTTCGCCGCCACCGGCGATCACGCCGACGGCCGCACCTGAGGCGCCGAGCAGCCCGAGAAACGGCCCGGTGATGCTGCGCGCCGCCTCGTATGTCATGTCGGCAAACAGACTGACGACGCCGATCAGGACGACGAACTTCAGCGCGGCGGCGCGCGCCGCACCGGCGGTCGGTACGACGGCTGCGTCTGCGCTTGGACTCACGGCTTGCTCCCCGGTGTTCGGACGTCGTGCAGATGGCAGGTCTCGTTGAACGAGTGCACGAAGAATTCGCCGCCGGCAACGGACAGATCGGTCATCGAACAGGGTGGCGGCGCGAAACGCCAGTAGCGCGACAGTGGCAGATCAAGCGCCATCAGCAGCAACACACGGATGACGCTGTCGTGGGTGACCACGACGATCGTCTGCCCGCGATGGCGGGTGGCGACGTCGACGACGGCCGCCGCGACGCGCGCATGGACCGCTGCCAGACTCTCGCCGCCTGGCGTTGCGAGCTGCGGCGCCGCAAGCCATAGCTCGAGCGCCGCGGGCCAGCGCGCTCGCACTTCATCGTGCGTCAGCCCCTGCCACGGACCGTAGTCGATGTCGGTGAGCGCTTCGAGCGGCTGCGCGACCACCCCACAGGCGGCGCCGATCGCGCGCGCGGTGTCGGCGCAGCGCTCCAGCGGACTCGTATAGATGGCGGAAGGTTTCGTCACCGCGGTGATGCGCGCGGCGACGGCCATCGCCTGCCGACGACCCAGCGGCGACAGCAAAAGCGGCGCGCGGCCGCGAAACCGTTCCGGCTCGATCCAGTCCACGTGCCCGTGCCGAACCAGCAGGATGCGCGTGCCGCACCGACTGTTACCGCCGGTACCGGACCCGGTATTCATGCAGCCGCCGAGAGGTGAGAAAGCGCAGTGCCAGGGCCCGGGCTTCCGGCGGGCAATTCAGACTCGGCGCGTACGTGCGCCGAGACCGCGGCGCTGCGCTGCCCCGCAAGCGCACGCAGCTTCTCCGTCTGCATTGCGATCAGCGCGTCACGCGCGCTGCCCCGCGGCGCGAGCAACGCGGCGTACGCGAAATGCTTCATGCACAGGCCATGCCCGCGTTCGAGCCGCCCGCGCTGGCGCGTGCTGCCGAGTACGTCGACGACGGCTTCGACGGCGAATTCCAGCGCGGTCGCCGCGAGCAGACATGGCAGGCACGCTGGCATGCGCAATGCGCCGCGACGCCATTGCCCTAGCACGTAGGCCGGACTTCGGCGCCGATACCAGACGCTGGCCCTTGCCTCGGCATCGGCCCGCTCGTCGCGCTGGATCGCCTGAAGCCCCGCCGCCAGCGATCGGCACACGGCGGCAGCGGCATGCGCGGCGATCGCCGCGGCCGCATCGCCGCACTCGTCCGCGGCGATCCAAACGTGTCCAGCGCAGAGGGGGAACACTGTTTCGCCATCGGCGCCGATCCGAACCGCGGTTCGCACCGAGTCGATCCAGCGTTCGATCGTTTGCGCGATCCAGCCACACACTGGGCACAGTGCCGGTGCGTCGAACAGATCGGCGACCTGCTCGAACCGCCTTTCGGCGAGCAGCCGGCACATTCGCGCGCGCCAGCGGCGCGCCGAGCGAGGGCTGCCTGCGACCCGCGCGATGTCGGCGCAACCGCGCAGTTGCTCGCCTTGCTGCGCAAGCAGCGGCTGCAATGCGCCCTGCGGCGCGATGCCGATCGCGGTGTGCAGGTGATCGATGCACAGCGGCGGCCAGGTCAGACCCGTGCCGGCCAGGGCGAGCCATCGGTGTGCTTCGCGGCCGACGTGCCGATCGCGCCACTGGCAGGCCGGGCAGGCGTGCTGCGCGTCGAACACCGCCGTGCGCGTGAAATCGGGCTCGCGCTCGAAGCGATCGACGAGTCGCGCCGCGGCTGCGGCGTACAACGCCGCGAACTCGGACTGTTCGTCGGCCGTTTCTATCAGCTCGGCGTGCGACGCGCAGTAACCCAGCGTGGCGGCGATCGCCTCGCTGCAGTGCCGGCGCTGCTCGAGTCCCGCCACGGCGTGCCGGCAGTATCTGGCATCGGCCGTGTCGGCCGTCGCACACAGTGCGCAAGTGCCAGCGCCGTCGACGTGTGGAGATAGATCCATCCTGCCCTCCGTCCGCAAACGCGCCGGCACGGCGAGGACGATGGCCGCAGATCGATCGTCTCGACCGCCGCGCGCCCGCGCACTCCCGACGCAGGGAACGCTCGCAGGCATCATCAGCCCGTGCGGGCGGTTAAGGGAGGAATGCCATCTCCGGTACGACGCGCGCACTGTAAACGCGCTGCGCGCACGTGTCCACCGGTCACGATGCACGCCGCCCGGAGCCTTCATGCCGCCGCCTCGCCGAAGACTTCGCGGTACAGGTCCTGCCCGAAGCTCGTCGGTAGCGGGGCGCCCTCGTTCAGCTTGTAAGTGCGCGCGCCGTCGGCGCGGCGCTCGGCGCGCAGGCACAGCGTGTCACGTGCGCGTTCAACGAAGCAGCGGTGCGCGAACTCGTACTGATGGGTGACGAAAAACACTCGCACGCCCGCTTCGAGCAGCGCGCCGACGACCTGCCAGGCGATCTCGGAACCTTCGCGTTCGTTGGTCGCAGCGAACGATTCGTTGAACAACAGCGCCGCGTCGGGCGCCAGCGCATCGACGATGCCGCTCAATCGGCTCAGTTCCTCGTCGAGCTTGCCCTTGGTCATCGTCGCGTCTTCTTCCCGCCGGTAGTGGGTGTACAGCGCGGTGCAAAGCTCGCCCGCGTACGACTCCGCACCGACGAAAAGTCCCGCCTGCATCATCAGTTGCGCCAGTCCGATCGCGCGCAGCAAAGTGGACTTGCCGCCCTGGTTGGCGCCCGTGATCAGCACGAGACTCTTGCCATCCGCATCGAAGTCGTTGCCGACCGGCTTGCGTTCCAACGTGAGCGCGAGACAGACGTCGTACAACCCTGTGCAGCGCAGCTCGCGCGTACCCGCGGGTCGCGGCTGCGGTATCGCCACCGGTGCGCCAAGCGCTGTGAGCCGTTCGTGCAGGTTAAGGCAGCCGACGTAGAAAGCGAGCTCCGCCTTTAGCACTTCGAAGAAGCCGAGCACGTGGTCGGCCGACTGCGCGACGGCGTTGGCCACGTCGTTAATCCCGCGGTCGCGAAGCTCCGTCAGGATCCTGCCGCCTGCCTCGTCGCGCGGATGAAGATGGAACGTGTATTCGCGCGGCCCGCCTCCGAGCAGGCGCCTGAACCAGTTCGATCGCGGCTGGCTGCTGCGCAGCAGCCGGTAGTTGTCGCCCTGGTTTCCCTCGCCCAGCTCGGCGGCCAGCAGAACGCCTCTTCGGAACGCCAGCTCCGCGAGGTGGCGCTTGACGAGCGCGATGTAGTCGTCGGCGAGTTCGCTTCGCAGCACCTCGAACAGCGCCGTGAAGCCCCGCGAGCCGAAACTTCCGCCGTGGCGCTGCGCGACCGCCCGAAGGCGTACGAGCATCTCGACGAACATCTGCAACAGCTCGACGGAGGCGTGCAGGATCGACGACGGTTGGCGCAGGAAGATGCCGAACCAGTGTCCGCGTTTGCGTTCGATCGCTTCAACCGCCAGCGCGTATAGCTCGCGCACGACGGCTGGCTGCGCGATACAGTCGCCGAGTACCTGCTGGCGATGGACGATCGTCGCGATGTCGTTGCCCGGCGCTCCCAGCAGCGCGGCACGCGCAATGTCGGCGACGAACTTGTCGTCGCCTGCCATCGCCTGCACCAGCGTATCGAGCGCCAGATCCTGCACAAGATCGGGTGTCTGCGGCCCGAGCGCCGGCTTCGCCTCGAAGTTGCGGTCCACATGCATCAACAGTACGTTCATCGCACGAGCCGTTTCCTGAGTTTCTCGTAGCTGACACCGTACTTGTCCGCGATCGCCAGCGCGTACGCAAGACCGTTGGGCGGCCGGCGCACGATCTTGAACGTACGCACAGTCGGATCTCGCTCATCGACCGTGCTGACCAGGCTCACCGTGTGCTCATCGAACGAAGCAAGCTCGTCGAGGAAGGTCACCCACACGGCCAGCACGTCGCGGCGCACGAGCTCGGCCATCACCTTGCGGCCGAGATAGCGCGCGTCGGCAAGCGTCGTCGAGGCGAAGATCTCGTTGATCACAACGATGCTCGCCGGCGTGGCCGATTGCAGGATTGCGCGGATCCGGACCAGATCGTCGTACAGCTTGCCGCGCAGGCTCGCGATGTCCTCCTCCCGCTCGAAATGCGTGAACAGACGATCGAACAGGAACAGCTTCGCCTCGGTGCCGGGCACGGGGCAGCCGAGCGCGGCGAGCCAGTGAAGCTGGCCGAACATCCGTGCAAAGGTCGTCTTGCCGCCCTGGTTCGGGCCCGAGACGACGAGTACCCGCTCGCGGCTGCGCAGCTCGAAGTCGTTGGTGACCACCGGCTGCTGCAACGCCACCAGCCGCTCGGCGAGCACCGCATCGAACGCGCCGCGTACGAGAACGTGCTTCGACGTATCGACCTGCGGATAGCAGAACGTCAGACCCGCGTCGCGGAGCCGGGCGACGAACGCCAGATACGCCACGTACCACTGCACCTCGCGGTCCAAGCGGGCGAGCCGTGGTTCCAGATAGTCCCGATACGCTGCGCCAAACGCATCGAGCGCGGCGAACGCGTCCGGATGCAGCAGCGCCACGCGCTCGAGGATCTGCGCCTCGATATGATTCATGCCGGGCGACGAAACGAGCTTTACCCGGTAGTCCTTGACCGCACCGAGGCGGAATTTCTCGAAGGTCGCGGCGACGGCCGGCGTGTACTCCTCCTCGCCGCCGTAAGCGCGCACCGTCACGGTGCCGCCGTCGATCAGAACGCAATAGCGGATCGCCGCGAGATCCGCGTGCACCTTTCTCGCCTGCGCGGCCAGCGCGACGAAACCGGCCGAAGCCACGTACTCGGAGAGCCAGGCGCGCAGCGCGCGCAACCCTCGCGAGCGCAGCACGAGCGCCTGCAGTGCCGTCGACAGATGTTCGACCGCCCCGCAATACGCGAGCACCGCGTTCAGTCGCCAGCGTTCGGCCGCGTGGCGCTCGCGGATCTTCACGGCGAGCGCCAGATGCCGCCGCATCTCGCGCATCGATGCGGAAAACGAAGCGATCGCGTGCATCGCCTCGGACTGCTCGAGGTCCTGCATGATTTCCTGCCGGTAGGCGATCGAATCGGCGTCGGCGAGCCGCGTGTAGAAAAACGGAGCCAGGTCGTAATCCTGCCAACGCGCAGTAACCGACCGCACGAGCTGGTCGAGGTTCAGGTCGCGGAAACATTCGGGCGGTTCGCGTTCGAGCACGGGTGGTGTGCTACCGAAAAGAATGCTTTCGAAGCGCGGCGTGTGCGCGGCCGGTGGAAGCGGTTCGTCGCGCATCAGACGGACTCCGGGGCTGCGCCGTCGAGCACGTCGCAGAGCATGTGCCAGCCGCTGCACCAGCCGACCGCGGCGACAAATGCAGCACGGTCGGCAGCCGTTTCGGTGCCACGCCGCTCCCATTGGAACGACGCCTGGTAACGATCGGCCCCGAATGCGATGGCTTGCAACATGTCTTGCTGCCCGTCCAGGTCGACCGAAACGCCTCGCTCCAGATCGTCGAGCAGATGCACCCGACAGCGCGCGGGCACCGAAGAGCCCACGCAGCGCCCGCACACGAAGCGCATCCACTCGCCCTGGGACGCGGCGACGAATGCGCGCAGCGGCTCAGGATCGGTACCGGTTCGCATACGCGCCGGCGGCGCACGACCCGGCGACGCCGGGCCGTATCCGAGATCGCACATGTGACACGGCCCCTGCGCGCGAAGCGCCGCGGCGGCGCGCCTGAGCTTCAACGGCCCGCGCCGCTGCAGTGCGTCGCGTGCGCGTGCCATCAGCTCCGCGTAGACGATGGCCGGTCCGTGCAAGTAGCCATTTCGGAACGCCGCCTCGACGCACAGCCAACCGAGCGCATGGCGCTGACACAGCCCCCAGCCGCGCCAGAGCGCGCGTCGGACATCGACTTGCATGATGCTCCCCTGTATGAACCACCACAGGAAGTTCACTTCGCCGTTAGAAAGCGGCAACACGGCCGACCGCGGCGATCGTCGGAGCTGCGCTTCGCGAAGCGGTGCGTTCATCGGCGTGTCTGAATTGCGTCGAGCCGATCGGGCGCATGCACGGCATGCGCGCAATCGCTCCGCATCGGCGAGCGCAGCCGCTCGATTTCGGCGCGCAATGCGGAGACTCCTGAGGCGACCGCGGCAGATCTCTTCAGATGCGCCCCCACGCGCCCTGCCTGCCGCCCGAACGCATGACCGATGGCATCGAGTGCGCTGCTGCGCCACACGGCGAGTCGCACTTCATAACCGACAAGCGCAGCCGCCACCGCCTCCTGCAAACCCAGCCGGCGCAGCCGGCGTCGCACGCTGTGTGCAAGAAACGCACGGATCGGCGGCAGCAGCGCCGAACGCGCCAAGGTCGTGGGGGTGATCGACGCCGCAACGTCCAGGGTCGGGGGCTCCGGCGGATGGGGCAACTCTTCGACTTCGGGGGCACCGGCGCAGGCGGCGCGGGCGGCTTCCAGCGCATTGGCCAGCGCGGCGCGCACGGAGGCGATTCGACGTTCGATCGCTGCCGCCGCCGATCCGGCGCGTCCGGCTAGCGAAGCGGCCAGCAAAGGCGTCACGTCGATCGTCGGCGCGAAATCCGCCTGCCAGATGACGGCCGCGTTGTACGCTGCCTGCGCGACGATCTGCTCAGCGATCGCCTCCACCGGTTCGAATACCGCATCCTGCCGCGCGCGCAACCGATCGAACCTCGCGAGCGCGTCGCGCAATGCGGTCTGTGCGTCGGCGATTTCGCTCGCATCCGCCACGCCCCCGCGCGTTCCGGCCAACCGGCGTTCGAGTGCGGCGACCGTCTCATCCTGCAGCAACGCGGTCTTGCATGCGATCGACTGCTCGATGTAGCGCTCGCGCTCTTGCAGACATGGGCGGAGCACCTGCTCGACCCACGCGCCTGCGAGACTGGCCGCCGCGCCCTTGACACTGACCAGATGCACGGGAAAGAGTCTGCGCGTGGCGGCGTGCAGCGCGGACTGCGCGTGGCTCGACATCAGCACGCCGCCCTCGGCGCTCAATTGGTCCGCCTTCGCCAGCACCACGAGCACATGCGCGCCGCTGCGCGCCAGCGCATCGACCAGCGCCGCGTCGGCGGCAGTCGGCGCGGCGCCCGCGTCCAACAGCACGATGCCGACATCGCATGCCATCGGCGCCGTTTCGCCGGCACCGAGCGCGCCGTATCCCGGCGTGTCGATCATGGCCACACCGGGCACGAGGAACGGCGCCGGAGTCGCGATCTGGAGCCGGCTCACGTGGCGTCGATTGCCGGGGTTGTAATGGATGTCGGCAAACTCCGCCAGACGCGCGAGATCAAAGGATTCGGCTTGCGCATCGACGAACCACGCCCTGCCTTCCGGTATGGGCCCCTGCACGATGCGTATCGGCACGCCGGTGATCGGCCGGGGGCCGACAGGCAGCGCGTCAGTCCCGAGAATGAAGTTGATCAGCGAAGACTTGCCGCAATTGACCCGCCCGAAGAAGGCGACCTCGAGCATCGGCGCACGCCGGCGTTCGAGCAGCATATTGAGCGCTCCGCGCAGCTCGCTCAGGCCATGCGCACGGATCGCTCGCGCAAGCGCCGGCAACGGATCCCGCCCGCGGAACTCAAGCGGCGGCCAGCGAGGCGACAGTGCGAGATACCGATCCATGTCGTCGAGCAGATCGATCAGCGCTGCGCTCGTCAGGTTCACTTCGCGCGCAAGGTCATCGCCGACGGGACCATAATCACGCATCGAACGCGCACCAAGTTCCTCGGCGGCGATCGCGGCCGCCCGCAGTTGCGAGCGCGCCGATCCGACCGCACTCGTGCGCGGAGCGAGCGGCTCGATTCCGGCGCGAGCGAGCGCAGCCGACATTTCGGCGCGCACGCGCGCCGCGTAGTCACGGATCACGCTTGCCTGCAGCGGGGTGCCATCGGCGATATGCGCGGCGAAGGGGCGTGGCGGCGACGACGGATCGAGCCGCCGTTCTGCTTCGGCGAGACGTTCGTCGATGTAGGCGAAAGTCGAGCGCCAGTGTCGGCGCTGGCCGTCGGTGAGTTCGATTGATTTCATCCCGGTTCGACGGTTGACTTCAATGCAACCATGCCGACCGGAATGCTGCGCGCTGGGTTTGCCCAACCGGTGCCGTACGGCATGGCCAGGCATCATCAGCCTTGCGGCGGTTTCAGGGGAGGAATGCCATCTCCCACCAGTAAATCAGTTTATTGCGACACCGCGCCCGCAGCAAGGTTCCCACGTGCTCCGCGGGTCCGCGCGCGGATCCCTCGCCATCCGACCGCCGGCGTGTTCAATCGACGCGAACGCGCGGTGCGGGTCTCCGCCAGATCAGTTCGCCGTCGCGCCAGACTTCGCGGATGCGGTGCAGCGGCACCTCATGCACCGAACCGTCGGCTTCGAACGCGGTCAGGCGCGCACGATTCGCGGGATCGAATTCGACGCGCGCCAGCGGCACGCGCACGATGCGGCGTGCGACGCGGTCCCAGTAGCCGATCGCGAACTCGCCGCGGCCGAATTCGCGGTCCCAGCGGATGCGCGCGAGCAGCGCGTGAATCGGCGTCATGCGCCGGCGCGTTCAACCGCCCGCCTCGCGCTCGTGCAGCCGCGCGATGCTTTGCACGACGCGCGCGACCTCGGCGTCCGGCAGCGGCGGCCGGCAGCGCACGCGGTTCCATGCGAGCAACAGTTCGAGCGCGACCTCCGGATCGACGCCGCGCCACAGCAGGTGACCGGTCAACGAGGCGAGCGTGTTGTTGCGTTCGCCCTCGGCCACGCCCTCGCGCACCAGTCGGCGCCAGTGCGCCAGCGGATGGCCCGACGGGGCGCCGCCGCTCGCGAGCGCCGTAACCCATGGCGGCAGCGCTGCCGGCGCAAGCGCGTCGGGTGCGCGGCCCGCGACCCAGGCGTAGCGGCGGCCGCTCGGGTGGATCGAAGGCGGCGCGACCACACATCCGCCCTCGCCGCGCAGATCGATGCCGGGGCGGATGCCGACGCGGTTGTGCAGCGGCGCCTCGCCCGACGCAAAGTACAGATGCCGGCCGCCGCCGCCGGTGATCGCCTCCACCGTCGGCGGCAGCGCGCCGTGCTCGCGCTCGAGTTCGCGCAGGCTGGTGAGTCCGCCGTGCTGCGCGTCGACATCGACGACGACGAGGCCCGACACACGGCCGGTCACGATGCCGACGTTCGCATCGGGCCAGCGCGAGAACCACGCGGCGATCTCGCCGGCATCGGCGATGCGCTGCTGGAACTCGAGCCACGGCACGAGCGGCCGCTTGCCGCGCGGCTCGATCGGGATCGGCGACCAGCCGCGTGCCGCGTACGCAAGCGCAGCGGCTTCGCAGCCGGCGGGATCGCGCCGCGGCCTACGCATACGCCGGCGCGTTGCCCGGTTTCCACTTGATGCTGCAGCCCATGCTCGGGTGCTGCTCAGCCGGCACGGGCTCACCGGCGAGCAGCCGATCGACTGCGGCGCGCAGATCGGCGCCGGTGACCGGAACGTTCGTTCCCGGCCGGCTGGCGTCGAAACGCCCGCGGTAGACGAGCTTGCGGTCGCGGTCGAACAGGAAAAAGTCCGGCGTGCAGATCGCCTCGTACGCGCGCGCAACCGCCTGCGTTTCGTCGAACAGGTACGGGAACGTGAAGCCCGCCGCCGTCGCCTCGCGTGCCATCGCCTCCGGCGCGTCGTCGGGATACGCCGCGGGATCATTGGCGCTGATCGCGACGATCGCCAGCCCCTTCGGCTGGTACTCGCGCGCGAATGCGAGGAAGCCGGCGCGGATGTGCCTGACGTAAGGGCAGTGGTTGCAGATGAACGCGACGAGCAGCGCCGGCGCAGCGCCAAAGTCGGCGAGCCGGACGATGCGGCCGCTCACCACATCCGGCAGCGCGAAGTCCGGCGCCGGCGAACCGAGCGCGATCATGCGTGACTCTCTGAGTGCCATGCGTACCTCCTTGCTGCGTCTTGATCGACCCCGTTTCATCGTAGTCGCTCGGCGCCGCCGCGCATAATCCGGGGCCGCACATTCGATCCCGATCCATGACGAACCGATCGCCGACTCCGCTGCCTTGGCCGCGGTCGACGCTCGCGCGACTGCGCGGGCTGCTGTGCGACATCGACGGAACGATCACCTCCGACGGGCGGCTCTCCGCGGCGGCGTACGGTGCGCTCGAAGCGCTGCAGTCGGCCGGACTGCTTGTCATTCCGGTGACGGGCCGGCCGGCGGGCTGGTGCGATCTGATCGCGCGCTTCTGGCCGGTCGCGGCGGTCGTCGGCGAGAACGGCGCGTTCTACTTCCGCTACGACCACGCGACGCGCCGGATGACGCGCCGTTACGCGCGCAGCGATGCCGAGCGCGCGGCCGACCGCGCGCGGCTCGCGGAGATCGGCGCGCAGGTGCTGCGCGAAGTGCCGGGCGCGCGGCTCGCCGCCGATCAGGCCTGGCGCGAGGCCGACCTGGCGATCGATTACTGCGAGGACGTCGCGCCGCTGCCGCCGGAGGACGTACGGCGCATCGTCGAGCTGCTCGCCGCGCGGGGGCTGACGGTCAAGGTCAGCTCGATCCACGTGAACGCCTGGTTCGGCCGTTACGACAAGCTCACGATGACCCGCCTGTTGATGCAGGAGCAGTTCGGCGTCGACCTCGAGCGCGATCGCGAGGCGCTCGCCTTCATCGGCGACTCGCCGAACGACGAGCCGATGTTCGCCTTCTTCCCCGTCTCCGCGGCGGTGGCCAACATCGCGCACTTCGCCGACGCGCTCGTGCACAGGCCCGCGCACGTCACCGCGTGCGCCGAAGGCGC
>Ga0272446_1002928_pt1 | contig 22362 bp, 25 predicted proteins | sample YNPCB0061_FD_194587 | JGI IMG/M metagenome (GOLD analysis project Ga0272446, IMG submission 194587) | Hot spring microbial mat communities from Yellowstone National Park, WY, United States - YNP-CB-006-1 | ecosystem: Environmental > Aquatic > Thermal springs > Hot (42-90C) > Sediment | place... | reverse complement strand
CCCAGGCCCAGGGCGAGCCGCAGCTTCCGCGCTTCACCGGGCGACGGCGCGTCGCTGCGCAGGAGGTCGTCGGGCTCCACGCCCAGCGCGTGAACGACCTGCAGCACGCCCACGCCGTCGAAGCGCTCCAGCGCGCGCACCAGCGGCTCCGTCGCCGGCGCGTCGACGTGGTTGGTCGGCTCGTCGAGGAGCAACGCCGTCGGCGCCTGCCAGAGCGCCGCGCCCACCTGCCACCGCTCTCGCTCGCCGGGCGTCAGCGTGGCCCAGCGCTCCAGCGGCGCGCGGTGCAGCTCCATGAGGCCCTGGAGCCGGCGCGCGTCGCCGTCGTCGGCGCTGGCGAAGGCGTGGACGAGCTCACTCGCGCTGTCCACGCGCTGAGGACACAGCACCACGCGGCCGCCTTCGGGCTCGCGGCGCACCTGTCCCGACGACGGCGCGCGCACGCCGCCGAGCAGCTCGAGCAGCGTCGACTTGCCCGAGCCGTTGGCGCCGACGAGGCCGGCCCAGCCGGGCGCGAGGTGACAGGACACGTCGTCCAGCAGCGGACGATCGGAGAACGAGAAGCACGCGCGCTGGGCGCGCAGGGAAGGGGCAGGCATGGACAGGACTCCGCGAGTCGAAGGGGACAGCGTCGCTTCGGGCTTCGGCGTCAGTGGTGCATGCGGGTCACCCGGTGAGGTGACGACGAGAGATGTAGTTCGCTCCGAGAGCGTGTCGCAAGCCGGTGACGCCCGAGACCGGTAAATCGGCCCCGGCGCAGGTTCTTTTTCTCGGCCGACGCTTGCCCCCACCGGCGGATCGCCTAGCGTTCGCCGTCGCATGCTCGAGCCACGGCGATTCTTCGAGAAGGTCGTCCCCGCGCTGGTGATGCAGAGCTTCTACGACTTCCTCGAACAGCAGGGCGCCATCTCCTTCGACGTGAAGGGCGCGGGCGAGTGGTCGTTCGTCTTCGGCAGCGAGGAGCCGGTGGTGACGGGGCTGAAGCCCGACGCCGAGCTCAAGCTGGCGTTCACGAAGAAGGCCTTCGAGGGCTTCGTCGACGGCAGCCTCGACGTGGTGGCCGCGGTGCAGGCGCGGGAAGTGAGCGGCGAAGGCGACTTCGCGCTGCTCGAGTCCTTCGCGCGCATCCTGCGGCCGCCCGCGCAGAACCTGTGGGGTGAAGTGAACACCGTGGGGTGACCGTGGGGGCCACCTCACTTCAACGCAGCATCGAGGGAGGACGCATGTCTCGCATCTCGAAGTCGGACGTGAACGCGGCGTTGGCGGCGGCGGCGAAGACCATCATCCAGGCGGGCGGCGCCGACGGCCGCGTCAGCCGGAAGGACCTGAGCACCGCGCTCGCCACCGACCGCGTGCCGCGCCAGCAGGCGGCGCTCGTCGACATCTTCTTCAAGTTCATCGACCACCGGGACTTCAAGTCCGGCGCGCAGGTGACCGCGAAGGACGTGAAGCGCGCGGTCGAGTACGCGAAGACGCACATGATCAACAAGTACGACCTCAACAACAACGGCCTGTCGAAGGACGAGATCTCGAAGATGTCCATCACCGGCAAGCGCGCCGTCGACCTCGCCAAGGCGCTCAAGGCCGCGGCGCCCAGCGCGGACTGACGTTCGACGTTCTCGCAGTACCCACGGCGTCGCCGGACTCCCGGCGGCGCCGTTTCATTTTCCGCGCGGCGCGCCGGCGTCCACCGCGGCGGGGTAGGCCGTGGGCGTCGAGCCAATCGCGTCGCGCAGCATGGAGCGCGAGAAGAACGCCAGCCCCGCGCCCAGCAGGCACGCGGGCAGCACGCCCAGCGCGATGCCGGCGATGCCGCGCGTGCGCTCGACGCCGTCGCCCCGCCGCCCGCCGTCGACGATGGCCATGACGCCCAGCACCACCGCGCCCAGCGCCGACAGCACGCCCAGCGGCATGCCGAGGCAGCCCACGAAGGGCACGACGCTGAACACGATGCAGAGCACCGACGCGCCGCCGCAGACGAGGCTGGCGAGCCCGTACTTGCCCTGCGTCTCGGGAAGCTCGGGCGACCTCACCGCGGCGAGGAGCGCTTCTCGTTCTCGAGGACCAGGTACTCGACGAGCGCCTTCTGCACGTGGAGGCGGTTCTCGGCCTCGTCCCACGCCGCCGACTGCGGGCCGTCCAGCACCTCGCCGGTGACTTCCTCGCCGCGGTGCGCGGGCAGGCAGTGCAGGAACAGCGCGTGCGGCGCGGCCAGCTTCATCAGCGCGCCGTCGACCTGGTAGCCGGCGAGGTCCGCGAGCCGCTTCTTCGACTCGGCCTCCTGGCCCATCGACGTCCACACGTCCGTGACGACGACGTCGGCGCCCTTCACCGCGTCCTCGGGGTCGCTCAGCAGCTTCACGAAGTCCTTCGACGGCTTCACCACGTCGTCGGCCGGGTGGTAGCCCTTCGGCGACGCGAGGCGCAGCTGGTAGCCGAACAGGCCCGCGCCCTCGGCGAAGCTGCGGCCCATGTTGCTGGCGGTGTCGCCGACGAAGGCGATGGTCTTCCCCTTCACCTCGCCGAGGCGCTCGGTGACGGTGAAGAGGTCGGTCATGATCTGCACCGGGTGGCCGCCGTCGGTGAGGCCGTTGATGACGGGCACGTCGCAGTGCGCGGCGAACTCCTTGAGCCGCTCGTCGCCGAAGGTGCGCATCATCACCACGTCGCAGTAGCGGCCGGCCACGCGCGCGGTGTCGGCCAGCGGCTCGCCGCGGGACATCTGCGAGTTGGCGGTGGAGAGGTCGATGCACGTGCCGCCGAGCTGCAGCATCGCCGCCTCGAAGGACAGGCGCGTCCGCGTCGACGCCTTCTCGAAGATCATCACCAGCGTGCGGCCTTCCATGGTGTTGACCGGGCGCCGCTCGCGGCGGGCGCGCTTCAAGTCGGCCGCGCGGCGGAAGAGCGAGAGGTGCTCGTGCAGGGTGAGATCGTTCAGGGTGATGAGGTCGCGCTTCGTCGTCGTCACAGGGCCGCCTCCTTGAGCTGCGTGTACACCACCTGGAGGCGGGGCACGGACTTCGATTCCTCGGCGAGCGCCTTCGCCTGCGCCTCGAGCGCGGCGAGCTGCGCGGCGACGGACTCGGGCCCGGTGCTGCCGGCGCTCTGCTTGCGCGCCACGGCGCCCGCGGCGTCCAGCACCGACAGCGTGGCGGCGTCGAGCGCGGGGTCGATGGACTGGCCCAGCTGCGGCGTGGCCTGCGCCAGCGTGAGGCCCTGCTCCTGGCAGCGGCGCACCAGACTGCCCACCACCTGGTACGCGCGGCGGAACGGCATGCCCTTCTTCACCAGCGCCTCGGCGAGGTCGGTCGCCTGCGTGAAGCCTTCCTCCACGGCGGCGCGGCAGCGCTCCTTGTTGAAGGTGACGCGGGGCAGGGCGAGGCGGAGCACCTCGAGGCTGCCGTGCAGGAGCGGGCCCGTCTCGAGCAGCGACGCGCGGTCTTCCTGAAGGTCGCGGTTGTAGCCGCCGGGCAGGCCCTTCACGGTGACGAGCAGGCCGACCAGGTTGCCCACCGCCCTGCCGCTCTTCCCGCGGATGAGCTCGAAGACGTCGGGGTTCTTCTTCTGCGGCATCATCGAGCTGCCCATCGAGATGTCGCCGGACAGCGAGGCGAAGCCGAACTCCGAGGTGGTGAAGTCGATGAGGTCGGTCGACAGGCGGCTCGCGTGCACCATGAGGCGCGCGGTGGCGTAGAGGTAGTCGAGCGCGAAGTCGCGGTCGCCCACGGTGTCCAGGCCGTTCAGCGTGGCGCCGTCGAAGCCCAGCAGCGTGCGCGTCACCTCGCGGTCGATGCTCAGCGACGTGCCGGAGATAGCGCCGACGCCCAGCGGCGACAGCTTGCACTGCTTGAGCACGAAGGCCAGCAGCTGCGCGTCGCGCAGGAAGGCGGCGCCGTACGAGGCGAGCCAGTACGCGAGCGACACGGGCTGGGCGCGCTGGCGGTGCGTGTACGACGGGAGAATGACGTCCTTCTCGGCGCGGGCGCGGGCCACCAGCTCGGCGACGAAACCCGCCACCGACTCGAGCGCCCTGGCCACCGACTCGCGCACGTGCAGGCGCAGGTCCGTCGCCACCTGGTCGTTGCGGCTGCGCGCGGAGTGGAGCAGCGCGGCCGGCGCGCCGATGGTGCGGTTCAGCTCGACCTCCACCGCCATGTGCACGTCTTCTTCGTCGGGCAGGGCCAGCGTGCCCGCGTCTGCGCGTTCCCAAAGCGCCACCAGCCCGTCGCGAATCGCCTTCGCCGTGTCCTTCGGGATGACGCCGGTGCGGCCCAGCATGGTGACGTGCGCCAGCGAGCCCACCAGGTCCTCGCGGAGCAGCTGCCGGTCGAGCGCCAGCGAGCTCGAGAACGCCATCACCTGCGGAAGCAGCCCCGGTCCCCCGGAGGCCTCGGTCTTCGCCAACGTCATGACGCCACTCCCTTCTTCCACACGGTCATCAGGTCCTTCTTCACGCGCGCCGGCTTCACGCCCTTCGCGGGCACGATGAAGATGGTGTCGTCGCCGGCGATGGTGCCCAGCACCGCGGGCGGCCGGCTGGAGTCGATGGCCGCGGCCACCGCGGGCGCGCCGCCGGGCAGCGTGCGCACCACCACCATGGCGTCGGCGTCGTCCACCGTCGTCACCAGCGCGTGCACGGCGCGCAGGGGCTCTTCGCCTTTCGGCGCGGGCGAGCCGTCGAGCTCGTACACCGTGCCGCCGTCGGGCAGCGTGACGCGGCGGGCCTGCAGGCGGGCGAGGTCGCGCGACAGCGTGGCCTGCGTCACGTCGATGCCTTCGCGCTTGAGCAGCTCGCCCAGCTCGTCCTGCGTGGCGACGACGTGGGTGCGGAGGATGCGGCGGATCAGCTCGCGCCGCGCGCGGTGGGTGGCGACGTCGGTCATTGGGTCACCAGGCTTCCGATGCCCTGGTCGGTGAAGAACTCGGCGATGATGCTGTGCGGGGTGCGTGCATCGATGACGTGCACGCGCTCCACCCCGCGCTCCAGCGCCGAGATCGCGCAGCGGGCCTTGCGCGAGAGGTTGCGGTTGAAGACGCCCTTCTCCAGCTTCGCCTTGAGCGTCGCGGTGCTGAGCTGCCCGAGCAGCTCGTCGTCCTCGGTGAAGCCGGGCACGCCCACCAGGTAGACGAGCTTCGCGGCGCTGGCGGCCACGGCGAGCTCGCTGGCCAGCTGGTCCGGCTCGATGGCCAGCGTGGAGCCGTCGTCGAGGAAGCCCACCGGCGACACCACCGGCACGTAGTTGCGCTGGAGGAACATCTCCAGCAGGTCCTTGTTGATGGACACCACCTCGCCGGGCACGCCTTCGCCGAGGCGCTTCGCCTTCAGGAACGCGGCGTCCATGCCCGACAGGCCGATGGCCTGCGTGCCCGAGCGGTTGAGCAGCGTGACCAGCTCGGTGTTCGTCTGGCCCGAGAGCATCATCTCCTTCGAGTGGAAGTCGCCCTTAGACTGGCCTTCGGGGCTCTCGCCGTGCACCACGATGGGCACCATGCCGACGGCGCGCAGGAGGTTCACGTCTTCGACGATGGAGGCGCGCAGCGAGTCCTTGCCCATCGCCTGGCGGCCCAGCTTCAGCACCACGCGCTTGCCGGCGAAGCGGCTGATGTACGTGAGCGCCTGCGTGACCAGGTTCACCTTGAACTTCGGCGAGTAGTTGGTGAGCCGGTCGTCCTTCGCCACGCTGCCGTCCACCGTGGGCACCAGCAGCGAGGTGTAGTCGGCGTTGATCTTCACGTAGTCGTACGAGAGGTCGCAGCCCCAGCCCACCGATGACGCGTCGCCGGCGCGGAGGTCGATTTCAATCAGCACCTCGGGCGAGCGCATGCGCGCGCGCAGCCGCGAGTGGCCGGGCACCGACGGGCCTTCCCCCGCGTCGTTGGTGGCGACGGCGTCCACGGGGAAGCCGGTGATGTCGAGCGCGGGCTTCGCGTCGTAGACCAGCACGCCCTGCACGGTGACTTTGGCCTGCGCGGGGTCCACGTCGTAGCCCTGGCTGCCGCAGCGCGCGCCGACGGTGGCCAGCACCCGGCCCCAGTTCGGGTCCGCGCCGAAGATGGCCGCCTTCACCAGCGTGCTGCCGGCGGTGGAGCGCGCGATGTCGGTGGCGACGGCCTTCGTCGGCGCGCCGGTGACGCGCACCTCCAGCATGCGCGTGGCGCCTTCGCCGTCCTTCGCCACCTCGCGCGCCAGCTCGACGCACACCGACTGCAGCTGCGTGAAGAAGGCGTCGTACTCTGGGCCGGGGGCGGCCAGCTCCGGGTTGCCCAGCTGCCCGTTCGCCAGCGCGAGCACCACGTCGTTGGTGCTCATGTCGTTGTCGACGGTGAGGTTGTTGAAGCTGCCGTCCATCGCGTCCTTGAGCGCCTGGTGCAGCAGCGCCGGCGCGATGGCCACGTCGGTGCAGATGACGGCGATGGTGGACGCGAGCTGCGGGGCGATCATCCCGCTGCCCTTGCACAGCGCGGTGATGCGGCCTTCCTTGCGGCCGTAGCGCACGGTGCGCGACGCCACCTTGATGTGCGTGTCCGTGGTGAGGATGGCCTCGGCGGCGGACTCGGGCGCAGCCTTGAGCTGGCCTTTGAGCCTGGGCAGCGCGTCGACGATCTTCGCCTTCGGCAAGCGCTGGCCGATGACGCCGGTCGACGCCATCAACACGGCCTCGGGCCCCACCTCCAGCACCTGCGCGGTCGCGGCGCAGAGCTCGGCGACGTCGGAGAGCCCCTCGGGGCCGGTGAGCGCGTTGGCGTTGCCGGAGTTCACCAGCACCGCGCGCACGCCGTTCGCGGGCAGCCTCCGCGCGCAGTCCTGCACGGGCGCGGCCTTCGCCTTGTTCACCGTCAGCACCGCCGCGGCGCTGCACGGCGACTCGCTGGCGATGAGCGCCAGGTCCTTCTTGAAGGGCTTGATGCCGGCGTGGAGGCCGGCGAACAGGAAGCCGCGCGCGACCGGCATCTAGAGGAGCCCCATCGTCTCGGGCAGGCCCAGCGCCAGGTTCATGTTCTGCACCGCCTGGCTGGCGGCGCCCTTGAGCAGGTTGTCGATGGCAGAGATGGACACGACGTGCGCGCCGTCGGTCGCGGCGCCGACGAGGCACTTCGGGGTCAGCACCACGTCGGCGAGGCGCACTGCGTCGGGCTCGCTCTTCACGCCGATGAGCGGCTCCTCCCCGTACGCGTCGGCGAGCACCTGCTGCACCTGCGCGGTGGTGACGCCCTTCTTCACCTTCGCCACGGCGGTGGAGAGGATGCCCCGCTTCACCGGCAACAGGTGCGGCGTGAAGACGAGCGGCACGTCGGCACCGGCCACCTGGCTCAGCGTCTGGCGAATCTCGGGCAGGTGCTGGTGCTTCAGCGTGCGGTACGCGCGGAAGTCGCCGTCGATCTCCATGAAGCCGAAGTCCTCGCTCGCCTTTCGGCCCGCGCCCGACACGCCCGACGCCGCGTTGATGACCAGCGACTGCGGGTCCACCAGGCCCGCGTGGAGCAGCGGCGCCACCGACAACGCCGCCGCCGTCGGGTAGCACCCCGGGTTGGCGACGAAGCGGGCGCCCTTCACCTGCTCGCGAAAGAGCTCCGGCAGCCCGTACACGGCCTTCGCCAGCAGCGCCGGCGCGGTGTGCTCGAAGCGGTAGTACGGCGGGTACAGCGCCGCGTCCTTCAGGCGAAAGCTGCCCGCCAGGTCCACCACCGTGACGCCCTGCGCGGCCAGCTTCGGGCCCAGCTCCAGCGACGACTCGGCCGGCGTGGCGAGGAACACCACCTGGCAGCCCCTCGCGGCCTCGAGGCCCGCGTCCACCGAGACGTAGCTGAGCTCTGAGCCCAGGCCTGTCTTCGCCGCGACGGTCTGCCCCACCCAGCGGTCACTGGTGGCGAAGCCCAGCTGGACCTGCCCGTGGCGGAGGATCAGCCGGGTCAGCTCGATGCCCGAGTACCCGGACGCGCCGATGATGCCTGCTCGAAGTGGCTGCTGCATGGCGTGCGCATGTATATGCATCTCGTATGCACGTCAAACGAGATCCGCGCGCGCTGATTGCGGGCCGCGAAGAGAGAGAGTGCGTCGCCCGAGTTGGGAAGCCGCGAACTATGCGCTCTATCCGTTGAGCTACGCGCCCGTGAGAATGGACGCGGTCGGAGTCGAACCGACTACCTCATCCGTGAAGGGGACGTGCGTGTAGGGCCTCTCGGGCCGGGCAACCTGCGCAGGAGACGGCCCGCGCACGGAGTTCCTGACAAGCCGATTTTTCGCCACTAGAACCACGTCCTGCCCGTGCGCACCGCGAACCTCGCCATCGTCTTCACCGACATCAAGGGCTTCACCGAGCGCACCAGCCGGCAGACCCTCGAGGAGAACCAGCGGCTGCTGGCGACGCACAACGGGCTGCTCGAGCCGCTCTTCAAGGCGTGGGGCGGGCGCATCATCAAGACCATCGGGGACGCGTTCCTCGTCACCTTCGAGTCGCCGACGAACGCGGTGCTCGCGGGCGCGGCCATCCAGGACAAGCTGTGGCTGCATAACCGGGACAAGGTGGGCGACGAGCGCCTCGACGTGCGCATCGCCATCAACGTGGGCGAGGTGCGCCTCGACGAAGGCGACGTGTTCGGCGAGCCCGTCAACATCGCCGCGCGGGTGGAAGGCGAGGCCGACGCGGGAGAAATCACCTTCACCGAGGCGGTGTACCTGTCGATGAACCGCGCCGAGGTGCCCAGCGAGGCGTGGAAGACGGTCGAGCTCAAGGGCATTCCCGAGCCGGTGAAGCTGTACCGCGTCAGCCGCGTGGCGACGGACCCGGCGCAGCCGCCGTTCGGCGGGAAGGCGCTCGAGAAGGCCGAGGCCGCGCCGGCGCGCACCACGTCGGGCGAGCTGTCGCAGAAGGCCGTGGCCCTGGCCGTCACCGCCGCCGAGGTCGCCTCGAAGGCTGTCACCACCGGCGCGAAGCTGGTGCAGCACTCGATGCAGAAGCAGGCCGTCGACCGCCGCAAGGTGGCCGGGTACGCCGGCGCGGGGCTCGCGGCGCTGGCGCTCAGCTGGCTGCTCTTCGGCCCCAACGCGACCGAGCGCGCCATCAACGCGGTGGCGCGCGCGCCCAAAGAAGGCCGGAGCGAGCCGATCGCCGAGGCCCGCAAGCGCATCGCGCAAGAGAAGGACGCGGCGCTGCGCTCCTACTACTCGGGCCGGCTGGCGGAGGCGACGGGCGACGCGAATTCGGCGGCCAGCTACTACCAGTCGGCGGCGCGCGCGGGCTCGGGCAAGGCCGAGGATCGGCTCATCGAGCTGCTCGACGACGACTCGTGCGCCCTGCGCAGCGCCGCGGCGTCGGCCCTGGGCGACTTGAAGCTCAAGCGCGCTCGGGGTGCCCTCAAGGACCTCGCCGACGACGGCGGCAAGGGCGACGGCGAGAAGGTGCTGGGCCTGTTCGGCTGCAACTCGAAGGAAGCCGCCGCCGAGGCCCTCAAGCGCCTGGGCGAGTGACGCCTCAATAGCCCATCAGCTGGAACAGCTCCTCGTCCGACTTCGCGAGGTGCTCGCACTCCACTTCCTGCAGCAGGTTGCAGGCGGTGCCTTCCTTGAGGCTCTGCGGCAGCGACGCCTGGGTGAAGTACACGCTCGCCGGGAGGTCGTAGATGTCCGACGACTTCACGCGCGCCTTCAGCGTCGGGTACTTGTCCGGCGTCTTCGAGCCGTACTGGTAGTTGCTGCGCGAGACGTCCAGCAGCACGAAGCACTGCCCGTCGTCGGCCGGCACCAGCAGGTTCGAGAAGCCGTTCTTCACGTCCACCACGCGGTGCGCCTTGCCGTACGTGCTCTCGAGCTCCAGGGTGTGCTTGCCCTGCTTGGCCTTGAGGGTGGTGTGGTTGCCCCTGGTCAGCTTCTGCGGGGGGGCGTTGTCGAGGGAGTACGAGAGGTCCGCATCGCCCGGCGCGACCAGCTCGATGTCACCATCGCCCGCGATGAACTGATACGCCGCGAAGCCGATGCCGCAGAGGACGGACGGCACCACGAGGACCAGCAAGATGACGAGGCGGACTTTGCTCATGTGCGTGGAACCCCCGGCGGGCAGGCGAAGTGCAACGGCGTGAGTGGAGACGGCTTCGCGGGATTCTGTCACCGGCCGCGGCCGAGCAGCATCTCCAGCGCGCCCGGCAGCCGCGACGCCCAGGCCGACTCGGTGTGCGTGCCCCCGGGCTGTACCACGAAGAGGAAGTCGCGCCCGTCGACGTAGCCCAGGTCGCGGTACGCCGCGGCGAGGTCGCGGGTGTCCTCCAACCCGTCGTTCGTGTCGCCCGAGTCCACGTACACGCGCAAGGGGCGGGTCGTGCCGGTGCCCGCCACCATCGAGAGGATGACGCGGTTGTTCCACCACGTCGACGGCGACATGGCGCCGATGAGGCCGAAGACGCCGGGCTTCGTCACGCCCGCGTACGACGAGATGAGCCCGCCCAGCGACGAGCCCATCAGCGCGGTGGACTCGCGGCCGGGCCGCGTGCGCAGCTCCGCGTCCACCACGGGCTTCAGCTCCTCGACGAGGAAGCGCAGGTAGAGGTCGCCGCGGCCGCCGCCGTACATCGGGTCCGCCGTGGGCGTGTACTCGGCGATGCGGTCGCCGCCCGCGTTGTTGGGGCCCACCACGATGGCCTCCGGGAAGCGCCCGGTGCCCGCCGCTTCGTCGATGGCCTCCGCCACGCGCCACGTCACCCCGCCGAAGGCCGCCGCCGGGTCGAACAGGTTCTGCCCGTCGTGCATGTAGACGACGGGGAAGCGCGCCGCCGAGTTCTCGAGGTACGTCGGCGGCAGGTACACGTAGACGCCGCGCGTGTTGCCCAGCAGCGCCGACTGGAAGGCGGGCCACCGCACCGTCCACTCGCCGTTGTCGCGGAAGAAGTGCGGCTGCACCTCGGTCGCCGCGCCGACGCGGGCGCGCCAGTTGGGGCCCTTCGACCAGACCTGGTCGTCGAGCAGCGGCTTCCACTCGAAGTCCTGCGTGGCGGTGGTGACGCTCAACGTCCAGGTGGCGTCGTCCACCTTCTGCATCGGCAGGCCCTGGTTCCAGTTGAACGGCGCCGTCGAGCCGCGAACGAAGAGGGCGCGCGTGCCCGCCGCGTAGCGCACCGTCAACGTCGTGGTGCGGACGCCCGCGTCGGGTTGGCCGGCGTCGGGCAGCGACGAGCCGGCGTCTGCGAGCCCCGCGTCGAACGTCCCCGAGTCCGGCAGGTCGCCGGCGTCCGCCATGGAGCTCGCGCCGCCACAGCCGGTGAGTCCGACGACGAGAAAGAAGGCGAGGAGGGCCGTGCGGCGCATGGGCGGGCGTCCTCCCATGTGCGCGCGGTCGGGGTCAACCCGCCGCCAGGCTTCAGCCCCGGCGCTCGACGCGACCGTCGGCGTGGCGGGCGAAGCGGCCTTCGTCCCGCGGGTGCACCGGGTCGTCGCGCTTCCACGGCCAGCCGCCGAAGCCCGTGCGCCGGTAGTCCTCGAAGGCCTGCTCGATGCCCGCGCGGCTGTTCATCACGAAGGGCCCGTACTGCACCACCGGCTCGGCGATGGGCCGGCCCTGCAGCACCAGCACCTCGGCGCCCTCGGGGCCCGCCTCGAGGCGCAGCGCCACGTCGGGCTTCACCGCCGCGCCGAAGCCGCCCTTCACCGTGTCGTCGTCGACGCGCAGCGCGCCGCCGCGGAAGACGTACAGCGTGCGCCGCGTGCGCCCGTCGGCCGCGGGCGGCAGCGTGAGCGTCGCGTGGGGCTCGAGGGCGATGGGCCAGATGGCCACGTCGGCGTCGGCGCGGCTGGCCCAGGAGTTGGGCGGGGGGGCCAGCGCCTTCCTGCCGTCGAACGCGCCCGCCACCACCTGCACGCGCGCCTTGCGGCCGGCGGCGTCGGTGAGCTCCACGCGCGGAATGTCCTCGGCCCACAGCATGGAGAAGTACGGCGTCACCATCTTGTCGGCGGCGGGGAGGTTCAGCCAGATCTGGAAGAGCTCGACCGGGTTGTCCGCGTCGCGTCTCAGCAGCGGGAACATCTCGCTGTGCACGATGCCCCCGCCCGCCGTCAGCCACTGCACGTCGCCCGCGCCGAAGCGCGCCGCCGCGCCCAGCGAGTCCGAGTGGTCGATGAAGCCGCGCCGCACGATGGTGACCGTCTCGAAGCCGCGGTGCGGGTGCTGCGGAAAGCCGGGCACGGTGTCGCCGTGGTACATGCGCCAGCCGTCCTTGCCCTCGAAGTCCTGGCCGATGTTGCGGCCCGCGAGCGACGCCGCCGGGCCCATCGCCTCGTTGCCCTTCGGGTACGCGTCGTCGTGGTGGACGCAGAAGAGGAAGGGATCGACCGTCACCCAGGGAAACCCCAGGCGCTGTAGGGAGAGAATCGCGCTGGACATGGGGTGGTGGACTAACGCCGCCGTGAGCGCGGCGCCGCCTCGGCCCTGGCAGACGGGTCAGCTGCGGAGCGCGGGCTGCGCGGAGAGCTCGCCCGCGGAGTCCAGCATCGCCGACAGCTGCGCCACCGCCGCGGCGCCCGAGGCCAGCGGCAGGCGGAAGTTCCGGCCCCAGTTGGAGTGCCACAGCGTCTCGCCCGCCGTCGTGACCACCTCGAACCAGTACTCGAGCTCGCCTGCGGCGTCGGCGGGCAGCTCCAGCCGCGTGGGCAGCCGCACCAGCTCGCCCTGGTGACGCGCGTCGTCCGTCAGCAGCACCGGCGGCAGCTCGACGTCGCCCACCCGCGCGTGCAGCGTCACCGAGGCCAGCTGCGCCTCGGGGCGCGCGAGGGCCGTGGCGTCCATGAGCCAGGTGACGAAGAGCGGCAGCCTCGCGTCCAGCGGGCCGCTCCAGGGAATGAGGCCCTGTCCGCCGTCCAGCACCAGGCTCAGCACGTGGCCGCCGCGGGCGACGAGCAACTGCTGCGCGGTGCCGTGCATGCCGGCCTGCACCGGAGGCAGCGCGGGCGTGGACGAGGCGCCTTCGGCGGCGCGGGCCGCGGGCTTCGCCGCGGCCTTCTTCGCCGGCTTCACGGCCTTCTTCGCGGCGCCCTTCGACTCGGTGGTGGCCTTCGGCGCGCGCGGCGCCTTTCCTGTCTCGCGAGGCATGTGCGTTCCCCCTGCGGGTGTGACGTCGGCCCGGCAATACCACCGGACGACGCCGTGCGCATCACTGAGGAGGACGGAGGAAGGCCAGCACGCCCACCACCACGAGCGCCACGGCGGCCGCGAGGAGCAGGAGCCACACGGCGAGCGGCAGGCCCGGCTTCCGAGGCGGCGCCTTCGCGACGTCGGGCCTGGGCACGCGCCGAATCTCGGCGGTCGGCACGAGCGCCTTCGGGTCCTTCTCCGGGCGGGGACCGGACGCGATGCTCGCCGACTGTTGCTCGAGGTCGCGGCGCCGCGCGCTGGGCAGCGTGTTCTCGGTGCCATCGTCGTCGTCGAGCGAGACGGGCGGCGGCCGGGCCCCGCGCGGCACCGTGTCCTCGTCCCCCTCGTCGTCGGACAGCGAGTAGTTGGGCGCGCGCGACGGCAGCGTCTCGTCGCCGGGCTTCGTCGCCGCCGCGGCTACCGGCGCGGGGGGCGGCTGTCGCACCTGCGCGGGCGGCAGCGGGGCTTTGAAGGCGCTCGGCGCGGCGAGCTGCTTCTTCAACGCCACCACCTCGCTGCGCACCGCGTTCGCCGAGGGGTAGCGGTCTTCGGGGCGCTTCTCGAGCAGCTTCATCACCAGGTCGTCGAGCGCGTCGGGCAGGCCCATGTTGAGCGACGACGGCAGCGGCGGGCGCTCCTGCGCGTGCTTGGTGATGAGCTGGAACAGCGACTCGGCGATGAAGGGCAGCCGCCCGGTGAGCAGCTCGAAGGCCATCACCCCCACCGCGTAGAGGTCGAGCGCCGGTGACACGACGCCGCCGGTGGCCTGCTCGGGCGCCATGTACGCGGGCGTGCCCACCAGCACGCTGGCGTTGTGCGCCGCGTCGCCCAGCACCCCCAGCTTCGCGATGCCGAAGTCGAGGATCTTCACGTAGCGGCTGCCGTCGCGCTGCCGGCAGAGGAAGACGTTCGACGGCTTCAAGTCGCGGTGAATGACGCCCGCCGCGTGCGCCGCCGCGAGGCCTGACAGCAGCTCGTCCAGCACCACCAGCACCTCGCCCACCGGCATGGTGCGGTGCTCGGCGTGGTACTGCGCCAGCAGCTGCTCGAGCGACTCGCCTTCGAGCAGCTCCATGATGATGGCCTGGCGCCCGTCGGGCAGATCGGCGAAGCCGAACACGTCGATGATGTTGCGGTGGCCCACCGAGTTGACGGCGCGCGCCTCGGCGATGAGCCGCCGCACCACGTCGGGGTTGCCGGCCACTTCGCCCTTGAGCACCTTGATGGCGACGCGCTTGCCGATGACCGTCTGCTCGCCTTCGTACACGATGCCCATGCCGCCCGAGCCGAGCCGCCCCTTCACCAGGTAGCCGCCCACGTCGGTGCCGATGAGCGCGTCGGGCGGCGCGAAGAAGGGGCTCGGGTCGCCGCGGACGGTCTCTTCTTCGGATCCGATGTACGACTCGTCGCTGGCGTCGCCCTTCTTGTCGGACATGCGGAGGCGCGAAGCGTAGCGGGCGCGGTGCGCGAAAGCACCGGTCGCGTGGCCGTCAGGGCACGACCACTTCGCCGCACACGCCGTTCACGTTGCCGCACGCGCGCGCCGTACCCGGCCCGTACACGAAGAGGAGGAATTGGTTGTCGGGGTGGTTGTCGCAGTTGCCCGGGCCGTCGGGGCCGCAGCGCTGGCCGTCGAAGGTCCAGGTGGGGCCGACGCGGCCGGTGTCGCTGGCGCGCCCCACGGGTGCGGGTGGGCCCAATGATGTGCACCTTCGTCGCCAGTTCGTCGAGGCCGCGCGGCGAGGGGTCGAGGCACAGGCCCACGGCAAGCGCGCTGACAACGTCGCCTCAGGGACGGAGCACGACGGAGCCCGTCGTCTGGCGGCTCTCCAGCGCGCGGTGGGCGTCGGCGGCGCGCTCGAGCGGGAAGGTGCGCGGCGGGGCCGCCGTCACGACGCCGCGCGCCAGCACGTCGAAGAGCGCTGCGGCCGACGCCTCGAGCTCGGCGCGCGAGGCGATGTACGCGAAGAGCGACGGCCGCGTGACGAAGAGCGAGCGCAGGCCGCCGAGCTGGGTGAGCTCCAGCGGCGGCGGCTTGCCCGACGACTGGCCAAACGACACCAGCGTCCCGCGCGGGGCGAGGCAGTCGAGCGACTGCAGCAGCGTGTCCTTTCCCACGGAGTCGTAGACGACCTGCGCGCCGCGCCCGCCGGTGAGGGACTTCACGCGGGCCACGAGGTCTTCCGTGTCGAGGGCGATGACGTCATCGCAGCCCGCGGCCTTCGCGAGCGCCACCTTGGAGGCCGAGCCGACGACGCCGATGACGCGCGCGCCGAGGTGCTTCGCCCAGGGACAGGCCAATTGGCCCACGCCGCCGGCCGCCGCGTGGAAGACGAGGGTGTCGCAGGGGCCGACGGGCCGGCAGCGGCGCAGCAGGAACTCCGCCGTCATGCCCTTGAGCATCACCGCCGCGGCGGTGACGTCGTCGATGCCGTCCGGGAGGGCGATGAGCCGATCCGCCGGCGCGTTGCGGTGCTGCGAATACGCACCCGGGAGGCCCGCGTAGGCGACCCGCTGGCCGACCTTCAGCGTGGTGACGCCGGGGCCGAGCGCGGTGACGACGCCCGCCGCTTCCTGGCCGGGGATGAAGGGCAGCGGCAGCGGGTAGAGCCCGGTGCGGTGGTAGACGTCGATGAAGTTGAGCCCGATGGCGCGGTGCTCGAGCTGGACCTCCCCGGCGCCCGGCGCGGGCACGTCGACCGATTCCCACTGCAGCGCCTCGGGGCCGCCGACGGCGTGGACGCGGATGGCGTGGCTCATGGGCGCGAATGTAACGGGCTGCCTCGAGGACGGGGGCGCGAGTCGCAGGCGAGGACAGTGCCTGTCGCCGGATGGCGGGCCTGCGCGGCGCGACCCGAGGCGGCCGTGACGTGTACGGCCACCACTACGGAGCGCCCCCCCGCGTCGTCAACGCGGGCGGCCGTGTTTGCCGGCGCGCCCGTCCTGCCACTTCTTGCCGCGCCCGTCGTGCAGCTTCGCCAGCACCAGCGCCAGCTTCGCCCGCTTCTGCGGCGGGAAGTCCCTGGCCAGCGTCGCGAACGTCTCCTTGTCCAGCGCCGCCAGCTGCGCGCGGCCGTCGAGCACCTTCTGGATGTTCTGGTCCACCTGGGCCAGCGCTGCGCTGTCGCCGTCCGCCGCGGCCTTGACGTCGCGCATCGCGGCCACCATCGCCTGGCGCACCGGCCGGCGCTTCTCCTCGATCACCTTCACCTTCTCGGACAGCTTCAGCGCCTCGGCTTCGTTGAGCTCCAGCGCCTCGGCCACCGACACCACGACGTACATGCGCGCGCGGCGCTCGCGCTCCTCCAGCTTCTGCTGCTTCTCGCTGTCTGCGTCCGCGGGTTGATTCACCACCGGCTTTCCGGGAGGCGCCGCCAGGGCCACCATCGACGTCACGAGCACCACCGCCAGCATCACGCGCTTCATCACAGGTCTCCTTCCGTGGCTGAAGGCCACGCCACCTCGAAGGACACGTCGTCGTCCGAAAGGTTAAGCGCCTCGGCCGAAAGCTCCGGCACCACCGGGGCCTCGAGCTCCGGGTCCACGTCATTTGCCTGCGCCGCGACGGGCGTCACTCCGGGCGCGTCCGCCAGCGGCGCCGCCGGGCGCAGCTTCCACATCACGCCAGTGGCCACCACGGCGCCGAGCCCCGCCGCCAACGCCAGGCTGGGCACACGCGCCACGAGGTCCCGCCGGCGCGTCTTCGCCTGCCACGCCGCCAGCGTCGACGCCTCCAGCCCCGCCAGCGCAGCGCGCTCGGTCGCCGCCACCTCGGGCAACGCCGCCAGGGCCACTACCTCGTACGTCTCGCGGCAGCTCGCGCATGCTTGCAGGTGTGCGCGGCCCGCCTCCGACAATGCCGGGGCGCCCAACTCCAGCTCGAAGTCCTCACACGTCATCGCTGCGTCGCCTCCTTCAGCCGCTTCACCGCGTGGTGGAAGTTCGTCTTCGCGTTGCCTTCGGTGATGCCCAGCGCCTGCGCCACCTCGGCGAACGGGAGGCCGCCGTCGACGCGCAGGGTGAAGACCTCGCGTTGGCGCCGCGGCAGCGCCAGCACCGCCCGCCGCACCGCCGCCTCCGCCTCCGCGCGCTCGAGCTGCTCCTGCGCACCCGCCGCCGCGCTCGCGCTGCGCGCGTCGTCCACCGGCACCGCCGTCCACCGCGTCGCGTCGCGCAGGTGGTTCTTCCCCAGGTTGATGGCGATGCGCAGCAGCCACGCCTTGAAGGGCACCTCGCCATCGGCCTGCTGGAGCCGGGGCAACGCCCGCCGCGCTGCCTCGAAGGCCTGGAGGAAGGCGCGCTGCGCCAGGTCGCGCGTGTCCTCGGGCCCGCGGGTGTAACGGCGCAGCACCTTGAGCAGCAGCGCCTGGTGCCGGCGCACCAGTTCGCCGAAGGCGGCGGTGTCGCCCGCGCCGAAGGCACGGCACAGCGCCCCGTCGGACGGGGACTCGCCGGCGCCGCCGGGCACCACCCGCAGCCTGGGAGAGGAAGCGGCCACGCTCCGGACAGGACACCGCGCCCGCGAAAAGGTCAAAACCGCCCCCGCTGAAATTCGACCCGCGGGCTTTGAAAGCGCGCCGACGGCGGATCTAGGGTGCGCTCGCCATGGTCGAGCACAGGGTTGATGAGAAGCCGACGCCGCCGCCTCTGGGGGAGCGACCGCGTCCATTCCTGCCGCCCCCTCCGCAGACCTCGGACTACCTCTCCTCCGGCAGCGTGCGACCCACCAGCGCGCCGGTGGCGCCGCTGTCCAGCATCCACTTCCTCGTGCACCCGGACATGCCCGAGGTGCGGGCCTACGCGGCCGAGCGCGGCTGGCTGGCGCAGGGCTTCACCCACCTCACCGTCACCTGGCTCGAGCTGCGCTACACGACGGACGGCTGGGCGACGACGCACGTGCTGCACAGCACCGACGTGCCGTGCCCGGTGGTGAACGGCTTCTTCTTCCTGCCCAACGTGCCGCTGGGCGCCGAGGTGGAGTTCGCCGTGCACGCCGGGCTGGCCTGCCACGCCCCGTCGGACACCGCGGGCAGCCGGGACACGGGCTCTCTGTGGTTCAACGCCGGCGGCGCGAACTTCCGGCAGACGACGCGCTGAGCGTCAACTCTTCTTCGGCGGCTTCGGCGAGTCGAGGCCCGGCACGAGCGAGTCGATGCTGGACTTGCCGTGCTCGGCGCAGCGCACCTGCAGCCGCTCGCGACCCTCCTTGAGCAGCTCGGCGTCGCTCTTGCCCTTGAGCGCCGAGAGCTCGATGACGACCTCCTTCGTCACCTCCTCGGCGGCGCGCTCGTCGTGCAGCGTGCGCAGCGCGCGGGCGTACAGCACGGGGCCGAGGCGCCCGTACAGCGCCTTCACGTCGCGAGCGGACATGGAGCGCACTGTACACCACTCTCACTCGACCGCGCGGAAGCGGCGCATCACCTTCGCCACGTAGAGCTCGGTTTCGCCGTTCCTCGGCACCCGCCCCTGCACCGCGCCGGGCCCCGCGTTGTACGCCGCGACCGCGAGGTCGACCCGGCCCGTGCGCTGGAGCAGCTGCGCGAGGTAGCGCGCGCCCCCGTCAATGGCCGTCTCGGGGTCGAAGGGATCGCTCACGCCCAGCATCGACGCCGTGCCCGGCACCAGCTGCGCCGGGCCCATCGCGCCGGCGAAGGAGATGCGGTGCGCCCGGCCGCCTGACTCCACCTCGACCACCGCGCGCATCAGGCCCCTGGGCAGCCCGTGGCGGCGCTCGGCGGCGGCGGCCAGCGCGTCGAGGTCGCCGTGGCCGGTGAGGAGGCAGGTGGGGCGGTGCCGCGCGTAGGCCTTCAGCGCCTCCCACTTCTGCGGGACGAAGAAGGGCGACAGCGGGAAGACGACGGACGAGCCGAAGAAGGCCACCGCGAGGTTGAGCGCCGCCAGCGGCGCGCACACCACCACGCCCAGCTTCAGCCACCAGGCCAACCTCCAGAAGAGCTTGAGGAAAAAGCGCACGACGGCCCACACGGTACCCACTTCAACGCACGGCGGAAGAAAGCGATCTCACCGCTCCGCGCGGGTGACGGCCTGCCGGTCTGAGCCGGGCAGCGTGGCGTCGTCGGCGGTGAGGGTCCGCTCGGGCGCCGCCGCCACCACGTGGCCCAGCTTCGCGCCGTTGGCCTGCCACCACGCGCGCGCGAGGCTGGCGGTCCACTGCGCCGCGAGCGGCTCGAGCGCGGCGGCCACCTCCTCCGCGGACTGCGGGCGCTCGGCCGGGTTCTTCGCGAGGCTGCGCAGGGTGATGGCCTCCAGCGCGGGGTCGACGGGCTTGCCGGACACCACCGACGGGGGCTTCACCGCGCCGTGGCGGTGCGCCTGCATCAGCTCGCTGGTGACGAAGGCGTCGAAGACGGGCTGGCCCGTCAGCATCCTTCACCAGCCCGAAGTCGAGCAGCTTGGCGAAGTCGTAGAGGCCCGCGCGCTGCGAGAGGAAGACGTTCGACGGCTTGATGTCGCGGTGCACCAGGCCGTTGGCGTGGGCCTCGGCCACCGAGCCGCACACCTGGCGGATGATGAAGGCCGCGCGCCCAGCTGGTACTGCCCCAGCACGCGCGCCCGTTCGCCCAGCGCCTTCGCGCGCCGCGACTCCTCGCGGTACAGCACCAGCATCGCCGCGCCAGCGAAGCCCAGCGCGCCCAGCACCCCGAGCACGATGGTGAGCAGCGGCGTGACGATGCGCTGCGCCGCGAAGGCCTCCGTCACCGACAGCTCGGCCGCGACGCCCACGCCTTCCTCGTCCAGCCACCGCCACACCCCCACCACCGGCACCCCCAGCGCGTTGCGGTACCCGGCGAGGTTCTCTCCGCTGTCACCCTTCGTCGCGGCCAGCGCCATCACCGTGAGCGGCAGGCGGGCCAGCGCGTCCACCGGGTGGCCGCCCTTCGTCAGGTCGGCGCCGGGATCCTTGAGCGCGATGCGCAGCACCGGCGAGTCGTCGGTGGGCGCGAGCAGCCCGGCGGCACGGTAGGCCGAGGCGAAGCGCGTGTCGCTGAGCACCCGCCCGTCGCGCGTGAAGCCGAACACCTCGCCCGTCTCCAGCAGCGCGCTGCCGCGGGCCAGCGTCCACCCGTACTGGTCCGCGTCGAGGTGGAGCACGAGGAAGCCCGCCAGCCGCTGGCCGTCGGTGATGCGCCCGAGCGCCGCGGCCTCGACGTGGCCGGCGTCGGCAAAGTACGGCGGCAGCACCTGCCGTTCCTGCCTGGGCGCCGTGCGCAGCTGCTCCTGCGTGCCGTCGGGCAGCGGCTGGCCCGGGGCGTAGCCGGCGGTCGACAGCACCACCACGCCGTCGGGCGTGGCCAGCGTGTAGCGCGGGCGGAAGGGCGCGATGACGCCGAGGCGCGCGCGGAGGTGCGTGCGCTCGGCCTCCGGGTCCGCCGGCGGCGTGACGGCGAGGAGCGCGCGGGCCGCGGCCTGCACCTCGGCGTCCTGCAGCACGGTGCCCAGCACCGTCAGCTGGGCGCGGTGCCAGGCGCGCACCGTCTGTACGTGGGTGTCGACGAGCGCCCGCAGGGAGGCGGAGACGCGCTCGCTCAATTGCCCGCGGATGCGCGCGGAGAGCCACAGGCCCAGCGCGACGTCACCGGCCAGCGCCACGACGAGCGCGAGGGCCAGCTTCGGCGCGACCGCGCGGAGAAGACGCCGCTGGCCCAGGCTGGCCGCATGCTGCACGCGCAGGGCGCTGCGCTCGGGCTCGAGGGTGCGTTCCATGGCGCGGCGCGAGCTAACCAGACGAATCCTCCACCGGCACGTCGCAAACGTTTCGCTGCCTGGTCGGCGGTGAAGCGCGTAGCGTCCCATGCGTGCGCGGCGCGGGACGGGTGCTCCTCATGGTGCTGTCGGGCGCGACGCCGGTGTCCGGGCGGGGGAACGGGCGCGGGCTCTCCATGCACGATGACGGGCCGGACCGCGCGGTACCGCATGGCGAGCTGACGGGCGCCGTGCGGTGCCGGCGGTGGAGTCGCGGTGCGGCTGTGACGGGGAACGAGTGGGCGTCGTCGAGGTGTCGATGCCGGGCGTGACCGCGTTGGTGCTGGCGGTGCTGGCGGCGAACTCGACCATCGGGGGGTGGATGGACGCGTGTCCCGACGCGGCGGACGGGTTCTCCGAGGTGGTGTCGGGGGGCCTCGCCCGCGCCGCGGGGACGGGCGTGGTGAAGGCGGCGGGCGAGGGCGAGGTGACGGTGGCGCACTGCTTCTACGAGAACGCGACGCCCCGGCAGGTGGAGGTGCGGGTGACGGGGCTGGCGCGCGTGAGGGTGCGCGCAGGCGAGCGGGTGGTGCGCGGGCAGTTGCTGGGGAGCGGGAAGAAGCCCGCTGCGACCGCGGATGGTGGGCCGCTGTCGGCGCTGGTGGCGGGGCGGTCGTCGTTGGTGGTGCCGCGGGCCGAGCCGGTGTTGGTGGTGGTGGACGTGGCGGGCCACGAGGCCGTGCGCTTCGAGCGCGGCGTGGAGACGCAGCGGTGGGACGTGGGGCAGGGGCAGGCGGCGGGTGCGAAGGAGTGGCGCGGCGACTTGCGGACGCCGCACGGGCTGTACTTCGTGGTGCAGAAGACGACGGGTCCGTTCACCGGGCCCTGGGCGGCGTACTACGGCGGCGTCTGGGTGAAGGTGAACTACCCGAACGCGTTCGACGCGGCGCGCGGGGTGGACGCGGGCGTGGTGAGCGCGGGCGTCGCGGCGGAGATTGCGTCGGCGTGGGCGCTTCGACAGGCGACGCCGCAGAAGACGAGGCTGGGGGGCGGCATCGGGTTCCACGGGTGGAGCGAGCCGTGGGACGGGCCGGACGGCGGGTACGAGCTGTCGTGGGGCTGCGTGGTGTTGCACCCCGAGGAGGCGAAGGGCTTCTACGACGTGGTGCCGCTGGGCGCGGCGGTGGTGTTCCTGCAGCCCGACGGGGCGTGAGTCACACGGCGAGGCGGAGCTGGGGCGCGCGCTCTGCGAGGAGGCGAGCGAGGGCGTGGAGCCACTCGTCCGACTCGAGCGACCGGCGGGTGACGATGAGCGAGGTCCAGCCCAGCGCGGCGAGGCGGGTGCGCTGGCGGGCGTCGCGCTCGAAGCGTTCGCGCTGGTGGTGCCAGCGGTAGCCGTCCACGTGCAGGGCCACCTTGTGGAGCGGCCAGGCGAAGTCGAGGCGCATGACGTAGCCGGCGTCGTCGAAGACCTGGTGCCGCAGGGTGGGGCGCGGGAGCGTGGTCGCGCGCAGCGCGCGGCGGATGCGCACTTCGAGGGGCG